>ULOE01058738.1_pt1 | contig 16587 bp, 8 predicted proteins | sample 1952291 | NCBI WGS metagenome assembly ULOE01 (sample SAMEA4835595, study PRJEB28245) | human gut metagenome | biome: gut microbiome; material: fecal sample | place: Denmark | collected 2008 | reverse complement strand
TGAAGCTCTGCTCCAACTATTCAAACTCAATCGTTCCCGGTGGCTTACTCGTCAGATCATAGAATACTCTGTTTACTCCACGCACTTCATTGATAATTCTGCTCATCACCTTATTCAGAACTTCATACGGGATCTCTGCCGCCTCTGCAGTCATGAAATCAACTGTATTCACTGCTCTCAGTGCAACGGCATAATCATAAGTTCTCTCATCACCCATAACACCAACACTTCTCATGTTCGTCAGTGCTGCGAAGTACTGACCGATCGTGCGGTCAAGTCCTGCATTGGCAATCTCCTCACGGTAGATAGCATCTGCATCCTGAACGATACGAACCTTATCGGCTGTTACTTCACCAATGATGCGGATTCCAAGTCCCGGTCCTGGGAATGGTTGACGGAATACCAACTTCTCCGGCAGTCCAAGTTCCAATCCTGCTTTGCGAACCTCGTCTTTGAAGAGGTCACGAAGCGGCTCGATGATTTCTTTGAAATCTACATAATCCGGAAGTCCTCCTACGTTGTGGTGGGACTTGATCACTGCTGATTCTCCACCGAGACCACTTTCTACAACATCCGGATAAATTGTTCCCTGTGCAAGGAAATCAACTGCACCAATCTTCTTTGCTTCTTCTTCAAAAATACGGATAAATTCTTCACCAATGATCTTACGCTTTGCTTCCGGCTCTGTAACGCCTGCAAGTTTATTATAATATCTCTCCTGTGCGTTCACACGGATAAAGTTCAGATCGAACTGTCCTTTCGGTCCGAATACAGCCTCTACCTCATCTCCCTCATCTTTGCGAAGAAGACCGTGATCTACGAATACGCAGGTAAGCTGCTTTCCGATCGCTCTGGAAAGTAATCCTGCTGCCACTGAAGAATCAACTCCGCCTGATAATGCAAGCAGTACTCTGCCGTCTCCGACTTTTTCACGGATCTCTTTAATTGTATTCTCCACAAATGCATCCATTTTCCAGTCACCAACACATTCACAGACATTTTTTACAAAATTATTGATCATCTTTGTTCCTTCAGCAGTATGGAGTACCTCTGGATGGAACTGGATTGCATACAGCTTTTCTGCTTCATTTTCGGCTGCTGCCACAGGACAGTCTGCTGTATGTGCAGAAATCTCAAATCCCGGTGCAATTTTTGAAATATAATCGAAATGACTCATCCAGCAGATTGTCTTTTCAGATACTCCCTCAAAAACTTTGGATTCCCTCTTATCAATAATAACTTCTGTCTTTCCGTATTCTCTGACATCTGCTCTCTCAACTTTTCCGCCAAGAACATGAGACATCAACTGTGCTCCATAACATAACCCAAGAACCGGAATACCAAGCTTGAACAGCTCATCTGTATAAGTCGGTGAATCCGGCTCATAGCAACTGTTCGGTCCCCCTGTCAGAATGATTCCCTTAGGATTCATTGCTTTAATCTTCTCAATATCCGTCTTGTAAGAATAAATTTCACAATATACATTACATTCTCTGACACGGCGTGCAACTAACTGGTTATACTGGCCACCGAAATCAAGAACGATCACTAACTCTTTCTTCAAGGCTCTCCTCCTGTAAAATATGATCTTATAAGATCTTCTTTTTTGTTCCGTACCCTTAATTATAGTAGAGCTTTCCCGCTTTTACAAGCATTATTTCAGTCCTTCCAAACTGTTGTCCTTCCAAACTGTACATATTTCAATCCTCCAAACTGTCATAAATTGAGCTGGCTGACACCTACGGCTCACCATTGCCCACAACACATCACTTAACAGTTCAGTGTTCTTCCTCCGGCAAATTATATCTCATGTGAACCCGACTGCAGCTTACCAGGTTTTTGCAACAAAGAAACTACGATACTCCGCACCATCTATCTCTACTGTTTCCCAGATGCAGCTTACCGGATTTTTGCAAAAAAGAAACTCCGATACTCCGCATCGTCTATCTCTACTGTTGCCCGGATGCAATTCACCGGATTTTGCAATAAAAAGAAGCAGTCCTGCATTACCAGAACCGCTTCCTCTTTTCAATCCTATTTTTTTCTATAATCAAGCTGCATATTTTTCAAGTTCTTTCTGTAATTCTTCACATTGATCCGAATACATCTGAAGTTCGATCACGTTATTAAGTCCAAGGTGCATAATGCCAAGCAATGATTTTGCATCTACCACTGCACGACCTTTTCTCATATCCATATCAAAATCATATTTTGAAACTGTATTAACAAACGCTACAATTTCCTCAGGATTTTTAAATGTAATCTGCATCTTACTCATTCTTCTCACCTCTTTATTTCCCGACTATGTAATGCATGAAACCCTTTTCATCTAAATCAGTTGGTATCATATCATATATTTCTATCTTGAAAAGGTGGAAATTCTTTAAAAAGGTGGACTATTTTAATCTATTTTATTGCATTTTTTTGCGAAATTCCGTTGGAAGCATCCCCACTTCTTCTTTAAATACCCGGCTCATATATTTGGGGTCTGAATATCCTGTTAATTCCGCAATCTGATTTAATTTTAGCTTACTGTTCAACAGCAAATCTTTGATCTTTTCTATTCTGAATTTCCGTACCGTTTCTGTAAAACTGCTCTGTGTCTCTTTCTTAAACTGCGTACTCAGATACTCTTCCGAAACATAAAGCCTGCTGGCTGTCTCTTCCAGGGTAATCCCCTCACTATAATATTTTTTTGCCATCTCGACTGCCTTACGGACCATCGTACTGAATGCTTCATTTCCCTGAAGATCCTCTTTTTCAAAATTAAAATAATTTAATAATTCTTCTATCGCTCTTCGAATCTGCTTCCAGCTCGTTGCCTGACCTATTTCAAGAATCAGAATAAGTACCTGAATTTCTGCTCCAAGCTCCCATTGGATCTTATACATATTTACGATGTTCAGACTGAAACGAATCAGACAATCTTTCAGTGTCTCGGGAAAACAAAACTGCCCCTCCAGCATTTCACATAATTCTTCAAAGCACTTTTCCAGCTCTTTTTTTCTTCCCGCCAACGTACAATCTCTTGCCCGTAATTCAAGTTCTGCAGGATATTTCAATGGAAGAAGCTCCAGTTCCCGTCCCGCTATTCCTTTCTCACTGATCAGCACACCTCTTCCAAGCGTCAGATTCCACTGCCGCAATAACGGTATTTTTGTCCGATATTGCCAAAGATCCATCATATGATCGATTCTTTTCCACACGCAGACTACATCCCCATTGAGATTACTGCATAACATAGGGACAATATTTTCCTGGAAGTATTGCTCTGCCATTTCAAATTCCGCTGTCTGATATACAATCACAAATATTTCCTGCCATACTTCCAATGGAAGAATGCAGACTCTGAATTTATTTTCTTTTTGCAGACTTCTTTTCAGCAAATGAACTGCTTCTGCTTTATTTTTTTCAAAATCTTCCCCCAACCACAAAATAAACATCCCACAAGAGTCTTCCACCGTAAATCCATAATTTCTGACTGTAATCTCATTTAATTTATTCTCCGGCTGATACTGCCCGTTCATACACCCGATCAGGAGATTCTCCACTGTAAAAGATGCATTCAGCCAATACTCATTTCTCATTTTTTCGCAGATCTGCATCAATGCCCTTTTTAACTCAAGCGGACGGATAGGTTTCATGATATACCCGTCCACGCTCAATTCAATCGCCTGCTTTGCATATTGAAAATTTTCCGTTCCACTCAAAACTACCACTTTAAAATCAAATGCTTCTGCACGAAGTTTCTTCAACATCGACATTCCATTCATTCGTGGTAATTCTATATCCATAATCACCAGATTCGGACGCAATGCACTGATCAGCTCATAGCCCGACTGTCCATTCACGGCTGTCCCTACCAGTTCATAACCGGAATCAACTTTTTGCAGGATTGACTGTATCTGCTGCAGTATTTTTTCGTCTTTCTCAATAATTACAGCCCGCACTTATCTGCCCCTTTCAAGAATCTTACTGCCTGCTTTCGTTTATCTTATCGTCTATTTCATGGTTGCATCATTCTTTGCATTATAACATATCTTCCTGTTATCAGAAAAGAAAAAGCAAAAGGACTTTGAATCCCTATATGCTCCTTTGAGATTCTGTCCTTCTGCTCTCTCTAAACTAAATTCTATTTTTCTCTCATTTATCTGCTCTCATTTACATCTGTCGCAAATGTTGATGGAGATATTTTTCTCTTGTTGCCATCCCACCTCTGATATGTCGTTCTGATTTATTCATGTCCAACACTTTTCGTGCCTCCTGTGCCAGAGAGGGATTGATTTGAAGAAGCCGTTCGGTGACGTCTTTATGTACCGTACTCTTACTTATCCTGAATTGCTTCGCAGTCTGTCTCACCGTCGCACTATTTTCTATAATATAGTCTGCGATTTCCACCGCCCGCTCCTCAATATAATCTCTCATGGAAAAGCCCCTGCATCGTTTATTTTTTACAATCTATGCAGAGGTCTGAAGATGTATGTCTGAATTGTATATTCAGACAATATCTCCTGATCATCCGCGACATATGGCAATTCATATACAGGGGGCACTTAGTTTTTCTTCCTTATCCCCCGGATCGCCAACACGATTCCCGTCCATATAATCGCCGTTCTTGCCAGCCACTCAACTTCGCCGCCAATGATATAACAGATCAGATATATGATAACTACTGCAACAATTATTTTCACAATATTATCTTTTTTCTCTTTCTCATTCTGCAGACGTTCTGACACAGCTCCGATGGTATTCTGATCTAGATTCATCTTTCTGAAAATAGCTCCAAGGACCTGAACTGCAGGATTCTCGAGCACCCGCTCTCCTCTTCCGTTGGTGATTTCTTTAAAAATTTTGGACATCCAGTTCGTATAAGTTATTCTTCTCATAAATCATATTCCTTTCTGCTGCTTCATTGCTGCCGTATTGATTCAGTCTGTATTCATTTGAGAACTGCATTTACAACTTATTTTTTTAAATAAGCTTTCAAATTTGTGTAACAAAAATAAGAACCAGATAAGAGTTCCTCATCTGATTCTTATTATCTCATTTCAGGTGTCCTTTTGTACGGACACCCTGCTTTGCATTTTTAACGCTGCATCTTAGTATCTTTTTCTTTTCAGCACGGTTACAACCGCCCCTGCTGCCAGTATCATCAGTGCAAATGCTCCTGCGATCGGTGCAGTATCTCCGGTCTTGACTGCTCCGTTAGAGGATGTGCCATTTCCTTTGCCCGATCCATTTCCATTACCTGCTGTATTTCCATTATTCTGACCATTGTTGGAATTACCGTTCTGGTTATCCTTTCCATCATCAGACTTGGATTTTACAACCAGGTTGTTGATTGCATCATGAATCGCATCTGCATAAGCATCTACTTCTGCCTGCTTGGACAATGGCTGATTTCTGTCGACCTTGGCGATCGCATCTTTCAGTGTCTTCACAGTTGCGTCTGTATAAATACTCAGATCAGCCGGTACTTTTGCAAGTGCTTCATCCACTTTCGTGTAATCTGCCTTGATCATTTTCAGTGCTGCCTGTGCATTTTCAAATCTTGCTTTTGCTGCCTGGAACTCATCTGCTGATACATTTCCTGTACTGCTGTCCAGTGCCATCAGTGCATCGTAAGCTTCCTTATACTCTGTATAAGTCTCTTCTGTGTAATCTCCTGCTTCAGACTTGAACTGAATCTTATCTCTGTAAGCATCCATATCTGTTGCTCTTAATACAAGACCATCGATTGCATTGCGGATAGACTGTACTGCTTCTGCAATCTGTTCTGCTGTACCGGATGTCTTCAATGCATTCATGTTATCCGCATTTACAGTTGCTGCCAGAACTGTATAGGAATCTGTTGTATAATTAGCTGCTTCATATTTTGCTGCATCACTTAATGCTGCATTCAGTTCCACGATGCTGATAAGATTTGCTTTCGCATCCTGCATAGCACGGATATTGGCATCTGCCTTTGTCTCATCATCAATCTGGCTTTCAGCCTGTGCGATAGCTGCTTTCAGGACTGCATAGCTGTCGCTTGTGTAATTTTCCGCATTGACTTTCTTCATCTCATCAATGACTGTCTGTACTGCGGATGTATCTTTCAGTACAAGTGCTCCTTCTGCTGCCCGCAGAGCTGTCTCTGCTTCCTGTACACTTTCTGTTGTTCCATTTGCAAGAACAGCATTTGCTGCATCCAGTGCATCACTGTAATTCTTCCAGCTTGCTGCTGTATACTTCTTTTCATTTCCCTCATGCCGTTCATTGCATTCTGCGATCACGCTCTTCAGACTTCTCACATCAACTAATGCTGTAATACTGTCTGTATAAGCTGCTTTCTTTGCTGCGATCTCTGTCGGATTAACTCTTGTAGTATTATCTGCTTCGATCAGATCACTCAGAGCTTTCTTTGCATCGGTATATGCTTTGGCAGATGCTGTCGTATAATCATCTGCATTATACTCAACTCCTGCCTGAAGCTCCAGTTCAGCAAGTTCTCTTTCTACTTTTGAATACTCAAGAGCTGCTTCTTTTTCTTCAATCTGAGTCTTCAGCTTTTCTGCTGTATCCTGGGAAAGATTATCTGTATCTTCCAGTGCTGCCACAATCTTATTGAGTACAGTTTCATATGCTGTAAATGTCTTGGCTGTATAAACTTCAACCTCTCCGTCTTTCTGGCTCTTCTTCTCTGCAACTGCCCTGCGAAGTGCCTCAAGAACTGTAGCATTCGCTTTTACTTTTGCCTTACTGCATGCAGTCTTCAATGCACCTGCTGCTGTATCAACTGTATCCTGTGTAGCATACTCATTCGTTTTCAGTTCTTCAGCAACTGCTTTCGCTTTATCTACTGCTGCTTTAGAATCTGTTGTCCAGTTTGCTGCATCACTGCTTCCTGTTGCCGCAATCGCCTCATCCAGCTTTGTCTTGTCAACTGTAGCTGCTGCCTTACTGCTTGTCTTGATCATTGAAATTTCCGGAATATTTTCACCCCAGGTTACTGTTACATCCAAAATTCTTTTATCTGAAGCTACAGCAAATTCATTGATTGCCTGGCTCAGTTTACCAAGTGTAACTCTCTGGATATTACTTCCATCTTCATTTGCAATTCTTGCAGTTACAACTGCATCAGATGCTGCTCCATTCTGGATCATACGGATCGTTCTCTTTGCCTCCAGATCAGAAATGCGATAAGTAAATGATCCATTTGCTTCTGACGGCTTGTATACCGTACGGTAATCTTCTTCAAATACATTGGAAGGTACTTTTCCTTTTTCTTCGATCACGGTCGATACGATATCTCGATTTGACTCTGTAGAGATATAGGCTCCACCATTGATCTGGATCTCATAGAAATCAACCCATCTGTAACTGTATGTCTTAAGCGGTACAACTCTTAAGTAACGTCCGCTTACATTCAGCCCGGTCTGCTCTGCATACATATTTCCAGGATTCTCACTGTCATGTGTCAGAGCTGCATAATCTTTTGCTGTATCTGTATTGGCTGTATTCTCGAAAGAATTATTTCCTACAGTCAGCACTGTTGTCCAGTTTGCTGCATCAGGATCATTTGCTACTTCAAATTTTGCATAACGCAGGAAATCAAGGCTTGTCTCTTTTACATAGTAACGGATGGACTTGAAGTCGATCGTCTGTCCAAGGTCAAACACGATCTTCTTTCCGCTATCCTGCACACCTGTGATCGTTCCATATGTTGTAAGGTCTCCGTCAAAAACATTATTGACGTTTCCACTTCCACGCATATCACGGCTTGCATCGTTCTGTGCAAAATCACTGGTTACTGTCTTTTCACCAATAAATTCATACGTTACTGTGAAAGCATCCCAGCTTACATCCACTGCTGCATCTGTATCATTATAAAGTCTGATATAACGTGCATCGGCTGCCTGGGACGGATCTGTTACCTTTGTCCACTCTACCCCATTCATAGAAGTCTGTAACTTCAGTGAAGTTCCTGTCGGACTGGTAATTCCTGTCACCGCCTTGATATGTCCAAGATCGATTCCGATATACTTTCTGGCTCCTACGCTTAAGGATGCTGCATTCAGTGATACAGTTCCTTCTGCTGCTGTTCCAAGGACCTCACAGTTCTCGATATTTGTAAATACGTTATCTTTTGTTCCTGTATTATTTACTCTTTCTGTTACCGTAAATTCTGAGAATCTCGCCCAAGTCTGTCGATATTCCAGATTGCGGATACGGATATACTGTGCAGAAAGTCCGTTTAATTCAATATCCAGTACATCAGTTCCTGAAGTTGTTCCTGTATGGGATTCATATCCCGGAACGGCTGTCCAGCTCGTTCCATTTACAGATGTCTCAACTGTATATTTTACAAACTTATCACCATTGGACGGTGATCCTACTGCGATATGTACACTTTCCAATGTTGCAACCTTTCCAAGATTGTATCCAAGGAAATCATCTACATTTACAGCATCACCAGTACCTGTATTAAACCAGATAAATGTACTGTCATTTCCGTCACGAAGGAGTGATTCTGATCCCTGGTAACCACTCCAGCGATCCGGCTTCATTAATGTATAACTGAGTTCGCTGTCGTCGCCGTCATCTGTATTCTCATCTTTGTTGATCGTGATCTCATTAACCTGCAGCCATGCATCTGCTGCATTGTCTGCTGTTGCAATCAGGCGGATACCCATTGCTTCAAAATCTTCCGGAAGATTTTCTTTTGCAACACTTACTTCCTGGTTCTGGTTTCTGACACCTGCAAAACTATTGTTCATGCCTATAAGCTCCAGATCTTTCCAGGTCTTTCCATCGGTTGTGTACTGCAGCTTTGCCTGATCCATATGATCTTTTCCTGCTCCAAGAAGGAACCGGATATCATTGATCTTGATTGCCTTGCTGTAACTTACTCCGATATAGGTACCTGTTGTAATCTTATTCGGTGTCTTATAAATCGCACTTGTGCTGTCATCTCCGTCAAATAAGTTATCCGCAGAGCCTGTCGGTGTGTCTGTACGGCTTGTGATGTATTTACGGATCACTTTGTCCGGATTCAGGGCAAGTTCTGCTTTGCCTGATACATATTCAGCCAGTTTTTTAATAAACGGAACAATATGCTGTACTCCGACTTCTGCGACTTCCTGATAATTTACATACAGGAAATCATGCGTCTTGGACTGTGCGAATGCCGTTTCTCCTTCTGTATTGTATTCCACAACTGCGGATACATCTCCGTTCAGAGAACTCTTTACTCCATTCAGGTATGCAATCGCTGCATCTGTTGTATCTTTCCAGCAATCCAGCCAGTAAACAATCTGATTTCTGATTGCCTCATTACCTGATTCTTTATACAATGCTGCTGCATCCTGAAGTGTCTGGAATTCCTGGATCAGATCATCCACATCTGCTTCTGTGACCGTTTCCGTTTCCAGTTTATCTTTAAATGCGTTGAGTTTTTCCTTCAGTTCTACTGACTCCTGAAGCTCAGTTACACGGCTGTCCATATTCTGATTGATCATATGCTTGGACAACTCTCTGAGTGCATCACTTGCTTCTGTCTCTACTGCCGAATTATGATCTACAAATGAAAATGCGTCTTCCCATGTCTGATCTGCATCGGCATCTGTATCCCAGATATTCCATGCATAGGATGCATTTGCAAAAATAGCTACTTTACTTGGCTCTGACTGCTGCATCGGGTTCAGCATGATTCCCTGAATCTTAGACGCATCAACACCACCATGAAGGAATGTGCTGTTACCACCCATGATCAGATGCTTATGTGAGTTATCTGAACAAGGCCAGTTGATCCACATGAAAGGACCTCTTCCTACATTATTTGTAAATGTAGTAGTAAAATTATTTGTAACCTCACCCCAGACACGTCCACCGGTCATAACGATCTGTACATTTTCCGGTACACTCTTCAGGGCCTGAAGTTCACTGGAACTTCCATTTCCCATATAATCATACGGAACGAACGGAAGTGTCATCTTCATATCAGGGTATTCCTGCTTCACCTCTGCCAGCCAGGTACTCATATCGTTCAGAAGTCTTACTTCATTTGCTGCTCCCGGATTTACAAAGTCATCCGCAAGAATCGCAATCTGACGTACTCCTGCATCAATTACCTGCTTAAACTTTGCTTTCAATTTTGCAAGATCTTCATTATAGTGTGCATCTGTATCAAAGCGGAAGTTATTTCCACTCGGAAATGGATGCAGGGCATACACAAATCTGCACTTGGAAGCATTTCCAGCTTCTGCAAGTGGTCTGATCTTACTCTCTAACTCTTCATCTGTATAGAGTTCATTCCATTTCGTTCTGTGTTTCGGATCATCCTTTGGTGCATAGAAATAAGCATTTAACTTATAGTATCCCCCCCATGTCATCAGATTCACACGATCCTCTGTAGACCATGGATTTCCATAATATCCTTCAATAAATCCACGGCTTACAACATCTGCATAATCTTCAATCGTAAAATTTCTGATCGACAGGCTCTCTGTCTGTGCAAGTACATGATACAGTGTCGTCAGTCCATAAAAACTTGCATCTGTATCTTTTCCCAATACAGCAATCGTATTGTTGTCACTTTTCAGGAAATAGGAATCGGTATGATCAAATAATGAAGTATCTACAGCATATTCATCTACGATCTGATCATCTACTGTTCCGTCCGATCCGTAAACTCCTACATAAATGTTCGTTGCACCACTCTTTTCTGCATCTGATTCTGTCACATTCAGACCTTTCAGTTCTGCAGTCTCTTCAAGTCGTGCTTTTGTTGCATCGTCAATATCCTCATCATAAATGACATTGACATTCTTTTTCAGGATGTAGCTTCCATCCTGATACGTCATTTCCTGAGGATTCGGATAAAGCTTATATGTAACTTCTTCCGCTTCCTCAGCCTTTGCCGGTATTGCAGTCATCGGCAGAACCATTGCCACCGCCAGCACTGCTGCAAGTACCTTTTGGACTCTTCTTCCTTTCATGCTTTTTCCTCCCTTGCAAAATTTAATTTTATTTAACTATCAAATAAAATCACGCAAGTATACAAATCTATTATAACATTACAAGATTTTTTTTCCTTGTCATTACTGTTACTATTCTTCCTTATTTTTGTCTAATATGGAACTAAAAATCACCGGATTTTCAGATACTTCTCTTTAAAATCCGGTGGTTTTCTCCATCTTGAAACTATTCTTTTAATATTCAAATACAGCAACGCCATAAGCAGGGAGCGGATATGCAAAAGAATATTTCTGACCGTCGCACTCTTTCTTCACCGGCTTATAGATCTCTTTTCTCTTTTCTCCAGAACCTCCATACTCTTTCTCGTCGCTGTTCAGTACCAGCTTACACTGCCTCTTCGTCGGCACTCCAACCCGGTAATCTTCTCTTGCTACCGGAGTAAAGTTGCACACAAACAAAAGATTCTTTTTCTTTCCCTTTGAATGTCTGACAAAACTGAAGATACTTCTGAAAATATCATCTTTATTGATCCATTCAAATCCGGCCGGATCATTATCCAGCTCATACAGTGCAGGATTCTTCTTATATAAATGCAGAAGATCTCTGTACCAGTTCTGGATCTGCTGATGTGGTTCTTCTGAAAGAAGGAACCAGTCCAGTTCTCTCTCCTCGCTCCACTCACGCAGTTGTGCAAACTCCTGTCCCATAAAAAGAAGCTTCTTTCCCGGATGTCCTGTCATAAATGCATATGCTGCCTTGAGATTAGCATATTTGTCAAAGCCTTCTCCCGGCATCTTATTCAGCATGGAGCATTTCAAATGAACGACTTCATCATGCGAAAGAACAAGGATATAGTTCTCCGAATATGCATACTCCATGGAAAATGTCATCATATGATGTGCATTTTTCCTGAAATACGGATCCAACTTCATATACTCTGTAAAATCATGCATCCATCCCATATTCCACTTCAGGCTGAATCCCAGTCCGTCATCCTCCGGGTTTCCTGTAACCTTTGGCCATGCAGTGGATTCTTCTGCGATCATCATCGTCCCCGGATTTCTTCCAAGTACAACAGAATTAAGATGCTTGAAAAACTCAATCGCCTCAAGATTCTGATTGCCACCATACTTGTTTGGGACCCACTGTCCGTCCTGCTTTCCATAATCAAGATAAAGCATGGATGCCACTGCATCGACACGCAGTCCGTCCACATGGAAATGCTCGATCCAGAACAATGCATTTGCAATCAGAAAATTCCGTTCCTGCGGCTTTTCATAATCAAAGATCTTCGTTCCCCAGTCAGGATGCTCTCCCTTTCTCGGATCTGCATACTCAAAAGTCGGTGTTCCGTCAAAATCAGCCAGTCCGTGAGCATCCTTCGGGAAATGTGCCGGAACCCAGTCAAGAATCACACCAATCCCATTCCGGTGCAGATAATTGATCATATAAGCGAAATCTTCCGGTGTTCCATATCTGGAAGTCGGTGCAAAATAACCAGTTACCTGATATCCCCATGAGCCATCAAATGGATGCTCCGCGATTCCCATCAGTTCTACATGCGTATACCCCATCTTTTTTACATATTTTGTAATCGCTTCTGCAAATTCACGATAAGTATAAAATCCCTCATCTTCCCTTCCCGGATGCCTCATCCAGGAACCCATATGCACTTCATAGATGGATAACGGATTTTCTTTATTATCCCATTTTTTTCTGCTTTCCATCCAACGGTCATCCGTCCATTTTAAATGAGAAATGTCCGTAATCCTGGAAGCAGTTCCCGGCCGAAGTTCTGCATAATTGGCAAATGGATCTGCCTTATAGATCAGCTCTCCGCTCTGTGTCTCAATACAGTATTTGTACATCTGTCCGTCTTTCGCTTCCGGTACAAAAACTGTATAGATTCCTAATGGCTCCTGCCGCTCCATCCTGTCCGCTGCAGCATCCCATCCATTAAACTCTCCGATCACTGAAACACTCTTTGCATGTGGAGCCCATACTGCGAAATAAACACCCTTTTTGCCTGCTGTCACTTCATGTGCACCAAGCTTCTTATAAATCTCATAATGATTCCCCTGCCCGAAAAGGTAGTGATCCAGTTCTCCTATCTCATAAGGCTGCAGTTTTTTCACTGCCTTCTTCTTTGTAACCATAAATCCACCTCACTGCTCGAATTCTTTCATTGCTTGGGATTTTGCTCCCAACATCATAGCATCATTATACTTGATGTACCTGAAAAAAGAAAGAGAAAACATATTTTTGCACAAAAATAGACAGCCTTTCCCAAGACTGTCTATTAATTCTGACTAAATTTTGTCGTTAAATGTTGAAATCTCGTTCGGAAAGAATAATTCTGTCCGACGAATCTGTATTTCTTCCGAATACTCTCTTCACCAGCTTCTTGGCTGAAGCTTTCTGTGAATGTGCGATTGCCTTATCCATTACTTCTTTTACTTCCGCAACAGTTACTGAATGATCTTCTCTCTGAAGAGAATCAATGCAACTGTAAAGAGCAAGAATACCCATTTCATCAATCTTGTAACCATTCTCCTGGGCATAAGTCTGACCAAATGTTACAAGCTCATCATTAATGAAGATCGGCACTTCCAGACGGGAAGTAAACTTTCTCCTGAACTCACGGTTGGAGGAAAGCAGACGATCTAACGGCTTTCTCTGTTCCTCAAGCACGATCAGAAGTTCTCCTGTATCACGCTCCATTGTCCTGTTCAGCTTGGCGACTGTCTTTTCATTCATCTTTCCTGCTTTTTCAATGATCAAAGCACCACCGTATAATTTATCGAAAATATCTCCGATCTTTTTCTTATTCAGGGACTCTCCTGTCACGATTGCTACCTTACCCTGACGGATCTCTCTCTGCTTCTGGATTGCTTTAACTACATCTACTGCAAGAACAGTCTTGCCATTTCCTTTATCTCCAATAATCAGGAGATTTCCTGTCTTCGACGTTCCCTTCCGGTTTGTACAGTTCTTATCCTGCTCCAGAACATCTACTAACTGTTCGCTCATGCCACGCACAGGAACAAAATAAGAGAATAATTTCTTCTGTTCTTCTGTCAGGCCGGCTCTTGTACCGATTCCGCTCTGAGTTTCCAGATCATATCTTCCATGTACTACAAATCCTGTATCCATGGATAATGCATCTGAAATTTCATCCAGTGGCAACGGAGAAGTCTTACCTGTAGCGATCAGCTTTGCAGTTTCCTTTCTGCTCAACGGTGTCGTAGCCGACATGATATCAATTCCATCATCTTCGTCCGGAATCTCCCGATCATCCGGCTCTTCACTGTGCTTCGGATCTACCTTGAATTCATCTTCAAAATCAGGTGCATCTTCCTCGTCCGGTTCTTCGTCCGGTTCTTCTTCGTCTTCATAGTAGAATTCCTCATCATCTGCTAACTCATCATCATCCGATTCTTCATAATAAGCTTCATCGTCATCTTCATATTCGTCATCATAGATTTCATCTTCATACTCATCTTCATCATAGGATGTATATTCATCTTCTGAATCGTCGTCTTCGTAAGATTCATACTCATCTTCTTCTGAATCGTCGTCTTCGTAAGATTCATACTCATCCTCTTCTGAATCGTCATCTTCGTAAGATTCATACTCATCTTCTTCTGAATCGTCGTCTTCATAGGACTCGTACTCATCCTCTTCATCCTCTGACTCTAAGAAGTCTTCATCTTCAAATAAATCTTCGTCTTCCTCCGGCAGATCATCTAAACGGAGAGATTCTGTCACTTCTCCCATATTTTCATGCGGTTCTTCCGGTGCTTTTTCTATCTCTTTTTCTTCTGGCAAAGACTCCTCTGCCGGAACTGCACCTTCAATTTCATCAATCAGCCGCTGAATATCAGGAGACAGGATTGGAGTATCTTCCGTAACCTCGTCTTCCGGCTCTTCTTCGTATATTTCCTCAGCATCCGCCTCAACGACATCTTCTGCTGATTCTTCAATCGGCTCTTCCTCGGCATCTTCTAATATATCTTCTGCTTCGTCTTCGTCCGGTTCTTCCTCGTACGTTTCTTCTACCGACTCATCATATACTTCTTCCTCGGCATCCTCAAGCAACGCCTCTGCTTCTTCCGAATCCCAGTCAGATAAAATCTCTTCAAAACTCAGCTCCTCTGCATCCGCTTCTTCAAAGGATTCTGTATCATCTTCCCAATCCTCAGCAGGTGAATCCTCCAGGAAGTCTTCCGCTTCTTCCATATCGAAGATCTCTTCTTCCGGTTCAGCCGGTTCTGCATCAGCAATTTTTTGCAGTTCTTCTTCTATTGTCCCTGTCTGTGTTTCTTCAACCGGCTCTGCTTCTTCGACTTCTTCCGCCTCTTCTTCAACCGGCTCTGCCTCTTCGACTTCTTCCGGCAGCTCTTCTGCCACCAGATCTTCAAGATTCAGCTCTTCTGCGTCATCTTCCGTAATATCTGTTGTGATTTCTACAGGGATCCGCTCTTTCTTATCTGCCGCTTCTTCTGATACTTCTCCAGGAATAAGTTCCTTCATTCCAATTGGCACATCACCTGTATGCTTTTCCTGTGAAATCTGATTTACCATATCAAGATCCACGACCGACTCAATATCACCGATCGCACTCTCAAGATCAGAAATATCCGGCTCTTCATCCTCTGCCGCAGATACTTCCGGCTTGCGATGCAGTAACTGCTCCAACGCCTCATCCAGCCGCATTGTATCACCGATCTTTTTCTTTTCCGGCTTACGGACTGGTTTCTCTGAACTTTCTTCTTTTCCTGTATCCTGCTGTCCAATACTCTCAGGAATATCCTCAACCGGCTCTTCTGAAACAGCCTCTGAATGCTCCGTTGCTGCTTCATCCAAATGATCTTCCGGCTCTTCATTTTCTGCAACATACGTCTCAAGATCCGGAATCTCTTCCGTCTCACCGCCATTTTTTTCAAATCTGCGATTATACTTTTCCTGCTGCGAAGGTGTCAGTGGCTTATACTGCATCTTCAATTCCATTGCTTTATATACATATTTGCCTTCACTGAACCACAGGATCAGATCATCACATTCTTCCAGACATTCTGCCGTCATACCTGCTTCCTGATAAAGCTTTGCAAGTTCAAATGCCCATTCTTCAATATATTCTGCCTTCTTAAACTCTTCCAGTGCTTCAATCTGCTGCTCTAACGGAGCCCGCTGTGCCCGTAAGATCTGGTATCTCAGAATATGTCTGTTCGGATCTTTTGGTGCTAACTGCACAAACTCATCATAAAAATCTATTGCTTCATCTACATTCCCCGTCTTCAGTGCAAGAGAACTCAGACGATACAATACCTTCCGGCTTCCTTCTGCCCGATGATAAGCAATCTGCAAAATATCATAGCTTTTCTGATATTCACCGGTCTTTTCATAAATATCACTTACATTCGCAAGCATCATGGCATTGCGAACCCTTCTCCAGTCAATGGAGTCAGCAATCTCCTTTGCTTCCCCGTATTCTTCATTTTGCATAAGCTCTATCATTCGCTCTGACAGTTGCTTATATTCATATTTGTCCACCGCATTCACCTCATTATATTAATGTTTATTCGGTAACTCAAGATCTCTTCATGTCAATTTAACATAAGGCGATAC
>ULOE01047387.1_pt1 | contig 17075 bp, 12 predicted proteins | sample 1952291 | NCBI WGS metagenome assembly ULOE01 (sample SAMEA4835595, study PRJEB28245) | human gut metagenome | biome: gut microbiome; material: fecal sample | place: Denmark | collected 2008 | reverse complement strand
TTGAATTATTGTCTAACTTTTTGGGGTCACTTCATCAAGATCCGGGGCCTCAACCGGGAATGCGACAGTATATCTGTTTCGGTCGCCAGTGATGAAAGGTCCCTGGGGGTGTCCCTGGCCTCCCATCCCTCCGAGCTGATTCAAAACGCCTGGGGTACCGTTACCGGACTGCGGGCGGGAAGCGTGGTCGATGGAGTGAACATCAGGCCGAAGGACAGTTACTTTGATTTTGAGATTAAGGAGATCCAGCGAATCAAGAACGGAGTTGTTTACAGCACCAGCCCCAATGAGGTGATTGATCCCGACTATACCTATCGGATCAAGCTGGTGGGCACGGGCAAACAAGGAATGACATTCCACAACGGTCCGTGGCGGTATGATTACACATTTCACTATTATCTCAACACGAATGTCAAGCTGCGGATGAATAACGATTTTAACACCGCTACGGACTACAAGGAAGTACTGTATGATGAAGCTGCGCAGGCGTATACCATTGATCTGACACCGGAGCCGGATGTTGTCTACTATGACTATCTGTCGCTGGGAGCGCCCTATCCTTGGGCGGGTTCCTGCCCTGGATTCAACAACAATTGGATCACGGGGGTGCCCGGCGGCGTTGCTGTCCGGAATTATTCCTGGTTTGATGTCGAAAGCGGGACGCGGCTGGGAAAGGATACGCCCTTTGTGGCGGGCAGATCCTATCGCTTTGAGGTAATCCTGGATTGCGAGGAGGGCTATTACTTAGCCGAACCGGAGGTTATGGATGCCTATGTGAACGGGAAAAACGCGCTGGTCACAGAAGCAGAGGGGAACGGAACCGTCCTTACGGTGGAATATTCCCTTGCCGTTTCCTCCGGCTTACGCGGACAGGTGGTGAGCTTCTGCGATGGCAGCGATGTGACCGTTTCCCTGTTTGCCGATGGCAGCGCAGAGCCCAAGTACACCGTATCGGTGCCGGGGGGAACAAAAGACAGCTCCGGACAATACACCACCACCTACGACATTCCCGAGGTTGCTCCCGGTACCTATACCATGCAGGTGTCGAAGAAGAATCATGTCACCCGGGAGTACACCGTGACGGTGAGCGGCGATGCGAAGACGCAAAACGCAGAGATTTGGCTGCTGGGAGATGTGAACGGGGACGGGGTCAGAGATATGACTGACGTCGTACAGATCTGCAGAAGGTTTAACGGAAAAACCTCCGTCTTTGATAACGGCGATGCCGAAACAAGGGCATATCGGCTGAAGGTTGCCGATATATATGCCGACAATTCGATCGACACGACTGATATCAATCAGATTCTGCGTTATTACAACGGTAAGTCCTCTGTGCTGGGATAGAGCTGTAAATTATTTATTTTGTCTTAATGCCGATACTTTCCTTTTGTATGCAATGCTGCGATACAGACCGGATGTAAAGGCATAAGAAATAAACAGGAGAATAATCTCCCTGCCTTACCGTAACTAAGCGAGGCTGCGGCAAGGTGAGTACTAACCGCCCCGCAAATCAATGAAAAGGAGCTTAGTCATGAACAAGCGAATAGGAACCCTACTCTTATCCATTGTCATGGTGTGTAGCTTGCTGGTATCTGCAGTGCCGGCATGGGCTGCAGAGGATGACAGCGGCGTGACTGCCTCGGTTTCGACGGCGTCACCCGGAAGCACTTTCAGCGTCACTTTGAAAGTGCCCGGAACAACCGAAAAAATAAGTGACATGTCATTAAAGGTGCATTTTGATAAAAATGTCTTTGAGGTAACGGAATATAAGGCTCCGACTATCAACGGCATGAATCATATGCAGTCAGATCCGGAGGATTGCAACAAGAACGGCTTTTTCTCTGCTGCTTATTACGAACCGTCCGGTGATGCGAAGATCGACTTTGACGGACTTGAGCTGACGGCTCAGATCAGAGTCAAGGATGGCGCCGCTTTGGGCAATTCCGAATTTTATCTGGATGAACACATCAAGGTCGGAGCGGTAGACGAAGACGGACTCCCCGTATTTCTGATTACAAAGGATGATTTCACGCACAAGACGGCTGTGATCACCATCACTGCCGCCCCGAAGCCGGCAACGGGTATCACTCTTAACAAGAGTGAATTGACACTGGTTGCCGGTGCAGTGGATGACAGCCTGAAAGCGACGGTCACGCCGGCCGATTCTACCGACACGGTGGTATGGTCTTCTGACAAGCCCGCTGTTGCTACCGTCGATCCCGCCACGGGCAAGGTGACCGCCGTAGCCCCCGGTGAAGCGATCATTACCGCAACGGCAGGAACAAAAACGGCCACCTGCAAGGTGACGGTAAACTGTGGTCACGACTCCTTCACCCTCTTCCCGGAGAAGGAATCGAACTGCACCGAGAAGGGCTGGGACGCTTATAAGAAGTGCGATCTCTGCGGCAAGCTGTTTGACATGAGCGATAATCCTCTTACCGGGATCCCGTACAGGGCTACCAACGACGATCATGATTTCAACACTTCTGAGTGGGGATACAAGGAGGCCGACGGCCACGCCCATGTCTGCAGCCGCAATGCGGCGCACCATGATACCGTAATGCCTCACACGGCAGGCCCTGCCGCAACGGAAACCACACCGCAGACCTGCACAGAATGCGGATTTGTGATGCAGGCTGCAACGGGCCATGTTCATGCCAACCATCTGACCAAGGTGGACAAGGTGGACGCTACCTGCACCACTGACGGCAACAAGGAGTACTACCGGTGCACCTGCGGCAAGCTCTTCGAGGATGCTGCCGCCGCCACGGAAATTACCGACCACAGCAGTGTGGTGCTTCCCAAGACGGGTCATAGCTACACCGTGCAAAACAGCGATGAAGCTCACAGAAGATCCACCGCTGCAGATTGCCGCGAGTTTGACACCTATTGGTACACCTGCGCCAATGACGCAACCCACAGCGCCAAGGATGATGCCGCCGCTGCGGATAAGTTCTATAACGGCAAGCAGGGCGCTCATGTTTACGGCAGTGAGTGGGTCGATTGCGGGGAGACCGGTCACGCCCACAAGTGCCAGTATCACGATGCCTATGATGCAGTGCAGCCCCATACGCCCGATCATGAGGGCGGAGCGACCTACGATTACGCTGTGAAGTGCACCGGCTGCGGCCGTGTGCTTGAGCCGCAGCGGGAGAACGGCAGCATTCGCATCGAGGTTCCCTTCAAGCTCACCGTGAAGAAGACCGGCGAAATGGATCCCGGCCAGGAGACCTTCAAGTTCGCTATTGACAGATTCGGCGCCCCCACCGTCTATACGCTGGTGCAGGATACCGTGGAGACCAATGGCGAAAAGACCTATGAGGGTAAGTTCATTTTCACCATCAGTGAGGATCAGGCCGGCAATCTGTCCGAGGGCTTCGTTATCCACCAGGTCAAGGGCAATGCTGCGGGCTGGACTTACGATGAGAGCATCTTCTACGCCATGCCTCTGTTTGTCGACAGCTATGACAGCGTTCGGGGCTGGGCCTTCTTCAAGTTCGACGAGAAGGGCGAGCTGGAATACAACAATCCCATGGAGGAAATCGGCTTCACCAACAGCTATAGCGCCAAGAAGCCGGTGACGCCTCCCGCGCCGGAAACCCCCAATAAGCCGGTGACGCCTCCTGCGCCGGAAACCCCCAAGACCGGCGACGGCAGCATGATCGCTTTCAGCATCGCGATGGCGATCGTATCCGGTGCGGCTCTGATGGGAGCAGCCCTGTATTCCCGCAGAAGGAGCAGATAAACCACCTAACCGGAAAACCGTACTAAAGGATTGAAGCAAAGGGCGGGACGGAAGCCATCCGCCTCCGCCCTTTCGCTTTTCCAAAGAAAATCAAGCAGTTGGTTTTCTTTGGAAAGGTAATGTCATACAGCAATCCACTAAGGTGCTCGGCTTCAAAAACCATCTGGACTATGTAAAGGAGGAAAAGAGATGAAAACAAGTAAACGAAATCGATGGCTCAGCTTTTTGCTGGCGCTGATCATGCTGGTGGGCTTGCTGCCGCTTTCTGTGCTGTCGGCGGGCGCTGAAAGCGGCGGCGAGGAGACGACCGGCGCCAATCGGGGCGAAGCGCAGGCCTCTTCGCGGGTGTATCCCACGCTGACCAATTTGATCGAGGGGACGGAGATACGCTCCGGTTACCAGTATTCTTTCTATAAGAACGGCAAGGTGGATGAGCACTTTCTTTATTCCAATATAGACCCGGAGAAATATAGGTATAACGCGAGTAAGTGCAGAAACTATAAGAGCGATACAAATCTTCAGCGGGTTGTGACATACACTGACGGCGTTCTTATGTATTGGACACGTTTTGAGAATGATTTCCTGGATCTTTCAGGGCTTGAGGGAAGGCCTCTGACGCTGATCCTGTTCGACAATCTGAAGCTATCCGCCCTGTATGCCCCCGGCGTCGATCTGAGGCTGATGGTGACCGACGGCGTCTATGTCACCTTCAACCACAGCACCCGGTATAAGAACAAGACCGCCTACTGTCCCCAAAACGGTGCGACCGGCGCGGTGATCGATCTGGCCCAGTCGGAGGGAAGCATGAGCGGCTGCGGTACCTTTGAGCTGTGCGGAGACGGGAAGCTGGGTATCGTCACGACGAGCGCCCCCAGGAAAACCAGCCCCGACTATGCCATCGTGGCGAAAAACACATCGGTTCTGGAGGATACTGCGCTGAATATTGTCTGCGGCAACAGCCACAGAGATGTGAGTTCCCTGATTCAGACGATCACACTCACCATCGACACCACCAGAGATGTTTCCCTTTCTATCAAAAATCCCCGGACCAACGCCGCCGCCTGGAGCTGCCATATGAACAACTTCAAGCTCGTCAACGCAAAGAGCCTGAATGTCTATGTGCAGCGGGGCTCCGGCGGATGGATCTTGTTCGGCAACAACGGCGAAACCGACCCGGCGAAGGTGTTTAAGTATTACAGGAGCATCGGTAAGATCGGCAGGGAATGGTATATAGCCGGAAGAACCAACAGCGGCTATACTCTCACCATGGATCGCAGAGACTACATGCCGCAGATACGCTTCAACCTCAACTTGCAGGAGGTGAAGGGGGGTCAGACGGTGCGGGGCCTGAAGGCCGGCCTGGGCTATGAGATGTCTGCGGATATTGTGTATATGCCCCAGTGGATGCAAAAGCTGAGGGATGCAGGCAGAGTCAGGTTCGATTTCTACGGCCTCCTGTGCAAGCCGGGTCAGGAAGAGGGCTATGAAGGACAACCCTATACACTTGATTTTTATGTGGACCGCACCGGAAAACACAGTGTAGAGTTCTACTGGGCCTGCTGGCCGTCGGCAAGTACTGACTATAGTAAACCGAAGACAGAAGAGAGTGTCCTTTATCAGACACACATCGAATTTGATGTGCAGATGAACGAATCGGTCAGCGGCAAGCAATACATATATAGTGTTCAGCTTCTGCAGGCGGGGGGCGAATTTACCGAAGCAACCAACGCCACCCACAAGATCTCCCTGCATCCGGATACATTGGCGAAATGCTATACCAACGAGTCATATTCAACTGGTATCCCCTCCGAGTGGAGATATCGGTCCGATGAGGATGCGTATACTATGTACTTCTGGATAAACGCACGGCACGGATATGAGCTTGCCGATTCGACTGCGACGGCAGACAACGGAGTTACTCTGAATGTGCAGCATACAAAGGTTACATATAGGTCATTCACCTATGGAGAAAAAGCCCTCACTGTCAACCTTGTGGCACAGCGGAAGCTGACGGATGTGCGCGGTACGCTCAAGAATTTCCGTCTCGGCATTGACGCCGGGTTTACGGAGATCGTATCGAATGAACCGAAAAAGTATTCTTTCCAGGATACGGTGGTATACGATGTCGCCTATGGCTCTTACGGCGTAGAGGCCGGTCAATTGCGTGAAGGCGATACGTGTTATGTCTACTTCGACGTAAAGCCGGGGGTTGGCTATTATCTCCCCGAGAATGCTTCGGTAAAGGTGATCCAGCCCGCAGGCTACAGAGCCAACGGGATATTCGACTCTGCGGAAACATACAGCACAGTCTATAAGGGCGATTGGTACGACTATTCACCGATAGGACGGAAATACCGGGTCTCCCAACTGTTGGAGCCGAACAGCGAGGGAGTGAAATACGGGACCGATATCCGCGTACAGGAGCCTAAGGCGGGGGACTGCCCCGCTGCCTTTGCCGACTATGAAAAACCGACAAGCCTGCCGTATAATATGAAGGTGCTGTCGATGCAATGGCTGGGACCCGATCAAAAACCAATGAGGAAATTTGACAAATTTGAGGTTGGAAAATCGTATTTCCTCGATCTTCGTATCGGATTTGAGGGCGGCGAAGAAAAGGGTTATGTATACCCGAAAAATTGGAAAGATTTCAAGGTGAACGGTAAGAGCGTAAACGCATGGATGGAATATGAAGACAATACAGACGGGCATGTCTGGCAGGTGTATGAATCCTATAAGGTGGTTGACCCCAACGCCCGCGGCTCCGTCAGCGGCACGGTGAAGAGCTTTAATTCCGCTTCCGATAAGGTGACCATTCAGCTCATTCAGCAGGGACACTCAGAGCCTGCGTATGAGACCATCGTCCCCAGCGGAACGAAGGAGGGGAATCAATATACCGTCTCCTACACGATTTCCGGGATTGCTTCCGGTACCTATACCATGCGGGTGATGAAGAATAAGCATGTCACCCGGGAGTATACCGTGACGGTGAGCGGAGAAGCGGTGACGCAGAACGCAGAGATTTGGCTGCTGGGAGATGTGAACGGGGACGGGGTCAGAGATATGACTGATGTCGTACAGATCTGCAGGAGGTTTAACGGAAAAACCTCCGTCTTTGGTAACGGCGATGCTTTAACAAGGGCATATCGGCTGAAGGTTGCCGATATATATGCCGACAATTCGATCGACACGACTGATATCAATCAGATTCTGCGTTATTACAACGGTAAGTCCTCTGCGCTGAATTGATCGATGCTACGCTGCCGTTTTGAAGTCATGACAGTGCCGCATAATATCCGCTGAGGCGGGTTCACACAGCGCGTCGAGGAATATACCGCTTATGATGGCGTACTTGGAATAATTATGAAAAAGAGAGGGTCGCGTATGAGGAAAGCATTTTGCCTGTTTTGCACAGTAATGTTATTCATTTGCTCTTTGTGCGGATGTTCGGCTTCACCCGAAAAAAACCCTTCTATCCCAGGCGGGAGCACGATCCCCGGGGGCAACACCGCGAAGGATCCGGATGATAAAAACACAGAGGAGGCCGCTTTTGCGGCGCTGCAAAAGAAAATCGCACAGAGCGGCAGCGCAGTCGCCGTCGCCTTTATCGGCTATGTGGATAGCGAGAGCTCTGAGGTGGACCTGCGCGCCTATGTTGCGGGTAGCGAAACGGGAAAGGAATATCCCAGCCTATCCCGTGCGCCGCTTTACATGGCTGAGGGACAGGAGCTGTATGCAATTATACCGCCGAATGACAAGGGAACGATAATCGTGTACCCATCCATGATGACCGAAGACGGCGAGTATGCCGACGACAAGAGCAATCCCCTCCACGTGGGGGAGCCCGGCGAACCGCTATTGCTGCGGTGCAACCTCAGCGAGATATACTCCAATGTGCTGATTGCCGCTACTGACGGCGGCGGGGCCATGGACTTCCGCCCGTCGCTGTCCATGGAAAACGGGCACCTGCAGGAGATCGCAGGGGTGTACGATTTCTCAACATACGAGGAAGTGCCCGATGAGCGATCCATTCAAATCGCAACAGAGCTTCTTCTGGAAACGGACGAGGTAAAGCAGGCGGTCATGCAGGGAATGAAGGTTATGTATACCGGAGATACCCAGTGGATCGAGGGGCGCCCCTGCCTGCTGTTTGCCCTGGGAACCGACAGCGAGGAGCAGTTTGTCAGAGAACGTTATTACGGCGTGTGCGACAATCTCGTCTATAGCTACGATGCCATAAGCGATACGTGGTCTACTGTCGGGCGGCAATAAAAACAAGGGGAGAACAATCATTCATATTCCGTGGGGGTCCGCGGAAAAAAGAAGTGATCTGCCGGCTCCGGTCGGAAAAGTATATGGATCATTCTCACAATTGGAAAGGAGCTTTTATTATGGGACTTATTAAAGCGGGTATCGGTGCATTGGGTGGCACTCTTGCCGACCAGTGGAAGGAATTTTTCTACTGCGAGTCTATGCCCAAGGAGGTGCTGGTCACCAAGGGACAAAAGCGCGTCAGCGGCAGGTCCTCCAATACGAAGGGGAGCGACAACATTATTTCCAACGGCTCCGGTATTGCCGTGGCCGACGGGCAGTGCATGATCATTGTGGAGCAGGGCAAGGTGGTGGAGATCTGCGCCGAGCCCGGCGAATTTACATACGACACCTCCACGGAGCCCTCCATCTTCTCCGGCAATCTGGGGGACAGCGTCCGCGCCACCTTCCAGACCATCGGCAAGCGCTTTACCTACGGCGGCGACACCGGCAAGGACCAGCGGGTGTACTATTTCAACACCAAGGAGCTTATTGACAACAAATTCGGCACGCCGAATCCCATCCCCTTCCGTGTGGTGGATTCCAAGATCGGTTTGGATGTGGACGTTTCGGTGCGCTGCTCCGGTGTTTATTCGTATAAGATCGCAGACCCTCTGCTCTTTTACACCAATGTCTGCGGAAATGTGGAGAAGGAGTATACCCGGGACGAGCTGGATAGCCAGCTGAAAACCGAGTTTGTCAGCGCTTTGCAGCCGGCCTTCGGTAAGCTGTCCGACCTGGAGCTGCGCCCGAATCAGATCGTCAGCCACAATACCGACCTGGAGGATGCCATGAATGTGGCGCTCTCTGCCAAGTGGGGTGAGCTGCGCGGTCTGAAGGTAGTCAGCATTGCCCTGGGTTCGGTCACGTTGCCGGAAGAGGATGCGGAGATGATCAAGCAGGCCCAGCGCACGGCCATCATGCGGGATCCCACCATGGCGGCAGCCACGCTGGTGGGCGCACAGGCGGATGCCATGAAGACGGCGGCAGGCAATCAGGCAGGCGCTATGACCGGCTTTATGGGCATGGGCATGGCCATGAATGCCGGCGGCGGCATGAACGCACAGAACCTGTTTGCCATGGGACAGCAGCAACAGCAGCAGGCGCAGCAGCAGGCTCCGGCGGCACCGGCAGCCCCGGCAGCGGGCGGCTGGAAATGTGCCTGCGGCGCAACCGCCACGGGTAAGTTCTGCCCGGAGTGCGGTGCCAAGAAACCGGAGCCCGTACAGGCCGGCGCATGGAAATGCAAGTGCGGCGCTACGGCCACCGGCAAGTTCTGCCCCGAATGCGGCTCTCCCAAGCCGGCGGATTCCGAGGGCTGGACCTGCACCTGCGGCACTTTGAATAAGGGTAAATTCTGCCAGAGCTGCGGCGCCAGAAAGCCCGAGGGCGCACCGCTCTACCGCTGCGATAAATGCGGCTGGGAGCCGGAGGATCCGACGAATCCGCCGAAGTTCTGCCCCGAATGCGGAGATATATTCGACGATAACGATAAAAAATAAAACTGCCGCTTATCGGGAACCGTATTAACGGAAGCGTTGTTTCGGCCAGGTATGAACGGCTTAAACAAAAAGCCGTTCATACCGCCGAAAGGCTTTTGCGCAGCAGGATAAGCTTCCCTGCCGGCAAGACGGCAAAGAATTTTTTGCGTGATTTGTTAAAGAGTGGTTTTGCATTTGCTTGCAAAAGGAGATCCTGTTATGAGTAAAAGAAAAGAAGACATTAAAATGACCATATTTATCATGGTCGCCGGCATCGGCTTGATAATTGCGGGTGTAATCGGAATTGTTACAAGCAGAATCGACAGCAGGGAATATAAAAACTCAACCGATATACGGAAAATTCCAGCTGTCATTGTTGACTTTTCAACCAAAGACGATAAGGATGATTCCGGTGATGTTCGTTATAGAACATATAAATTTAAGGTTTCATATGTTATTGACGGAAAAACCTATAAGGGAAAATATGAAGAACGTGTCTGGTCAAGGTCGAGCAGCTACACAAAAAAATATACCTATGATAAATTGAGAAAAGGCGACACAATAGACGTCGAGGTTTATAAAACCTCAAAAGGTGATTACAAGCTTTCGCCTGAGGGAAATCCCGTTGATTTTCTGCTCTATTGTGCGGCAATCCCCGTCGGCTTGTTCTTTGTTGTCATAATGATATGTGACGTTGTAAAAGACAACCGAAAAAAGAAAAGCGAAAACGAAATGATCAGCAAGGAATAAATCAGAGGTACTTTTATGGATTTATCAGTAGCGCTGATTATTGCGGCTTCCTTTGCTATCTTATGTACATTCTATATCGGTAAAAGGATACTTACCATAGATTTTTCGGAATACAGCTCCAAAAACTCTAAAAAAGCCAAACTGGAAAGATTGCTTGCGAAAAAGGAAACGCCCCTTCAGAATTCAAAAATCCGAAGAGATATGAGAAGCGCCTTTGAAAGAATTCTGATACCGCTGGGGAATGCGGATCAAGACCTTCTTCCGGCAAGAATGGATATGGCATTCCGGAAAAAAATCGTCAGTCAAATCAACAGACTTCATAGGAATAAGCTTTGCCGCAAAATTTACGTCACAGATGTTGTTCCCATTCCTAAAAACAACTTTGAAACATGGAGCGATGACGGCAGAGAATGGCGGGAATCGGTTTTAATGTGCAGCACACTGGAGCGTTTTGAGTCAACCGAAGGCAACATGGTTCAGAGCGAGATATACCGTAAGAATTCATATCTCAGAATACTTCAGTCAAGACACGTTCGCCGCACCGATCAAAAAGAAAATAAGAAAAGCTATTATAACGATATGTTGAGCATAACCTGCCCGTCCTGCGGTGCAAGAGTCAAGCTTGACAGTCAGCAGGTTACCTGTGAATACTGCGGCGCCGTTATAAAAAACGAGTTTTACGATTGGCAGACCGAGTCGTTTGAGATTTATGAATCTATCAGTACAAACCTGAAAAGTTTTTTACAGCTTCTTGTGTCCGGCTCCATACTTTTCTTATGTGTCTTTCTGTGCTTATATCTGATCAAGGACACCGAGATTTCCCTTGCCGCCGGCGTTGGTGCAGCGGTTCTGACTTTCGGGGGAATCGTTACACCGATTATCTGCGGGAAAATCAGGCAAGAAAAGCTTGCCGGAAAAATTGTAAGATATTCCGAGAATTATCTCAGAGCCTGCTTAAACGAACACTTTTGGGAGAATGAAAACGTCGAAGATCTGCTTGATTTCAGCGTTGGTACAATTAAGCTTTTAAAAGTTGCCCACACAGAAGAAACAACAACCGTTACGGCTGACATTTTCGGAACAAAAACCTTTCTTCCCGAAAATCAGAAGCCGTATACAGAAAGATTTAAAAAGAGATTGCTCATGCAAAGGGCAAGATATCCCGAAAAGCGAAAAACGGACGGCGAGTTCTTTACCGAAAAGGATTGCCCGTCCTGCGGCGCCAATTTCATGCCTGATGAAAACCACTGCTGTTCGTTCTGCGGGTACGGCTTACAGGTCAACAATGCAAAATGGATTGTACAAAAAAATTAATAAGCGGAGGATCACATTATGGGACTGTTTGACAAAAAATACTGCGACATCTGCGGTGAGAAAATCGGACTTCTCGGAAACCGCAAGCTGGAGGACGGGAATCTCTGTAAGGATTGCGCAAGAAAGCTCTCGCCGTTTTTCAGCGAACGGCGGAGCTCGACGGTGGAGGACATCAAGCGCCAGCTTGCTTACCGTGCGGAAAACGAAAAGAAGCTTGCCGGCTTTGCCCCGTCGATCACCTTTGACGGGAGCAAAAAGGTATACATCGATCCTATAGGGGAGCGGTTCATCGTTACCGGGACCTCTAACTGGCGCAGCAGCAATCCTGACCTCATTGCATTTTCTCAGGTGCTGGGAGTGAACACGGATATCCGGGAGAATAAGGAGGAGATCTTTTACAAGGACTCTGAGGGAAATGAGAAGAGCTATGTGCCGCCCCGCTATGCCTGCGACTATGAGTTCAATGTGACGATTCGGGTGGATTCTCCATGGTTTAGTGAGATCGAACTGGAGCTGAGCGACGGCAACCGACCCGACAGCCCCTATACGGACCTGTACCGCCAATATGAGCAGAGAATGCACGAGCTTGCAGACATTCTGATGCGCCGGGATAACAGAAACCGGGTTTGGGACGGCGGCAGTACGATGAATCGGGTGGATAGCACGGGCATCCGTCAGGAAAGACCTGCTTCCGCGCCCAATGCTATGGGCAGCGAGACATGGGTATGCCCGTCCTGCGGCGCACAAAGCAGCGGAAAATTCTGCGCAAACTGCGGCACCCCCAAGCCTGTAGTCAGCTCCGGCTGTACAAACTGCGGGTGGAGACCCTCGGCGGGACAGGGTATGCCGAAATTCTGCCCGGAGTGCGGCAGGCCGCTTCGGTAAATCATGAAGCGCAAGGCGCGCATTGCCGCAGCGGTTGTGCTTGCATTCCTGCCGATTTTCGGGCTTTTGGGCTGCGGCGAAAGTGAAAAGTTTACTGCTGATGATCTTGTTTTGATCCATACCGTTTATTACGGAACGGAAAGGAACCCGGTGTATTGCTTTGCTTTAAAAAAGGAAGAAAATGGCTGGTTATTCTCTGCGGATTGCCTTGTGGGAGAGCAGAAGGAGCACTATGCCTCCTTCGAATCGTTTCCGGTACCGGCGGAGGATGCAGCGGGATTCCTTCAGATTATTAGCGAGGATGGCGAGATAAAGAAGCTTTACAAGCATCGCAATCCAATACGTTTTTTTCACATATCTGACGTACCGGCATGCAGCCTGGGAATGACTTTCTCTGACGGAAGCACGATGGAGAAGGAAGCAATACTCGGCGACAGGGCGCTTAATTATCTCTATGTGCTTGCCGACAGATATTATAAGGCGGCTGAAGGCTCAGCAGAGACTCCACCAGATACAGCAACGAGCTGAATATCATTATGCAAAAGCAAGAAAAGCTAAAAACAAACCGACGTTGTCAGAAAAAGGAGGAAAATTATGGCTAATCAATGTGCTATCTGTGGTGCGGACATCAATCTGATCCAAACGCAAAAGCTGTCGGACGGCAACTGCATTTGCCGCAAGAACTGCAGGAAAAAGGGCTTCAAGGTGTATGACTATGTGCATAGCAATCTTCCGGGTGTCAAGGCGCATCTTGCACAGGTGGAGCGCGGCACCAAGCTGTGGGACCACTATTTCGTTCCGAGGGAGAAAGCAAAGGATAAGAGCAAAAAGCTGAAGCGCTTAGGCACCTATCTCTATGTGGCAGCGGATATCGGGCTGATGGCGTATGTGCAGAACGATTACAAGTTTATGATGTTCGGCAAGACCACCCGCGCCTGCGTGTACCGCATTGCCGACCTGCGCAGCTATAAGTATGAGGAGCAGCTCGTTAAAAACGGCGATAAGAGCGAGAAGAAGCCTTTTGCAAGACTCAGCTTTACCAATACGCAGGGCCTTTACGAATTCGTTCTCCCCATGAACAACAGAAAGGATTTTGAAGCGCTCAAAAAATACTTCGATACGCTGTTCGGCGTACAGAATACACTCGGCAACGCCTCGAACGTTTGGAAGCAGCAGATGACCGCAGTTAAGGATATCGCGGCAGGATTTTCTGCCACGGTAAAGGGAGAGGCCGATGCCGGCGACAAGGCGGCGCAGGCAATCGACTCCCTGGATGCCGCAATCTACGGCGACCGCACCGAGTGGATTCGGAAAGCAGATGCGGCCCTTGCGGCATTTAATGGGTGAATTTCTTTAAGAGAGGAGATCTATTCATGCAAACCTTGCAGGAATATAAATGCCCCTGCTGCGGCGGCGCGATAGCCTTTGACAGCACACTCCAGAAAATGAAGTGCCCTTATTGCGACACGGAGTTTGAAATGGAGGCGCTGGAGGGCTACGACGCCGAGCTGCAGAGCGAAAAATCCGACAATATGGAATGGGAAACCACGGCCGGTGGAGACTGGCAGGAGGGAGAAACCGACGGCCTGCGCTCGTATGTGTGCAAGTCCTGCGGCGGCGAGATCGTAGGCGATGCCAACACAGCGGCTACTGCCTGCCCCTTCTGCGGCAATCCCGTGGTGATGATGGGCCAGTTCTCAGGCGCTCTCAAGCCGGATCTTGTGATCCCGTTCAAGCTGGATAAAAAGGCGGCAAAGGCGGGGCTGATGAAGCATCTGACCGGGAAGCGGCTGCTGCCAAAGATTTTCAAGGATCAGAACCATATCGACGAGATCAAGGGTGTCTATGTACCCTTCTGGCTTTTCGACACCGATGTGGATGCGCAGGTGCGTTACCGGGCTACAAAGGTCCATACATGGAGCGACAGTGACTATGATTACACCGAAACCAGCCACTTTATGGTGCATCGGGGCGGCAGCGTTGGCTTTGAGCATGTTCCGGTGGACGGCTCCTCTAAAATGGCGGATGACCTGATGGAATCCATTGAGCCGTACAATATTTCGGATGCGGTGCATTTCCAGACGGCTTATCTTGCCGGCTATGTGGCGGATAAGTATGATGTGACCGCCGAGGAAAGCGTTGACCGGGCAAATCAGCGGGTCAAGCGGTCTACCGAGGAGGTATTTGCCGAGACGGTAGAAGGGTATACAACCGTTACACCGGAAAACACCAATGTGCAGTTCCATGGCGGAAAGGCCCGGTATGCGCTTTATCCGGTGTGGCTTTTGAACACCACATGGAACGGCAATCAATATGTCTTTGCCATGAACGGTCAGACCGGGAAATTCGTCGGCGATCTGCCGGTGGATAAGGCTGCGGCCAAGCGTTGGACGTTTTTGCTGGCGGCGATATTCTCGGCGGCTTCCTACGGCGTTGCGTGGGGCTTGCACCTGATAGGGCTGATTTAAGGAGGGGACGGAATGAAAAAGAAAGTACTGACACTGTTATTCTCGCTTGTTCTGTGCCTTTGTATAGTGACTCCCGCCTTTGCAGCGCAGACGGATGGCTTCGCAAGCGAATATGAGCGCGTGCAGGACATGGCGGGGCTGCTCTCCGGCAACGAGGAATCGTCGCTTGTGACAAAGCTTAATGAGCTCAGCGAGCGTCAGAAAATGGACATTGTCGTGCTGACCACTGACACGCTGGACGGGAAAACTCCGCGGGACTATGCCGATGATATTTATGATTACGGCAACTTTGGCTACGGCGAAAGCAGGGACGGCGCGCTGCTCCTTATCAGCATCGAGGACAACGACTGGTACATATCCACCTGCGGCTACGGCATTACGGTCTTTACGGACGCGGGCATTGAGTATATCGGCAAGCAGATAAAGGGAGATCTGTCCGACGGTAATTTTGCGGGTGCCTTTGATAAATTCGCCGATCTTTGCGATGACTTCATCACACAGGCAAGAACCGGCGAGCCTTACGATGTAAAGAATCTGCCCAAGGAGCCACTTTCCCTTATCTGGATCCCTATTGCCATCGTTGTGGGCTTCGTCCTATCCCTCATCATAGTGGGCAATATGAAAGCAAAGCTGAAAACGGTCCGCTTCCAGGCGGCTGCGAACAACTACATAAAGGACAACAGCCTGAACATTAACGAGAGACGTGATCTGTTCCTGTATAACACTGTCACACGCACAGCAAAGCCCAAGAACGATGATTCCGGAGGCGGGAGCAGCACCCACACATCTTCCTCCGGCACGACCCACGGCGGCGGGGGCGGCAAATTCTGATGCAGCTTTCCCCCTGCAAAAAATACTTTATAAAGGAGAGATAACCCGTGAGTATCTTTGATAAGCTGAAAAGCACAGCCGGGCAGGCGGTAAATGCCGCCGCACAATCCCTGGGCAGTAAGCGGGAGAGATTTACCTTTGCAGCACTGCCGGAGAGCCTTGCCGAAATGCAGGCACTTCCCGAGGCAAGCCTCGACACGCCCTTCAAGACGGCGGCACTTACAGTTCTCGCTTTGTGTGCATATGCGGCAGACAAGAGCATCGGAACGGAGATGCTGAATTGGCTGCGCGGACCCCGTCCGCTGAACGGACAGGAAATTTCTTTCCTGAATGACCGCTTCCGCGATGGCAAGACCTACCTGCCGTTCACCTATTTCGCCGGCTCCACACCGGACAACAACTACACACCCACCCAGCCGTATACGATCACCGTTGAGAGCAACCATGTGTCCGGCGAGGAGCAGGGGTATATGAAGCTGTTTATCCCCTGCGGCGGAGCAGACGATCCCCGTCCTATCAAGATGCGCCAGCGGGGCAGCGACGGCAAGTGGTTCTTGTGGGAGCAGTATCTGCTGACGGGTGTGCGCACGCCGAAGGCTGCCGATCCGTGGGCATGATGGCTTGACAAGGAGGGAAAATATGGATATTCGGGGAATTTGGAAGGTCAAGGAGATCCGTGTGCCTACACCGGACGGAGTGAAGGTCTTCACCCCTGACAACCCGCCGCAGGAGGAGCGGTTTGAGGGCAGCGCCGAGCTGATGGGCTATCGGACGGAGTTTGCCGAGGACGGTATGCTCAACACGCTTATGTTCGTGCCGGAGGAGATGCGCCAGGAGGCTACCAAGCAAGGGGTGGAGGTCCGGGAGGACGGCTACGCCGCTGTTGAAAGCACGGTATGGAAGGAAGAGAACCGAAAGATCTACTATGACACGAAGATCGAGGGTGAAGTCCTCGGGGAAAAGGTCGATTCCTTTGCGGAGATTCCGGTCACAGAGGACGGATGCCTGCTGTATAGCTACGGAATGATCCTTCTGGAAAGAGCCTGAGTCGAATACGGATGATCCCTATGTACAATTCATAAACGGGAGAGGCTTGCTGCGGCAAGCTTCTTTCCGAAAGGCACCGAATGAAATTCGGTACCTTTCGGAAAGGAAGGATCCATGAAAAAGCGAATAATATGGGGCCTGTGCTTAGGTTTACTGATACTGTTCAGTTCCGCCTGCGCAAAACAGCAGCATGCGAATGATGACGGCAATGCGTATTACGGAGGGGATACTATGGATTTCAAAAGC
>ULOE01010634.1_pt1 | contig 17320 bp, 16 predicted proteins | sample 1952291 | NCBI WGS metagenome assembly ULOE01 (sample SAMEA4835595, study PRJEB28245) | human gut metagenome | biome: gut microbiome; material: fecal sample | place: Denmark | collected 2008 | reverse complement strand
TCATTGTCAATAGGCTTTGACAGATAGCGAAACACATCCAAATCCATTGCGTCGTCAAGATAAGACTCGTGAGAAGTAATTATGAAAATAATTATATTGGGATTAAAAGCTTTTAAATGAGCCGCCAAAGTAAGCCCGTTTACCTGCGGCATTTCAATGTCGATAAACGCCATATCATAACTGGCATCGCTTTTCATAGGAGCGACGCCGTTGTAAAACACATCAATATCAAAATATATTTTATGCTTATCCGTAAATTCAGTCAGCTTGCTTTGTATTTCATCGGCAATATATTTGTCGTCGTCACAAATTATAATTTTCAACCGAAAAACCTCCCGTAAATCACATCATAAGTATAACATACAATGAAAAAATAGTCATTATAAATCTTTTGTTTTTTATTATTTTATCAGTCAATATGAAAAATACATCACATTTAACGAATTTGACATCATTTTTGCAAAAATTATGTTTTTATTTTAAATACGTGTTAAAATTACAACATTGTTGGGTAAAATAAAAAATGAGATTAATTTGTAACATTTAAGCGAATGCACAATTAAGCAATAATTAATAGGCTTAGTGTTTTTTGATGAAAAAGTGTGCGCTTATAATATATAAGTTAATATCGGTTGCCTTATATATTTATTGAATACTATCACTATCATAATAAGGAGATGAATACAATGGGAACTAATTTGTATTAATCAATCGCTTAATTTTGCATAATTAATTTCAACAAAGTAAAAAGGATGATGATTTATGGTTGCACATATGCGAAAAATTATAAAAACAATTGTATTCAGTTGTGTTTTAATTTGTGCTTGTTTAATAAGTGCAGCTTGCTCCGGAAATGCGAATTTGACAGAAACAGAAGATAATATTAAAATTACTGCTTCTGAAAAAGTTACTAATGAAACAACAGCAAGTCAGGAAAGTACAACACAACCTGATTCATCTACTGCAGAAACTACGAAACCGGAGAGTACTACCAAATCTAAAACTTCAAACGAAGAAAAAACTCAATCATCGGAAAATACAAGCGGAAGTGAATCATCAAAACAGAATGCCACTTATTCAAAAGATAAAGTCACTTTTATCTTTAAGGATAATTTCGGGAATGTTATAGAAGGGATTGATGTGGTTATTCAACCGCATGCCAATGAAGGCAGCGCACATACAGATATTGCAGAAGTTGTTGGAACGTCTGACAAAAATGGCGCAGTAGCTTGGAAACCTATAGAAGGAAAGCATTTGTTAGAAGCTTCAAAAGGGTCTGAAAATCAAGAATATGCTGTTGATATTGATGTGTCTGATAAAGGATCGGTAATTGAATTGATTTGGCGGTTTTGACTTCAAATATAAATATTATTCATTAACCACCGATAATATTACTATGTTTGTGGCTATAAGAATTGATGGAGTATGTTATGTTACCGAAAAAACTGAAACACTAAAAAATGTTTCTTTTTGAGATAAGTTATTCCCTGATGAGATTAACAGCTTGAATAAAAAATACAGAGATGGTATAATAACAGCAGGAGAACGCACTCGCATGCGTGAAGAAATAATTGTTGATGGACTACTAAAAAAATATACTAAAGGATTTATTATTTCCTTGTAAGACCCGTACTTACAAGGAATAGGGTGAGTAAAAATGATAAAACAAAATTTAAAATTGTTTTTTAAAACTAAAATAATATTTATTCCGGTTATCATACTGTTAGTATGTTTTTTGGGGAATCTTGTATATAGTTGTTATAGCTTTTCACTCAATAGTGATGTATTAATATATTTAAAGAATTCTATAAAATTATGCTTACTATCATTTGTAATATTATGTTTTACATCATATGAATTCTTTTACCTATATAAGCGTTGTTATATAGATGAAGCATTGTATTCACACAAAAATGGTAAGACTAGGATTTTAACAAGTACTGTAACAGTTTTGTTGTTTATTCCGGCTTTAGAGTTCTTTAGCGCATTTGTATTTAATTTTGTTATATTTTTGTCATCCGGAATGAATGACTACAGTTATTTGTATCATATATTTTCAGTTTTATTTTTATATGTTTTTCTGGGTGGAATAATCCCGATTTTACTTGGCGTTTTTTTTGCTCAAAAGACGAAAAGGATTGTTTCATATGCTCTTATGGCGCTTATAATTTTCCTTGTGTCAAGTACATCTGACTTTATTCCGGGGGGGTTTAAGCCAGGTTACCAAAATTAATTTTTGGGAATCAAAATATTTTCTTGCATATATTCTGCCAAATGATTTAGAGTGGTACATAAACCATGATTACGGTATGTATGCTGAAATTTATAGATGGAATTTAATTATTTTCTGGATTTCTCTACTGTCATTTTTGTTTTTCAAACTTTGTCAAATAAAGAAAACCACATTAAAAGCTGTTTTACTGTCATTAACAATATTAATTTCAACATTTAATCTGGTTGGCTACTTTTATGGCGGAAGCCATATTGAAAAGGGAGCTCAGCTTGACAGTATTTCAATGTCAGATTATTTGTTTTATACTGAAAATGAGCAAAAGAACCAAGATCCGGATTTTGAAGTTACATCATACGATATGGATTTAAGCATTTACAGACAATTAGATGCCGAAGTATCAATGACTTTATCTGATACAGGTTTAGAGTATTACAATTTTACATTGTACCATGGATACAATGTTTTAAAGATAACTGATATTGAAGGAAATGCTTTAAAATATAATCGTGAAGGAGATTATGTTACTGTAATAGGGAACGGAAACCTGCAACTTATAAACATAAAGTACAGCGGTTATTCACCTATATTATACAGTAATTATCAGGCGTGTTCTCTGCCCGGCTTTTTTGCATATTACCCTATTCCCGGATTTTACAAAATTACGGGTGATTATACCACATATAATCCGATTGAGATAAAATCCGAAACAGAATTTAATATTCGAGTTGATTCAGCAAGGCAGTTTTATTCAAATCTTGATGAGGTAAAGAATGAGAAAAATTGTTTTGTCGGGGTTACAAGCTATCCTACGCTTTTTAGTGGATTTTATAAATCAAATTCGTCTGATATTTATAAGATTTATGCAATTACTGTAAAGGGGTGGGGATTGAGCGAAATAGATGAAGAATATATAGACGAAATTCAGAAATACATTAATGAGTTGGATAACAATAGCAGCAATAAATTAAATCTCAAAGAATATACTATTATTCAGACAAATGAAATGCTTTCTTCTAATTGTATTTATGATGGAATATTTTTAGGAGATGATACAGTTTTTATTAATAAAGCAACTGATGAGGAAACAAAGAAGCAAGTTGCTGAAATACTTCTTGCTCAAAGAGATATGGGCTATTCTAAATATGTAGAAAAAGCCGTGGTTGACTCTGAAAGTATAAATGATAATTAACAAGGAAGAAGGTATAATTGTGCTGATTTTGAAGAACTGCACCAAGTCTTTTAAGAAAACAAAAGCTTTAAATGATTTTTCCTGCGAATTTAAGCACGGTATTTATGGCTTGCTTGGGCCAAATGGTTCCGGCAAAACTACTATGATGAGATGTATATGCGGTTTGCTTTCTCCCGAAAAGGGAAGCATTGAGTGCGATTGTGAAAATATAGGATATTTGCCTCAGCAGTTTGGTGCTATGAAGTCATTGACTGTATATGAAACTATGAGATATTTTGCCACATTAAAGAAAATACCTAAGTCAAATCAAGACAATGAAATCAGATATTGCATTGATTTGGTCAACCTAAGTGATAAAATTAAAAACAAAGTGGGTTCGCTGTCAGGAGGTATGGTTCGACGATTGGGAATAGCCCAAGCTATAATGGGAAATCCTGAAATTGTTTTGTTTGATGAACCGACTGCAGGTCTTGATCCTGAGGAGAGAGTAAGATTTAAATCTCTTTTAAGGAAAATAAAAAATGATAAAACTATTATTATTTCTACTCACATTGTTTCGGACGTAAAATCAATATGTGATGAGATTGTTATAATTAATGAGGGAAGAAATGTTGTTCAGGGAACTTGTAGCGATATTACTTCTATCGGAAATGAAAAAGTTTTTCTTTTAGACGAAGAATATGAAAATAATTTAGAGGGAAATTATTATGTTAAAGACAGAATCAGTAAGGATAATAAAAATTATATAATCGTTCTCTCAAGTAATTTTATTGAGCAGGGAGTGAGTATTAACGCTGATATAGAGGATGGATATTTATGTGCCTTAAAAGATATATAAACCGCCTTTCATTAATACAATTAACACTTAAAGGAATGGGAATTCTCTATATTGTACCTGTTGTTTTTTTATTTCTTGTACTTCCTTTTTTAACATATTTGGATTTTGCTAAAGGATATTCACCCGAACAATGTTATTTTTCAACATACATAATGTTACAAATTTTTTGCCCATTTTTTGCTGTATGGTGGACTTTATTTGGTTTCAGAGAGTATGTAGAGGGCAGGATCAGAGAACTATTGCTTGTTTATAAAAAAAGTCTTATAGTTGAACTTTTTCTTGTGTTTGTTTTTTATTTCCTGCATATATGTGTATTGCTTGGTTTATATTGTATAATACTAAATTTTAATTATTTTAATTATATTTTTATATTTTTTGTTCAGACATTTGCTTTTTTTAGTATTAGTTTTTCAATATCTATAATTTTAAAAAATATAGCAATTCCTTTTATTATCAGTGTGTGTTACGAAATATTTTGCATGACTGCCAATATTGACTTTCTTAAGTTTATTAATATGCTTTCATCTGATATTCCAAGCAGCACCATGGACATAATATGTCCATATATTTTTATATTGATAAGTAGTATATTTGTTTTTGTGTTATCAAATTCTTGTTTCAAACGTTTGTAATATTTTTATAATTATATATAATACCTGATTATACATATCCAAAATCTGCATAGCAGTAAACAAAGAAAAGCTACTTCCGTATATTGGCATAATACTGTGCAAAATCAACCTTTCCTGCAACCGCCTTATCCCTCAAACTTGACGCAAACCGTGACCATTTCTCAAATTCGGAAATGGTCATTTTCTTATGCTTACCCAACAATCAAACAACCTCCTTTTAGAAAAAAACTATGAAAAGCAGGTTAAAGTGGGGCGTCTCCCCACGGAGTCACATCAGACGGCAGAGCCGACTGTTATGGGGTTTTACAGTATGTCAAAAATCAGAAATTGAGGAGTCTATCAAAAATGAGCGAAAACAAGAAAAAATATGCCTATTGGATGAAACCTTCAATGGTTGAAGAGATTACAGAAATGCTTGATACAGCAAACGCAACTTCAAAAAGTGATTTTGTCTGTCAGGCTGTTCAGTTTTACATTGGTTATCTTCATCAGAAGAAATGCATTGATTATCTTTCTCCTATCCTTGCTCAGACCATTAAAAGTGAAATTGAAAGTGTTGAGAAAAATATATCCGAAATGCTGTTCAAGGTTGCTGTTGAACAAGCTAAATTAAGTAATGTTGTTGCGGCAACAAATCAGATTGATAATCATTCGTTGTCAGCACTCAATAAGCTTTGTGCGGAAGAAGTTGCAAGGAACAACGGTATCATAACTTTTGAAGATGCATACAAATTTCAACAGAGTTAATAAATGCCGAAGATTATTTTTACAAGCCGATATATAAAAAATCCTGCATCATCAAATGCAGGTAAGTTGATAAAGTATATGGGTACTCGTGAGGGTGTCGAGAAACTACCGAATGGTATTAATAACTCTCCTGCGACTAAAACGCAAAATGACTTAATCTGCACTGCACTCAAAACTGTTCCGGAAGCTTGGGATTATCCCGAGATGAAGTCTTATCTTGAAAATAAGACAAAGTCTAACGCACCAGAATTCCTCAACGAATTTCTTGAACGCAACGCAGACAGGATAGGCGGTGTTAAAAAGTTAGTTTCATATTATGCCGAAAGACCGGGTGTTGAGAAGTTAGGGAAACATGGATTGTTTTCTCAAACTGATGACAAGATAAATCTTGATGAGGTAGCTGAAGAAGTTTCAAATCACAATGGAATTGTGTGGACTCATGTCATAAGTCTTAAAAGAGAAGATGCCGAAAGACTTGGCTACAATAACGCAAATGCTTGGAAAAGTTTAATCAGAAGAAATGCTCTTGAGATTGCCAAAGCTCATAAAATAGAGCCAAGCGACTTGCAATGGTACGGTGCATTTCACAATACAACACATCATCCCCACATACATCTGATTGTATATTCTAAATCAAGACAAGGTTATCTAACCAACAAAGGCATAGAAAGTATGAGAAGTGTATTTGGTAATGATATATTCAGAAACGAACAGTACAAGCTGTTTGAAATGCAGACAGAAATCCGTGATGAACTTAAAAATGAAGCAAAGAATGTAATTGATGATTTAATTTCAAATATAGATTCGGATGTTTATGTTTCTGACAAAATGGTTGAGCTGTTCAGAAAACTTGCTGAACAGCTCAAAAGTTACAACGGCAGGTTGATGTACGGCTATCTTCCAAAATCAATCAAAGAAATCGTTAATAGTATTGTAGCTGAACTTGCAAATGATAAAAATCTTGCAAAGCTCAATTCAAGGTGGAATGAAATCAACAGAGAAAAACTGTCGCTGTATTACGATAACGAAAAACCTGATATACCGCTTGAAAATAACAAAGAATTAAGAAGTATCAAGAACTATATTTTGAAGTCGGTCAATTTATTATCCAAAGCAACTCCGACAATGAAATTTGATAAATCAAGTGTTGAGCAATCTGTTTCAGGAATAGTCCTCACACTCGCAAAATTGATTGCAAACAGTTGCAAGCGTAAACGAGCTAAATTATTCGGTCAGGTTGACAGTAAACTCAAGTCTAAACTTGAAGAGAAAAAGCTTACTCACGGACTTAAAACCGACAGAACAGTTAATCGGAATGAAATTGAAAATGATGAAGAGCAGGGATTTACAATGTCAATGTAATCCCTCTGTTGAGCCATGTGTTGCCCGTGTTGCGATTTTGTTGCATTCAGCAGCAAAGTAATCGAAAAAGATGAATAAAACCGACACAGACGGTTTTTGAAAAATTAAAATTTGGTCTGGATATTCAAACTCATTTATGGTATGTTGTTGTACTTGAAAAGGAGCTGATATTATGTCAACAAGGAAATTACTTACAAACGGCAACGCTTTCAAAAGGACGGATAGTCGTTGGGGCGGTGTTGTATGGTATATGGACGAAAGCGGCGAACGAAAAAGAAAAAGCTTCTCAGGCACGACAAAAGCCGAAGTCAATAAGAAAATGACGGAATATATTGCGGCGTTTAATGACTCAATAATTGAGTCGCAGGAAACAAAGAAAAGGCTTCGGGACAGTATGCAGAACTGGCTTGAGGTGTTTAAGTTTCCGTCTGTTGAACGCACTACATATGACAGATATGAATGTACGGCAAAAAATCAAATCTATCCGTATATCGGGGATAAAGTAGTCGGAGATGTCAAGTCGGCTGATATTAAAAAATTGCTCAATGACAAAATGAACGAGGGTTATGCTTACACAACAGTTAAGAAAGTGCATAATGTGCTGAATGAGTATTTTCGCTATCTCACCCAGCAAGAGTACATTGACAGAAATCCTATGATAAGTGCGCCCATGATTAAGAAGAGCAACTTTCTGGCGGCTCAGGACAAAGAAAATCTTCCGACGAGCGAAACCATAACGGTATTCACGCCGGAAGAAATTAAAATATTCAAAGATGAAGCATTTAGCACATTCTCAAACGGCAAGAGAAAATATCAGCAAGCCGCAGCATATATTCTTATGCTGAATACCGGTTTGAGAACAGGCGAGGTGCTCGGACTTCTCAACAGCGACATTGACATTGAAAATCGTGTAATGCACCTTAACAGAGGAGTAAAGGAAATATCAAAGCGTGACGGAGTAACAGCAGAAAAAGGACGAGAGGTTAAGGTCGGCAAGCTGAAAAGTGCCACAAGCAAGAGAGATGTTCCGCTTAACGATACGGCAATATAGATGATACTTGACCTGAGAAAAGAATTCTACTTTGGAGAGGACTCACCGCTGATCCCCGACGAAAACGGCAATTTTACACGTCCTGTCAACTTCCGCAAACGCTATTACAGAATCCTCAAAGCCTCAGAAATTGAAACAAAAGGTCTCCACGCATTAAGACATACCTTCGCAACCAACCTCGTAAACGGAATAGAACAACCTGACGGAACAATAAAATCCTTAACTTCACGACAGGTAGCCGACTTACTCGGACATACAACATCTGAAATTACTGAACTCTATTATGTCAAAAGAGATTTGACAAAACTCAATGGCATTACAGATGGGTTTAATCTGTAAAAATAAAAAACGCATTTATTGATTAATAACTTGGGCGATAATAGGTTATTTCAATTGCTTTAAAACACCAAAAAGTTCCCTTTTGTATGCAATTACCATGCCTGTGTTGAGGATTAAAAAAAGCTGACATAATTAAAAAAATCTGTCAGCTTTTTTAAACTCTTATTTATCTAATATCAAATATTTTAGGTTAGTAGGTTATTACCTGATTATCACCATACAAAGAATATTTACCCATATTTACAATTTGTCCGTAATATGGATCAACAACAGTATAATCAGATACAGAATTACCACTATTATTATATCCAATTGCAACAACATAATGTGTATATCCTGACCAATTAACATGTATAATTACTGGCTTGCCTGCATTTATGTTATCTTTAGCGATTGATAGCACATTGCCCGTGCACCAAGTACCTCCGCTTGCTCCCCATTGAGCACCACCTGTTCCCCAGTAGGCAGTTGGTTGCCTGTAATCATTAAATAAATAAGCCCTTACATAAGACACGCAATATGCTGAACACATAATAGTAGATTCTGAATATCTGTAATCAGTCTGTTTTCCAATACTCGATACAATATTGGAAAAAGTACCCGCATTGAGAGTTTTCTTCTCCTCTGAAGGGGGGGTCAGGCTGATATAGTCTTTGTGACAATATCCAGTTATTATATTTCCATCATGACGGTTTGCACCTCTAACTTTATACCAATCTCCATTTAAACTTCCAATAATTGTAATTTGCTGACCTTCGTTAAAGCCCCCTATTGACGGATAATTAGTTCCTGGACCACTTCTTACATTTAGATTTCCTACATCTTGAGTGTTATATACCCAACCGTTACTTTCAGGTTCAACATATTCAGAAGTATTTATCAGTTCCCATTTCTGCATATCATTTTCACAATTATATGTACCGAAGAAAATGTTTGAGCCATTGTCTTTACCGGATGCTTCCATAGCACCTTCCTGAAGCATATTTAGCCTTATAATGTAATAACCGTCATAGGTTTTTGTGAATAGCCACTCCTGGGCTTGCCAGTCATTATTTTGCCAAATATCAACATTTAAGCCAATCTTAAGCGGATTATCATAAGAATTGCCTCGGTTGACATCAAGCATAAGGTCAGTTGATGTTGCACTCCAAAGTTTATATCTGTTATCGTCAATTCGCTCTAATTTAATCTTTTGATTAGCATTTGAATTACCGTCACCACTCCAAAGATGAACATTAGTGCCGTTTGCATTACCGCCCTGGTGATCAAGATATGAGCTGGTGCCTTTTAATCTGAAACAGTAATTTCCGTTTGCGATATAAGATAAAAGCTGATTAACTTTAATTGTAGCAGTTGCCTTAATTTCTTGATTTGATGATGTAGCTGTAATAATAGCTGTTCCGGCTGATTTAGTTGTTACTTTACCGGTTGAATCTACTGAAGCAATATCCGGATTTGATGATGTCCATTCTATAGATGTATCTGTTGCATTGCTTGGTGATATGGTTGCATTTAGCTGAATTGTTTCACCTGAATAAACTGCCGCAGGATTAGTTTTATCGATAGAAATATTATCGACATTTATGTATTTGTTTACTACATTTACCGTTACACTTGCTCTTACTCCATTAGACGAAATAGCAAATACTTTAGTTGTACCGATTTGTTTTCCGGTAATCATTCCTTTGTCGGTAACCGTCACAATACTTTCATCAGAACTCATCCAATAAATATTTTTATTTGTTGCATTATCGGGAAGTATCTGATAAAATACAGGAATTGACTCATCAAGTGTAACCTCAACGCTTTCCGGAAGCCAGATTGATGTAACATCAATATCTTTTGCAGGAACTGTGGTTTCAATAGGAACGGTAGGTTCAGTTTTTGGACTGCTAGGAAGTTTATTAATTATTCCTGCAAGATATTTTTGAATTTCAGTTGCATCTGAGATATTAATTTGATTATCACCGTTAGTATCTGCAACGGAAATTTGGATTTCACTCACCGTTGCCATTTGTGCCAAGTATTCCTGCAATATAGTGACATCAGCTATGCTTATGGTATTATCGTTGTTGATATCTCCGCAAATATTAGAATCGCTTTTTATTATTTTCAAATCGTCTTTTTTTGAGAAGCCTGTAATTCCGTTATCTGTTTTGATGAAATAGTAATTATCTTTTTCAAACAAAATTTTACAATTTGTATTTTGTGAAAGTGTTGCACGGATTTTTTTATCTTCGCCGGAGTTTGAAAGCAAAGATGAATCCGATGGATTGTGATATAAACTTGTGCTGCTAACAGTTATTGCATCTTTGTTTATATTATAAAAAATTTTCGAATCCGGAATGCTTGATGAAGGTGATACAGCTTTTTCTGATACATAAGCACACACAAATTTTCCAGTGCTCAAAAATGGATACATAACCAGATAATATGAACCGTCTTTGCAAAGAATTTCTAAATCGTCATCTTTCCAAACTTCCCATACAGTCTGAGATGAAGAGTCAGGCAGCATATATGCAGGTTCCTTTTTAGTAGCTTTTCCGTTAAGTATATTAATAATCTCTTTGTCCGGTTGTCCATAACCCAATATTTTGGAACTTGTTGAAGCATAATATTTCTTTCTTACACCAAAATTCTCTCCGTTGGAGTCACTTGCATTTCCTTCAATTGTGTAAACAATATCATCTTCAAATTTTTCTACTAAACCAACATGAGTGCAATTATTTAAAAATATCAAATCACCTGATTGAGGGGTATATTGCGTTTTTTCTTTCCAAAGATTTTTATTTTTAAACCACTGCATACCAACATTGCAAGATGCGAATTTGGGTATAGATTCAGTTGATATACCAGCTTGATTTGCACACCAACTAACAAACATAGCACACCATGACCCATTGGGCATTCCGTACCATTCTCCATATTTTGAACTGAATGTACCATCGGAATATGTTGTTTCCATATAGCCTACTTCTTGGTTTGCAATACTCATCATTTTTTCGTAAGCATCATTTTCCACAGCTGTAGCATTAATTACACCTATAGATTGAACGAAAAAAGCAAGCATAAGTATAATTGAAAGAATATATTTACTATTGTTTTTCATAACTCTCCTCCTCGTATTAATAATAGAAAATTTATCCATTCATTATAGAATATTATATTATTAACATAAGATAATGTCAATAAAATATTTTGATATAATTTATATTTTTAGGCACATATAACAATGATACCGGCAAAGTTGTGTGGCTGTCAATTCTTTTATTAGTATTATTTGATGCTATTTTGATGATGTAGCAGACGTAAACGTTGGAATTATTAGCAACCGTTGAATATTTTGATGCTTGAAATGAGCATCAAAAGCGGAAAATCAGACCGTGTTTCGTACATAAAATTATATCAAAAAAACGGCTTAAACGCAGTGTTTAAGCCGTTTTTGCTTGGCAGGGGCAGAAGGACTTGAACCCTCGGCACGCGGTTTTGGAGCGACGAAAGTTACTGTTTAAGCCGTTTTATAGAGTGTTAAACTGTAGAAATCTATCCCTGACAGTGTTATAAAAAATGAGTAAAAATAATTTTAGAACAAATAATTTGTAGAATTATTGTAGAAAGAGGTCAACCATAATATATCTTGCATATAAAAAGCACTTATAATTTATTATTAAAAAAGCCTTGACTTAAAAACAAACGTTCGATAAAATATTATTAGAGGAATCTATTTTTCGACGAGTTATTGCTAAACAGAAATATATAATGGTAATAGAAAGGAGTACTTATGGAGGACAGATATTTTACAATTAAAAAAATTATTGAAGATTGGTTTAGTTTTAAGCTAAAATTGAATACAACAGATATAATGCCACATTTTATTTTTTTATACGAGGAAAACATAAGACTAAAAAAGACAATAGAAACTAATAAGAAAAATTAACAAATACTTGAAAATATATTCAATATGCTATATAATGACACTATAGGCGGTGTTATATATGATTTCAGAAGTAGAAATATTAGGAAAGATTGCTGATATAGTAGAACATAATTCTGAAAAAATCTTTAATTCCATTTTAAGAAGAATTAAAGATTTTAGTGAAAAGTCAAAAATTGAACTAAGAACGGCTTTTACCAAATATTTAGAAGAGTCATTCAAAAAACATAGTATGATAAAAACAATATTGTATAAAAATCAACCTAAATATTTATATGATTTTTTGAATGTAATGATCTAAAACTAGATGGTGATATCATTGATTGTTCTAATGTTAATAATATCTTGGCTATTTCAAATTTTAATCTGATTGTTGGTAATGGGGGTATGGGAAAGTCTACTCTAATGAAACATTTTTTCATTAATTCACTACAAACGTGTGAATTAATACCACTTTTCATAGAGCTGAGAAATTTTAATGATAATGACAATTTGTTGGATTATTGCTATAGCATTATATCAGATTTAGGTTTTAAATCTGATAAGAAATATTTTAAATATGCATTAGAAACAGGAACTTTTATGTTAGTTTTGGATGGGTTTGACGAAATTTCAGATTGTTATAAGAATCATTTTCGCAAACAACTTTTTTCTTTTGTTGATAAATTTTCAAGCAATTACTATTTGGTTTCTTCTCGTCCTTGTGAACAATTTATTGGTTGGACACGATTTACAAAATTTGATACGGTGCCTTTCTCAAAAGACAAAGCTATAAAATTAATATCACATATTAATTATGATAAATCTATAAAGGAAAAATTTTTACTCAAATTGGAAGAAAGTTTGTATGATAAACACAAATCTTTTGCTTCTAATCCACTATTGTTAAATATTATGTTGTTAACATTTGATAACTACGCTGAAATTCCAGAAAAATTACATATTTTTTATTACCAAGCATTTGATACACTGTATTCTATTCATGATGCAACAAAACCAGATGGCTTTAAAAGAGACTTGAAAAGCAAATTGCCTTATGATGATTTTAAGATGGTTTTTTCGTGTTTTTGCTTTCGTTCATATATTAAGAGTAAAGTTGAATTCACAAAGGAAGAAATTTTAGAATTCTTAGATGAAGCAGGTAAAGGTGTTCAAAACTTTGTTAAAGAAGATTATCTAGAGGATTTAAAATCTGCTGTTTGTTTAATATGTTTAGATGGTCTAAATTATTGTTTTATTCATAGGTCATTTCAGGAATATTTTACGGCAGTATATTTAAAAAACTTAGACGATGATTTACAAAAAATTGTGTGCCGAAATATTATAGATAAAATGAGTTCTTCTTTTGTACATGATTCAGTATTTAGTATGTTAAAGGATATGAGTAACGAAAGATTTGAAAAAAATGTTGTTTTGCCATATCTTTCAAATATAGAAGAAAAATTACCTAAATATGAAAATAGAATAAAAAATTTCTATTTTTATTTTATTCACCACATTGAAATAATAAACATCGGAAAAAATATAGACGATTTAGAATTTGACTGGTTAAGTAGAGATAGAAATGTTGCAATTTTGATAGTGTTTAATTCAGAAATAAATAGTCACTTTCTATTCTTTCTGTATACCAAATACTGTATAGACAAACAAAGCACACTTAATTTAGAAAAATTGTTTTTAAAGCACTTAAATACCAAAATAACGAATGAAATGTTAATTAAAGACTCTGCGTTATATAGTAAAATTATTACTGAAACTAGTGTAGGTTATATGATAAGAACAATTTCTAATTTATATACAGTACTAAGCGAAAAACAAAAAAATACTTTTTCAGAAATAGAAGCTTTGTTTAATTGATTATATAATTTGTTATTTGTGTGAATTAATGGAAAGTATTTATTATAATTTAATCTATATATTGATCCCTAAGCCATAAACGGTTTAGGGATTTTTTCGTGTTATGTATTTGATTTTAGATACAATCATTCCGATTTATTTTCATTTGTATCCATATTTTTTAGAGCGTATTCGCAAGCCTGTAAAACAAAGCTGGAGAAAGTAACATCTTGGTTTGCTATGACAGATTCTATTTCTTGTATAAGGGGCAGGGGAAATCTGATTGTTTTGTTTTCAGATTCTTTTCTGTTTTGTTTTAATTGAAAAGCCATTAGAACACCTCCTATATCCTTATTATATTGCATTTTGATCAAATAATAAGCATTGAACAATGCAAGTAAAATTGCATTGCAAAACATATTGCAATTTTAAAATAAATGAATTATAATGTTTATCGTAGAGATTTGTAATGAAAAGACATTATTGCTCTATAAATACATTAAATAAGGAAAGAGGAAAAAGAATGTTCTGTAAAAATTGTGGAAAAGAAAATAGCGACGGAAGTCAAGTGTGCAAATTTTGTGGGCAGAATTTGACGAGCAGCGTTACTGAAAATTCTGTTAAACCTGTGGTAAACACTAAAAAATCCAAGAAACCAAAGATATTGATTATCAGTGTAATTGTAATTTTAGCTTTGTTAGTTGGAGGTGGTTTGTTTTTTATGTTTAGAACAACGACACCGAATATAGAACAACTTAAAAGTGATTTTATCAGCGAAGTTCTTAAAGATGAAAAATACTCAATAAGTAAATTTGATGTTATAAATGAAACCGACGGCAAAAATGACAATTATAATGCTATTATTGATGTCACATATGATTATGATAATGTCGAATATCACAGACAATATGAGCTTTTCTATAAAAAATACAAGGAATGGGTTTTTGCTGATTCAAGTGATTACAACGAGGATACTTGGGAGGTAAAACCGACAACCGCACCTTCTGCTTCTGACTACACGGAAAATTGTAAGTCACAGCTTTTAAAAACAATTAAATATGACAAATTTGAACCTGTTGACAGTAAAACAACTGTAGATTTAGAAGCTAAAACAGCTACATTTGTTTACAGTGTAGAAAGCAAGACGGATATTCGAAAAATATCAGGTGAAATAAACTTTTATTATGAGTTTAATGACGAAAAAGGAGAATGGGTGTATAAGAAATTTTCATATGCCGATTCCTATAACAAAAAATACGATTTGATGAAAACATGGACTGGAAGTAGTAAACCATATTTATCGGAAAAAGATACAGATGAAGAAGTTACTTTTAAATTTGAAACTACAAAGTGTGAAGGAAAATCTGATAAAGGCGAGGGCTCTATTCAAGGTGTTTTAACTTACAACGATGAAAAACATGATTTAACAGGAACGATAAGTGATACTTCAAATAATTCGGTAACGCTTGTTCTATATGATAAAGACGAGAAAATAAAATTTGTAATGTATATTAAATCTGACGGAAGTACGTTAGCTGATGTAGACTTGAACTACAATCCAAATGAATTAATTTATTTTGCAGATCAGAAAACGAAATATAACGATATAGAAATGTCATTAAATTAATTTTTAAGGAGGATTAACAAATATGTTTTGCGAAAAATGTGGTAATAAAATTAGTGAATCAGATAAATTTTGCAATGTATGCGGTGCAAGTTTACAAGGAACACCAAGTACAAATACAAACAAAGCAGAAACGATTTTTAATGACGGGAAAGAATTGTTAAAATGTTTTTTCTCTAAAAATCCGGCAGAAGTTATAGATAAATCTAGGAATGTAAATTCATATGTTGGTGGTATATTTTTAGGAATTTCATTACTTTTATTTGCCTTTGTATCCTGCTTTAATATTACACAAAATATAAATGTGGGTTTGGGTTCAATCAATGGTGTAATAAATTCTATGGTATCTAATGTTTTAGGCAGTTTCGGAGATAAAGTAAATGATTATTTACCTGACTTAGAAATATCGCCTATAATTGGTTTGGTTATTCCGTATTCAATTTTTGCAGTAGTTATTTCAGCAGTTGTTCTGGGGATATTTTATGCCACACTAAAGATAAGAAAGATATCCGCCCCATCATTCAAATGTAGTTTAAATATTTTAGGTGCTGCAAGTTTACCGATTACAACAGCATTGATATTAAATATAATTTTGGGCTTAATATTTCCACAGTCAACAATATTGATTTTTGCGATAGGTGTTTTGATGTCAGCATTTTTAGTTTATGAAATGATAAATTCATTTACTGATAGCGAGTATAAACCCATAATAGAAATGGCGATTATTGTGACGATTGTTCTTTTAATAAGTCTAATTTTGTTAAATACTACGGTTCATCAAATTGCTGATACTTTTCAAAATTCACTTGTAAGTGAATTAAGTCAAAAATACGGTGACGGAGCAAATTCATTAAGCAAACTTTTCAGTTATCTATTTTGATATAAAAGTTAAAGCCGACAGCTAAAACAAGTAGCTGTCGGCTTTTTTGTTTGGGTGGGTGGAGGGGATAAAGATAAAAGGAAGCATTTCTGCTTCCCTATATTTTTTAAAATTATTGTAATACAGGAATATTGTTTTCGACATGATTATATTTTTCAGAACCGAACATATCACGGATTTCATCAAGCGTTAATTCTCGCTTGCTCCTCTTGCGGTACGGTTCTGTGTGGTAATACCAAGCCTGTTTTTTATGAGCGTATCGGAATTTTAATTCTTTCAATACCTTTTTGTGTGGTTTGGTATTTCCTGATACCCACAACCAAGTACCGCAAATTTCAACTTCAATGTCCGAAAGACTTGTAAGCACATTGATTATATTTATAAATTCCTGCGGTGTTTCCGTTGTTTCTTTGGTGTAGGTTTCGCCCTCTGAATTTGTATGTATATTTTTCAGGCATTCCCACATAATTTCATATTCGTTTTGCATTACCTTAAATTCTTCTGTATCACCGCCTAAATCAGGGTGAAGCTGTTTTGCTAATCTTCTGTATTCTTTTTTGAGGTCTTTGGCTGTTTTGCAGTTTGTAAAATACTTCATAATGTTTTCTCCTTGAAAGTTGATTAAAATTTATATTCGGTAATTCTGAATTGGTGG
>ULOE01015230.1_pt1 | contig 17481 bp, 10 predicted proteins | sample 1952291 | NCBI WGS metagenome assembly ULOE01 (sample SAMEA4835595, study PRJEB28245) | human gut metagenome | biome: gut microbiome; material: fecal sample | place: Denmark | collected 2008 | reverse complement strand
TGCAGGTTCCTGTTAATTTCCGAGTCGCCCGCCATATCTCGCAGCATCGTCAAAACTGCTCTTACTGTGATGCTGCCTTGGTGATAGCTCTTCGCTTTTCCATAGTGTTCAATATCACAGCATTTCTCAAGGATGGGCGTTTTTGCAAACACAATAGCGGTATTCTTAGCCAATGCTATGGAAACACCAATGGAACTCTCCCTACCTTCTATCAATGCAAGTTTTGCAAGCCAAATATAGCAGCGAAACACATAAAGAACTTCTTCCAAAGAAAAGTCCCGCCAATCGCGGTGGTTGTAATTTCCTTGAATGAGAAAAGCCACTTTCCTAAATCCGATTTTTGCTTCCCTATATTTCTTATCTATCGCACAAAGACAAGCTATCTGGAATATTGCAGGATAATAGTTCTCGTTCAGTTGCAGCGCTTTTTTGAAACATTGTAATGCTCTTTCGTTATCTGGATGCATCTGTTTTTCAGACACTCCATATCGCAGGCATATTCCTGCTGTGAAAGACTTCAATTCTTCCGGTGCATGTTCTATTGCATCTCTAAGATATGGGCGTGCATCGAGTGCAAACTGTGCCTGTCCTTCGCACAATGTTGCCGCCAAGCAGTACATGGAAACGAAGTCTGGGTCTACACGGTATATTTTATTCAGCTCCGAAAGGAGTTCTTGTACCGGCTTTACAGCGGCATACAGCTTTATGCGCAGCGGAGCATGTGCTTCCAACGATGCAAGGAGTTCTCGTAAATGTCGCTGTGCATTTACATAGGCATAGACCGCATAGATACTGCCCGGTTCCACGTTGCACCGTTTTGCCATATTGATGAAAGTGTCCGCCATTTTGTTGAGGTAAACAGCTTCCGGCAGATAGTAGTGACCTCTCATGGGAAGAGCCATCAACTCGCCCATCTTGAGTGCTTGGAATGTGCTTTTGATTTGTAGAAACGCAAATAGGTCGAGCTGCCAGAAAGCAGCGTTGATGTACAAAAGACTTTGGGTCTCTGCTCCCTCATCCTTCCAAATACGGCGGATAATCACATCAAGCGCTGTCTTCTCGAATTGTTCAACAGAAATCTTCTGGTCAGCGTTGCGCAGAATTGCTTTTCCGTTTATTGTCAGCTTTCGCTTCAAGATACGAAAGCTGCACCACATCTCGTTTTTTGATAGTACAATGCCTTCCGGTGGTCGGTCTGTAAGAAACAGATGTGTGATTCGCTCACTTTCCGGATTGACAAGCGATTTGTGCTTCTCCAGCATAGTTTCTACTGGCATCATAGTCGTTTTAACTAAGCAGCCAGCAAAGGAGAAAAACTCTCTCAGCACTTCTCTTTCAGCACCAAATGGATGCTCATAATAAATCTGAACAGACTGAATCGGTTGAGTCACTGACTCTCCTCCTCACAAAAAATGAGCGATAAATACGCGGAAATGCACAAAAAACGCTCGCGTGCATTTATCGAACGCACGCGTGTGTTTAAAATGCTATTATGTATAGTTTCTTCACCCCCACAAACGACATACATAGCTATATGCAAAAGCGAGGAAATACGAAAACGCTAAGAGGCAAACAAGGATTACACAGCTATTCAGCAGGTGTTTGAAAGCATCTCCAATTCGATTCCACAAGCTGATTTGAGTTTCCAGCTCCTCTATTTTGTGATTCTCCTCAAAAAATTGCTCATCCTCTTCCAGAGACAATCGCAGGTCTTGTGTTACGCCACAGGCGTCGAACATATCATTGTTATCGGCATTACTTCTGAGCTGCCTACGCCGGACTTTACGCCAATTTGCGATTTTCTTTTGCAGCACTGCGTCTTTTGCGTTCTTTTCGTCAGTTCTCTTTCGCAAAATATAAGAAACCACAATGCAGCAGACCGCTGATACTACAGCAAGAACAGCCAAAAGGATAAATGCAGGCCGCGTTCCGCAAAAGAGCAGCATCGCCATGGTAAGTATTGCCACAAAAGTCAGTGCAGTTTGCATTTTTCACCTCTTATGCGCACAGCCGGGGAAATTGCGTTTAGGATTTCGATATCCCGGATACTTGTAAAACCAGATGGTTTTATTCAAACCACCCATTTTTGCAATACCCTAAAAAATAAACCTTCAATGCTGTAACATCGGAGAAGTCGAATATTTCTTTTTCTTTACTGCTCGGCTTTAATTTTTAAATGTACAGAATGCTTTCGACTTATTTTTTCCGTTTCCATCTCTTTTTTTGAGCTCTTGTTTTATGTTTTTTATGTTTTTTCAAAAACTTTTGTATTGTAAAATAGTCACCACTAATTTGACCACAGAAAAGATAAAACGCTGCACCACCATAGCTAATTATTGCGGCGAGATTATGCCATAAGGCAGAATTGCTTCCATTTGCATCAAACACATCTTCGACTACTAAAGGAAAAAAGATAAAAAATGTAAAAGAAAATGCAAGAACTTCGAAACCAAGAATAATTTTATCTACTGTGCTTGCTGTTCTTCCTTCCTTTTTCCCTTTGTGCAACACATAAAAATATGTAGCAACGCCAAATATTACTGCCAATATGAATAATACAGCAATGTCTTTGCCAAGTATATCAAAGCTCATAATCGTTCCTCAAAGCTCTATCCGCTTTTTTGCAATATCAAAAAAATCGGCATCCTTTTCGATGCCGATAAAATTCCTTTTCGTATTGTTCGCTGCTACGCCTGTCGAGCCGCTTCCCATACAGAAATCGAAAACGGTATCATCTTCGTTTGTGTAGCTTTTGATGAGCCACTCACACAATGCCACCGGTTTCTGTGTGCCGTGCGCCGCATATTTCTGTTTATCAGTAGCGAATGTCAGCACGCTCGTGGGAAATCGTTCGGTACTGTCATAACCTTTTGCTGTGTATTTCCCGTAATCCTCTGTCATCTTAGAATTTCGTTTATGTTCGACCGTTGAGACCTTTCTCGGATGTCCTGTTGTTTTTTGAGGATTATAGGTCGGCAGTTTCTTGTAGAAAACAAGAATATCCTCATGTGCTCGAAGCGGCATTCGGTTTGCATTAAGAAATCCAACCGGAGTCGTCTTCTGCCAGATAAGATTGTATCTCCAAGGAATCGTAGTAGACTCCATCAATGTTTTCGTGTAAATCCCGGCCGAGAAAAAAATCACCACTCCCCTATCGGCAAGTATTCTGTCCAGTTGTGACCAAATTCCCTGTTGCTTTCTTTTATTCCATTCCTCGTTGGCGTCCTTGTAGGGAATGTTCTTTTTGAAGCAATGCAGTAAATATTTCTCATAATTGAGATTTTTTCCGTCGCATTCGATAAAATCATCAAACGGCAGCACAACATCCCATGTGTTTTGCGTTATTCCGTATGGCGGGTCAGCCAGAACGAGATTGACAGAATGGTCATGAATCAATTCAAATGAATCCATACAATCTCCGTGAATCAACATATAACTACTCATTTGGTAATCTTCCTCATTTGATGCCGTCAGCACACTCTTGCTGTAAAAAACAACAAAAAAATCCCCCTCGAATTACTCCGAGGGGGAATGTGCTTATATACTATTCGCTTATAATAAGTATATATCGAATGATTTTAAATTGCTATATGTTTTTCTTTACGAAATAACGAATAGATTTTTTCACAGAAAACCGATTAGCCAGCGTTGTTACCGTTCAAATCGATTGTGCCGGATGCTACAGTTTCGACTACAGCCGTCAAGTCAGAATCGTCCAACGGGTCACTCACAATGCTGATTACGCGACCCTTAATGGATGTTTTCCAGCCAAGGATGGAATACAGGTCATCGGGCGTTACCCAATAATACTGTTTCGTCTTGGGGAACTGTGCAACACCGCCGTAAGTAGCCGACGTACCGCCGAAACCATCATCAGAAACGAGGTACATAGTATGACCATTTTCATCGGTGTACTGGTCAATTCTGTTCTTCACGATGGGGTCGGCTTCATCGTTAGGGATGGTGTACAGACCCCAGTCGGTAGCAGCATAAACATAATCGCCGGTAACATGGCTGAACAGCGGGTTATATGCCATAGCAAGCTGAGCAATGGAGACGTTCAAATTCCCGTCTTCATCAATCATGGGGAATGCGTCAGGAATATATTCGCCATTCAGAACGATTTTCCAATCGCTGTCAGTTGACCCGTTTTCGAGATAGTTTTTGCCGATTTTGCGAAGAGCAAGGAACTCATCGCGCTTTTCTTTGCTGTCAAAGAGATACACACGTTCACTGGTTCCTTCTTTGCGAAGAATCGGATGCGTCTTGAAGGGGTCCAGCGTCCCATCGTATTCGAGTACATCAGCGCCGGAAATGATATATTGACGCTCAATACCGTTCTTGTCTGTACCGGTATAAAGCGGGTTCGTTCCAAAAGCCAGTTCAACATTACCGCCGCTCGACAGAGAGGGAGTTAAATTGTAGCTCTCCTGTCTGTCCTTCTGCATTTCAAAATACGTCTTCTGAATGCCGTAAACATAACGGTCAGTGTAGCGGAACGTAGCAGAGTTGTCTTCTTCCAGCGTGGCAAAGTCAACGAAAGCAGTGTCACTACCAGCGGGGATGTTTGCGGCGCTGCTTACAGCATCTGCATCGGTGTTGCCGCGCCTAATGTCGGTCGGAACCTCTGCTTTTTCAGGAACATAGTCGATAACTTCTTCGTCTTTGTCGGTATTCTCAGGAATTGCTGTATCAGTTTTGTCGTTGGCAGTTTCAGCGCTTGCCAGATTATCTTCGCTGCTTGCTGCGGACTCGGAAACCGAACTCGAATCGGGCTGTGTACCCGCATCGTTCTTATGACGGTTCATACCAACAAACACAAGAATGATAACGATGACAGCAATGATTGCTGCCGCAATGGCAATAGGATTGATGTTTTTCTTCATAATTATGGAGCAGGACACCCCATCTATAGCCGTAAGGCTTAGGTGGGGAGGAATGCGTTTCTTAGAAAAGACTAAGATACAGCATTTCCTGCTTGCCTCCTTTCAATATTTAGCTGATTTGTATCCATGCTCCCGCATGGCAAACAACTTGAACTTTGGAAATTGCTACGGACTTACTTTTTCCATTGACTGGAATCAAAAGTCTTGTGCCTTTATTATGGCACCCGCTTGTAATGTATGTTTTACCTTCGAGACGCACAGTGTCGTATGACTGAATTGCATAGCGCCGTCTTCTTATAGAGCGACGGCCCTTCGATACCTTTTTGCTGCGGTACTTGTGCAAATTCTCAGAATCTTTTTTGTGATTACGGTTAATTCTGCCATTAAAGAGTTCTTTTCCTTTTGCCTTGTTGCCGGTGCGAGCGTCAATATAAGTGGCATCGTAGAATTTTTCCAGCACACGATTGTTTCTGCGTCGCTTTTGGTAATGTCTAAACTTGCAACGGCATGCCGGGTGATAATCTCCCATTGCATACGCATCGTTGTTATGGGTTTTCTCAAGTTGAAGCGCAATGCGCTTTTCCTTTGTCATCGCACCATAAGTGATGGTCACAAATTCTTTATCGTATGTGGTGTACAGTGCATCTACTATCTGCCAGCGAACAGCGTTCATAAACGCTGCGCCTGAAAGGTCGGCAAATTCTTTGCCTTCGCCAAAACCGAAGAGCTTGCCACCTTTTTGATGATTTGCTGGCGTGTGGCATTTTTCGCATACCGTAGCAAGCTCATCAAGCTGGTAACCATGTCTGCCTTTCCAGTAGAACATATGGTGCATATGCAAAATAGCACCATCCGCGATTTTGCGCTTACAAACCTGGCAAGTGTAATTATCACGGTAGAACACCGCTTCACGCAGCGTGGCTAAATTGTAGTGCGGGCCTTTCTGGTAGTCTGCGCTTTCCGGCTTTGCTTTACCTTTCTGGATAGCTTGCAGCAGCATCGTGTCAAAGGAGCCGACTTCAACAGTTGCATGAGTAATCGGAATTACAGATACATATCGTTCAATAAGGCTGATGTTTAGCTGCTTCTTATGTTCCAGAGAAGGTGCGAGCCAACCTTTATCACACTTGCGGTTATCGAAGCGCGGTTTACGGTAACGCAGTCTGTTTCTGCGTGTACGACGCATTTTACGACAATCATCATGATGTTCTTTCTCATCCTGCAATGTATCATACTGAGCAGATACATATTCGTGAGATTTGCTTTTTGCGCTGATACCGATGTAGTTGTAACCTACATCCTCGCAGATTTCGATAGGTTGTGTGTTTGTTTTGCTGTCATACAGCAGCTGGATGGTAAAGGGATGATGCTTAACGATTTTTGCTTTTCCGTCTTTCAAGAGTCGGCGTACCTTGCCAAGACGGAAGGTAGGCATTAAGCGTTCACCGTTATTACTGAGAACGCAGACGCAAGTGCTCATGCAAGATACTCCTTTCGTAAAATAGTAATGAAACTATAAGTCAGGGCTTGCGCCCTGTGGTCCACTTCGCCAATGTTATGCATTGTTTTAGCCTTTCGGCATGGCTTACGCACTTCTCCTACCCTTAGAGATGTTTAACGTAATATGTATCAACGGCTTGCACCGCTAACGCATACGCTGTCCGCAGAGCCCGACACTTGTGGAACATATCGGGGTGCCTATATTATGAAGATGATTGCTCATCAAATGCATAACGGAGTTCGCAGCAACCGAAGTTGCCGTTCACCAAGGCTAATCAACCGGGCTTACGGGTTGCCCCGCAAGCCCCGTCTATAACCGGCGAACCGGTTTAGGCGGGGTTGTTGACAACATTACGCGAAATCTCGCGTCCTCACTTCCTTTCTTCTTATATTATACCACATTTTATTGCTTTAGTCTACTTTTTAGGAAGACACATCCCATCCATTAAAGCCCCAGCCAAGATAACCACCGCCGCTTTGGTAGTATTTTTGGTTTTTCCAAGTCTCGAAGGACATAGATTGGATTTTACCGTGGACGCTGTCGATAACATAACCACCGATATAAATACCTACATGGTTTTCACCGATATAAACAGAAGCTCCATCAGGGGGCGTGTCATAACCGGGTTGACCTTTCTTGCAAACCGCACTGGCTTTATAGGCGTTAATAGCGGAGCCGTAGCTGATTCGCGTTTGCCCGCATTTTGAATAGAAGTCAGCAACGAATGCCTGACACATATTCGTGACAACGGTGCATCCAATACTTCGCATGTATCCGGTCAAACCGAGCGGACTGCTCAATGCCTCTTGTAACTTGCTTACAAGTGCCTGCTGTTTTGCGGTATAGCTTCCGCTATTCAGCGATGCCAATATATTTTGAATTTCCTCCTCGGAAAGATTGCTGATATTTGCGGAACCGCCAACACCAATAGCACCGGCAGTTGAGCCAGTTATGCCATCAACGGGGATATTGTAAAGCTTCATGAGTCTATCTACTTGCGTTTCGATGATATCGGCAGCCGTCATCTTTACACTGCTGTTATCTTCATTGTTATCGTATCCGGTTCTGACAGATAGAGGGTCAGAGAACGAAGTTGAGTGGTCGCCAAGATTCTCCGTTTTGTCAATACCGTATTTCTCATACAGTTTATCTCTGACTTCCTGACTTACATTAAGGGATACCTTTGTCGTGTAAGTTCGTATTGTCTTTACGATTGGCTTATCGGGGTCGTCCTCGTCTGTATCGGTACTATATCCACTCTGGACCCATTTGCCATTTACATACCCGGATGTATCATGCCATTCCTTCTTCTTTTCATATCCAACGATTTCATCTTTGTCTGCCGAAGTCGTATTATAACTGGCAACCCACATAGAATCGTCTTTAATATTGAACAGCGTATTGATATCGTCTTCAATGATGTCCATAATGCCGTTTGGAGATATCTCTTTAGCGACATCCATCATACGCGTAAGGCGTTCTTCGTTTGATTTGTCGAGACTACTATCGTTGCTTAATGTGTATTTGTAGGCATCCATTGCCATGATATAAAATGCAACTTTCTGGAATCCCTTTTCTTCGTTTTCTTCCAACGGCACGTTTGTGAATTTCACGTACTCGGAACTCTCGATACCGTCGCTGAGTGCCTGCTTTGTTAACTCATCCTCATCAATTTCTTTTTCCCATGATTTGTTGGCACGCTTGACCGCGTTCTTGTACGACCGACGGAAATACTTGTCCAGCGCTGTGATTTGAAGATTCGATTCTCCCCACAAAACATCATATGTTTGCGTTTCTGTATAATCAGCTGTACTTGACGTAAATGACGATTGTCCTTCGTTGCCATTAGTGCTAAGATTGCTCCAAAAATCATTCATTTGCGACACGAGCGCTGGGTCTGCATCATTCATCATCCACTGACTTCCAACATCTTCACTTGAATGATTGGTAGCATCTTGGATTGCGGAGATAATACTGCCCGGAATAGAAAACAGCAAAACGATAGGAGTTATAAAGACAACAAAGATGAGAAAAAGAGCGGCAAGAATAACAGCAAGAATCATCTTAATGATATGTGGATTCTTGATGACTTCCTTTGCCGCGCCAACCACATTACCTGCTGCTAAGTTTCCAGCAGCAGCGGCTACAGTCTTTGCATCTTTGGTCGTCTGTATGGCAGCGTTTGCTACACTTGCAGCGTCCTGCGCCATATTATCACTGTACTTTTGCTGCGCCATATAAATACCACCTTCCTATATTAACTCAACATTAGCCGTACGGATTGTACGTTGTTCACTGCACGCCGCGTGAAGGCTGTTGATGTTGTGCAGTTCTTTGTGCAGGCATTTTCATACCGGCACAAAGGAATGCTTACGCATTCAAGGTTTCGGGCTTATTCTTTGCTTTTCTTTGTCTTTTTTAATGCTTTTTTTGTGGTGCCTTTCTCGGGAGGCGTAGGTTCATCTTCATCCTCGCCAGTCAAGAGGGCCTTCATGTTTCTGCTCTCCGGGGACTTCCCAAGGTTTTCCATAAGCGTCTTGACGACATTTCCGCTTGTCGCTTTGCCTTTTCCAAGATTTACAGTAGTGATTTCGCCAAATCCGTCATCATCGACATTCTTGGTTCTCAACTTGATTTCGCCAGTCTTCGGATTCATATCGAAGATTTCAGCGGTGCTTCCGTCAGGCAGACCGATAGAAAGAGCCCCGTTGACTTTGTGCAGGACAGACACTTTTCCGGCTTCGGACATTTCTTTGCCGTTACCGCCGCGCTGGAGTATATATTCCTCACTGCGGATAACCTGGCCCTTTTCCATAGCTGTCAAGCTGTCAGGAACAGAAGTATCCTTGCGTCCGACGATGACACCCTCGCCTCCGTCAACAATATCACAGCTGAACGGTTCATAATCTCCCATTTCGGCATGTGCCGCCTCAGCCATCTGCCGCGCACCGACCTTGCCGGTGTAATCCAGACGATTAGGACCATGGAAGCTATCATCCGCAAACTGCTTCTGCTTGTAGAAGTCTTCACTTGCCTCTGCATCGGATGCAGGAGCCATCATAATCGACTCGGTCATTTCCTTCACGGCGTCACGGACCTGAGCTTCAGTCTGAACGGCTCTGGGGGCAGAAACTGTGGTGACGCCAACATCTCCGTCCTTGGGCTCCAAACAGCATTCTGTTTCTGTTCTAACACCTGTAGCACGGCTTGGATATACCAATCCAATACAGGGCTTTCCGTCCACCGCAGTGTCATTTGCAACGATTTGGAGTGTTCCTTCCTGCAATGCTGCCGTAGCATCAGCGTTATCGCACTTTCCACTTGCAATAGCCTCATAGGCAAGAGACCTTGCAGCGGCAGTGTCGATTTTTGCACCGTCAGGAATCGGAGTGCTCGGAGAATTGATAACGGCATCCCTGAGTGTTACTGTGTTCTGCTTTGCTGCCTCGATTGCATTGGCACCTTCATCGCTGTTCATGTAGTTCTTGAAAGCTTCTTCATTATTGGTGATTTCTTTCGGAACCTTAATGTTATACTGCTGTCCGGACAATACATCATCTACTATGACAGTATCATCCTTACCACTTGTATCCAACGGATTTCTCTGTGGAACAGCTCTATACTGTTCGTTCGTCATATTTCCGTCTGCATCTGTTGTCATTTTCGAAACGACAACACTTCCGTCTTTCTGGGTATTCGCTGTGCTTGTGGTTGCACTAAGAATCTTTTTGCTGTCCATATCAAGCTTGGCGGTTGTGCGGGCTCCGCTGCCATCAGCAAATGTCTGTGTATAAGTGCCGTCTTTTGCACCGTTACTGGACGCTTCAACAGCCTGCATACCTGTAATGTGCCCAAATTCAGGATTAGATGTTGCAGCGGCGTTGAATTCCTGGCTTGCCGCATACATGACTTCTGGTTTATTGAAGTTCGTATCTTCGGGAATATTAGTTCCGTTTCCGTTAAAAATGTTCTTGGCGTTCTCGTAATCCGCAGCAACTGCCTTTGCACCAAGCGATTCGGATGCCTGACGTGCCATTTCAACCTTACTTGCGGCATCATCCGAGTTGGCAAGACTTGCGCTTTGCGTAACATTGAAAGATTTTCCGTTTTCAAGCACCTTGCCGTCTTCGCCGATTTGGTCGTACCGCATGATAGCATTACCATCATTAGAAGTGCCGACTTGCGTACCCGCAAACACCTCACCCTTAGCGTTCCGGTAAGAAGGCTTATCTCCCATTGCGGTATAGTATTCAGATTCTCCAACGGCCTGCCAGTTGCCATCCGTGTCTTTTTTGTAGTTCTGAACAGAGACAGTACCATCGTCATTGAGCATAGAATGTTTTGCTGTCATTTCGCCTGTATCTTTATTTACGGCAACATCAAGTTTATCATCCTCCCCAACGGCAGGCTGTTTTTCTCCGTTTGCTCCCTCGCGTTCAAAGGCTTCATTGATTTCATGCCGTGCCATATTATTCATCTGGTCCTGATTGACATCGCTGGAATCCATGTTCAGACGTTCTGCGGCGGTGGCATTGAAATAGTTGTCTGTTGCTTCCTTTTCCTGAACAGCTTTATCGAATCCGTCTGTTTTGGTTGCCCAATCCGCGACTTCCTCAACATTGTTCTTGTTGATTTTATCAGGAACCTGTACAGACAACGGATTTTCGGGGACATTTCCATCCTTATCCTTTACCTGTTCAAAGGCTCCAGTTTCTTTGTTATAGGCAAATGTGCCAAGCTTATCATCTTTAATAAGCTTGTTGCCGTTTGCATCCGTTGTTACTTCACGGCTGGAAGCGACCTGCGCCATGACATCTTTTCCGTTGCCGCTCACAGCAACATCATACATGCCATTCACACGACCGTTTTTATCTTTAGTTTGAAGCGAAGCGTGAATAACGCCATTGGCATCCGTGTATGCATTAGTCACTTCGCCGTTCTTTGCTGCATTTGCAATTTTTTTGTTGTTACTGCTTTCCAGAGCACTCTTGACCTGATTTCTGCCGGTCTGACTGTTAAGGTTCGGAGCAGGGGCCTTTTGACGGTCAGGGCTCTTCATCTTCATATAGTCGCTGACGCTTTGCTTGTAATCTTTATCTGTCATTTTAGCAGCAGCATATTCTCTCGCCATTGTGCCAGACAACATTGCAAGCGCAAACGGGTTTCTGCTGTTGTTTGCGGTCGTATTAGCAATATGCCGCTTATAGTCGTCCATCGTTTTTGTTCCGTTGGCAAGACCTTCTCTAAGCTTTGCAGAGTCCTGCTTAAACTGGAATCCGGTAGCAGCAGCATTGACTGCGGTGCTTGCAAGACCCATCATGGACTTGCCCATCATAAAGAAGTCTTCGAGCATACCGGAAGTCTGGCGAGTAATGCTAAGACCTGCGTTTTGCAGAATATCATCCAGCTGTTGCGAAACCTTAATGAATCCATACACAACAAGACCCCAGATTACGATTTTGTCAGCAGAAGCCTGTGCAACATTCATCATTCCCTGTTTTACAACGGCAAGGCACCAGACGTTTAGAAATAGCAATACACATTGTGACCAAAACATTCTGAACCATTTCTTGCTGATATCTTCTGTTTCCGAGTTTGAACCGGTAGCAAACGCCATGGGAGACAATGCGCAAATGACAGCTATAATCAAATAACGCTGAATCATTTCAAGAGCAAGCTTGAAATAGTTGATGCCGATAAGAAGCAGCATAAGGATTGCTATAACAGCACCAACAAGACCTGCCGATATCGTGCAGAAGCTACTGCCGATAACTGAAAATACATTCGGCGTTGAATCCGCTCCCTTCACAGCATCTTGGAAACTGCTCGTGAGCGGTTGGATGATGTTATCAAAGATATAGAACATCAATTCCTGCGATTTCCATGTTAAAACGCCGGTAACTACGATTTTAAGAAAAAGCTTGGAACCCGGAACAGCTCGCTTGTCACCGCTTGCTACATAATAGAAATCTATCAAGATAGCAAATATTGATAACACGACCCAAATCATCAAACCGGTTCCCAAGAGAACTCTGTTTACTGTGGGTCCGAGGTCGTCCGCCCAAATTGCGCCCGCATCGGCATATGTTTTATTCGTTATAGGGATATACTTGTACAAATCCCCAAGTTTCATCGTAGTGATAGTATAAACGGGGCTTAAAAACGAATCCAGTAACGAGGCGATTAACTGTGCTATTACCTTGAAAACAAGCATAATCACCCCACCGATAATAATATCTGTCGGGTTGGTTAACGCTGTTCCAACAAACAACGCATCGCCAATAGATTCAAAGATACCTGCGTATGCAAACGACATACACATCGTCATGGCAGCAATAACAGTGATTGAAATTGCTGCTTTATTGATTGTTTTCATTCTTCTTTTGTCTTTTTCAATAGCAGTTATCTGCATGTCTTATCTTCCACCTTTCTTGTAAATTTTTAGGCACCAAAAAAGCGGTCTCCCATTCGTAGGAAGACCGCTACGGGCTGGGCCCTTGCCCAATTTTGTTTTTGACTTAGCTGAGCTTAATCTGAGTTGCCAGAGTTTGAACCCAACCGATGATGGAGGGAGTAAAGAACGCCACAAATGCGATAATAACAATCGCAATGAAGCGGCTCTTGTACTGTGCCGTTTCTTTAGGGTCACTTGCCATCAGACCACGAATCATCGTGTAAACGCCTGCAGCAATAGCGACGGTCAGAACCAAGCCCTGAAAGCCAGTCATGACTGCCTTTGCAATCTTACCAGCCTCACCGAACAGCGTTGAAATGCCCTGAGCTGCAAAAGCCGGATTTGCGCTGACGAGAACCGCAGCACAAACAGCAAGACTTGCAATAGCGATAAACGCGATAAGCGCTACAACGTTCTTGGTATCGTTCTTACGAACAGCCAAACTATTCATTGGTATATTCCTCCTTTCATCAAAAATCATCACATTCTGCTGACCCTTTGCCACAACATACACGTTATATGTCGCGTTGCCTATTACACACCACATAGAGGTGTCAGCTTGTGTAACTAAGGAAATCACATAATATTTCCTTATATTTAGGATACTTTATTTTTGGATAATTTCAATACGGATTTCTTTAAGCAAAACGCATTTGTTCTTTACACAAAACGATTTTTTATGCGCTCTCCCCTCCCCCACCGAAAACAAAAAAAGTGGGCAGCCACAGCTATTGCTGCAGCCACCCACTTTTCAAACACATTCCTTACAGATTCGCGCCGGGAGCATCGACCGACGTTCTTCGGTCTTAGTCCGAACTGCTAAATCCAGTGCTTTCTTGTCACCCACGAAGATAAACTTTTTCTTTGCACGAGTAACGCCGGTATAAAACAACTGGCGCTGCAGCATTGCTTTCTGAGTCATACTTGCAGGCATGATACAGCAGGGAAATTCAGAGCCCTGCGTTTTATGAACCGTAATGCAGTAACCAAGTTCTACATTCTGCATATCCTTGACATCGTACTCGACTTGTTTGTCATCGAATGTGATTTTGAATGTGTAAACACCATCATCATCAATGATTTCGTCGATAGTGCCAAGGTCGCCGTTCATGATTTCGGGCGTATTTTTGATTTGGACTACACGGTCATCCTTTCTGAATACGCGGCTTACATCCACGCCGTTCTTAGACTTGGTGGATTTGGCTCGCCATTCCGGTTTCCCATTCTCAGCTTTATTTACGATATCCTGAATTTTCTTATTCATAATATCCGTACACAGAGGAGAGCTGTTGCTGCTCTTGTAGTAATGAGTAGGACTAAGGACGATACATCCATCGCGGCCATACTTTTTTACTCCCTCCTGATACTTCTGAATAATGATATTCGAGATATTTTCCGTTTCCTTTTCGCTGTCGGGGTTGTGGCAATCGATAAACTGAAATGTTTCATCAGTCGGAAGATTGGACAGCCCATTATTGATAGCGTATGCTGCATCAGCAATAGTAGAGTTGGAACCCTGACGGTAGTTTCTATCCAGAACCGTATACTTGATTTGATTACATTTAATCAAATCGAAGAGTACATTGCCGGGTGTTACCGAAGGGAGCTGGTCCACATCGCCGAGCAGGATGATTTTCTTGTTGGGTTCGTTTTCGATTGCGTTCATAACGAAATCAAAAAGGTGGATGCCGACCATAGACATTTCATCGATAGCAATCAGATTTTCGCTGATTTTGCAATCGTCCTGAGCGGTAAAACCGCCAGCAGCCTTAGAGGGAACAAGCGCACAGGCGCTATGGATAGTCTGTGCGGGCAGACCCGTACATTCAGCCATACGCTTAGATGCGCGTCCGGTCGGAGCCATACAAAGAATCGTTGCGTTTTTCTTGAATGCTTCTTTGTACACTTCCAAACAAGCGCGAAGCGTTGTACTCTTACCAGTACCCGGACCACCTGTTACGATGGAGATGGGATAAGCAAGATTGCGTACTGCTTCTTCCTGTTTTTCGGAAAGTTGAATGGGAGAGTTTTTCTTCCATTTTGCAAGAGCCGCATCGATTTCCTTTTGCTTGCTGGGTCCCCTTTTGATGAACGCGGCAAGTTTGCGTGCGAGATTCCGTTCAACCGTATAATCGTCTTTGGAATAAATCCAATTTCCGCTTTTAGAAGAACCAAATCGAATGAACCGATAGTTATCGACCAACAACTTGACCGACATTTTCATCAGTTCGTCGTTGTGATGGTTCAGCAGCTTATAAGCTTCCGCAACCAGCAAATCTTCACGAACGCAAACAGTATTGTTTTGCCGACATAACTGCTTCTGAGCCTCTACGAGTGCTGCAACATATCGTCTACGAGCATTGGGACTGACTCCCATTGCAAGTCCGATTTTGTCACAGGTTTGAAAAGGCAGAAGCGTAATCAGCTTATACGGTTTCTCTTTAATGACATTAAGTGCCTCCGCGCCGTACTCGTCTGCAATCGCATCGATTTGGTAATCCGGAAGGACAACGTTTTTGTCATCAAGAAAACACCGAATATCGTATTTATATGTCAATGCTTGGCACCCATGCTTTAAAGCCTTAATGTCCTTGTCTGTAAGACTTGGAACCTTCTTTTTCAGCTTTTCAGGCTCGTTTGCACAAACAGATAAAGTGTTTTCGCCAAACGCATTGGCGATAGCTGTTGCTTTTACATTTCCAATGCCCTTACAGTTAGAGCGAAGGAAAGCAATAACGCTTTTCTTGCGAGTGGGAATTGAAATATTGGCTTTCTGAACATCAAGGTACGGCTGGTTCCGATTTTTATCGATACTCCAGCAGCCAGTCAGTTCATACGCAATATTATCAATTCCATCCGGGATAAAACCCTTTACGATAAACATATGCGTTGTGCCGTATTGTTTTGTCTTTGCGTCTTGCGGGAGATATAATCTCGCATCGCGTGCATTTACGGTAAAATAGGCAATCGTATAACGCTTATCGTCGCTCACAAATAGATTTTTATATTTACTCGCGGTAAAACTAACCGTATCTCCAATGTTTGCCACTTCTCTCTCCTCAGTTATCTATAATAAACCAGCACAACTCATCGAGTTTGCCGGGATAACATTTCACATTGCTGTCTCGAACAGCTGCTTTCACGCTTTCTGCACACCAGATAGGTTTATTCATCTCAACCGCTTTCTGAATCTGATTCAGCATAGCGGGAGTCACCTCATCACCGTCAACGGTGACGATATCGGCGGCACGGATAATCCCCTCAATAATCGAGGTTCGGATAATGTAATCCGCTCCAGCGAGTCTGGCATCGTCTTCTGTAAAACACTTGGCCCGAATGCCTTTAAGTGCCAGACCGATGCCAAACTTTTCCCGCTGAGAAGCGTCACTGTTCGGAGCAATGCAGAAGATGTTGACGTGGCGTTTTGCCTTGGTCTTCGTCTTCTGTTTTGCCACTTTTATTCTCCTTTCATTAACGCGCTCGGTATAACTGCTGATAGCCGAGTGCTTCCAGAATTTTGCACGCGCCATCGACATCGCAATCAGGAACTACGATATCAGCAACGCGCCTTCCATTCTCGTAAGCTTTGATTTCTTTCTCTTTGATATACGCAGAAATGACTTCATAGGTTTTATACATTCATTTCCTCTTTTCGTAGTATCTTTACGGATTCATCTGCGGGATACCTGCCTTGCCAGCACAGCTGCTCTTCTTGATAGAGAGCGACGGTGCGCTGACTTTCGTCGTAAAGATTCTGTTGTAAACATCCTCGGGCAGATTTGCTTCCGCGTACTTCTTGTCGGAAGAAGTAGTTTTTCTGACTGTCTGCTTCAACACAAACATCGTCTGTCCGTCAGGACTTGTGGTATACGCATCAGGAGCCTGACCCATCGCCTGAATCAGCGGAATCGTCATCTCCTTGCGCAAGTTATCCAAACGGTCGGCTTCCGCCTTGACTTCGCGGTACCGTTCATCCACCGTATCATACTCAACGCATTTCGTATAAAACTCATCGCCGAGCTTGATATTGGGAATCTTTTTATCGATACCGTTGCCGAGCTTGTATTTGCGAAGCGCCTTAATGATGGATTCCGGCGTACCGCAAGGCTTCGGTTCATGATGCTTCTCGACATTGTCTTTCCAGAAGGAATCAACAGCTTTCACGAGCGCGTATTCCGCATCGAGGTCACGAACCAAATGACGAACATAGAATGTATCGCGGTCAACCATACATACGATAACTGCCTCCCACAGACCCATGATAGCCATATAGTGGCGAAGCTGAATCTCGTAAGGAACAGGGATGGCGTTGTTTGCCCATGCCTCTCTATTAAAGAAACTTGTGGTCTTAATTTCGAGCAGAGCATAGTGACCGTCAGGCATCTTAATAATGCCGTCAACGTCGCCGCCGATGTAAGGGTGACCTGCCATCGTATACATGTTCGTATCGGTAATGACTTCCTCATCGGGATGCTGTACATGATACCACAGCCCGACATACTCCTCGGCCATATGCCCCCATGCGGTAATGAGGTTGATATCCTCACCATCCGTTTCCTCTTTCGGGATGGGGTTGGCTCCGATTTTGTCATAATACAAATCCAGATTGGATTTGTAATGGTTTTTACCAAGCACCGCGC
>ULOE01006396.1_pt1 | contig 17607 bp, 17 predicted proteins | sample 1952291 | NCBI WGS metagenome assembly ULOE01 (sample SAMEA4835595, study PRJEB28245) | human gut metagenome | biome: gut microbiome; material: fecal sample | place: Denmark | collected 2008 | reverse complement strand
AGGAAATCATTGGGCAGATACGGCAGACCTATGACTCAGGAATGGAATACCGTCTGATACAGACATACAACTCCTATGTTATGGGCGTTCATAACTACTACAGCATTGCAACCCATGTAAATCCTGACTTCCACAAAATCGCTTTCGATGTCAAAAAGAGCCTTTACAACAGATTGAAGCACAGGCTGCAGAAGAGCGGTCAAATCACAAACAGGTATATCAAGGAAAAATACGGCACGAGCCGGGAGGTACGCTACCTGAATGGTCACGCTATCGTCCCGATTGCCTATGTTCAGCACAGAGTACCCATGGACAAGAAAAGTCGGGTAAATAAGTACACGCCAGAGGGACGGGCTGAGATTCACAAGAATCTTGCCGGTATCAATATGGCAGTTCTCTATCATCTGATGAACAATCCATGCGGTAAGCAGAGTGTGGAGTACAACGATAATCGCATCGCACTCTATGTTGCACAGAAAGGAAAATGTGCTGTTTCCGGTGTGGAACTGGAAGCAAATCAAGTGGACTGTCACCACAAAAAGCCGTTGGTGCTTGGGGGCAATGACAGTTATCAAAACCTGATTATTGTTTCCGATGTGGTTCACATCCTCATTCATTCCAGCAATGAGCGCACCATCCGAAAATACCTGAAAGTGCTAAATCCTGATAAGAAGCAGTTGGCAAAGCTCAATAAGCTCCGTGTGCTGGCAGAAATGCCGGAACTCGTTTTCTAAAGGGCAAATCTGTTTGATGTATAGATTGTCATAAAAATTGTTGACGATGGAAAGCCGTGTGATGGGAAACTGTCACGCACGGTTTGGAGCGGGGGAAAATCTGGAGGAACGGATATGCAGCCTGCGGCTGCATATCCTGCCCAAAGGATTACCTATCGCTATCCTTTGAAATGACAGCCGCCGCGATGGAAAGCAAACGCCTTGGGTTGTGTCAAAAGTCCATGTTTGTTGTGCCGAATCATCTGACGGAGCAATGGGCAGGAGAGTTTTTGCAGCTTTATCCTTCCGCAAATATTTTGGTTGCCACAAAAAAGGATTTTGAAACGGCAAACCGAAAAAAGTTCTGCGGCAGAATTGCCACAGGTGATTATGATGCAGTCATTATCGGACATTCGCAGTTTGAGAAAATCCCCATGAGTGCCGAAAGGCAGAGAACCATTCTGGAACAGCAGATTGCGGAAATCGTTATGGGGATTGAAGAAGTAAAGAGAAACAGAGGTGAAAATTTCACCATCAAGCAGATGGAAAAGACCAGAAAGAGCCTACAGGCAAAGCTGAATAAACTCAATGACCAAAGTCGCAAGGACGATGTTGTCACATTTGAGGAATTGGGCGTGGACAGGCTTTTTATTGACGAAAGCCATTATTACAAGAATCTCTTTTTATCAACAAAAATGCGAAATGTGGGTGGTATTGCCCAGACGGAGGCGCAGAAATCAAGCGACCTGTTTATGAAATGCAGATATTTGGATGAAATCACAGACGGGCGTGGGGTTGTGTTTGCAACGGGAACGCCTATCAGTAACTCAATGGTGGAGCTTTATACCATACAGAGGTACTTGCAGTACGGCACTTTGCAGAAACACAAACTACAGCATTTCGATTCTTGGGCAAGCAACTTCGGCGAAACCGTTACGGCAATCGAGCTTTCTCCCGAAGGCACAGGCTACCGCACCAAAACGAGATTTGCAAAATTTTATAACCTGCCCGAATTGATGAGCATGTTTAAAAATATCGCAGATATTCAAACGGCGGATATGATAAAGCTGCCTGTTCCAAAGGCGAATTATCATAATATTGCCCTCAAGCCTTCCGAAATCCAGAAGGAAATGGTGCAGGAACTCGGGGAGCGAGCCGAAAAAGTGCGAAACAAAATGGTGGACAGCAACATCGACAACATGCTCCTTATCGTGCGCTGCTAAGCGCAAAAGTGTATCTCCCCCGCAGGGGGACATTATTAAAAGTGAATAATGGGAACAACCAACCTACCTGGCGAGGAAACTCAAAGGGGACAATCGCATGTTGGTAAAGCGGATAAGAAGTTAATCGCAATACTTCGACGCTCCGCAAGTTCCGTGTCCTATGGTTAAAGCTATACTGCCTGAACCTTAGTTCCGACTTGGTGCACAGCATCGCCCTTCGGAAAGCGATTGATACCGATGTTACTGTATGCCTGATGATGTGGTTTGGCATCGGGTAACTTTTTGCAGTAAAAGAGCGCACAGTGAGTGCGAATAAAGGAACGAACGAGGAACCTAAGGGACGCTCGATACGTACACTTTTGACGAATGGCAGGATTGCCTAAAGGGGGAGACCCCCATGGTAACGGAGTCACCATAGTAGTCCGAGCAAGGGAAAGCCTTGTACATGGCGAAGGGTGACAGGTAATTTCGATTAGTTAGAAAGGAGTAGGTGCGTGAGATGCGTACAGCCAAAACTGTTTTAACGGTCATTCAAGAACGTGGAAAACAAAAGAAACCTATTGAAAGAGTTTACAAGCTCTTATTTAACCGTGAATTGTATCTGAATGCCTACGCTAAGTTATACCCGAATAACGGAGCAATGACAAAGGGTGTTACAGATGAAACGGTAGATGGAATGTCCATTCAGAAAATAGACAGAATGATTGAAATACTCCGTGAGGAGAAATATCAATGGAAACCAGCAAGACGGGAATATATCAAAAAGAAAAATGGTAAAAAACGTCCGCTGGGGATTCCCGTATGGGGAGATAAAGTGTTACAGGAAGTAATGCGCCAGATTTTAGAAGCGTATTATGAACCACAGTTTAGCGAACATTCCCATGGTTTTCGTCCAAACAGAGGGTGTCATACAGCACTACAAGAAATACAGGTATGGAAAGGAACTCGCTGGTTTATTGAAGGAGATATTTCTCAATACTTTGATACAATCGACCATAAAATTTTACTGGAAATACTTGCAAGAAATATCCATGATGGAAGATTTATCCGTCTGATATCGAATATGTTAGAAGCTGGATACTTGGAAGAATGGAAATTCAATCAGACAATCAGCGGTGTGCCTCAGGGCGGAGTTATCAGTCCGATACTGGCTAATATTTATCTCAACGAATTTGATAATTGGATTGAAGAAGTCTTAATCCCCAAATACACAAAAGGGAAAAGGCAGAAATCTAATCCAGAATACAACAAGTTGACCGCTGAAATCCAAAAACTCAGAAAGGAGGGAGATGCAAAGACAGCCCATCAGCTTGTGGTTGAACGCAGAAAAATACCTTCTGTTAATACGCAAGATGAGAATTATCGCAGATTACGCTATGTGAGATATGCGGATGATTTTCTACTTGGATTCACTGGCTCTAAAGCAGATGCAGAAGAAATAAAAGCAGAAATAGGAAGATTTCTAAAAGAGAAATTAAATCTGATAATGTCAGAAGAAAAGACTCTAATAACAAATGCAGGCAGTCAGGCGGCAAAGTTTCTTGGATATGAAATCAAAGCACAAAGGGTCAATGACTATATTGACCCAAAGGGGCGCAGAGGAGCAAATGGAGCAATCGCACTATTAGTCCCTGCAAAAGTGATTGAAGAAAAATGCAAGAAATATATGAAACGTGGAAAAACAACTCACAGGAATAATCTTCTGCAAGATGATGATTTTTCTATTGTACAGACATATCAGCAAGAGTACAGAGGACTGGTGCAGTATTATATTCTCGCACAAAATTTGTCTTGGTTCTCGAAGTTGTACTGGTATATGGAAACTTCATTATTGAAAACTCTTGCGTGTAAACACAGGTCATCTATCAATAAGCAAAAGGCTAAGTATAAAACAACTACAACAAGTACAAGTGGAAAAACAGTTCCGTGTCTGCAAGTTGTAGTAGAACGTCCTAATAAAAAGCCATTAGTTGCGACATGGGGAGGAATCTCTCTTGTGCATAAACGAAAAGCTGTTATAGAGGATATACCATACAAGGTATATGGTGGGCGAACAGAATTAGTTAAAAGACTGTTGGCAGAGAAGTGTGAATTATGTGGAAATACTGAAAATATAGAGGTACACCATATAAGAAAACTTGCAGATTTAAAGAAGAAAGGACAGGCAGAAGTACCTAAATGGGTACAGATAATGTCTGCCAGAAAAAGAAAAACGCTTGTGGTATGTCGGGAATGCCATGTAGCAATCCACAATGGTAATATAACCAAAAGTTCTTGAAATGGAATTACTGGGGAGCCGGATGATGCGAAAGTATCACGTCCGGTTCTGAGGGGGGATAACGGAAAAGGAGCTATTGCTACCTCGCCGGTATCCTACCCGACACCAATGACGGGCGAAAGCTGGCTCTCGACCAAAGACTTATCAATTCTATGCTTGGGGACAGCGAAACAAGCAAAGCAGCAGCCTGTACGGAAAACGTATTTGAGATATGGAAGAAAACAGCAGAAAATCGTTCTACGCAAATGATTTTCTGTGACCTTTCCACACCGAAACATGACGGAAATTTCAATGTCTACGATGATATAAAAAAGAAACTCACGGAAAAAGGCATTCCCGAAAATGAGATTGCCTATATCCATAATGCCAAAACAGAAATGCAGAAAAAAGAATTGTTCAATAAGGTACGGGAAGGAACAGTACGTGTATTGATTGGCTCAACGGCAAAAATGGGCGCAGGAACAAATGTGCAGCAAAAACTCATTGCACTGCATCATATCGATTGTCCATGGAGACCTTCTGATCTCCAACAACGAGAAGGACGAATTATCCGTCAGGGCAACGAGAATAAGGAGGTTGATATTTACAGTTACGTTACCGAGCAGACCTTTGACAGCTATCTGTATCAGTTGGTGGAAAGCAAACAGAAGTTTATCAGCCAGATCATGACGAGCAAGTCCCCTGTGAGAAGTGCCGAGGATGTGGACGAAACGGCTTTGAACTATGCGGAGATTAAGGCTCTGGCATCGGGCAATCCCTTGATTAAGGATAAAATGAATCTGGATATTGAGGTTTCCAAGCTGAAAATGCTGAAATCTACGTTTCTAAATCAAAGGTACGCATTGGAGGATAAAATCATTAAATATTTTCCTGTTGAAATTGCCGAAACAAAAGAAAGGCTTGCGGCTTACGGCGAAGATATAAAAACGGTAAAGGAAAACACAAGACCTAATGCAGACGGATTTACACCAATGGAGTTGAAAGGTACTGTTTACAATGATAAGAAAGAAGCAGGAACGGAATTGCTTTCCATCTGTAGTTCTAAGGTCAATGCAGACAGAGAGAATATCGGTAACTATAAAGGACTGCACCTTGATTTGGAGTTTGATAAGTTTTCGAGAACTTTTGTCCTTGGTATGGAAGGAAAACAGCGGTATAAGGTGGAACTGGGAAATGATATTTTCGGCAATATCCAGAGAATAGATAACTTTCTTGAGGCACTGCCTGTTCGGGAAAATAACTGCAAGCAGAAGCTTGAGGAATTGGAGAAACAGTTGGAAACCGCAAAGGTTGAGGTGAAAAAGGAATTTGAAAAGGAAGATGAGTTGGCAGAAAAAAGTAAGCGGTTGGAGGAATTGAATGTATTGTTGAATGAGGATAATAAGAAAAATGATATGCAGGAGGTCAGTACAGAAAAGATTGAGAAGAAAAATCAGGAGTGGGAAAGATAAGATTGTATTGAGAAGTTTGGCAGATATGGATATAATAAAGGAAAAGGAGGTGCTGTTTATGAATATCGAAACTATAAAAAATGCTGTTTTGAAATTGATTGACCAATACCCCATAAGCAAAGTGATTCTTTTCGGTTCAAGGGCAAACGGAACAAACAGAGAAAACAGTGATATTGATTTGATTATGGAATTTTATGCACCGGTTACCTTGATTACTCTTTCTGCCATTAAGCTGAGCCTTGAAGAAATGCTTCATTTGCGTGTTGACGTAATACATGGTCCTGTGACTGAGGGAGACATGATAGAGGTGGATAAAGAGGTGGTGCTGTATACAGCGTGAATTTATAAATTAAATATAAGTGTTTTTAACAGGCGGGTATCAACCTGTCTTTTTTAGTTTCAAAAAAGGAGGAACTCTATGATTCACACAGACGAGCTTTACAGAAAAATATATGAAAATGCAGAAAAGGAATATACGGAGTATATTACTGAACTGAAAGAGAAGGATGCGGAATATCTGATTGACCATGCGTATGAAATAGCGGCAATATACGATATTTTTGAGATTTTCAAAAGCGAGTGTCTTTCCCTTCCGGCTTTGATGGAGTATGCAAAAATAGAACATCCTTTGAGAAGTGCTTATACATATACACTTAAATTTGACGATAGTCGCATGGAAGAGTTAAAGGACTTTATTCTGAAATTCGGTGAAGAAGCTTCGGAAAGAAAGGCAAACAGATTTTATCAAAATCCCAACAGCCCAAGATATAATAAATCCTTCAGTAAAGCGGCAGAAAATGGGGAGAAATACCTTTTTATTGCCAGCTACAACAGAGATATGATGCGTATGGAATATTTTGAAAGCAATATTTCGACAGCAAATCATAGCGGAAAAACGGATGATTTTATAAAATCTTGGGTAAGCAAATTCGGTGTGGGGCGTTGCAAGTCGATTCTTGCACAGGTTATAAATGACTCTCTCTACGAGGGACGTTATGAAAAAGAAGTCAAAGCAGATGTCGGGAAATATCGTTTCGGTTCAAAGGATAAGGAGTATCCGCTTATCAGAACGAACGGGCATCCGGGGTTGATAAACATTGTTTACAAGGAGCTTATGAAAATGGAACGGGAGAAAACCAGAAAAAACGAACAAGAGAGATAAGGAGTTGAGAATCTGTGCCATACATATCGAAAGAGGATTTAGAGCAGGCAAGGCGGATTGACCTGCTGACCTATTTAAAGACCTGCGAACCGGATGAATTGGTTTCTATGGGGCATGAAAAATATAAATTGAAAAGCCATGACAGTCTGAAGCTTTCCAATGGCAAGTGGTTCTGGTGGTCGCATAACATCGGTGGCAGCACTGCGTTGGATTATCTGATTCGGGTAAAAGGGATTGCTCTGCCGGAAGCCGTACTTCTTTTGAGTAAAGAGTGCGGCTTTTTTTCATGCAAGGAGCCGTTGCCTAACTATGCAGAAAAACAGGAGTTTTCGGAACGAAAGCTATACCTTCCGCAAAAGCATACGGATAACGAAAGAGTGAAAAAGTATCTTTTGGGGCGTGGCATTGCGGGCGAGATAATCGAGTATTGCATTGCTCAAAGGCTGCTCTATGAGGAGAGCCGATACCACAATGCAGTTTTTATTGGTTATGATGGAGAGAATCCCAAGTATGCGGCGATACGGGGAACGAATACAAAAAGAAGATTTTTGGCAGAAGCAGGAGGCAGCAACAAGGCCTTCTGTTTTTGTTTATGCAAAGGAAAGGACAAATTGAATGTGTTTGAAAGTGCCATAGATGCCATGAGTTATGCGTCTATGGTTTTGGAAAGCGGCGAGGACTGGACACAGCAGACCTATCTTTCCTTGGGTGGTGTTTATAAAAATAATCAAAACAGACTTCCGATTGCATTGGAAAAATACCTCAGCGGACATGGAGAGCCGCAAGAGATTATCCTGCGGTTGGATCGTGATGAGGTGGGAAGAAATGCAACAAAAGATATTTTATCAGGCTTAAAAAACGCAAATGCAAAGGCAGTTTTTTGTGAAAAAGGAAAGGACTACAACGAGTTTCTGATGATGCAAAAAGGGATTCTTTCTTCGGACAGGTCATGCGGAAAAGAAATGAATAGGTAGCACGCAAAGGATTTGTCGTGCTTTTGCAAGCATAGCATTTTGACGGCAAAATGCGGCTTGTTAGGGGATTTTGCCCCTAATACCCCAAAAAAAGAGAAAGGCAGGTGCATGAAAAAATGAAGATACGAAACCGAAAAATAACCGTCAGACTTTCCGAAAAGGAACGGAAGTTTCTTGGAGAGCAGGCAGACGCAGGCGGCATGAAAATCGAGCCGTATATCAGAGAGCTGATTATGGGCAATGAGATAAAAAGCAGACCGAAGGAAGAGTGGGCGGAGGTTGTGCGGCAGGTTGCAGCGGTGGGCAACAACATCAACCAGATAGCCAAGAATACAAACATGGGCATGGAGGTGACGGCGGATATTTTGAAAGAGGTTTTGGAAATGCAGAAACAAATCTGGGAAAGGGTAAAAAATTTATGACATGGCAATCACAAAAATATTTGCGGTGCGGAGCAGATTGGATGACAGCATTAAATATGCGACCAATGCGGAAAAGACATCTGCCGAGGTGCTGGAAGGGAAAATCGAGTATGCCCTTAACGGGGAGAAAACCGAGAAACATATTTATGAAACAGCCCTTAATTGTTTTTCAGCGTCCACCGCCTACAGTGAAATGCAGAGGACAAAAGAAAAGTGGCATAAAACAGGCGGCGTGCTTGGGTATCATTTCATACAATCTTTCAAGCCAAAGGAGGCAACGCCGGAAACCGTTCACGAAATCGGTGTGGAGTTTGCCCGAAGATGCTTCGGGGAGCGGTTTGAGGTTGTGATTGGTACACATCTTGACAGGAATCATCTGCATAATCACATCGTGGTTAATTCCGTTTCCTTTGCAGACGGGAAGAAATATCATTCCAATGCAAAAAGCTATTTCGGGGATATACGAAAAATCTCCGATGAAATTTGCAGAGAATATGGACTTTCCGTGATTGAGCCGCAGAAAAAGGGGATACCCTACGGTGTTCTTCATGCGGAGAAAAACGGAAAACAGACAGTGCGAAGCCAGATTCGTGCGGATATAGATGAAGTAATCGAAGTGTCCTTAAATTTCACGGTTTTTCTGGAATTGCTGAAAAAGAGGGGGTATACGGTAAAATATCAAAATGTAAAGCATACTGCCGTAAAGCCGCCGTACAGCAAGAGGTTTATCCGTCTGGATAGCCTTGGCGAAGGCTACAACGATACAGAGATTGCGGAGAGGATTTTAACGCAAGCCATGCAGAAAAGAAAAACACCACAGCAGTCTGTTGTGCTGTTCCGATTATACAATACCAAAGGAAAGAGGTATGGTATCAGACGTACAAAAAGGAAAGCGAAAATAACAGGCTTTGCGGCATTGTATTTTCGATACCTGTATCTGTTAAGAGGAAGGAAAACGCCAAGAACAAGAAGGCTTTCTTATTTTATGCTGGAGGAAAACACAAAATTTGAACGCTACCTAAAGCAGCACCGATTTTTGCAGACGCATAACATCAACAGTATGGAAAGCCTTATGGTGTTTCAGGCTGAAATGCAGAACCGACATGACGAGAACCTAAAAAAGAGAAAACGATTGCAGTACAAAATGAGAACGGAGGGAGAAAGTGAAACCTTGCAGGCAGAAATATCTAAACTCAGCCAAAAGATACGGGAAGAAGCCTTTTGTATCCGTATGTGCAGGCAGATTGAAAAGGATGCGGAAAAAATAGAAGAAAGACTGTATCAGGCGGAAGAAATCAGAGAGGAGGAAAAGGAGCATGAGCCAAGGCAGCGAGGCAGCCGAACAAATGACAAGAGAGGCAGTAAAGCTATCGGAAGAAGCAGTTAAGCTTTCGGCACTGGGAGCGAAAAATCTTGCGGCTCTGTGTCTGGCAATGGCAAAGGATAACCAGAAGCTGAAGGGCAAAACAAAGCTGAAACGCCTTTTGACCGAAGGCAAGGAGCTTCGGGTGTTTGATTTAAAGGAGGAAGATGTATCGGCCTTTGCAAAAGAGGCGAAAACCTACGGGATTTTGTTTTCTACGATAAGAAATACAAAATCGGCTCGTGATACGGTTGATGTGATTGTCAAAGCGGAAGATGCCGCAAGGATCAACCGTATTTTTGAAAATATGGGATATGCGGTTCCGGAACGGGCAAAAAAAGAGATGTCCCGAACTCAGCAAGAGAACAAATCAAGCGGGCTCGGGACTGGCTTAACGAAGGCGGATATGAGGAGTGAAAGGGAATCAGTGGTCGGAAAAATAAAAACATATCAAAAGCTTTTGCAAAATCAAAAAAAGAGCAAAGAAAAGGAATGGGGCGAGAGATAAGCATGAAAAAGATTTTTATAACCGCAATTCTGACAGCCATATATGCCTGCACGACGGTTTATGCGGCGTATTACCCTGTCAGCATTGATGAAAGCACGAAAAACGGCGTAAGAACGATTACCAAAAGCTATGAACTGAATCAGAATGATGATGTGTCTGCCATTTCAAAGGAAGGCTTTGAACAGAAGGGCAGTTTTTTTATTTTCAAGGACATGGTAAAAACAGAGCTGCCGCAGGCGGAAAGCAAGGAATACGCCGAAAAGGTTGTAATCAGCAGCAAAAGCAACAAGATGAATGACATTCTTCCGCTTTTGGAGGAAGAAAAACAGGTTGTGACGGAGGACGGCTTTTCGGGAACGGTAAAGCTGGATCTTTCAAATTTGAAGATTGAAAGTGCAGGCTATGGCACAAGCACGAAGAATGTTAGCACAACGAGAACTTATCCGAATCTGGATAGTGCGGATACGCAGTACATCCCAAAAACAACCGTAGAGAACGGAAAGACCTTAGAACTTTCGGGGATTCACTGGCAGAGCGGAAATACACAGAACATCAACGATACTGCCATTACGGACAGGTATACGGCGGTTGCCACCTATACGGGAACAGTCAGCAACAGCTATGTAAAAGGCTATACGGTTACGGCGGAGTATAAGGGTACTGTTTCCAAGACGAATACGGATAAGGTGCTGTATACGGCAATTTTTGAGGAAAGTACGCCGAAAAATAAGGCAAATTCTCTGTATGCCGTTCTTCCTTTGGGTGGTGCTTTGGCAGGCATTGTGGGAACGATTTTACTTGGAAAACTGAAAAAGAGAAAGGGTGTTGAATATGAAGAAGAAAGCAACGATGTGGACATTGACACTGCTGATGACGATGATGACAACTACCCCGGCATTGGCACTGGAGTATAACGTATCCGACAAGGCGGCAGGCGAGTTTGGGAAAAGCACAAGCGTGGAAACCGTAACGGTTGTGGGCGAAGAAAAGCTATTCAATGTAAATGTGAGCAAGGACAGTGCTTTTGTGCCGCCAACCTTTGGCAGTCCTTCCGCCGATACAAAGGGGGCAGGCTATCTGCTGACACCGAATATTTCCGGTGTGGGAGAAATGAATATCGGCAGTGGTGCAGGCGGTGTAAATGTTCCTAATTCTTCCGCAAGCAATACAACGCAGTTTCCGCCTTCTGACAGAGTGAATGATACGGGATATGCTTCTTCGGATAAATTTACACTGCCCGATGGGTTATATTATGCGGATGGCAGTATCGGTACATTGAAAATTCCTTCCGTAAATTTGAGCGTAAAGGTATATGAAACGGAAAGCCTGGAATCCCTTGCCAAAGGTGCGGGACATTTCAAAGCTACCTCCTGTTGGGACGGAAATATCGGCATTGCAGGACATAACCGAGGGGTAACCAATCATTTCGGCAAAATCCATACCTTGAAAAAGGGGGATAAAATCAAATATACAACCAAGCTTGGAACAAGAACCTATCGGGTAAAAACAGTAACGAAAATAAAAGAAACAGATTATTCTTATCTGGAAAGAACTTCGGATCACAGAATTACATTGATTACCTGTGTGGAAAATGTACCGAGCAAGAGATGGTGCGTGCAGGCGGTTGAGGTCAAATAAGAGGTTAATTTTTTGACAGAGCTTTGCGGTAATTCTATACTGAAGGAAAAAGAGGGTTTTCAAAAGAAAAAAGGAGGAAGAATATGAGAATTGTATATTTGCTGTTACTGACATTGTTATTTCCGACAGCTGTTTTTGCACAGCCTTACAGAACGGTGTCCTATGATGCTTCCGGCAGAAAAGTGATTACATATACCTGTGATCCGAATGAAACACCGGAGTGGTTCAAAGAGAATTATTTAAAAGAAGAAAAAGCGAAAGAGCCTATCATTTCCGAAACAAAGACAGAAGTAGTTTCTAAGCAGAAAACGAAACCGCCCAAGGAGGGGAGTACTCCTGCAAAAATTGAAACGGTGGATGCGAATGGGAAAGAAATTTTTACAGAGAATTACCGTATCGGATACGCAGGACAGTGTACTTGGTATGCAAGAGGGCGGTTTCGTGAAGTGAACGGCGTGGAGCTGCCGACCATCGGTTATGCGAAGGATTGGCTGATGGCCCCTTTGGTAAGTGACAAGGTGGAGGTTTGCCTTGATGTGAATGTGGTCCCCGAACATTCCATTGCAGTGTATGCCCCGAAAGCAGATAGCCGCTTGAAAGGTCATGTGGCGTTTGTGGAGTATGTGGAACGGGATACCAAAGGAAATCCTGTGAATGTTTATTATACAGATGCCAATGGGAAACAGGATACCGAGAAAAATAAGTATACAAAGGGCTGTGACGGTCAAGTCATTAAGGAAAGCTTTCGGGAGTTTCGGGAAAATCAGCATTTGAAACTTGTAGGATATGTGGTGAAAAAATAATATTGACACTACGTTGCTCATTCAATATGATAATGACAAAAGGAGGTTCGGGATTGTGAAAACTTTGGATGAGTATTTAAAAAAGCCATATCGTATGAATATCAAAGAGGATAAAGACGAGGGCGACTATGTGGTATCTTTTTCCGAACTTCCCGGATGTATCACTTGCGGCGAAACAATCGAAAGTGCTGTGAAAAATGCAGAGGATGCAAAAAAAGAATGGCTTATAGCTGCTTTGGAAGAAGGAATAAAAATTTAATTATGGCAAATCAAAGTGTCTTGGGAAACCAAGGCATTTTTTATTGCAAAAAAGGAGGAAAAAATTATGACGATAGGAAAGAAAATCATATCTGTATTTTTATCTTTTCTGATGCTGTTTTCGGTATGCGTGGAGGCTTTTGCAGGCACTTCCATGGAAACGGCATTAAACAAGGTAAATCTGTATGTAAAGGAAGAAAGCAAAGGGCAGCTTCTGACTTGGAAGGGCGTGATTGATGCGAGAAATTTTGCACCCGATGTGATTGTATATAAGGCGGAGGACGGAAAGGAATATCCTGCCTTTTGTGCCAATCCGAATAAGGGCGGTGTAGAGAATTTTGCGGCGAAAAATTATGATGTTGATGTGGATAGGTTAGACAAAGATCCTCATGTTTGGGGTGCGATTACCAATGGATACCCTTATAAAACGCCTGCCGAACTGGGTGTGAAAAATGCTTATGAGGCGTATTACATCACAAAAATGGCGGTTTGGGCAATCGTCCATGATAACTATAGCAATCTGAATGACTGGAAGGCAAACGGCAGCCAAAATAATCATGTGGAAAAGGCAATGAAGGCTTTGGTTGCCAAGGGCAGAGCCAACACAGCCGTTTATCCCACATGGCTTGCGGTCAATCCCAAAAGCACAACGGTTTCCGTTGATGAGAAGGACAGCAATTACATCTCCCAGACATATACACTGAAATCCAATGTAGACATCAAAAGCTACAGAGTTGTGATTGACGGAAATGTACCTGCGGGGGCAAAGGTTACGGATGTCAGCAACAAAGAAAAAACAGAGTTTGCAGGCAGTGAGCCGACCTTTAAGGTATTGATTCCAAAGGACAGCCCGAAAGGCGAGTTTCGTGTTCTGGTAAAAGGCAAGCTGGAAAACAAATCCGTTTTATTTGGTGTGGCACATGATGAGAAAAAGCAGAATTATTATGTTTCCCCGTTGCCTTCATGCAATACCACATTGGGACTCACAAAGAAATCTATAATTGATTTCCACTTTTTGAGTACGTTCTTTGCCGGTTCCCTCTGCTTGATACACATATATACTGTCAATCAGTTCAACCAGCATAGAACGGTTTAACTCTGTTACATTTTCATACTTGCGTATGGTTTCTAAAAATTTGTTTGTATTTTTCGTCTTGTAGTCCTCGGCTTCGATTTTCTCTTTTAATGCCTTACGCCTTTCTTCAAGTTCTCTCTGCTCATTTTCATAAGTTACAGACATTTTCTCAAAACGTCCATCAGAAATCTTTCCTGCTACATTCTGCTCAAACAGCTTCATTATGATACTGTCAATTTCAGCAATACGCTTTTCTGCCAGTTCCAATTCCTGTTTAAACTGCTTGATTTTCTTACCGCCGCCGGATTCACTCAACACCCTCATTTCTTCAATGAACTGGTCGCCTAATGTTTCCATATTCTTGATATGCTTTTGAATGTCGTCCATGACAATCTTCACTAATGCGTCATAGGAAATTGCATGAGTTGTGCAGAGGTTGCTGTTTCTGGCATATGTCCTGCAACGAAATCTCGGCTCTCTCCCGTTTGGATTGGAGAACGCCATATTGCGTCCACAGTCCGGGCATTTTACAAGCCCCACAAACATATTTGGTTGTCCAGTCTTGTTTGGTCTTTTCTTTACGCTGATGAATTTCTGTACCAGTTCAAAGGTTTCTTCATCAATGATGGCTTCATGGGTATTCTTTACAACAATCCAATCTTCCTTAGGAACCGCAACCAGCTTTCTGTTCTTGAATGATTTTGTCTGTGTCTTGTGCGATACCATATGGCCGAGATACACTTGGTTTTCCAAAATCATCTTAACATTTTTCCCAACCCAGTCGGTAGGGAATCGGAACCCTGTGCTTGTTTCCAAAGTACCATTTTTCATTGCCCTGTAAGCTCTCGGAATCAAAACCTTTTCTTCACACAATGTTCTTGCTATCTGATGAACACTGTTTCCCTGTTTCGACATTTCAAAAATACGTTTGACGATAGGTGCTGTTTCTTGGTCTACCAACAGTTTACGCTTATTGTCCGGGTCCACCATGTACCCATACGGAGCGAATGAACCGCAGAACCCGCCGCTTAAAGCAGTTGTTTTTTTGACGCTTCGGATTTTCTTTGAGGTGTCGCGTGCATAATACTCATTCATAATAGATTTGAATGGCATCATCTCGTTATCCTCATACCTTGTGTCAACATCATCATTCAGTGCGATAAAGAGAATATCATTATTTGGGAAGATTTCTTCCACATAATACATGAACATGGCATTGTTGCGTCCAAACCTTGACATATCCTTTACCATGATTCCACTAGGCTGTGTATCTTCCATAGCGTCCTCAATCATGCGGTTCAAATCCGGTCTGTTAAATGTAGTGCCGGAATAACCATCATCTACATACTCGTCAATGATTTCAAATCCTTTTTCTTTTGAATAATATCGGAGCATTTGTAACTGATTAGTGATACTGTTGCTTTCCTTATCAGCGTCGCCATCATCTTTGGATAAACGTGCGTATAATCTAACTCTTAATCTTGCTTGCTGTTTTGTCATTTTTACTCCTTTCCAACAGCAAACAAACAACTTATATCCTGTTAATATTATACCACGCTACATGATTTTTTTCAGCCGCTTATTACACTGTTTTGAATTTAATATCCATTGTTTTCCTGCTCGATTTCCTTTTGAATCAGCCTTTTAATCAAATGCTGCAAATCCACTGTTCCGGAGAACACTGACGTTACATAAAAGGTTGTATTTCCTATTTTTACCGTATTGGACTGTACTGTTTTTCCTATAATCTCACCTCATTTCTTCCAACAAAAAAACACCATTTCTGGTGTCTTTCTGCTAATCCGCACTGATTACTTTGCGTTCATATTTATTTTCCTGCAAATCAATCTCCGCATAAACCATATGGCTGTCATTAAGTTCCGTCTGTCCTGTCTGAATACAGGTTGTCTGATAAATCTGGTTTATCCACTTTCCTTTTTCTGTATCAGGACTTTCATGTATATGTCCATGCAGAGAGAGAAGCGGTTGTTTTTCTTTCAGAAATTCGTAAATATCAACAGAGCCTATATCCAAATCTTGATAGCGCAACTGTCCTAACCTCAATCCCGCAGGCGGCATGTGCATAATGTAGACGGTTTTCTGCATATCGTCCGGCAATGGAAGTTTCTTCAGCACATCACACATATGCGGTAATTCTGTTCTGGAATATTCCAGCCAGTTGTAAATCCTGTCATAATCTATCGCATTGGAGATTCCAGCTACAGGACTTAACTGACGCTGCGGAATATAATGTGTTTCCGTAACAACCCTGTCCTTACAGCCAAACGGATGGTCTAAAATATAGTTCATGCCAATAAATTCATACCCATTGACAGAAACTTTCCTGCCAGCCATATTGCAGACATTTTCAAATCTGTTGCAGAGATTGTCGAACATTTCATCTGCTGCCAGTAAATCATCATTTCCAAGCATGGCAAGGTATGTGATGTCCTGCTTTTTCAGTTCCTCAAAATATTCATAAAGGAATCCATTGATAAAAAACGGCTGCTCACTGTGGCGGTCACATTTTTTTGGTAACATATCCCCACCATTTACAATGACTTTGATTTCCTTTTCAATGGCTACCTCCAGAATCTTACTGTACTTCTTTTTATCTCCGTGTAAATCTGTAACATACAATATCTTCATATCACTTTCTACCCCTTTTATTACAGCATTTCTTTCAAATCATATCTAAAAGTATATCATATCAGGGATAGATTTTCAGCAGCTTATATCTGACATACAAACTGCAAAATTTTTACCTTATACACCTCCTTTGCTGTGTTTTCTTGAAGCAGATAAATGGCTCTGGCAAGCGCCACAGGACTTTCACCTTTCCCATTCTGATGGGCAGAACCGCGTCATGCGGGTGTATCATTATCCAGATATACAGGTCATGGCTAAGCGGCCATTCCACAAGTCGCTCCCGGATCACTGCATGAATCGCTCGCTTTTTCAAGGTCATGGCGTACAGTTTCCGCTGGCTCGCTGCATATCAAACGTATTTATCTGCTTTATTCAGTTGTCAAAGAGCTACCGACTGTATTTGCCAGTCTATGAAAATCCATTACCTAGATAATGGACTTTCATAGATTGACAAGCGGAGCAGAGGAAAGGGGAAATGCTCCGCCCATCAGAATGATTAGATTACGACAATCTCAAAGTTTGCAATCATATCCATGACCGCCGCCTGTATTCTGCCTTTTAATTCAGAATCCACTACCATGTAAACGTTACCGTATTCGTCATACAATTTGCGTAAGCTCAACTTTGATATGTACCCGTCATAGAAATCCAAAATTTCCTGTATTGCAGCTTCATCACCATTCGTAGCCGCCACAATCACAGCAAACGGTATATTTTTTTGGTCTTTATCCATGCTATTCCTCCTCCATCATTTTTCGTAATTCTTCCAGAGTGCTTGTCCTGTGACGGTAAACAGTAGTGCGTACCACGTTCATAAGCTCTCCGATTTCTGCGTCAGACATATCCATAAAGTAAGACAACAAAATAATATTGCGTTTTCTCTCTGGTAAACATTTGAGTGCTTTACTTAACTGGTCGTCTGATACTTGCACTTCCATGCCAAGAACATTGAACGCTGTATAATCGCTGGAATACCTGTCATAAACGCCTGCTTTGTTCAATTCCAAATCTGAAATTTCAGAGAACGGAACTTCATGCTTCAAGCGTCTTGAAATATCACGGTTATACTTTATCGCTGCTCTTTTTATGA
>ULOE01005432.1_pt1 | contig 17608 bp, 31 predicted proteins | sample 1952291 | NCBI WGS metagenome assembly ULOE01 (sample SAMEA4835595, study PRJEB28245) | human gut metagenome | biome: gut microbiome; material: fecal sample | place: Denmark | collected 2008 | reverse complement strand
AGGGTGAACAGGGTAAGCAGGGTATTCAGGGTGAAATTGGTCCACAGGGCAATCCCGGCGCAGATGCTCCCACGATTACTGGCATCACCATCCGGCAGAGCGACTATCACCTTATCGTGACGCTGTCGGACGGCACGAGCTATGACGCGGGCTATTGCCGAGGCGCTTCCGGCGCTGGTACGGGTGACATGCTGGCGTCTGTGTATGACCCTAACAACAAGCATCAGGACATCTTTGCATATGTTGACAATGCTATCAAAGACGTCAAGGTGACTACTGACGCAACGCCTACGCAGGGCAGCACCAATCCTGTGCAGTCTGGCGGCGTGTACTCGGCGCTTGCCAATAAGCTGGGCAAGACCGGCGATGGCAGCAACGTCACGGCGGCGTTCACTGTGGCAACCACCCGCGCAAACGTTGCAACGGGCGAAAAGCTCTCCGTGCTGTGCGGCAAGATTGCAAAGTGGTTCGCAGACCTCGGCAGTCTGGCATTTAAGAGTACGGTCGCAAAATCCGACCTTGCAAGCGACGTGCAGACGAGTTTGGGCAAGGCGGACAGCGCTTTGCAGAGCTACACAGAGACCGACCCGACCGTGCCCGAATGGGCAAAGGCGGCGACCAAACCGAGTTACACGGCCTCTGAGGTAGGCGCGCTCCCAAACACAACGGTCATTCCGTCCGTCCCCTCCACCACCTCTCTCCTCAAGGGCAATGGCTCGGGCGGGCTGGTGGCGGCGACGCGTGGCAGCGACTATATTGCGAGCGGCAACATCGTTAAGCAAACGCTCGTGACATCGGAATCCACGCCCACCGAGAACTACGCTATCAACTGGGTTTACGGCTAAGGAGGGGCGGAGATGGCAAATGCACAACTCAGCAGTAAGGCCGTCGGCAGTATCGTCAAGCTGAAAGTAGGCGGTACGGCAAAAGAGTTCATTGTCGTCCATCAGGGCAAGCCGAGCAGCATCTATGACGAATCCTGCAACGGCACTTGGCTGTTGATGAAGGACATCTACGAGAATCGTGTCTGGCAGAGCGGAGACATCAACAAGTACGAAAGCAGCGACATCCACGCCTACCTGAACAGCACGTTTCTTAACCTATTCGACAGCAATATCAAGGACGCCATTAAGCAGGTGAAGATTCCCTATCGCAAGAACGGCGGTTCGGACGGCACCGACCAGAGCGGCGCGAACGGGCTGCCCTGCAAGGTGTTCCTGCTATCCGGTCCTGAAGCCGGCTTGGCTGGCGCAAGCTATATACCGAATGATGGCACTAAGCTGGATTACTTCAACGCGAACACCGGAGTAGACTCCAAGCGCATTGCATATCTGAGTGGTACGGCCACTGCTTGGTGGCTCCGCTCCCCGAGTACCTACAGCGCCAACTACGTGTTGGTCGTCAACTCCGACGGCGGCTACAACGACGACTACAACGACGACTACGCATCCAACTCGAGCGGCATTCGCCCCGCTTTGATGCTCCCGCAGGACATGGAAGTCGACAGCTCGGGCAATGTCACGCCGCCCCCACCGCCCGCTACACACAAAACTCTCGTCAACGGCACGGCCTACGAAGTGAAGGGCGGGAAGTGCATGGTCAACGGCACGGTGTACAACATCCTCAAAGGCAGGACGCTCATTGACGGGACGGGGTATGATGTGGCGTTGCCGACTCCCATGCCCAAGAAGGGCGATTTGATTCAGATGAATCTGGATGGGACGAGCAGGCAGTATAGGGTGCTGAGAATGGATGGAAGCATTGCGGAAGTGCTGACGATGTGGAATTTGAGTACAAGTATTAAGTTTAATAGTACTAATACGTATTCAGGAAGTATATTGGACAAGTATTTGAATACCACATGGTACAACACACTTTCATCGGACGCAAAAGCTGCAATTGTGCCCAAGAACATTACACAAGATTCATGGCACCGGGGAACTACTGGTAGCCCACAATACTCTGGTACTTATGGCAATACCGCTCCTGGTAGTACCTCATATACTATTAGTAAGGGTAGTGATAACTATCGTGCTATTGGTAGTAGATATGTGTACGCCATAAGCATACAAGAGATATTAGATTATCTAAGTGATAATAGTGTGTTGGTTGACACAAGTGGAATGTTGAGGAATCAGAATATTTGGAAGATGTTCTGGAATCAGACAACCGATATTTCTGAATTCCTATGGCTTCGGTCTGCTAGTGCCGACGATTACATACTTGCGTGGTATGTGAATGGTTACTTCGGTTACCCGGGCGACGACCGCGCCTTCAATGAGAATGCGGTCCGGGGCGCGCTCCAAATCGACTTATCCAAAATCGACTTCACCATAACCTAATTCTACAAGGAGGATTACAACATGGCAACTTACATCAAAGTCAACAATACCGAATACCCTGCGGAAATCAACGGCAACCCCAAAGACCGCTCGTGGGGCGAGCGCGACACCAAGACCATCACACTCACGATGACCGCCGCCGAGGTCGCGGCGCTGCTACCCGACAACACGCCGTGGACCATCGTACAGCGCGAGACGGTGGACAAGCTCGACAACGACGGCAATCCCACGGGCGAGACCGAGGACGTCGTCAACGAGTGGGACAACAGCGCGTACAGTCTGAGCGGCGACATCACTGACCACCGCGACGGCACCGTATCTATCAAGATGGGCAAGCCTACGGAGACGGAGAACGCCAAAGCGACCGTTACCGCCCTTGCGGGCGCGCCGGTCACATACGCCCGTGCGGTGGAGCTGCGGCCCATCATCGAGCAGGCGGCGGTCAGCCTGAGCGACGGCGAGGCGGCGACTGTGCCCGAGCTGTCCCCGCGCTGGGCGGATCACATCGGCGAGACCGTCAAGCCCGGCGACCGCCGCAGCGATATGGACGAAAGCGGCGTGCTGCACGTCTACAAAGTCCGCAAGGGGCAGGGCCACACGACACAAGCGGACTGGCCCCCGCACCTGACACCCGCGCTGTGGGTCGTGGTCGACGTTACCCACGCGGGTACGCAGGACGACCCCATCCCCGCCGCGCGCGGCATGGAGTACACCTATGGCCTGTACTACCTCGACAGCGAGGACGGCAAGACCTACAAGTGCGAGCGCGTCGGCGAGGCGGACGGCGGCAAGATCGTCTTGCAGTATTTGCCGCATGAGCTGGTGGGGAATTATTTCACGGCGGTCTAAGGCCGCAGAAAGGGAGCGGGATATGGATAATGCAAAGCACTACGATGATGCGGCGATCGCGCTGATCGAAAGCCGATGCAAGAGCAATACGCATCGAATCAACGAGTTGCAGGAGCATCAAACGGCACTTGACAGGCTGGCAACGTCTGTCGAAGTGCTGGCGACCAAGCAGGAAACCGTCGAGGGAGACGTCAAAGAGATCAAAGAGGACGTGAAATCCATCACGGGCAAGGCAGGGAAACGCTGGGACAGTCTGGTAGACAAGGCTCTCGCGGCGCTGGCGGGCGCGTTTATCGCGTGGCTGCTGAGTGGGGCGGTCGGATGAAGCGCCTTATCAAAAAGGCATCGAAATTGCGAACGAGGAACATCATTTTGATTATCGTTGGCATTTTTATCGCCGCTTTTGTGATCTACACGGTCATCTTTTACAGCATTAAGGGGTGGCAGTGGGACAACATCTTCCCGTACCTGCTGGGTACGGGAGGAATCATCGAAGCCTTTACTGGGCTTCTGACACTGGTAGAAATTATCGTTGGACGGAAACGAAAGGAGAACAACAATGAAATTTGAAATGAGTAACAAGGTGTACGATGTGCTCAAGTGGCTCGTGCTCATCGTACTGCCCGCCTGCTCCGGCCTCTACGCCGCCCTCGCGGGTGTGTGGGGGTGGGGCTACACCGAGCAGGTGACGACCACCATCAGCGCCGTGGCGCTGTTTATCGGCGCGCTCATCGGCGTGTCGACGTCCAGCTACAACAAAAACAAGGACGAGGACGGCAAGGGTGACAGCGATGTATCACAGTAGGGACATTGCTGACCTGCGGGCGGACGTGCGCGCAAACTGTGTCATTTTTCTCGCCCTCTGCAAGGAGGCGGGGCTTCCGGTTCTCGTGACGGAGACAGTACGAGACGACGAGTACCAGCGCTATCTTGCCGAGAACGGCTACGCGGCAAAGTCCGCGACGCGCCCGACGTTCCACGGTGTCAAGGCTGGGCTGGCGTTCGACATCTGCAAAAACGTCAAGGGGCATGAGTACGACGATCCGTCGTTCTTCGCCCGCTGCGGGCAGATCGGCAAGCAGGTCGGCTTTTCGTGGGGCGGCGACTGGAAGAAATTCCCCGACCGCCCGCATTTCCAGTGGGACGACCACCTCAAGTACACAGGGAGCATGATTTTGGCGGGCAAGTACCCGCCGGAAATGGAGGAGTACATGGATCAGGCAACGTTTAACAAGATGATGGATGCCTATTTGGCACAGCTCGGCACCAAGCCCGTCTCTTCGTGGGCGGCGAAAGACTGGGCGGCGGCAAAAGCGGCGGGCATCACGGACGGCAGCGCGCCGCAGAGACTTATCACGCGGCAGGAAGTCGTGACAATGATCCAGAGAGCGACAAAATAACGGTGCCCGATTTGGGCACAGAAAGGAGCGGGCGGCGAAAGCCCACGCGCAAGCGCCTCTGCAAGCCCTACACGGGCATGGACAGTCAGCACAGGTCAATCCGCGCGCAATTATCCTCTATGGCCCCCAAGCGGGCCGTGGCGTATATCTTATCCTTCGAGCTGCCAGCTGACGAGGCGGCGTGTATCATTGAGTGCGACGTGCGGCAGAAAAGCTGCGTGCCGGTGGCAATGGAGCAAAGCCTATCTGTTGACGCAGTGAAGAAATACCGGCGGCGCGCATACCGCAAAATGGCATCAGAAGTATATGAAAAAAGAAATGGCCCCACCGAACGGTGAGGCCATTTCTCTTGTGTAAAAGCAGGCCGGGAATGACCTGTAAAATTAAAATATCACATTTCACGTAAAAAGGCAAGGGGAACCGTTCAACGGTTTTCGACGCACTTTTCATACACTTTATGGGCGCTTTTGAGCGCCTATTTTTTTGTACTATGGACACAACAAAGGAGGTGCGGCGATGTACGACCGACTTTTAGCTTTGGGCTTTACTGAGCAAATGGCGATGGACATTTTGACGCTGTTCCCTGATCCTGACGAGCTGAGAACATACGTCTACTTTGCAGAGATGTTCCATGTATAGCTATTTCAACCCAAATCCAAACGGGCGCAACGTGTCCGACTGCACCGTGCGCGCAATCTGCAAGGCGACAGGAAAGGACTGGGGCGAAGTTTATTTGTCTCTGTGCATACAGGGATACTTAGACGGCGACTTGCCCAACGCAAACGCCTGTTGGGGCACATATCTGCGGTCGCTTGGCTATCGGCGCTATATTATGCCGGACACCTGTCCCGACTGCTACACGGTCGGTAAGTTTGCCGATGAGCACCCACGCGGGACGTATATTCTCGCGCTCTCTGGACATGTAGTGTGCGTGCAAGACGGCGTGATCTATGACAGTTGGAACAGCGAGAACGAAATCCCGCTTTATTACTGGGTCAAAGAAACGGAGGAATGAACATGGCATATCCCTATTTCAATCCCTATTATCCGCAGCCGATGCCGGACAACCTCATGCAGATGCGACAGATGCAGCAACCACAGATGCAGCCCATGCAGCAGCCCATGTCGCAGCCAGTGCAACAGAACCCTATCGCACAGGGCGGCGTGCAGTGGGTAAGCGGCGAACAGGAGGCGAGAGGCTATCTCATCGCGCCCAACTCTGCTGTGGCGCTGTGGGATTCTACCGCGCCGACTGTGTATCTCAAGCAGGCGGATGCAAGTGGGAAGCCGACGCTTAAAATTTACGATCTTGTAGAGCGCGCAGAAACGCCCCGCACAGCGCCGCAGGAAAAGAGCGTGGAATTTGTCACCCGTAAAGAGTTTGACGCTCTGGCAGCGCTTGTGGGCGAAATAAAGAGCAAGAAAAAGCGCAAGGTTGAGGAGGACGAGGATGATGAGTAATCCTTTTTTTGGCGCTCTTGGTGGCGGGAACGGCTTTTTTCAGATGATGCAACAGTTTCAACAGTTTAGGGCAAATTTTCAGGGTGACCCCAAAGCGGAAGTCGAAAAGCTTTTGCAATCTGGCGCTATGAGCCAGCAGGAGTTAAACCAACTTCAATCTATGGCAAAGCAGTTTGAACCCTTATTCCACTAATCTTATCGTGGCCACGATTTGATAAATAAAAATTTTTCAAAGGAGTGATACTATGTCTCTTTCCGACGGTGCTCCCATGATGACTATGCCGGTCGCGCCCGCGAACAATTACGGCGGCGGTATGGGTATGTGGGGCGACAGCTGGATCTGGATTATCGTTCTTTTCCTCTTCGGCTGGGGCCGCAACGGATTTGGCAACGGTAACGGCGGCGGTGTGATGGACGGCTACGTTCTGACATCTGACTTTGCGAGCGTTGAGCGCAAGCTCGACAGTATTGCAAATGGCATTTGCGATTCCACCTTTGCGTTGAACAATGCCATTACTGGCGGCTTTGCTACGACCACACAGGCCATCAACACCGGCTTCGGCAATGCCGAGCTGTCCCGCGCAAACCAGCAGGCGGCGCTTATGCAGCAGCTCAACGCCATGCAGATGCAGGCCGCAAATTGCTGTTGCGAGAATCGCGCAGCTATCGCGCAGGTGCGCTATGATATGGCGACGCAGGCGTGCGACACTCGCAACACGGTCAACACGGCAGCCCGCGACATCATTGACGCGAACAACCAGAACAGCCGTGCCATCCTCGACTTCCTCACGCAGAGCAAGCTGTCCGATCTCCAGACCGAGAACCAGAATCTCAAATTGGCCGCGTCTCAGGCTGCACAGAATAACTACCTCATTTCGCAGCTTCGCCCGTGCCCTTCACCGGCTTACATTACCTGTAACCCGTGGGCGGGCAGCGGCTATGGTGGCTGCGGTTCCGGTTGCGGCTGCTGACAACTGCATAGCATAGCTTTTTCGTGACCTCACGAAAATGGTCGGCCCCGTGCCGATACTAATCACAACGCGGCGGGGCAATAGCTCCGCCGCTGTATTTTAAACGGGTCGATTTCGACCCCTTTAGGAAGGAATGATTTTGTGAAAACAGTTGACGAACTCAAACAGGAATTTGTTGATCACATTGCAACTCTGGACAAGAGTGAAATGAGCATGTACGATCTTAGCAATTATGCCGATCTTTTGCGTAAAGCGGACGAATTATTTGCGCCCAGCTACGCGGAAATGATTGCAAATGGTGCGTTTGCCCCTTTTGGGGCAAATCAGAGAAAGGAGTGATACCAGTATGGCTGAATTTAGTAATTCTATCATTGCTTTGGTCCCTGCCGGCCAGAACGTCCCACTGACCGGAACGGCGGTCAATAGCAAGCCCTGTATCGTGCATCGCCAGGGCGCAGGCATTGTCACGCTGCGCGGCCTCACCAATCAAAACCGCGCTCTGTTTCGGGTCTCCTATGGCGGAAACATCGCCATTCCCACTGGAGGCACGGTTGAGGCCATCACGGCGGCGCTTGCCATCAACGGAGAGCCGCTGACCAGTGCAACAGCTACCGTCACGCCTGCGGCGGTAGAAAACTACTTTAACATTTATGTTTCCGCACAGGTCTGCGTTCCGAAAGGCTGCTGCCTGACGGTCGCAATGGAAAACACCAGCACTCAGGCCGTCAACTTCGCTAACTCGAACCTGACGGTTGAGAGAATCGCGTGAAAGGAGAATGGACATGAGCAAGAAAGCAATGTATGATCTGCGTAATATGCTGTGCGACGAACTCGACGAGCTGGCACGTAAGGGTGAGCTTGGCGCGGGCGATCTCGAAATTGCGCACAAGCTGACGGACACCATCAAAAACATCGATAAAATTGAGATGTTGGAGGACGACGGCTATTCCCGCGATGAAGACTATTCTCGCCGCTATTCCCGCGACGGAGACTGGCAGTCGGGTATGCGCGGCGCTTATGACCGCGATATGCCCAATGCAAGACGCGGCACGCATTATGTGCGCGGCCACTATTCCCGTGATGGCGGCATCAACAACATGAAACGCCAATTGCAGGAAATGCTGGACAACGCCGACGACGAAAGCATCCGCAGAGCCATCCAGCGTTGCATGGACACGATTGAGGGCTAAAGGGGGTGCGCCCCTATGGTCGACGAGAATGAGGTCAAGCGCTGGATAGCCCGCCTTGAAACAGAGGAATCCAGTTGGACAAACTATGAGCGCCTTGCCGTGCTGTATGCCATCCGTGACCAGCAAAGCGGCAGCAGAGAGAGGGCTTTGCCAATGGCATACTCCGCAGCGCCCGCGCCGGTTAGCGTCGAAACATACGGCGACAGCGATTTTCTGCGCGCAGTGGCAGATGTTCCACCGGACAAGGCATGGGAGATCATGGACGAGCTGATGGACAGTTTGAAAATTGTAAACGAGCGCGTCTATAATAGCGTCATGCGCAAACTGGTAACGTGATAGTAATTTGTTAGCAACCGTAAAGGAATTGCACAGAACGGCATCGGGTTTAACCAAAATATGTTTCAATTATGCCGAACTATTCCGCGCTATTGCTACAATATTCCGGCAATTTAGCTTTCGCACTTAATTGACGTGCATGGGGTCATAGGTTCGAGTCCTGTACCGCGCACCATAAAAAGCCTTGAAACGCAACGGTTTCAGGGCTTTTTCTTTTTGCCATTTTCTTGGCTTGTTAGTAACGCGTCAGTAACGGCGGACACCAATGTTTCGGCGTCAATATGTGTATAGATGTTTGCCGTGGTGGAATAATCGGCGTGACCGAGTATTTTTTGCAGCATTTCTGGGGCCAGCCCTTCCTTGACGGCGCGGGACGTGTAAGTATGGCGCGTGGCGTGCGGCGTCTTTTTGGCTATATCGAGACGGTCGAGCAGCGGGTAAAAATCGCGCTTGCGGAAATTCTCAATAACCTTCTGGCCGCTGTAACCAGAGATCAGCAGCTCGCCTGTTGCGCGCGCAGCGAAATGCTCAAAATATTGCCGACCTTCCGGGCGGATGGGAATGATACGGTTGCGGCCTGCGTCTGTCTTTTCTCCGCCGACCACATAAGTCTTGTGATAATCAGCGATAGGAAGGTTAAATAACTCGCCGATGCGCATACCGGTTGACAACAGCATCAGGACGATCTTCGCCGCGTCGCTGCCGTCCTTTTCGAGTTTCTGGATATCTTCCTCGGTGAAGATATCCTTTTCTTTTTTTATATTTTCCGGCAGGCGGACAAACCTTGCAAAATTTGCCGTGCAGATTTCCTCCCGCACAGCCCAGTTCGACATTTGGGTAATAAGCTGCTTATATTTGCTGACGGTGGAATGGCTTTTGCTCATGTACGGGTCAATCGCGGCTTGGAAGTCAGCGGCGCGCAGATCACGGAATTTACGGTCGTGCAGCGGGGCAAATACCTTGTACGCGCCGTCATACGATTGGATGCCCTGCTTGCCGATCTCTTTGTAGTGCTCGGCCTTCCACGCCTCAAACACCTCGGCAAAGGTCATATTGTATCGCTCCGTCAGGGGCTTGCCGTTCAGCCGTTCCAATGCGTCCAGTGCGTCTGTTTTGCGCTCGTAGTATCCAATGACCACCCTGTTTTTCGCGGCGACCCACGGGCGCGCACGGCGGCCTGAGAGCTTATACACCGTGCCGGTTCCGTTGGCGCGCTTGAGCGCTTTGCGCTTTTCGGCGACCTGCTTTTTGCCGCACATAGGACAAAACAGCGCGCCATCCGGCAGCGCTGCTTTACATTTGATGCAATTTGCCATGTCATCCCCTCCAAAATCCGTAATCTATACAATGAAAATCAATGTACACGCACCACACAGCGAGAAAAACGATAATGAGGAACATTATAGCAATCACGCCGTTTCGGATACGAACTCCGCGCCGCATGATCTCGATCGTGTCTGCTTTTGCGTCCACGTGGCGTTCCAGCTCATCGTTGCGCGCCTGTAAGGTTTCCTCGGTTGGTGTCAAGTGTTCGGAAATCCCGAATATTTCGTCAAGGGATATACCGAGCACCTTGCATATCGGCGCGACGGTGTAAATGGACGGGGCTTTCGACATTTTGGAAAAGAAGTTCTGGACGGTGGACAGCGGCACGCCGGAAGCGTCGGAAATGTCGTGGTAGGTCAATTTCAGTTCTTCTTTACGGATTCTACACAGCTCTTGAATGTTCATTTACATCACCTTAACTTTTCCGGTTTCTGCCCGTTTTGGGTGCCAAAAGTGGGTCTGTCGAACGCGGTCGAATGCCGTCGTGTTGCAAGGTCTTGGTATTGAAGTGGTAAGGTAAAGCGCGATATGGTCAAAACAAGCAGCGGCGGCCGCTCCCCGCTGGCTGCAAAAAGGCCCCGCCGTTTGTTGCAGAGGGCGGCGGGGCCTTTACTTCGAGATATTGATGCTTGCACCGCTATGTGCAACAATCGACATATAGCCCCGTTGCAAAAATATTTGGAGGGACATAATTATGGACGAGCAAACGAGAAAAGCAGCAGAACTTTTTGTCAACCTGACGCCAGAGCAAAAAAATGTTATTCTTGCGATGGTTGATAACCTTCTATCACAGCAAGCACCGCGCTCTTCTGCTGCGGAGACAACCGGCTAAACCCGGCAATAAGTTGCGCAAGCTGCGCATCCTCACCCTCGGTCTTCGGATCGGGGGCTTTTTTTGCGCCATTTTCCGGAAGGACGGGAAGCTCGTCGCCGTCCAACTCGGAAAGGGTGATGCCGAAATGGTCGGCGATCTTCTTTTTGGTTTTTGGATATGGAATGCACTCTCCGGACTGCCAATTCAAAACACCCTGGTTACTCGCGCCAATTATTTTTGCAAACTTGTACGCGGTGTATTTCTTTTGCTCCATGCAGTAATTGAAGTTTTGAGTAAATGGCATAAATTCAATCCTCTATACTTGTGCAATCCAACGGTCAAGTCTTTATTGACAAATACTCAAGTCTGGAGTATACTAAAAACCGTGGACAGGCAATAAAAGACCGAACCACCCCGACAAATCGAGCTGGCGCGAATCAATGTTTGTAGCAAAACTTAGAGTAGCACCAATGCTCCAATTTGTCAATAGAATACTCTAATTTTGGAGGTGAAAAAGTGAAAATCGAGGCAACGGCGAAAGAAATCGCTGACCTTGTACTTGCACTACAAGGCCAGCGAAGCAGGGAAATTTCAGTTTTGATCGGCGAGAAAGAAGTTGGCCGAACTACAATCTCGGACTGCCTTGAAACGATGGTTAATTCTTTTCGTTCAGCCATTCGTGATACTGACGAAGAAGCCCAAGAAGCATGACGGCGGTTGTTTTTGTCAAAAAATCGTATTGTTCCTGCGTAAATAAATCACTTGATTGCAAAAGTGATTTATCGGCTAACTTTGACATATCGTAATCCAATTTGTCGAAGTTTATGGATTTTTGAAAATCAGAAAATTGCTTCACAGGTAATTCACCTCCCTTCTTTACTCCATTTTATCACGATGGGATTGAAGGGGGCAACACTAAGAAAGGAGTTGATAAATTGAGTTTCCCTGAGAATCTGGCTCGGCTGCAAACTGAGCGTGGCGAGACGAATTATCGTCTTGCGAAAGAAATCGACGTATCGCAGACGTCGATTAAAAACTGGAAAGAGAGCGTGTGCCGCCCGCATCCGCGCCAAGTCAAGAAACTGGCAAAGCACTTCGGCGTTACCGTGGACGCGTTGCTGAAATCCAGCGAAGAGAACTAATACACAACAGGAGGTTAAAGATGATTTTTGCAGCATGGAAAAGTGGCTGCCGCATTTCCGCTGACGCGCAGAAGGTCGCTGACGAAATCTTGGCAATCGGCAACTCCGCAACGACCGCCCAAATCCTCGACAAGGCGAGGGACGAGCAGACGGAACTGCATAAGTGCTTTGATTGGGACGATGCAGAAGCCGCCGAGAAGTGGCGTTTGCAGCAGGCGCGGCACATTGTTTGTAACCTGGTTATCAAGGAGAAGAGTGATACACCCCGCCCCGAGGTGCGCATGTTCTTCAAGACGGACGCGGATAACGGCTATAAGCCGACAGTCCTTATCATGCAGGACAAGGACGAATATCGGAAACTGCTTGACCGCGCCCTTGCAGAGCTGACCAGTTTCCGGGCGAAGTACAAAACACTGGGGGAGCTTGACGGCGTATTTGACGCCATTGACAAGGTAGCCGGATAAATTCGCAGTGGTAAGCAGAAACAGGGGCGCGTAGCTCCGTAGCAAAATAAAGCAAGGAACAGGACATTAAACATCTGTATATGACAGTATAAAACATTACACTACACGCTTCTGTTTCTGCTTACCGCAGACAAAACACCGCGTATTAGGACAAAACACCACTACACACTAAAGGATATCGCAAATCAACATCGTGCGCTTGCTGTGGCTTATGGCCTTAAAATACACAACTGCTAAACGCCATATGACAACGCAGCAGAACAAATTACAGAACATTATATACTGCATAAGCACCTCCACCATAAGTCACAGCAAGCGCACGAACAAAACGAAGGAGGAATATACCGTGAAAAAGGAACGCATCATTGAAATTCAGCCGGTGAAAATCGAATCGGCAACCATCTGTATCGAGGGGGACGGCGATCTTGTTTTAAACAAGATGAACGCCCGCACCATCCGAGAATTGACCCGCGCCCGCGAGAGCAAAAAGACCACGAAAGAAATCCCCAACAACTGGGAGGACATCATTACCGCCATGCACTGGCTGAACGGCTATCCGGTCGAGGACACTTACCGCGACATGAACGCAGAGGTTTTGCATGATATGCTGACGAACAACGCTCCGTGCATTACGGGCTTCGGGCTAAAAAAGTCCTTTTGTCAAGCGGTTGTTCGAAACGAGATTGACACTTACTCGACGAAGTTTGACAACGCCATGAATGTGACAAACGCACTTATTCCAATCAAGTTTGCGGAACACAACGTTGACCAGAAGCTCATGTCCCCGAAGCGCGGCGCGCCCGTCCTTGTTTACATCAACCGCTTTTCCGGATGGAGTGCGGAAATCCCAATTACATACACCGAGAATGTTTACTCTCTCGACCAGATCGTGAACATCATCAATATGGCCGGCTTTGGACTTGGCATCGGTTCTGGGCGTTCCAGCGGATACGGCAGATACCACGTTGTCGGCATCAAATAAAAAATGCCCCGCCCAATGTTGCAGCATCGAGCGGGGCGGGTGGGACAAATCTCACCACAAGATATTGTGTCCGTGCTTATTGTAGCACGGAAGAAAGGAAAAGGCAATGATAAAAACAATGGACCTGAACGAGTGCGCGGCATACTTACGCGCACACGGGCTGAGCATTTCGAACGAATCGCTGGCAGACGGCCTTGAGCAGCGGGTTTACCCCTTCGGCGTGTGCATCCGCGGCGGCAAGCGCAGAATCTTCCAAATCTATACTCGCCTCGTGGACGAGTGGATTGCGGAACGCGAGGTGGAGGCATGATCGACACGCTGTTTTTCGGCTGCATCGCTGCTGCGGTAATTGCGCTCAACGGCTGCGACTTTACGACGGGGCTTGCCGTCATCGGCGCGTGCGCGGTGTGCAAGGTGCTGTATGAGCTGCTGCCGTATATCGACAGGGGGTGCAGACGGTGAGACGGCACGACAAGCGCACGAGAGAGCAGCGCAAGGCGGACGAATCGGCGCTGATTGCGGCGGCGTGTTTGGGCGCGACGATTCTCTTGATCGTGATCTCAATCCTCGCCACCAGCGCGCAGGCGGTCGATGAGGAACCGGAAGGAGCACCCATCGTAGAGGAGTATGACCCCGCGTGGGACATTCCCGCGACTGAAAGCGCGGTGTGCAACGACGTTTTTCTTGGCGAGTTTACACTCACGGCCTATTGCCCCGGACGCTGCTGCTGCGGCAAGTGGGCAAGCGGCTACACCGCGACCGGCACGCTGGCGGCCGAGGGACGCACAATCGCGGTCGACCCGGAGGTGATCCCTTACGGCACGCGCGTCCTGCTGATCTGGCCGAACGGCACTCAGCGCAGCTACATCGCTGAGGACTGCGGCGGCGGCGTGAACGGGAACCACATCGACGTGTTTTTCAACGACCATCAGGCAGCGCGCGTCTTTGGCGTGCAGAGCGCGATGGTTTACATGGAGGTGGAGGAATGATCTACCGCTGCACGTGCTGCCACCTCATTTTTGACGAGCCGGACGTTATGCGTCGGCGCGAAAATCTTGACGGCGAGCGCGGCTATGCCCTCGTGACGGAAAAGTTCTGCCCGGACTGCGGCGCAGAGGAAATGTATTTTGAAGAATTGGAGGAGACCGAAGATGGATAACTCCCTGATGAAAGTGACTCAACTCCCCGTGATCGAGGAGCATTTGAGGAGCCGGAAGGAGCAGACGGAGCAGCGCGTCGCAGAGGCAATGAGCCTTGTCTGCACCGACGAGACCTTAACCAGCGTGAAGAACATTCGCGCCGAAATGAACCGCGAGTTTGCCGATGCCGAGACCCAGCGCAAGGCCATTAAAGCCGCAATCATGGAGAAGTACGACAGCTTCGAATCCGTCTACCGTGAGTGCATCGCCGACCCGTACAAGCGCGCCGACGCAGACCTGAAAGCCAAGATCGACGCAACGGAAAGCGAGATCAAGAGCCGCTGCGAGGAAATGCTGCTGGGCTATTTTCAGGAGCTGTGCGCGGTCAACGAGGTCGACTTCCTTTCGTTCGGGCAGACCGGCGTTAAGGTCGATATGGCGAGCGCCAGAGCCAAGACGCCGAAGAAGCTCATGGAGCAGATCAAGCTAAAGGTGGACGGCGTGGCGCAGGACATGAAAACCATCGGCACGATGGGCGAGAACGCGCCGGAGATCATGGTGGAGTACAAAAAGAACCTCGACCTCTCGCTTGCGATCTCCGTTGTCAACGAGCGTCACCGCCGCGCCGAGGAAGAGCGCGAGGCCGTGAAACGCCGCACGGAAATGGAGGAGGCCCGTGCTGCCGGAGCACCCGTCCGCGAGGATACCGGCGCAGCGGCCCCGCAGGTCGTCCCGAAGCGCGTGGAGCAGGCGGCGGTCGAACGCCTCACGGTGTCGTTCCGCGTGACCGATACGCGCGAGCGCCTACGCCTTTTGAAGCAATTCCTTGTCAGCAATGGCTATCAGTACGAATGATTGTTTGAGGAGGACATTACGATGAACGAAATGCAGACCTACAACAGCACCGAAGTTGTGAGCGCCAAGAGCGTGAACACCGAAATGATGATCTCCCGTCAGGCACAGGAAGTGCAGGCGGCAATGGTCGTCGCCAAGCGTTTCCCTCGTGACGAGATCGAAGCGAACAACCGCATTCTCAACGCCTGCAAGCGCAAGAGCCTTGCCGAGCGCGCGATCTATGAATACCCGCGCGGCGGCGAGAATGTGACCGGCCCGTCGATCCGTCTCGCCGAGGTCATGGCGCAGAATTGGGGCAACCTCGACTTCGGCATTACCGAGCTGGAGCAGAAGAACGGCGAGAGTACCGTCATGGCCTACTGCTGGGATTTGGAGACCAACACCCGCCAGACGAAGATCTTCACCGTGCCGCATATCCGCTACACAAAGAAAGGCAGCGTTGCCCTCACCGACCCGCGCGACATTTATGAAATGGTCGCCAATCAGGGCGCGCGCCGTATGCGCGCGTGCATTCTCGGCATTATTCCCGGTGACGTGGTGGATGCTGCTCTTGCGGCGTGTACCAAGACAATGATGGGAAAGAGCGATGAACCCATGATTGACCGCGTGCGCAAGATGGGGCAGGCGTTCAAGGACGACTTCGGCGTACCGATGGAGTGCCTTGAAAAGTACATCGGCTGCAAGTCCGAAGCGTTCACGGCGCAGAGCATCGTGCGCCTGCGTAATGTGTATACCTCACTGAAAGAGGGACGCGCGAGCCGCGATCAGTATTTTGATCTCCCGACCGTCGAAGTGGACGAGACCACAGGCGAGGTCAAGGACGATCTGACATCTCCCGCTGATGCCCTCGGTACGCTGGACGACGGAAAGACCGTCACCCCCAAGCAGGTGAGGATGAATGATCTGTAAGGTCAAGGTCATTTCGACCGGCTCCAAGGGGAACGCCGTGCTGCTGAATGATGAAATCCTCATTGACTGCGGCGTTCCCTTTCGGGAACTTGAACCGTACTGCAAGGGATTGAAGCTCGTCCTGCTGACGCACATTCACGGAGACCACTTCAACCCCGAGACCATCAAGCGCCTGCACTTCCTGCACTCTGCGCTGCGCTGGTGCGTCCCTCCGTGGCTCATGGAACCGATGGGACGCATCGGCGTGGACCGCCGCGTGACCGATGAGGCTATGCAGCGTCACGATCTGTTCTACCTTTTATCCGAAAGCACTTCCGCTTATGTATGGTACGACTCAATTCCGCATGATGTTCCGAACTGTGCGTGGCATATTCAGTTTGCAGACGGCGAGAAATCGGACGGGTTCGACAACGTCTTCTATGCGACGGACTGCGCGTCGCTGAATGGGGTATCTGCGTTGGCCTATGACCTTTATCTGATCGAAGCCAACTACGGCGAAGAGGAGATACAGGAGCGCATGAAGCGCAAGCTGGAAGCGGGAGAATTCAGCTATGAGAGCCGCGCAATGGAGAGCCATCTATCCCGCGAGCAGGCGCACGCATGGATCGCCCAAAACGCCGCCATCGGCAAGAGCCACGTGCTCTATCTGCACCAACACCAAAGCGAGGAGGAATTGAAATGAGCATGAATCGAATCTGCCTGATGGGACGCATCGGTCGTGACTTGGAGCTGAAAAAAACGAACAGCGGCGTATCCGTTGTGTCGTTCCCTCTTGCCGTTGACCGCAACGGCAAGGAGGGCGGCACAGACTGGATCGACATTGTAGCGTGGCGCGGAACGGCAGAAGTGCTCTGCAACTACGCCGGACGCGGGCGGTTGATCGGCGTCGAGGGGCGCTTGCAGATGCGCGACTGGACGGACATGAACGGCAACAAGCGCAGGAGCTACGAGGTGCAGGCTGACAGCGTGGATTTCGCAGACAACAGGCGCCCGGATGGTAACGATACTGCCGCACCGCAATACGCCACAGAGAGCGCCGTAGGCGGCTTTGCAGAGATCGGCGAGGACGACGGCAAGCTGCCGTTTTAAGGCGGTGACGGCATGGCGGAGAGCAAGGAATATGTCAAGCTCTGGCTGAGCTACGAGGACTATTTCCGCGAGTATGACGACGAGTCGATCGGGGCTATCGTCCGGGCGATGCTCGCTTACCGGAAAAACGGAGAACAGCCGAAGTTTGAAGGCCCCGAAAGGTTTATTTGGCCCGCAATTCAGCGGGATATTGACGAGTCCATAAAGGCGCAGGAAGCCGCCTCCAATGTTTACCGAGAGAACGGCAAAAAGGGCGGCAGACCGCCGAAAACAAGCGGTTTTTTGGAAACCAAGGAAAACCAAAAAAACCAAAGCGGTTTTTTAGAAACCAAAAAAAGC
>ULOE01058141.1_pt1 | contig 19274 bp, 13 predicted proteins | sample 1952291 | NCBI WGS metagenome assembly ULOE01 (sample SAMEA4835595, study PRJEB28245) | human gut metagenome | biome: gut microbiome; material: fecal sample | place: Denmark | collected 2008 | reverse complement strand
CCGATATCGGACAGCCGCAAGGGCTGTCCCTACGAACCGTGCACAATTTTTAATTGCAGCAAATCTTATGAAAAATCTGTGCCGCCGCTGGTCGGCTCTGTGCGGAGGGTCATTTTGATATGATCAAAAATCGGACACGGCTTGTACAAAATAAAAAAACAGGACGGACTATTATCATCAAAGATAATAATCCATCCCGTTTGAAAATCCTGCCGAAATGCGGCGGGTTAAATATTTTTATTTTCCAAAAGATAACCGCGAACCTCGCCTGCGAGATAGAACGAACCGCAAGTAACGAGCGTTCCGCTGTTTTGCTTTATATCATTTATTGCCATGCGGCAGGCTTCTGTCGGCTCGGACACAGGCGTACAATCGGCGCAATATTTATTGGCGAGCTCGCTCAGGGCTTCGGGATTCATGCTGCGCGGATTGTCCGGGGCTGTCAGATACATTTTTTCAAACAGCGGCGCGGTCAGGCGCAGATATGTATCGCAGTCCTTGTCGCCCATGAGCGCGCACACGGCAACGCGTCTGCCGCTTGTGAAGCGTTCCAGAAAGGCTTTAAGCGCCGAGGCACAGCCCTCGTTATGACCGCCGTCAAGAATAATTTTATCGCCGATAAGCTCCATTCGCGCGGGCATCACGGCGTTTTTCATTCCCTGCTCTATCGCTTCGCCGCTGACATTCAATCCGCATTCGCGAACGGCGGTGACGGCTGTCAGCGCATTTTTTATCATATGGTCGCCCGCGAACGGTATGCGGAGATTCAGCGAGCCGTAGACTATATCTGTGCCGCGTATCGTCTCGTCAACAACGCGGCAGGCGGTCATATCCGGCACTGCGAGCCTATTTTTCTCGCACCGAGCGGTTTCTTCTATAACACGGCGTGCATCAGCAGACTGCTCGGGATACATGACCGTCACGCCGCGCGGCTTGATTATTCCGCATTTCTGCGCGGCTATTTCAGCGATTGTATTGCCGAGTATCGCGGTGTGGTCCATGGAAATCGAGGTTATGACGGAGACGAGCGGAGTTTTTATAATATTCGTTGAATCGAGCAGCCCGCCGAGCCCGACTTCGAGCACGACAACATCGCATTTGCGCTCTTTGTACCAGAGAAACGCGGCGGCGGTCAGGGTCTCGAACTCGGTCGCGACAATTCCGCGTTTATCGAGTTCGTCGCACGCTAATTTAACGCGCTCAACAGTCGAGGCGAGATCCTCCGGCGGAATCATCTCGCCGTCAATTTGCATGCGCTCGCGGAAATCGATAACATAGGGCGAAGTGAACAGCCCGGTTCTGTACCCGGCGGCAGAGAGCATACAGGATATCATGGTGCTCGTCGAGCCCTTGCCGTTCGTCCCGGCGACATGGATAAAGCGAAGCTCATCCTGCGGGTTGCCGAGCGCGGCGCAGAGCGCCCTGATACGCTCCATGCCGGGGTGTATGCCAAAGGTCAGGCGCGAATGGATATATTCGATTGCTTCGGTTGGTGTCATCAGTTTTCCTCCGTAAGCATCAAAGGACGGGACACGCCCGTCCTTTGCAGGTTGGTTTTTATGAGAGAATATGCACAAGCGCAATAAATTCCGAATTCGCACGGTTCCCACAACACAGTATCACGCGAAATTATGAGCCGTCTTCCCGAACTGCGAGAAATTGTGCAGAGCAAGGCGTGGGGTTCTGCGGGCAAAGGAGCGCACTTTGTGTGCGCGACTGCCGCCCGCACGGTTCTCACAACGCAGCTATGTGCGATTTCTCCGCGGTTCACACGAAAAGGCAGCCAATAGCGGAATTTGTGGTGAGACAAGGCGTGGGGTTCTGCACGCGAGGGAGCGCACTTTGTGTGCGTGACCGAACGGGCATGGTTCCCACAACGCAGTATCACGCGAAATTACGTATTGGCGACGAAAATTTATGCACAAAGCAGCCAATAGCGGAATTTTGGGTGAGACAAGGCGTGGGGTTCTGCACGAGAGGGAGCGTACGTCGGTACGTGACCGAGCGGGCACGGTTCTCACAACGCAGTATCACGCGAAATTACGCATTGGCGATTTTGGAGAGGCTGTCGTTGAGCATTGCTATCTTCTCGTTCAGCTTTCTCGCCGCTTCGCGCTGAGCCTCAACGACCGGCGCGGGAGCTTTGGAGACAAAGTTCTCGTTGGAGAGCTTCGCGTTGATGCCGTCAAGCTGCTTCTGAGCGGATGCCAATTCCTTGTTGAGCCTTGCACACTCGGCCTCGAAGTCGACGAGGTCGCCCATGGGGATATATATCTTTGCGGCGTCGGTGACGATGCAGACTGCGCCGTCTATCTCGATGCCGTCCTCAACCTCGACCTCGGACGCGCCCGCGAGCTTCTGCATGAACTCGCCGGAAAGTCTGAAGGTATCGACATAGGAGGTGCTGATATATATTTTCGCTCTCTTTGAATGAGGAACATTCATCTCGGCGCGGCGGTTTCTTATCGCCCTGACTGCGTCCATAATCATGTTCATCTGCTCTTCCTCTGCGCTGAAGTTCAGAGCGTCGGAATACTGCGGCCAATCGGAGACCATTATGCTCGCGCCCTCATGCGGCAGGGACTGCCAGATCTCCTCGGTCACGAACGGCATGAACGGATGGAGAAGCTTCAAAACATTGGACATGACATATATGAGCACGCGCTTTGCGCACTGTGCGGGCTCGCCGCCTTTTTGCAGGCGAATCTTCGCAAGCTCGATATACCAATCGCAGAAAACATCCCAGATGAAATCATAGAGCTTCTGAACGGCGATGCCGAGCTCGAATCTCTCGAGATTGTCCGTAACCTCTTTGACGAGGTCGTTGTAAAGGCTGAGCACCCACTTATCCTCGAGCGCAAGCTCATCGGGCAGACCCGCTTCTTCGGAGCCGTCGAGGTTCATGAGGATAAAGCGTGCGGCGTTCCAGAGCTTGTTCGCAAAGTTGCGGCTCGCCTCGACCTTTTTGTCGGAATATCTCATGTCGTTTCCGGGGCTGTTGCCGTTGGCAAGAGTGAAGCGCAGGGCATCTGCGCCGTACTTGTCAATGACCTCGAGCGGATCGATGCCGTTGCCGAGCGACTTCGACATTTTTCTGCCCAGCTCATCGCGGACGAGTCCGTGGATGAGGACAGTATCGAACGGAACCTGACCGGTCTGCTCGATGCCGGAGAACATCATTCTCATGACCCAGAACGGGATTATATCATAACCTGTGACAAGGGTGTTGGTGGGATAATAGCGCTTGAAGTCCTCGCTGTCGGTATTCGGCCAGCCGAGGGTCGAGAACGGCCAGAGAGCCGAGGAGAACCAGGTGTCAAGCGTATCGGGATCCTGATGAATATGGGTGCTGCCGCACTTCGAACACTTGTCGGGAGCGGTTCTTGCAACGGTTATCTCGCCGCAATCGTCGCAATACCATGCAGGGATGCGGTGACCCCACCAGAGCTGGCGGGAGATGCACCAGTCGCGGATATTCTCGAGCCAATGGAAATAGACTTTCTCGAAGCGCTTCGGGACAAACTTTGTCTCGCCGTTCTTGACAGCGTCGATAGCAGGACCCGCGAGGGGCTTCATGCTGACGAACCACTGCTTTGAAACGCGGGGCTCAACGGTAGTTGAGCAGCGGTAGCAGGTGCCGACATTGTGGTTATAATCCTCGACCTTGACAAGAGCGCCCTCAGCCTCAAGATCCTTGACGATAGCTTTTCTCGCCTCGTATCTGTCCATGCCGGCGTATTTCGGATAGTCGTCGACTATCTTTGCGTCATCGGTCAGGACATTGATAACGGGCAGGTTATGGCGCAGACCGACCTCAAAGTCGTTCGGGTCATGCGCGGGGGTTATCTTAACGACACCGGTACCGAAGTCTATCTCGACATAATCATCGGCGACAACGGGTATCTCGCGGTGGACTATGGGCAGGATGAGCGTCTTGCCGACGATATCCTTATATCTTTCATCATTGGGGTTGACGGCGACTGCGGTATCGCCGAGCAGGGTCTCGGGTCGGGTCGTTGCAAGCTCAAGATAGCCGCTTCCGTCCTTGAAAGGATAGCGAAGATGCCAGAAGTGACCCGCCTGATCCTCATATTCGACCTCGGCGTCAGAGATCGAAGTCAGGCAATGGGGGCACCAGTTGATTATTCTCTCGCCCCTATAAATGAGTCCCTTTTCATAGAGGTTGCAAAAAACCTCGTTGACAGCCTCGTTGCAGCCCTCGTCGAGGGTGAAGCGCTCGCGCTCCCAGTCGCAGGACGAGCCCATCTTCTTGAGCTGTTCGATTATTCTGCCGCCGAACTTCTCTTTCCACGCCCATGCGCGCTCGAGGAAGCCTTCACGGCCTACATCGTCCTTAGTAAGGCCTTCCTTTGCCATAGCCTCGACTATCTTCGCCTCGGTGGCGATAGAAGCGTGGTCGGTGCCGGGCAGCCAGAGGGTATCATAGCCCTGCATGCGGTGGTAGCGGATAAGTATATCCTGAAGAGTATTGTCAAGAGCATGACCCATATGGAGCTGACCCGTGATGTTCGGAGGGGGAATAACTATAGTATAGGGTTTCTTCTCCGGGTCGGGTACGGCGTGGAAGAAATTGCCGTCGAGCCAGAATTTATAGGTTCTGTCCTCCACTTCCTTCGGATCATACTGTTTTGCGAGTTCCTTTGCCATAACATAATCCATTTCTCCGGCGAATAGATTTTACATGAACGCTGATTGCTCCGCGCCGGAGGAGCAGCGTTGATTTTACATTTCAAAAATCGGCGGCGATGCGGTACTCGGCACTGCATACGCCTTTTTTGGGGATTCCCTCTTTTCCGATGAATTACTCTATATTATCACATTCAGAAGCGTTTTTGTCAAGAGATTTAACGCTTTTTGACTTCTCCGGAGGCAAAAATGAAGAACACGAAACGGCTTCTCATAAACACGCTGACGCTCGCCGCGACATCGTTTCTCATGCGCACGGTCGGCGTTGCGTTCAATGTATATCTGACCGGTCGGCTGGGCGCGGCGGGAATAGGACTTTTTTCACTCGTCACGGATGTATACGCGATGGCGCTGACATTTTCGTTTGCGGGTCTGCCGCTCGCATCGACGCGGCTCACGGTCGAAGATTCCGGAAAAAATGCCGGTCAGGGCGCATGGATAATGCGGCGGTGCGCGCTCTACGGGCTGACGGTTGGGTGCATAATGCTCGCCGCCGTATGGTTCGGCGCGGAGCTGATAGCAAAATTGTGGCTCGGCGACATACGCACGGCGCCGTCGCTTCGCATACTCGCGCTGAGTCTCCCTGCGGCGTCGGTCGGCTGTGCGTTCAGCGGATATTTTACGGCGCGGCGCACGGTGCTCAAATATGCGGCGGTGCAGATATTCGAGCAGGCGGTAAAAATAGCGGTCTCTGTTCTGATGCTTCGATTCTGGGCGGCAAAGGGCGCAGAATATGCCTGCGACGCGGTGGCGCTCGGCATAACGATATCGCAGATAAGCTCGCTGCTATGCGCCTTTTTGCTCTACAAGTCAACGAAGCACCAAAAGCCGAAAGAAAAAACGCCCGGCGGGCTTCGGGCTCTGCTGCGCATTGCGCTCCCGGACGCCGCCGGATCGTGCGCGCGCTCGGTGCTGCTGACGATAGAACACCTGCTGATTCCCGTGGGCTTTCGCAAATCGGGGCAGAGCGCGGGCGGCGCGATGACGCTCTACGGAGTCATTCACGGCATGGCTCTGCCGGTTATTCTCTACCCCGCCGCCATTATGACGGCTCTGTCGAGTATGCTCGTGCCTGAATTTGCCGAATGTGCGGCGCGCGGCAACAGAAACAGGATAGACAGCATGGCGGCGCGGGCAATAAAAATAACCGTGCTGTTTTCGATGGGCACGGCGGGAATAATGTTCATTTTTTCCGAGGGGCTGTCGCAGTGCATCTACGGGGACGGGCAATGCGCGGAATATCTGCGCGTGCTCGCGCCGCTTCTGCCGATAATGTACACAGACACGACAGTTGACGGAATACTCAAAGGGCTCGACCAGCAGGTATATTCAATGAGATATAATATAATCGACTCCGCGATGTGCGTCGTGCTCGTGCTGATACTCATCCCGAAATATTCCGTAAAGGGCTATGTCGCGATACTTTTTATCAGCGAGATAGTAAACTTTTCGCTGAGCATACACAGGCTTTCAAAAGTTTGCACGCTCGAAATAAATATCATGGATTCGATAATAAAGCCCGCCGTCTGCGTGACGGCTTCGTTTCTCGCGGGGCTGCTGCTCTCCTCGGCGCAGGGCAGCGGAAAAGCCGCGCTGACAATCATAATAACTGTCAACGCGGCGGTGTATATTCTTCTGCTGATGCTCACGGGCAGCATCTCGGCGCAGGATATTATTTGGTTCAAAAACATCTTTTCGCGCGGCTCAAAATCTGAAAAAAGAGGGCTCTGCGCTGCTCGGATAAACGACCGTCAGCGTTCCCTGAGCGACTGATATTTCGCTCATTTTACCGACAAATTCATTGCTGACGCCGAGGGCGTATGTGTTCTTCAAGGTGCCGTTTTTGAGCTCATATTTGAGCCCGCTTATAGTGACACCCGATGAGATATCCGAATGGGAAAACACGGAGATCATGCCCTTTGCGTTCTCGTCAAAAATAATTCTGCCGTTTGTTATCGAAGTGAACGAAGTTTCGCGCGCGTCGATAATCGCGGTCATTCCGCGCCTCGACAGAGACGAGATGAGCTGGATATTCGCAAGAGTATGGTCGGCTCTGCCGCCGGATGCGCCGTAGAGAATGAAATTTTTATATCCGCGCATCACGCCCTCTGCGACCGCCGCCCCCATATCCGTATCGTTCTTTTCGCAGGGCAGGACGATAATATTCCGCCCGTTCGGAGTGTGTCCGAGGGAATCGAAATCGCCTATGACCAAATTCGGAGTTATGCCGAGATTCTGAAGATACAGCAGACCTTTATCGGCAGCGATGATGAAATCGCCCTCCCCTGTCGGGCGGATTCCGAAGAAGTCGCCGCCGCCGACTATATGACAAACTTTGTTCATGTTATCACCGTCCGTTTGTTTCTTTGACAATTATATATCATCAATCATAATTTTTCAATCATATACGAAAAGCCGCCCCGGAATATATCCGGAGCGGTAATTTTATGCTGCATCTTCGTCTTCCGCCGGCGAAGTTGAGCCGAAATCGGGAAGAGTGAACGGGAAGCGGCGGGTCGTGCTCTCTGCCTCGGTGAGCTCGCTCACCGCCTCGGAAGTATGCTCATGAGTTACAGGCTCTTCGCTCTCCGCCACAGTACCGACATCGGTGTGCGGACGGGTCGACGCAGAATATGAGCCTGAGCCGCTGTTGTTGCTGCTCGGGACTGCGCCCTTTTTCAGCAGATCGACAGCGGAGACATGGTTATCGCCAATCTTTATATTCGTGTCGCCGTAGAGAGCGAGCTGGAGCTCACGCGCAACGACGGGATAATCGACGACCCAGACCGAAAGGCGCTGGTTGATTATCTTGCCGTAGTAGGTATAGAGCTGAGCGGAAGTGTAGTTGCCCTCGGTCGGCATGACTATCTGCTTTATCTCGTAGTTCATCCAGCCCTGAGAGAGCGCCTGGGTCATGAGAGAGAGAATCTCACTGCGCTTGTAGTTCGTCACGACATTGGGAAGGACGATATCGAGCGCGTTGTTGAGCTGACCCGCAGAGGCGTTCTGTGCGCTCTTGATGAGAGCCATGATAACGGTACGCTGTCTCGCAGTTCTGCCGACATCGCCCTCGTTGTCGACATGGCGTATACGGCTGTAGACCAGAGCCTGGCTGCCGCTGAGCTTGACGGAATCGCCGGCGCTTATTTTCTTTATCTTCGTTGTGGTGCGGTTGATATAATCCGCCTCATAGGGCTCAATCGGAACGGACACGCCGCCGAGAGAGTCAATAAGCTTCGGGAAGCTCTTGAAATCAACGCTGATATAATGATCGATCTCAATCTTGTAGTTATTCTCAAGCGTCTCGATGAGTGCCGCGGGACCGCCCCAGAAATAGGCATGGTTAGTCTTGCAGCAGCGCTCGGAGCCGTTGATATTCATATAGGTATAGCAGTCTCTGAGGAAGGACACGAGCGTTATCGTCTTGGTCTTTTTGTTAAGCGAGAGCAGGATGATGGCATCCGAACGTCCGCCCTCTGCCTTGCCGGTCTCGCTGTCAACGCCGAGGAGCAGAACATTGATTATATTCTTGCTCGAATACTTCGCGCCGCCGTTCTTCGCCCACGCAGTTATGAGGCTGTCGATGCTCGAAGCGTCGCTGACATCGTACATTGCATCAAACTGCTCCTCGGGCGCAAAGGTGCCCTCGGGATCGCCGTTGCTGCCGTGGTCGATGGTAATAAGTCCGAGCTTATTGCCGATATAGATGCCGCCGCCGATTATAGCAAGGGCGAGCACCACGCAGACAACGGTAATCGTAATTTTTAGATTGCGTTTGTTGTTGTCCATAAAAAACTGTTTAAATGTTCTTTTTTCTTTCTTTTTCATAAAGCAGCTCACTTTCAACAGTATTCGGCATATTGTATCACTTTTTGCGTCAAAAAGCTATACCAATCCCACAAATTTATTGTTTCTTTATTTTTGGCTGTTTACACAAAACATGCAAAATATAAAACGCACGGATTTGAGATTTTACTGCACGGCAGAAAAAATTTTTTGGAGGATGATATCATGATAAAAAACATTGATATAACGCCGAGCGTACATAAAACGGATTGACAAATTGAGATTTGTCGCAGAATCTATTTTGGCTTCCCTGTAGGGGAGCTGGATACGCGAAGCGTAGACTGAGGGGTTAGTTTTGTTTTGCTCAAAGCAATAAATAAAACATATACAATGCGGACGGATATTATTCGCCCGCGAATTTGCGTGATTTATTGGCGCGCAGTTTGTAGGGTGCGGCGACCTCGACGCACCGCTGCCGCGCAAGCGGCACGAATTTCCTGAAATATCCATTGCCGACCATTCGTAGGGACAGCCCTTGCGGCTGTCCGTTATCGTTGTAGCCGATACAGGGGCATATAATTAGCTCCCGCCTTCGCTACGCACTCTAACCGGATGATATATATATCCCGCGTTTCGGCATTTCTTTTCTGTCTGAGAAAAGAAACGCCTGCAAAGAAAAGGCAGACTCGGGGTTTCACCCCGAGACCCCGCAACGCCGCGCCGCAGCACATAGCCCGCGGCTCTCATTTAGTTACTCGGCACATTCGCCCGTAAACTCGCTTCGCTCAAACAATACGGGCTCGTGCGTCTTGCTGCGCAAGCCGTTCCCTCGCCAGTCTCCGTCAGATATCAAACACTTCGGCGCGGCTATTGAATGTATGATTATAAAATTTAGCTGAGTCGCTTGTCTTTACTCTGTTATGACTCAAGTGATAGATAAATCCAAGTTTATCAAACCGATAAACTTGGCACGTCTATACACCTTGCGGCAACAAAAAACGACCTATGAGCCATAGATCGTTTTTATATTCTATAAGCACCCCGCCAAAAATCAATGGGGAAATTATTCATCAAACAGACCGTCCATAAGTTCGAGAGCTGCTTTGCGGCGGCGTTCTTCTTCCTCGCGGTCGAGCACGAACGAACCGTCCGGCAGGCGGCGCAGGACATTGCCCTCGCCCGCTCCGTCGGGGAGCAGAGCGCGGCTGATATTGACCATTGTTTCGCCGTCTTTTTCGCAGACTGCGTAGTTTCCTTCGATACGGTCGATGGCGTAATATTCCATTATTCCGCCTCCTTTTTTACTTCTCAGCGGTCTTGTTATCCGGGAAAGCCGTTGAAAGATGCTCGCCGTCCGAGCCAACAACTATCGTGCCTTTTATATCCGTGCGCTCATACGGAATATTATATTTTTCGAGCTTCTCTATAGTCTCCTTGTGCGGATGACCGTAGTCGTTATCCTTGCCGCAGGAGATGAGCGCGAGCGACGGGGACACGACCTTGAGAAATTCTTCGCTCGTCGATGTGCTGCTGCCGTGGTGACCGAGCTTCAGAACATCGGCTTTGATATCCGCGCCGTTTGCGAGAATCTTTTTCTCGCTCTTCTCTTCGGCATCGCCCGTGAAGAGGAACGAATTCTTGCCGTAGACAACCTTCATCACAACGGAGGCGTTGTTTAGATCCTCAGGCGTGCCGACGGGTCCGACTATAGTTATCTTTGCGTCGCCGAGGGTATAGGTATCGCCGACTTTTGCGGAGATGACTTTGGCGCCGGACGCTTTAATAGCCTTTATGAGCTTTTGATATATCGAAGTTGTGGGCACAAGGGACTTCGGAAGCTTCGGCATAATAACATTGTCGACCTTTATACCCTCGATAACCTTGGGCATACTGCCGATATGGTCGGAATGGGGGTGGGTGGCGACTATGTAATCAAGCTTTTCGACGGAGTTCGCCTTGAGATAATCGAGTATCGTCTGATCGTTGCCGCGCTCGCCAGCGTCTATCAGCATGGCGTGGTCACCGCTCTTGACTAAGATACTGTCGCCCTGACCGACATCTATAACATGGACGGTGAACGGCTGGTTGAGTGCGTCGCCGCTCTGTATCGTCTGCTCATTGCCAGAGAGCAGCTCGCCCCATGTGGGGATATCGAACGGGAGATTCATATAGGGCGCGAAGGTTATCAGCAGCGCGACGGCTATCACGACTGCGGTGACGATTATCTTCGTGCGCTTGTTCTGTGCGGCGGAGCCGCCTTCTCTCTGATTTGCCATAATTTCCTCCGATCAGGTCTCGTCGTCTGCGGGAGCATCCGACATGGCACATTTTTCCATCCACTGCTGTTTGGTTATAAGCACCTGACGGGGCTTGCTGCCCTCGAACGGTCCGATGATACCCTTGCTCTCAAGTTCGTCCATGAGCCTTGCGGCGCGGGCATAACCGAGCTTCAATTTGCGCTGGAGAAGAGTTGTTGAAGCCATTTTGGCATCGAGCACGACCTCGACGGCGTTCGGGAACATCTCATCGCCCGGCTCTTCGCCGTCATCGCCGCCTGCGGCGCTGTTCTTCTTAGTCGAACCGGCTATTGCCGCCTGCCTGTTTATCTCGTCCATAATGCCCTCATCGTACTCCGCTTCGGCGTTGTGCTTGATGAAATTGGCAACATCCTCGACCTCTTCGTCGGAGATGAAGCAGCCCTGGATACGGGTCGGCTTGTTTGCGCCGATGGGGCTGAAGAGCATATCGCCGTTGCCGATAAGTTTCTCCGCGCCGGACATATCGAGTATCGTTCTCGAATCGACCGACGAAGAAACGGAGAGCGCGATACGGCTGGGGATATTCGCTTTGATAATACCTGTGATAACATCGACGGAGGGGCGCTGAGTCGCTATGACAAGGTGCATACCTGCGGCACGCGCTTTCTGAGCGAGGCGGCATATCGCATCCTCGACTTCATTGGGCGCGACCATCATAAGATCGGCAAGCTCATCGATGAAAATGACTATCTGATGCATCGGGCGCAGTGACTTGTCGCGCTCGGCTAATTTGTTATATCCTCTTATATCTCGGACATTCTTCTCGGAGAGTATCTTATATCTGTTCTCCATCTCGTTGACCGCCCATGTCAGAGCGCCCGAAGCCTTGCGCGGATCGGACACGACGGGCACGGCAAGATGCGCGATGCCGTTATAGACCGTGAACTCGACCTGCTTGGGGTCGATCATAAGAAGCTTCACTTCGTCGGGAGTCGCGTTATAGAGAATGCTGACTATCATTGTGTTCAGGCACACGGATTTACCGGAACCCGTAGTACCCGCTATGAGCAGATGCGGCATCTTCGCGAGGTCTGCGCAGACGGCGTTGCCCGCGATATCCTTGCCGAGGACAACATTGAGCTTACTCTGGGCGTTCTTGAACTGCGGAGTTTCGATTATCTCGCGCATATAGACCATCGAGCGCAGCTTGTTTGGCACCTCGATGCCTATCGCCGCTTTGTTCGGAATAGGCGCTTCGATTCTTATTCCCGACGCGGCAAGGCGCAAGGCGATATCATCCGCAAGGTTGGTTATTTTATTTATTCTGACGCCCGCGTCCGGCTGAAGCTCGTATCTTGTGACGGACGGACCGCGGCTTATCTCAGTTATCTTTGCGTGGACATTGAAGCTTTCGAGCGTGTCGAGCAGCTTCTGCGCGTTGGATTTGAGCTCATCGGAGAAATTATCGTTACCATCGTGGATAGGCTCTTTGAGGCAAGTTATCGGCGGCTTGCGATAGGTCGGCTGACTCTCGATAACAGGCTCTTCCTCGTCCTCCTCCGGCACGTCGGGCACGGGATCGGGCTCTTTGACGGGCGGGAGCTCCGGCTCTTTCCTCTTCGGCTTCTCCGGCTCGGCGGGCTTCTTGCTTATATCGAGCATTTCAAGCTCGTCTTTCGCGCTCTCGGTCGGCAGAGGCGGCACGCAGGCGGGTCTGCCGTCCACAACGGCGGCGGCTTTTGACACGCCCTCGGCTATCTTCGCAGTCGCCGACGCGGCGTTGACGCGGTTGACTATATCATCGATGCCGACATCGGTCTGAACCGGCTTGCGCGGGAACACGGTGGGCTCGGGACCTTCATCGGCGGCGGATTTTTTACGGCTCTTTACAGTTGCTGCAGGCGTATCAGTCGGCAGAGGCGGCACGGGAAACGGGCGGGGGCTGACATAGGGTTCCTCCGCTTTTTTCTCCCTGCGCTTGTCTCTCGACGGCGCTCTCTCCTGCTCATCTCTGACGCGCTGCGCTCCGCGCTCAAGGCGTTCGTTGGTATCCTCGCTCATGCGCTTTATGGGCTTGGCGATAGATGTACCGAGGCGGGACAGAGTGAGTCCCGTGAGGAACATTATGCTGACTATCAGCAGGATAATATTTATTATCGCCGCGCCGACCTTGCCCGCCATTTTGGCAAGCAGTCCGCCGACGAGCGCGCCGAGCGCGCCTGCACTCGGGAATGTGTCATAATCCCTCCACGCGGTCTTTATCTGATCGCCGAGGGTCATGAGCGAAAAGTATTCCGACGGGTTCGAGAAAATATGTATCGCCGAGCATAGCAGCAATATTGATATCCCGACGCCGATAAGATTCGACGATATCGAGCCGAACGTCTTGTTCATGGCGAGCATGACCGAGACATAAATGAGCATGACGGGCCAGATATATGTACACGTGCCGAACACGCCGAACATAAAATTATGCACGGCGCGCCACGCGCTCTCGCCCTCGATAAACGCCATGGCTATGAGCAGAGCCGCGACAGCCATGAGCGCGATAGCCGCTTTCTGGCGGCGCGAGGACTGCTGCTCGGGAGTCTGCTCGACAGGCTCTTTTGCAGCCGCAGGCTTTGAAGCCGGGGCTTTTTTTGGCGTTGTAGTTGTTGTTTTTTTCTTCTTAGCGGCCGTTGACTTTGCCGCAGTCTTTTTCGCAGCCATTAAGGCCCTCCTTAGAAATTTGAACGAACTTATCTGACCTTTTCAACTATGCCGGCGATGATAACAACAACGCCGAGGACAAGGCAGTAGTAACCGAAAATTTTGAACTTATCGATTTTGACGAGCCACTCGAGAGCCTTTATCGCGGCAAAGCCGACGACGGCGGCGGTGACAACGCCTATAATAACAGGCAGAATATCTATCTGCTCGCCGAGGGCTACGGCGTCCTTTATCTCCATGACATTGGCGGCAAGGATAGCCGGTATGCCGAGGATAAACGAATAGCGAACCATATACTCTTTTGAAACGCCGCAAATCATACCGGTCGAGATGGTTGAGCCGGAGCGCGAGATGCCGGGGAATCCGGCGGCGAAAGCCTGAGCCACGCCGACGGCAAGCGCGGATTTCGCGCCTATCTGGGGACGAGCTTTGACCTTCTTTGCGCGCCATGAGCCGACGAGCAGGAGAGCTGCGGTGAAGAGGAAGCAGACTCCCTCGACCAATATATCATTGTCATCGGCAAGACCGCCGAGAACATCCATGATGCGTCTGTCGCCGCCGACGGGAATGAGCAGGAACAGCAGAGGCACGCAGGAGATAACGAACATGAAGAGCATACGCCTGTTCTCGTTCATCTCGCTCCACTTGAACTTGCCGGTGAAGATATCTTTTATAGTGCTGAAAAATTCAACGATGAGACCCCATATGGTCTTGTAATAAACGACGAACACGGCTATCAGAGTGCCCATATGTAACAGCACCGTGAACAGCAGCGAGCTTGTGCCGCCGACATTGCCGAAGAAGTGCTGAAAGACCGAGAGATGCCCGCTCGATGAGATGGGCAGGAATTCGGTCACGCCCTGCAGAAAGCCGAGCAATATTGCCTTGAGTATTTCCATGATTATATTACCCCTTTTCCATTTTTCCGGCGGAATATAAAGTGCCGGGTGAATAACACGGTTTCAGATATTCAAACGGATCGGTCGTCACAAGTCTTTCAACGACCTCGCCTTTTTCTGTCCTTGAACACATCACGCAGCCAAACGGAGTCTGATGCTCGCAGATATCCGCGGGCGGCTGCATAAAAATCTCGGCGGGAGAAACAACTGTGTAGAGCATCACCCGTTCTCCCCTTTCTTTTCACTCTGCTCCTCGATCATATCGCAGAGCTTATCGAGGGCATCGGAGAGAGAGCCGAGAGAATCTATAAGCCCCTCTTTGACCGCCGCCTCGCCGTCGAGCACCGTGCCGACATCCATAACGAGCTGACCGGTTGCGAGCATAAGCGAACGGAAGCGGTCGGCGGAGATGCGCGAATTATCGGCGACGAATCTGACTATACGCTCCTGCATCTGCTCAAAATAGGACATAGTCTGCGGCACGCCCAGGACAAGTCCCGTCATTCTGACCGGGTGGACAGTCATGGTGGCGCTCGGCGCGATAAACGAATACGCGCTCGAAGCCGCGAGCGGCACGCCTATCGAATGTCCGCCGCCGAGGACGAGGGACACGGTCGGCGTTTTCATTCCGGCTATAAGCTCCGCTATCGCGAGTCCGGCTTCGATATCGCCGCCGACGGTGTTGAGGATTATGAGCAAGCCTTCAATATCGCGGCTCTCTTCTATAGCGACGAGCTGCGGAATGACATGCTCGTATTTTGTAGTTTTATTCTGCGCCGGCAGGACATAGTGACCCTCGATCTGACCGATAACTGTCAGGCAGTGGATATAATGCCCGCGCTTGTCAACGGTTATCGAACCTGTTTCGACTATCTGGCGAAGCTCCCTGTCCGTGCTGTCGGACGAATCTCCGTCATCCTCGCCGACACTCGGAGTCGGCGCGACGGGCTCCAATATGCTGTCTTTTTGTTCCGCTTGCTTTTTTCTGTTCATCGAATTCACTCCCGACAAACAGTATGCCCGAATAACTTTTGATAATTCAGCCATAGCACAGCGCACTGCGGCAGATTACATTTAATTATACCACGCTGAAAGCTTTCGGGCAACATAAAAAATCGTCATATATCAATTTCCCCTATAAAATGTAATATATACAGGTATATATTTGGCGCGGCGCACCTTGACAAAATCCGCGGATTGCAATAAAATTTAAAGGTAATTTTATTTTTATACGGAGGGATACAAGTGGGCAGCACTATTGCACAAAAGCTTATAAAAAGCCACCTGCTCAGCGGCGACATGACCGTTGGCAGCGAGATCGGTCTGAGGATCGATCAGACTCTCACTCAGGACGCCACAGGCACCATGGCATACCTTGAATTCGAGGCTATGGGAGTCGAGAGAGTAAAGACCGAGCTTTCGGTCGCATACATTGACCACAACACTTTGCAGACCGGCTTTGAAAACGCGGACGATCACAGATTCATCAGGAGCGCCGCAAAAAAGAGAGGACTGCTTTTTTCACGCCCCGGCAACGGCATCTGCCATCAGGTACATCTTGAGCGCTTCGGCATCCCCGGCAAGACGCTCATCGGCTCGGACAGCCACACCCCGACCGGCGGCGGCATCGGCATGCTCTCGTTCGGCGCGGGCGGACTCGACGTCGCGGTTGCGATGGGCGGCGGCGCATACTACATAACTATGCCCAAGATGACGCGCATAAACCTGCACGGTGCGCTTTCACCGTGGGTCAGCGCAAAGGATATAATCCTCGAAGTTCTGCGCATCATGTCCGTCAAGGGCGGCGTGGGCAAGATAATCGAATACGGTGGAGACGGAGTCAAGACTCTTTCCGTCCCCGAGCGCGCAACTATAACCAACATGGGCACGGAGCTCGGCGCAACGACCTCTGTTTTCCCCTCCGACGAAGTGACGAAGACTTTCCTCGCCGCTCAGGGCAGAGAGCAGGATTGGGTCGAGGTCAAGGCGGACGACGATGCAGTCTATGACGAGGTTATCGACATAGATCTCAGCACCCTCGAGCCCCTCGCGGCAATGCCCCACATGCCCGACAACGTAAAGAAAGTTTCAGAAATAGGCGAGATAAAGATCGACCAGGTCTGCATCGGCTCCTGTACGAACTCCTCGCTCTACGATATGCTCAAGGTGGCGGCTATCCTCAAGGGCAAGCGCGTCGCCCCGAGCGTCAGCCTCACTATCTCCCCCGGCTCGATGCAGGTTCTCAGAATGCTCTCCGAGGACGGCGCACTCTCCGACATCCTCGGCGCGGGCGCAAGACTGCTTGAGTGCGCGTGCGGTCCGTGCATCGGCATGGGTCAGTCCCCGAACTCCGGCGCTGTCTCCCTGCGCACCTTCAACCGCAACTTTGAGGGACGTTCCGGCACTGCCGACGCAGGCGTTTATCTCGTCAGCCCCGAGGTCGCCGCGGCTTCCGCCCTCACAGGCGTGCTGACCGACCCGAGAACCCTCGGCGAGGCTCCGCACATCACCATGCCCGATCACTTTGAAATAAACGACAATCTTATCGACAAGCCCGCTTCTCCGGAAGAGGCCAAGAATCTTGAGATAGTCTACGGCCCGAACATCAAGCCAGTTCCCAACGGCGACGCACTGCCCGAGAGCATCGAGGCAGAAGTTGTTCTCAAAGTCGGCGACAACATCACGACCGATCACATCATGCCCGCAGGCGCAAAGATTCTCCCCTACCGTTCGAACGTACCGTTCCTGTCGAACTTCTGCTTCAAGCAGTGCGACGAGAACTTTGCCGAGCACTGCAAGCAGGCTGGCAAGGGAATCATCATCGGCGGCAGCAACTACGGCCAGGGCTCTTCGAGAGAGCACGCGGCTCTTGTTCCGCTGTATCTCGGCATAAAGAGCGTTATCACAAAGTCCTTTGCGCGCATACATCAGGCGAACCTCATAAACGCCGGTATCGTGCCGTTCACCTTCGCCGACCCCGCCGACTATGACCGCATCGAGAAGGGCGACAAGCTCGCGCTCGACGGCATTAGAGAGACTATTGAAAACGGCGGCGAGGCTGTTCTCAAGAATGAGACAAAGGGCGAGAGCTACAAGCTCTGCTACAGCTTCTCCGGCAGGCAGAAGGACATAATCCTCGCAGGCGGTCTGCTCAACTACACAAGAGAATCACACAAATAAGAGAGGAAGATAAACATGACAGAGGCACAGGTCAAGAACGCCGTCGAAAAATTTGAGGCTCTAATCCGCGCTCAGAGCGACCGTTCGGACAAAATAAAGGCTCAGGGCGATTTCATCGACTTCAAGTCGCTCGACAAGATCATCATCGGCGTCTGCGGCGGCGACGGCATCGGTCCGGTTATAACCAAGGAATCCGCAAGAGTTCTCGAATATCTGCTCGACGATAAAGTAAAGGCGGGCAAGATTGAGTTCAAGGTCATCGACGGACTGACCATCGAAAACCGCGTCAAGGCGAACAAGGCTATCCCCGACGACGTGCTCGAAGAGCTCAAGAGCTGCCACGTTATCCTCAAGGGTCCGACCACTACCCCGCAGGCGGGCGATCCGTGGCCGAACATTGAGAGCGCAAACGTTGCGATGAGAAAGGCTCTCGATCTGTTTGCGAACCTCCGCCCCGTCAAGGTTCCCGAGCAGGGCATTGACTGGACCTTCTTCCGCGAGAACACCGAGGGCGCATATGCCGTAGGATCTATGGGCGTAAATGTTACCGACGACCTCGCGCTCGACTTCGTTGTAACGACCTCCGAGGGCTGCGACAGAATCGCAAGACTCGCATATGACTACGCGCGCCGCAACAACAAGGGCCGCGTTTCGATAATCACAAAGGCAAATGTCATCAAGACCACGGACGGCAAGTTTCTCAACCTCTGCAAAAAGGTCGGCGAAGAATATCCCGACATCGTGACCGACGAGTGGTACATTGACATCACCACGGCGAAGCTCATCGACGAGAAGCGCCGCCGCGACTTCAAAGTCTTCATTCTCCCGAACCTCTACGGCGACATCATCACCGACGAGGCAGCTGAGTTCCAGGGCGGCGTCGGCACAGCCGGCAGCGCAAACATCGGCAAGCGTTACGCGATGTTCGAGGCTATCCACGGCTCGGCTCCGAGAATGGTTCGCGAGGGCAGAGCACAGTACGCCGACCCCTGCTCGATGCTCAGAGCGAGCGTGATGCTCCTCTCCCACATCGGCGAGCAGGAAAAAGCCGATCTGCTCGAGAGAGCGCTCGACATCTGCATGTACGAGGACAAGAAGCTCAAAATCACAGGCCGCGAGGACGGCTGCACCTGCAGCGAATTCGGCGACTATGTCATGGAGACAGTCAGAAAAATCAGCGAGTAAAAAATATATGAAACCGGCCGCAGCGATTTGTTTTGCTGCGGCTGTTTTGTTTTGCCGCGATGTGGGGATACGGAGAGATAAATCGAATTTGTCGCAAAAACTATTTAAGCTCCCCTGCAGGGGAGCTGGCTCGGCGTAAGCCGAGACTGAGAGGGTGTTTTGCTTCGCTCAAAGCAACAAATATATGCAGTAGGGGCGGATATTATTTGACCGCAAAATTTGTAGTGACTTATTGTCTTGTATTTTGTAGGGTGCGGCAACTCGACGCACCGACGCCGCGCGAGCGGCAAATGTCTATTGCCAATTGTTCGTAGGGACAGCCCTCGCGGCTGTCCGCTATCGGCGCAGCCGATACAACAATTTTGATTTGTTTATAATTGGCTACTACCTTCGCGTCCCACTATAATCAAACTTTTCACACTACCCGCGTTTCGGCATTTTTTCCGTCTGAAAAAAGAAACGCCTGCAAAGAAAAGGCAGACTCGAGGTTTCACCCCGAGCCCCCCGCAACGCCGCGCCGCAGTACATAGTTTGCGGCTCTCAGTGGGCA
>ULOE01043667.1_pt1 | contig 20886 bp, 9 predicted proteins | sample 1952291 | NCBI WGS metagenome assembly ULOE01 (sample SAMEA4835595, study PRJEB28245) | human gut metagenome | biome: gut microbiome; material: fecal sample | place: Denmark | collected 2008 | reverse complement strand
TTCGCATAGAAAACAGCTGCTCTTTTCGTTTGCCCCAAAAATCAAGAAAGGCGTGACTGGTAATGTGGACTTTTTGACCTTTGGCCACAGGGATACGGACGCGCTTCGCTTTGAGAATATGGACATTGCCGAGGAGTTGCTGTCTCTGACAGATGGATCAGCGTGCGAACAGATGCGGCTTTCAGGTCGAAGATCAATGGGGGCACTGTTTAGGTGCCCCCATGTCGTGCTTATGTCGTGGAAACTGTTTCCGCCGGGAATTGCCGGCCGGTGTGGTCGATGGTGTAGGGCGGATCGAGGATCAGCTGACTGATGGGCACAACGGTATACCCGTCGTTGATCAGGCAGTCGAGGATGGCAGGCAGGGCCTCCGGCGTGTGCAGCGCAGCGTTGTGGAACAGCACGATGCTCCCCGGCTGCACCTTGGATGTTACGCGCCTGCATATCGTATCCGCGTCGTAGTCCTTCCAGTCCAGGGAGTCCCTATCGGCAAGGACTTGAAGCCGTTGCGGCGCAAGGGCTTGCTGGTTTGGCACCTGCGCGCATTAGGCAAAATTTTGACCTGTAAATGGGGTGTTTGAAGGGTGTTTCAGGCACGGGAGAGGTCAAAATCGAGGGGGTTTGCGCGGGGGTGGGTGGTGGTTGAAAGATGGGGGCGGATGAGGTATACTAAAAATAGGATAGATGAGCTGGTAGCAGACGTGAAACGGTTGAAAAGCCAAAGGACCGTAAGGAGAGAAATATGCCAGAACAAGGAGTCAAGTTTTTATGTAAGCGGGCAATCGAAAATGGACAGCGCCAGTTAACACCAGTGGAAAAGGAACTATTGAAAAAAGGAATTGATGATGCAAAAAACTTTCAAGATTTTCTTGCGGTGGCGTTGGCAGCAATGATGGCTGGTTAGGCGAATTGTATATAAGTCTGCAGTTATATCCATTTTAGGGTTGAGCAAAACGCGAGTTTTGCAAAGCTGAGTCACAATATATAGGGCTCAAGCGAGCCGTATAGCACTATTTATTGCATAGTCTTATGAACAAATCGGAGTTTTGCTCAACCATAATATCCATTTATTAAAAGAGGTGATGGTTTTGCCAAAAATGACTGTGGCACAAAAGCGAGAATTCCTTGTTGAAATGTGCAATTGTAGAGAATATTTGAAGACGGATGTAGAATTGAATAAAGCCGTTTTGAAAAAGCATTTGAAATTCTTGCCACAACAAAAGCTATATAAATTTCGTGCGTGTATCGAACGAGAGTTCCGAATGCTGGAGGAGAATTGCATTTGGATGTCTTTAGCAAGCAGTTTCCCAGATCCCTTTGACCATACAATAAATATCGATCTTGTAAAAAACAGGCGAGAGGTTAAAGAGTGGCTGGGGAAGAATGGATCTTCACTTTGCTTTGAGGTGGTTAAGAGACTCTTTGAAGAAAAAGGGCTTGCTATTCCTTACACATTTTCTGATTTTGAAGACTACATGAAAACATGTTTGGACGAAAACGGAATTCCCATAAAAGATAGGGAACGAGCATTCCTTGCTGCGCACGCCACTCCAGATGAACTTTCCCAAATGGACAGCATTATTCAACAACTTGTATGTGCCAGGAAGCGATTTGCGAGCATTGAAGAACAGATGACTAAAATGCTTTTTGAGATTATCGATCAAGTTAGAAGAGAAACAAGAGAAAAGTCGTTAATCTATTGCATGACAGAACGGTACGATAATCATACATTGTGGGAAAACTACGCGCAGAATTATACAGGATTTTGCATTGAATATTGTTTTCGAGATCTTGATGGCCGTGAATTTGATGATTATGAGAGCCTCGTATACATGCTTCCGATAACATATAGAAAAGAAAAACCATATTTTGACATCGTGCGGTTTATGGATGGAGCGTATAGGCAGTTTATTTATAAGGATGCTCGTTGGCAAAGGGATCCAGAGCTTGATGCCGATTTGAATATGCAGTTGCTTTACAAAAATTCAGATTACGCCTATGAACACGAGTGGAGATTTTCAATTAAAGCAGAGAATCCAAATAAGCAGCGATTTCCATTCATTAGTGCCTTATATGCAGGCAAGGATATAACAGATGCCAACATGACCCGCTTGGTTACAATCGCAACAAACTTAAAGGTTCCTATTTATCGCCAAATAATAAACTCCGAATACAATAGGTTTTCTTACGTCTTGCTGAAAAAATGAAAAAGAATGCGTGACAGTTGCCGACATTGCTGAAGTTTGTGTGATGGCTATAAACCGTGTTGTTAATCGTAGTAGAGGCTGCTGTATCAAACAAATAAAACTGTTCAGGGAGGATATTGCCGTGCGCTTCTTTATTATTTCTGATTTGCACTTGGGTGAAGAAACCGATATGCAGCAATTGTATACTAGGACAAGAACATTATGCAGAAAAATACGAGAAAGTACTACGCCAGGAGAGCAGATTCCTATTATTCTTTTGGGAGATATTGTTGATGGTGGAAATCCAGATGCGTTTTGTGCAGCGAAGAAATTACTTACGAAAATAGAGCAGGAATTAAAAGACTACTCAACGACATTTGACTTTGTCCCCGGCAATCATGATCTACACGGGACGGATTTAGCTGCATTTGATAAATTTATTTCCAAATATGGAGTGCCAAAGTTCTCCGAAAACAGAGCATATAATCGTCAATACGGTGGAGTAAATTTTATCTTTGCCGATTCTAATCTCAGCAGGGATCACAGAGCGTGTGGAGAAATCGATGTGGCTGCAATAATTGAGCTTGTCAAAGGCGGAATGACAAATGTGCTCCTATGCCACCACAGCTTTACGCAGGAATATGGGGATACACACGATGTGATAAATGGTGGCGAAAGGTTTTTAGAAATACTTGCGGGGCATGAAATCAAATTTTTAATACATGGACATACGCATCGTGCTGCAATAGATGTACATCCGTATACGGTGAAAGAGATCGGCTGCGGCAGTTTCTCAAAGGACTCTAAGAAAATGGGAAACATCTATAAGCAATTTACGGTCGGATGTATAAGAGAAGGTACCATTGTTTCCATTGAACGGTGGATAGATACAGATGATGGAGGGGAGCCCTTTGCCTATACGCAGCTCTTTCCTAAAGAACGTCAATTTAAAGACCCAGACAGTGTGGGGAAACAAATATACGATGATGTGCCAGATTACATTTCTCGCAGGGTAGTTGTACACAATGCAGAAGCCGTTGATTTAAACTCGCTTACTGCGATTGCGGATGTTGTGAAAAAACGGGGATCTAATGTTTTAGTAATGGGTGATGCAGGTCACGGGAAAAGTGTGGAGATGCAACATTTGGCCGCAGAGCTTGGGAGAACGGCTAAGTTTCCGTTCTTGTACTCGCTTAAACAATACTGTGGACAAGCTATTGAAGATCTGTGCCCGGAGGAATATCGAGATTTGTTGCCGAGTCGTCAAGTATTAATTTTTGATGGGTATGATGAGTTGGGTACATATATAGATGTTTTTGATCGAAATTTGAGGGCGTTTTGCAAAGATTTCCCCAGCGTTTGTATCGTCATATCGGCGAGAGGAAATTTTTGCCAACATAAAATAAGCCAAGAGAACGTGTTCGCAAATTTTACTGTTTGTAGTTTGGAGGAGCTTAACGAAAGAGATATTGTGCAATATATCTCTGCACACCGTATTGACTCACAGGCATTGGTAGTGGAGGCGAAGGAAAAGGGACTCGCTGATCTTTTAAGAAATCCCTTTTATTTGACGCGAGTAGTCAATCTCTATCTCAAGTACAAACAACTGCCACCTCGAACCGAACTTATGGATAGTCTGATAGAAGAGTGCATGGAGCGTGATGAAGGGAAGTTTTCTGAAGATTTAGAGGAAAATCGGAAAAACAGTTTGCAACTGCTTGGTAAGGCGGCGACAGCCATGTTGCTTTTACAAAAGCAGAAATTGGAAAATACGAAAGAGTATCAGGAACTTTTTCAACTTGAAGAACGTAATTTAATGAATTTCAGTGGTCTCTTTCGCAGAGAGAACAATTCGTGGAGTTTTACCCATAACAATTTCAAGGAGTATCTTGCTGCAAGATACATATCACAGCTATCAAAAGAAGATGCACTGGCTTTGATCTCGGATGGATACGGAATAATGCCTACGTGGTTAAATGCGGTCGGCTTTTTACTTGGAATGAATACTGACTGGGATGTACAGCAATGGCTGCTCGAGCACGAACCGGAAGCCATTGTAAAATATCGCCCAGAGAGTATGGATAGTACGGCTCGCAGTTGCCTGTTTCGGGAGATATTCGAGCATTATGAGGGAAAACGGCTATGGATTGACCAAACAATAATCTCCTATAAAGATCTTGCTGAGTTTTCAAGTAGTGAAGAGAGTATGCGTTATTTGCTTGACAAAATTGAAAACCCCGCTTGTTTTATATCGCAAGTATCTGCGATTTGCTTAGTGCAGTACTTTTCTAACCTGTATGGAAATGAACTTGCAGTATCTCAATTGTTATTGCGGTGTTGCATTTCAATGCCTGAAAGCGAGGAATCTATAACGATTGTGTGTAGAGCTCTGCAGGCGATATATCGGCTTGGAATGCTAAATGATTTAGTAGCAAAAGAACTCGTGACACGCTATTATTCTTGCGAAGTTAGCCGTGTCCGGGCGGTAATGTACGAAGTGCTTACTGCTATGCATTTTCAAGACGAGCATGTGCAGTTCTTTTTGGACGGAATCTCATATTTAGGAGGAAATGGCCGGTTTACAAATGAAACGATTTCGTTGGCGGATGGATTGAAGGAACTAAATTGTGAAAAGAGCATAAAGACTGCCATGAGCGCCATTTCTAAAGGGAAAGTGCGGTTTTACGCTGATTCAAAGGTTTATATTACGCTGTGCCAAAAGGCAACGGAATTACATAGACAAGAAGTTGCCGATTTTTATGTTTTCATGTTGGATTGCTTTGCTAACAATGCGGAGAAGGTAGATAGAGCAAAGTCGATGGCGGTCAAGACCTTTTTTGAAGAAACAGGAACTATTGAAGAGGCAACTATAGATTTGTGCAATCGATTTGGCGAGAAGCGCAAATGCTACCTGTTAGATACACTATTTGATGACCCGGCGACTCTTGAAAAGGTAAGAATAGCATATGAAGACGGGCGTTTACTAAGCGATATTGTTCTTTATGACATTGCATGTCGTTATGGAAGTGATGCTCAATATATTGCCTGCAGCAAGAGCGTCTATAGTAAAGGGAAAAAGAGTTTTCCGCCAAGAGAACCACGCGTAAATTACGAAGAATTACGAGCAGCAAGTGATGCTAGTTATTTTGCAATGCTATTTGACAAAAAGGCTGCTAAGCAAATGCTCGAAGACCTTACGCGATATGCAGGCAACCCCAACGTCACCGTTGAGGAACTCTGGGAAAATAAGATTAGTGCAGAAATCCATTGGAGTTCACCATTGATGTATCTCCAATACAGCATATACAATTATGTAGAGAACAAGAATTCGCTAGTGATAAACTTCTTGCAGTGTGTTCAGTGGGAATCGTTTGTGCTGCAGGAAGCACAGCATATGCTTAGTAATACAAAAAATTTGAAGGTGTTTGCATGGCAACGGGATACGCTGATAGACATAGCGCAAAAAACTGTTGAAGGATCAGATATTCTGGATGCAGTGAAGTACGATAATGATTCAGTTGAGGTATGCCCAGATGTTGCTGCGGCAATATATCTAATCTCTTATTTCGAATATCCCATAAATATCGATTCCATGAAGGAACTTGTCTCTTTCCCTGAATATGTATTCTGCGGCGAGAACAATGGTGAAAAGTATGAATATCTGAGTAAATATGTTCCTGTGGGCGATATTCTCGCAAAAATTGAGATGGATTTGAAAAGTGGCACTGTGTGCCGGAGTACGGTTAGAGATCACATCGAGTATTGTGAAAAAAAGAAATATCGAGGCATCAAGGATATCGCCGTGATGTTATGTACAGATGAGTCGCAAGATGAGTTGTTGCAGAATTATGCTCTGAGATATTTATATGAAGTCTTTGGAAGTGATTGTGTCAGAAATGAAGTAGTACCATTTGCAAGTGAACAATTGCTCCTCCAGATATATCATGTATGTAGAGATGTCCCAAAGGAGCCGCTGTGTAAAGTCATGCAGGATAAGTTTGCGGAGTCAAAGAGTTTTGAACTAATGGCACCGCTAATTATACTTGGCAGTGAACTTGCGCTGAAAGAGTATTTGCTATATGCGAAAGAGAACCATCGGATACCTGAGCGTGTCGATTCTTTTGATGGCCCAACGGAGGCAATATCTAAGATAAGTGATCCCCAAAAAATAGGTATACTTGCAGAACTTCTGCAGATTGCAATGGAACCAAGCTTTAGGGATGGAGATTTTTTCACTTTGCGCAGCGGGGTAGCAAATGCATTGGTCAATTGTGGGAAGGAAAAACCGGAAGCTGTGATAGCCGTATTTGAAAGGCAAATTGCTCTCGAGAAGCAAGAGATAAATATTCGTTGCTGCAATGATGCAATTGAAAGAATAGGTCAACTTACGCGAGGAAAGTTCAGACAACCAATGTCACTTAGGGACGTGAAGACTGTTTTACAACGGATGATTTCGTAATATTTGTCGTCACAGAGGAGCTTTTTGTGAGATAATGATGCTGATAGATGCTGATAGTGGAATCATTTGAAAAAGAGTAAGTATCTAAGCAAGATTCGCGATTATGCTTGGTAAAGGAGGTTAGTTCAAGTTGTAGTGAAGAGCACGTAAGACTTGCCCCCGATACAGCAAAAAATAAAGTGTGCAATGATTGCACACTTTATTTTTTGCCCCATAAAACGCATCCAATAGCATTTCTAAAAAGAACGAAAAATTTGTCCTGCAAAGGGGGTTGACATGATCAGAAAATATGGTATCGTAGAAGTATAATTACGAAGTATTTTTATTAGGGGAAGAAGTTTATCCTCTTTCCGATTTGAAGACACCACATGTTTTTGAGACAAGGTTACCTTAGGGTGACTTTGTCTTTTTTTTACTAAAAAAAGGCTAGTTACTACTGCTTCATTGCCGCAGGCGCGGGCGTGGACGGAGGGGAGGGAGCCGCTGTAAGAGATTTTAATATATGCGAGAGTACGAATTGCTCGCTCGAAAGGAGAAATAACCCCACGATTATAATAACTAAAATTTAAATACCTCCCCTCCGGCCACTGTGCCGCATGAGGGTTAATATATGAAGGTTAGCAGTATCGATTTCTTTGGCGTAATTGTCACTTACCGCGTGGAGGCGCGCAAGGCGGGGCCCACGGTATTTCTTTCCTTGCGCTCCAGCGATGGGGTGCACATCGATGGTGCAGGACGCGTTTGCTATGAACACAAGGGACATATTTTCCGCGCACCTGATGCAATTGGACTGGAGGAGTATGTGCGCACATTGGTTCCCGAGTGCCTCCGGTGCGCCTTTGATCCCAACACAAAAGCGGGATGTTCGTTACGGAAAAAGTTTGCTCAGAATCTGCCGCTGGGCGCGTTGATCGCGGCGGACTTTGATCGGGTCGCCCTGGATATGAAGTGGGCAAATTCTACTAAAAAGGAGCACAAGAAACTGCTTGATCTGCTCGTGAGCAAACTCGGTTGGACGCCTTTTTGTGCGATTACACAAGAGATGTTCGCCTTTCATTTGCGCGAAGGTGGGTTCTCTAGTTATCAAATCAATGGGCAAATCTGCGCCTTCCGGGCATTGATTGCGTATGAGCAAGCTTGCCATTTGATCTCAGAGCACTTCATAGACACTTTTACCATGGGAAACCGCCGCACAGTCGTTGGCCCGCGGGACGCGAGTCGGCATTTCGAAAAAAACATTCTGACGCACGCTCAGGCAAGGCGGATTATTGCGAGTTGCGCCGAAAATCTTGAGAGTAACCACGGCTACCTATATTTGGGCTTAATCTTGATGTTGACTACAGGCATCACGATCAACGAGCTGTGTGCGTTAACGTGGGGATTATTTTCCTTCTCAAACACCTATACGGGAGTTGTTGCTATTGAAATTTCGGCAGAGGCAAAGTCTGCAGGAGAAGTCTATCATACCGAAGAGTTAAATGGGCCGCGGCGACGGACTATTCCACTGTCGCCGACGATGGCAAAGCTTTACCACAAGGTAAAGACCAATGCGCCGAACGTACAAGAAAATGCGCCGTTTATGCGTAGCTTCAAAAACGCGGCACGGCGGATGCGCCCCGACGAGTTTGATCGGTGGTTAAAAGGATTTTTCAAAAGCTTCGATTTCTCAAAACAGACAGAGTTAAAGAGTTTGACGAAAAATTCAGAACGAACTTTAAGAGCCACTTTCAGATCGACATTGGAATCATGCGGATGTGATGCGGAAGAGATCCGTTATCTATGCGGCAACGCACCCGAAAGCGTATTCGCGCGGAACTACTGTGCGTACGACGATCCGCGGGAGCTAGCAAAACTGGCCGCAGTGTTGGAGCACTATATCTTCTCGTTGGTAGGCATACCCTGTGCGGCATTTGATTTCAAAATCAATCGCAGTGGTGAAGATCACGCTATTGTGGCTACACCTGGTGGTAGAATCAGCGGCGATTTGACTGTAGATCTCAGTAAGATTTCGCATGGCAACCTCGAGACTGGAAAGGATCTGATTATCAACTTTAAGTCAAGTGACAGCATTTCCATTACGACAAAACTGAATTTGGAGGAAAATTAACATGGTGTTTAAAACTGACGAAGATATGTCCCTGGATAAATATTGGGAAAAGCACTGCATTTCTATCGCAAAAGATCGTCGCTGGGCAATTCAGAAGGGAGACCAATACAGTTTTGAAAACTGTGCGACGCTGCGCCAATACGATGACTACATCAAAAAGGTTGCAAGCTATCTGGATATGTCAATCTCCGAAATTACTCCGGCAAATATTCTGCACGCCGTCTCCAAGGTCGCCAAGGCATGCCAATACCAAGAAGCCACCGTCAAGACGATCATCTCGTCATTGCGGGACGTCTTTTCCTACGCCGCTACATGCGGACATGCTTACAACATCCTTTCAAAAAATCGTGCGGGAGAAAAGTCAAATAATCTTACGACTTTGATGATGCAGAGGATATTAGTCCCGGCAGTGGCAAACGCGGAGCTGAGCGATAATTGCCCGCGAGCCTTGACAATCGGGCAGCAGGGACGTCTGGCGCTGTATGCGGCGGAACATGTGCTGGAGGATGGCCGCTTCTGCGGCATTTTGATCTCATTGTACACTGGCATGCGCCCCGCGGAGTGCCGTGGACTGCGGTGGAATGATTTTCGCTCGTTCCCAGATCATCCAGACCGTCACTACCTGAAAATTGATGAAATTTTGAATGACAAATTGGAATATAGTAAGCAGGTAAAGACGAAAAATGCACTGAGGTGCGTCCCCGTTCACATTGAAATTGAGGATGCTTTGCAGAAGCGAAGGGAATTTGTGCAACAGAACATGGGCGCGAACAAGGATATCGGGGAGTTACCCATCGCCTGTTTTGGAAATCAGTTTAAGGACCCGTGCCGCGGGTCTGATTATTCAAATTTTTCCTTCAAATTGTTGAAAGAATTTGGAGTTTCCAGCGAGCAGTTAGGCTTTTTCTTGCTCGACGAATCCGATAATTTGACACCATCGGATTCTCACCCGCCCATGCGGATCTTGCGCCGGAATTTTGCAACGGTAATCCAGGCGTGTACAGACATGTCGCTGGAGGAAAAAGAATATATTTTCGGCCACAGGATCTCCGGTAAGGATGGTGCGAAAAAGCGCATTGAGTACAGCCGTAACATGGATCGACTATGGCGCATTGCGCAGAAGCTGGACAAGGCGCCCTTTTGCAAAAAGCTCTATGAACTTCATTTTCCTCAGGTTATCGTAGGTGACGGTATCGTAGTACAAGAAGGCCGTGGGCAGGGAACAATCAGGATTCCTTGGAAGTCAGCCGTGTATGGGCAAAAATTACATCTGCATTTTGAAGGCGGCCCAAATACGTCTGTAAGCATCTCAACCCCGAACGCCGTGCGTCCCTTCGGCGGACTGTCGGTCGAGGTAAAGATGGCTGACGCACCTATCTCCTGGGGTGACCCTTTACCGCCGATCAACGCAGAGGCGATGCATTGGGAAGCAGTGAAGAAAGTGCGGTATTTGAAGAAAAATGATAAATAATTAATGTAAGAAGCCGGCGCAGGAAATTCCTGCGTCGGCTCTTTTGCTGCTGAAATTTACAATAGATCAAAGTGCAATCTATTTGATGCATTCACAGGTCATCCGACAGTGTATTACCATTCTTAACGCTCGAAAATTGTTGAAAAGTTGCAGATTTAATTATTTTCTGCTATAATGCATTTGTATATTTTTTACGAGGTGAAGCTGTATGCCTTTATCACATGTATGTGTATGGGACGCTGACATCGGATATAAGCGAATCAGTCTCGAGAGTGCATGTAAAATGTATCCAAATGGCGCATCTGCCAAAAGTGGTTACTTTGTTTGCGAGCTATGTGCGCAAAATGTTTTGCTTACGGCACCGGGCGTAAATGTACGACACTTTCGTCATGATCCGTCTTCTCCAAATAAAGAGTGTGATGAGCGCCAGGCTCATTTCGATCCCTTATATGGCCGGCGGCTTAGAAGTCTCAATAGCCATCTGATGCCGTTACGGATCACAGTAGCAAAAGAATCCTTTGCTTTGCAAATGGGCTTTTTTTGCCCACCCGATTCTGGAGCACGGTGCGATAAAATTAGAATAACCACGAATTCTGGCAAAGCCTATGAATATTCCTTTGAGCGCATCGAACGAGGAGGGACTACATATTTAAATATCGGAGAGACGCCAAGTCGTGAATACAACCTCGAATATATAAATGCAGCCGCTGATTTAGTTAAATTTTGGCCTTCAAAAGTGCCTGGGATCAGTTCATCGGGTTCGTTTTTTGATGAAAGGACGGGGCAGATACTACCGTCTGGGGCAAAAGCGCACTTTGGTGATTCCTACTATTTACTACAATCCAAGCCATTGGGATATCCTCCTACAGGCCTCGAAGTCTCCGAGGTGCTGAGAACAAAAACAGGCTCACTTGCGACATGGTATCTTTACAAAATTCAAATCAAGCGGTTTTCAGAGATAACAGCCAAATTCTTTCTCAAGTATGCAATTTTCTTAACTGAACGTCCAACAAAGTTTTATCCTATTTGGCCTGCATATATTAAAGAACCGTATTTTATATATCATAATTCGGATCAGTTCTTTTTCTATCTTGATGGTGATGATGCAGAACTAAGAGCGTATCCAGCTTCGGAAAACCTAATAAACTCCACAACTGGACGACTGTATAAGTTATATGCACGGAATCGCGAGCAACTGGTTGCTATCGGCAAATCTGGTGCATTAGGATTCTCATATTTAATTCGCCAACCCTTAAATAGGAAAGTGGTTTTACCATCAATTGAGGTTTCGGATTATGATGGGAATGTACTTGATGGAGACAGCTGCGTAAAGCTGCCGAAATTCAAGAGCATATCTGTTTTCTGTAGATATGACGGAAAAGTGGTAATCCAAAAGCACGGGAGAATAAATCACATTTACAAGCTATCCGCAGGACAGAAACTGGAAATAGACGGTCTTAATTTTGATACGGAGCTGCTCGTATACCAAGGATGCGACTGTGTTAGGAAGATTCGGTTTGAAAGAGAAGCAGATCATGGAAAAGTTACGATCCAAGATGAGCACTTGGTTAGAATGCTAAAAACATGTAAGGCTCCATTGATCCCAGTTCCGCACACGATTGGCGCAGTTGCTTTTACGAGTAAGGATTACCCCAAAACAATTCGATGGATTTGCAAGACTCTGAAATGCGGAGAAATATCTCTCGATGCATACAAACTGATAAAAAGAGAACTGTTTTTCAAAAGGAACAAATGAGGAGAGTGCATCATGAAAGTCTTTTTCCAAATCAAGTTTTCTATTACTGCGAAAGAAGAAACGCAGATTGAGGAAGAATTATCCAATTATGTTTTGACATGGCTTGAGAGCAAATATGGTGTTGCTGCTAAGCGCGCCATATCTGCATGTAAATCGCTCCTGTCAGATAGCGAATTTGGAGATCCCAATGGGTTGTTCGTTGAAACGGTACATTACGAAGATGTAAAATATGCTCAACATAATTTGTGGGCATGCAAAGTTATGGAACCGCCAAAGAGATGGGGGAAATTTGCTCCTCGTAGATGGGCAACTGAAGTTGGATACGAGCAAACCTCTGACAAAAGTGCAGACATATCGTATTCTGTTAGATACGATGATATTGCGAGTAACGGAGAGAAACGAGCACCCAGGCCGCAATTCAATTTGCCTAAGTTAGCAGAAATGTTGATATCGTCTGAAAAATGGATTTGCACAGCAAATGGCGAAGTATTACATGCTACAAATTATCAGCAGCATGTAGGACCTGTATTCGGAATAGATGAATGTCGTGCCGCAAAGGAGCAGGCACTTAATGCAGGAGAGGATAAAATGGATAAACATTGGATTTCGTTGTGCAAGGTCAACCGCCCGGACAAGAACAGAGACATTTGGATGCTAAGACTGGCGGACGCTGTTGGCGGTGTCCTTGTGGCTCCTTATTTCGACAAGCAAAAAGAGCAAATACATGATAATCGCCTGTTCGTTTTTTGCGATGACGGCCCAACGGAACCCGGTCGCATCGGCTTTTGGGAGTGGGAAGAATTTGAGAGTGAGCCTGGACGATGGAAAACAACGTCCACCTACATGGAGCAAGCATCCCCTGTCGAGGTTATTGTTCTCGATGAAGTTTCCAATATAGAAGGCGTCATCATGTCTCTTAAAAGCGGCTTGAAGATTCCTTCGTATGCTCATGGCAAAATTATATTTGCCGCCAAGAACGACACAGGTTTTGAGGGTGTGCTATGTGATACTGGTGAGTCTTTGCTTCGCCAACGCAATCCTGAGTTAGTGGCATTGCGGGATGACATTTATACATTGCCATACTATAAATTAAGCAAAAGCGATATTTTTGAATGGAAATATGAATGGGAGTCTCGAAAAATATATAAATACATTTCACTTCGGGAACCGCAGAAGCGAATTCCGATATATCCAATAAGCGAAACAATAAAGAATATTTTTCTTTCCAGTATGGGATGGCCGATTTTCAAGGCACAAGCCATCCTCAAAAACGATTATTTGAAATTCCGTGAGGCTTTAGCATCTATACCCAAGGAATCCATTTTGGAAAGAGTGGCAGACACCTATGGAATCTCAATCCAAGAAGCCCAAACGTATGTGGATGAGTTCTTACAGATGGTTGAAAAATATATGACGGTGGAAGATGTGGATTCTGCAGTCATTACGCGTATCCTTAGCAAACATGGAGGACTTTGGCAAAAATGCAATGACATCGCCTATAATAAATGGATTGCTGACCATGCCAACGAAGTAAATACGGCGCAAGAAGAACTGGCAGCGCTTCAACACAAGGTGGCACAGGCCGAGAATGATGTGTCTTCAGCCAAGGAGAAGCATGGTGATATACTGCGTGAGGTAGCTGAAGCTCAAGATGATATATGCCGTTTACAAGCAGAGATTGCGCGTTATAAGATACTCGAAAAGGAAACTGTAGCGGCAATTCGTGAAAAGATTGCCGGGGCTCAAAAGAATGTGGCCGGGTTTATAGCTGATCTTTCTATACTACTCCCTCAGGCGACTTCCAATGAATCGGGTTGGAAATATAGGCATATATCAGCGGTGTATCCGGAAGATGAAGTCGGGGTATCCAAAGATTGGAAAGATGAACTTAATGAATTGTCTCAAAACTTATCTTATTCTTTGAATGTAGAACCGGATCTTGCTACAATGCTTGCGGCGTTTCTGTACTCCGCCCACATTCACAACGCTCCAATCCTAATTGCAGGTCCCTGTGGGCAGGATATTGCTAATGCATTATCTGTCTCCCTATACGCAGACAATGCGGGACAATTGATGTTCGGGGAGCAATTCGATTGCGATATAGCGGATGCGGTAAATAATGTCAATGAACATATCGTTGCAGCGCAGAATATGTTTGGCAAGGGATGGGGGGATATAATCCCGCAAATGCTTGCTAATTCCCGAAAGCACATCGTTTGGACGCACCCCTATGTAGAAGATTTGGCCATAGAGCCGCAAGGTCTGTACAACTATATGCTTCCCGTTATCAGTGAGTGCTTCGTTGGAACAGTTTCCTCACTTGAACCATATGCGGGAAAACGATCGGAAGATTTTATCGGTTATGTTCCAAAGGATACACATCCGCTGCGTATTGCCGCATTTAAAAAGTTAGGTATTAGTAAGGCACTGCTGCGCCAACTCAGCCGTGTTATTTCGGATGCGAAGGTGATGGTCGATAGCCCCGAGAGAGCAAAAGATATGGAGATGCTTTTCGGGGTGATGCCGATTTGCGTGCTTACTGGACAGCTTGATGTGATGAGAGAGGTCTTGGAAGCGGAGAGTGGGATTTCCAGTGCCGTGAAAGCTGAAGCTGAGAGGTATCTCAAGGATGAATGATATATGGGGAATGAACTGATTATATCGATTGGCCGCCAATTGAACATTCCAGGGAAGGTCGACAATGAGTGGATGTGTCGAGTGATTTACAGTATTGCGGGCCAAATGGGACTTGCATCGCTTTGGGACTATGATGAAGACGAGGATACAGTTTCTATCCAGCACTTTAAAGAACGCATTGCGGAGATTTTTGCCGCCTATGAAGAACTCTATCCGAGTATAAAGTTCATATTTCCTGAGAAAAAGAGCGACTTAATTGACGAAATATATCACATCTATCTGCGAAGTGGATTCTTCTATCATTCCGCCTATCGAATTTCACCTGCTGTGCCATCGTTTGCGACATATAACAATCTAACTATTTGCCGCGGGAGTTCACCTGATGTGCAGCTCTTTATGAGTGGGTTAGGCTACTATTCCCGACAAAAGAGTTCCGCTGACAAGTCGATAGCAGAAGTGTTTGGCTTGCAAAATCAAGGCCTTGAGGACTACCTCGGAGGCCTACTGGGGGATGGCGAGTGGGTTCCAATAGATTGGCCTGATAGCGCAGAATTTATGTACTTGGGACCCTCGTTTAGGCTGGGATACTGGAAGCAAACCCCAGATAAAGATGGTAGGATTTCCCTCGCTCGATACGGGGAGCCGAGTAAAGTATATGCGTTCTACCGTTACTATAATGGACAATATCAGCAAAAGGCTATCCCAGAATGGAAAACGCAAGATTTCTCACATTCATATCCGGGAAGTTATGGCGAACATGCAAGGATCATGTCAGCATTGTTGAAGAGTTATGACATGCTCCCCCCTGTACGAGTAAGTAGCGCAGGAGACCTTGTAGATATCAAAATTGGTTACCGCCTACCACCATCCGAGGAGGATTTTTTCAAACTATACAGCTGGCCTGTACGCTATGATTTTCCAATTATTAGATCACCACAGGTATTTACAAGACAGATGGCAAAGGAAGTATACCCGGTTTTTAGGCATATGCTGGAATCGATTGGGTATTGTTTTGCGGAGGAGTAACTATGGCAAATGGTGCAAATGGAGTCCACCTACAGCTACGCGAAGCTCTGGAAGACTACATTAAGTCTCAGTATTTTGGGAAATCTCCCATTTTGCTTTCGGCAGTACAGAATAAACTGGATCAAGAGGGCATTCTATATCAAAAACCTTATATCGAGTCCTCACCAGCATATAAGAGCGAATTAAATGGCATTCAGAAGTCTTCTAAACTGCCAGATTGGGTAAAGGCTTATTTTGACGCTCTGGCCAACGCAGACCTCGGGGTTTATTCCTCGCCGTTTTGCCATCAGGTTGAGGCATTGGAAGCCGCGTTTGCTGGAAAAGATCTCTTTGTTTCCACGGGAACAGGTTCCGGTAAAACGGAGTGCTTTATGTGGCCTTTACTGGCAAAGCTTGCGGCCGAGGCACGGAATACACCTGCCAATTGGTCTATGCGTGGTGTCCGAACGATCATCATGTATCCGATGAATGCGCTTGTTTCAGATCAGGTTAGTCGTTTGCGGAGATTGATTGGCGATTCCGAGCATAGATTCGTAAATGTTTTTCGAGAGACCTGCGGAGAGGATTCGCGCCGCCCCCAGTTTGGTATGTATACGGGTAGGACGCCCTATGCTGGTAAGGAACCAAAACGCAGTGCGGATCGTTCACTTGTTGCGACTTACTCCGAAATGCTTAATGCAGAAACGAATGAAGAAAAGGCGTTTTTGCAAAAGTTGATTAAAGATGGAAAATTTCCTGTCAAAGAGGATTTCCATGAGTTTCTTAGGAAACTTTATGATAGCAAGCATATCCCCGATGATGAGGATGCAGAATTGGTTACCCGGTTTGAGATGCAACGGTTTTGCCCCGACATTCTCATTACGAACTATTCTATGCTTGAATATATGCTCCTTCGCCCTATCGAGTCCAAAATATGGGCAGATACACAGAATTGGCTGAATGCGGACTCTAACAATAAACTTTTGTTTGTTATCGACGAAGCGCATATGTATCGTGGTTCGGCTGGTGGAGAAGTCTCGTTTCTGATTAGGCGGTTGTTCCATCGCCTTGGCATTGATCGCAGCCGAGTTCAGTTCATTTTGACAACAGCGAGTATGCCGAATAAGAACGAGGAAGATCGACGTGTAATCCAAACATTTGCAAACGATTTGACTGCCTCCGATGATGGGCACGAATTCCATTACCTTGCGGGTCAACAGGAAGAAATAGGAAGTGGCAGAGCATATGATATTCCTTTCGATAGATTCACTAAAGCACATCCCGAAAGCTTTGAAGGGGATAATGCGGAACGTCTTTTGGCGCTCAATAAGTTTTGGGAGGGGATCATCGACAGTCCTGCCCCATTCAGTACAGATAATAGTGCTTACCAATGGCTATATGACCATCTGGTAGATTATGTGCCGTTCCGCGAATTGTTTAAGCTTTGCCGGGGTACGACCGCATCTTTGCAGGAGTTGGCACAGTCTATCTTCCCCGGTGCAGAGTTGGAAGATGCTTTTCATGCTGTAGGTGTTATGCTTGCAATTGCACCACTGGCGCGAAGTGGAAGCGGGAGTGTTCTATTTCCTGCGAGAATGCACATGCTTTTTCGTGGTATCAAAGGTGTATACGCCTGTACTAACCCAGAGTGTTCCTGCGCCCATACAGAAAATGGGTTGACATTGGGAGAGGTATATTTTACTGATGGCAATTTGACCTGTAAAAAATGCGGAAGTACGGTTTATGAGTTATATAACGATCGTCGCTGTGGAAGTATTTTCTTTAGAGGCTTTGTCTTAAAGCAAGACTTTGACGATAGAAAGCGGACATACCTATGGCACTATCCTGGCATGATGAATGAGAATGAAGTGCAGGAAATACACCTGTTTGTCCCATCCGCAGACTATCAATTGCCGGAAAAGCAAGGAAAGAATAAGATACAACCATGCTATTTGGATGTTTGCAGTGGGTTTGTCGATTTCTCAGATGATTCATTGGATGGGAGTCCAGGAATCCGAAAGTTGTACTATGGGGAATTTACCACGAAGGCTCGCCCTGATATATTGACATTCTCAACTTGTCCTCATTGCCGTCATGAACTGGGAAAAAGGCAACTTACGTCATTTAGTACACGAGGAAACCAATCTTTCTTCAACTTGATTAAGGCACAGTTTGCTGCCCAGCCGGCAGTTCCGGAAAAAGTAGGGGAGCCGGATCGACTACCTAATGAAGGAAGAAAAATTTTGCTTTTCTCGGATAGCCGACAGCGCGCGGCAAAGTTGGCGCGCGATATGTCGGATGCCTCTGACGCAACAGTGGCACGGCAGCTTGCTGCCATCGCTATCGACCGCATGGAGCATGAAGTTTCTGAGCAGTCGATGAATTATATCTATGACTATTTCGCCATGGTGGCCGTAGAGCATCATGTTCAGATTTTCCACGATAGTGAAAACGAAAAACAGCGGGAACGCTTAGTTGAACACGGAAGCATAGCTTCAAAAAACTACAAAAGGGCTAAGAGCAGAGGACAAGAATATCATCCTCGTTTTTCGATCGACAATGCTCCTACGCAGATGAAGGAGCAACTCTTGCACTTTTACTGTGGTGGATACAATACATTGATAGATTCTGCTATAAGTTGGATAGAGCCTACGGATGAAGCAAAATGGAATGCAATTGACGCTTTGGAGGATGCAGGTATTGATGTCTCTGAAGAAGAATTTATGGAATTGTTCAACGCATGGATATTATCCACCTGTGATAACGCAGTCATCCTTGGACACACCATTAAGGATACGACCCGCGAGAAAGTTCGGCCCAATTATGTGGGATACGGTGTCACAAAAGATTCGAAGTTTTCGACCAGTATACGAAAAATAATGGAGTGGGGCGACAATGACCCTATTTCAGCAAAATGGAATCGCATTTTGCGCGAGACCTTCATGGATGAGGGATCGGAATCTAACGGCAAATACTACATTGATCTTTCGCGTGTTAAACCTCGCTTTGACTTGAGTCATACATGGTTTCGTTGTGAACACTGTTCGGAGTTGACACCATATATGCTTAAAGGCAAGTGCCCAAACTGTCAGCACGAGAGTATTCATCCTATGACAGATGCAGAAATTAGTGCACTGGATTTTTGGCGTAAACCTATCAATGACGCGTTGCAGGGGGAGCCGATTCGCGCAATTGATACGGAAGAACATACGGCACAGCTTTCTCATAAAGATCAGCGTGATGAACTGTGGTCTAAAACAGAGCAGTACGAACTTAGGTTTCAAGATTTCCTGCAAAACGGCGAAGCACCTGTGGATATTCTAAGCAGCACCACCACCATGGAGGTCGGTATTGATATCGGTTCTTTGGTCGCTGTTGGCCTGCGCAATATTCCGCCTATGCGAGAAAACTATCAGCAACGCGCTGGACGTGCTGGGCGCCGTGGCTCAAGTCTGTCAACCATAGTAACTTTTTGCGAGGATGGCCCACACGACTCGCTGTATTTTTCAAACCCTGTCCCTATGTTTAGAGGTGACCCGAGAAAACCGTGGATAGATGTAAGAAGCGAAAAAATTGTTCAGCGACACCTTGGCATGGTGGCACTGCAGGCGTATCTCCAGTTAAAGGGAAATAGCCTTGATGTTATCCCTGCGATTGATTTTTTGGATGAGAATCTACAGGACTTTTGCGGATTCTTAGACACATTCGCAATTGATTGCATGAGTATTCTTGTGCCGATAAATTCGCAGAAGGCGTTGCGAAGTTATAAGTCGAGTCTAAAAGATTCTCTGTCGGTGCTAAAGTTAAAGCGGGATGCACACCCTGAACTGTTTGAGTCGGATGGTAGTGGTGATTCAAGCAAGAAAACTTTTTTGGATGCGTTGTATGAAGAAGGTATTATTCCTACCTATTCATTTCCCAAAAATGTTGTCAGCACATATATTTCCGGTATAGACGGCAAAGTGAAGTATCAGGTGGAGCGAGGCTTAGATGTTGCTATTGGCGAGTATGCTCCTGGGCGGGCAATTGTTGTAGATAAAACGACTTATCAAATTGGAGGCTTGTATTATCCGGGTGGTGGTCGGACTGAACAAACGGCTTATTCTCCAGCCAGAGCTTTTATTCAAGATGCGAGTTACTGCAAAAATATCTCTATCTGCACTGAATGCGGATGGTTCGGGTTAGATGAGGATCATCCGCATAAATGCCCATTTTGCGGGAACGACAAGCTCACGCATATGCTTCCTATGCTGCGTCCTTGGGGATTTGCACCTCGCGACGCCAAGGCAATAGAACAAGCCCAATTAAGCGAAGAGTATACCGCAACGCAACAGCCCCTTTATTCCACATTGCCTGATGCTGACGATGTTGTAGCTATTAAGGGATATTCCAACACCAGAATGGCGGTTCGGCCAAATCAGCGGATCATCATGCTCAACAAAGGCATTGGAGATAAAGGCTTCACCATCTGTTGCGACTGTGGTGCAGCGATGCCTGGTGATGATCCATCTGTACTCAAAGATATCATGCGGCCTTATAGATCCAAGTTTCTTAGAACCCGCTGCAAGCACAATGAAACAAAGAATGTCAATCTCGGATATGACTTTATTACAGATATGCTTGTGCTGGAGATTGCCCTGGATCGACAGCAAGTTAGTATGGACCTCGCAAAAAATTCTTGGTTAAATCGTGCGGGACAGTCTCTTGCAGAAGCACTGCGCTTGTCAGCATGCCAAGAGCTCGATATTGAGTTCACCGAGCTCGTTACTGGCTTTCGTGTTAGGCAGAATCAGAAAGGTGATTTTATTGATATTTATCTCTACGACAGTCTTTCAAGCGGTGCAGGCTATGCCGTCAGCATTGAAGCATCTATCCAACAGTTGCTGATTAAAACAAGAGAATTGCTAAGTAGTTGCAACTGCGATAGTGCTTGTCATAAGTGCTTGAAGCACTATCGGAATCAATATGTCCATGGGTTGCTTGATCGCAGTGCTGCGCTTGATTTGCTGACATGGGCAGAGAAAAGGGTTCGGAGTCCAATGCTCCCTGTTTACGAACAAAGAAACTTGCTGCAATCCGTAGAACAGATACTTCAATTCTCTGGTGTACATATTGATTTTGACCACGAACCTATTGAGGCAGAGAGCTTCCATGGCAAAAAGAGGATTGTAGTATATCCCGCAATGTGGGCGAGACCTACCGAAAAAAATATGGTTTTTGTGAGCGACTCCTATTTGAAGTATGCAAAACCGTATGCATTAAAAA
>ULOE01027991.1_pt1 | contig 21152 bp, 18 predicted proteins | sample 1952291 | NCBI WGS metagenome assembly ULOE01 (sample SAMEA4835595, study PRJEB28245) | human gut metagenome | biome: gut microbiome; material: fecal sample | place: Denmark | collected 2008 | reverse complement strand
CCGGTATACTGCCGCTTGCAGTTTTGCAGCAGCATACAGATGTCCTGCTCCTCAAGCAGCTTGTCCAGCGTATCGTCCGCACTCGACAGTTGCTCCATGGAAAGCCCGTCCTCCTCCGGCTCACTTTGGACCGGAAGTGAAATATGATGCTTTTGCTTGCCGCACATCAGGCGGCAGTATGTACGAAGTCCGTTGGTAACGACCTTTTCGGCGTAGGTCGCAAATTTGATGTTGCGTGTTTCATCAAAGCTGATGGCCGCCTTGCACAGCCAGATGCAGCCTTCCTGGTACAGATCGTCATATTCAAAGCCGTAAAGGCTGTCGTTGACGATGATGTTTTTGTGGATAGCGTGCCGGACGACGCTTAGATTTTCCTCCACAAGCCGTTGCTGTCGGTTGTTTAGAGTCAGGTTTTTCATTTGGACTCTCACTCCTTTCAAGCGGCGATTCTTTGGTTTTCCAGTGCCCTGTTGCACTCAATGATCAGGCGGTCACACATATACTCGCTGAATTTAGCGATATGCGCCTGCTCATCCGTCAGTGCCAGCTTGCCCTGCATCCACTTGTAAGCCTGCCACTTTGTCATAAGCCCGGACTTCCACATCCAGTCGAACGCTTTGTGTGCCTGGATCCGTTTGTTGCGCAAATCGCCGTTGGCGAGCGTCCCCATCGGCTCCTTTGTGCGCTTATGGGCGCCTACATAGGAATCGCAGCGGGGATAGCGGTCGCATACATACAGGTAGCTGTCCGGCACCTTTGTTGCCGTGCCGTAAACTGCGGAAGCAGGGCGAAGCGATGCTTTGGCACCGCAATAGGGACAGTGGATTTGTTTCTTTTTCATTCGGTTCAACCTCCAATACTTTCTTTTTGCGGACATAACACGCATTAGGTACCCTGATCCTCCGGAATGGCCTGTAAAATGCTGCAGGTGTTCGGGTCGGTCACATTCCAGACCAGCCAGCTATGAAACAGCTTTTCAAATGCTTCTTTTGCGATGATGGCAGCGCACTCAAACTTATCTACCTTGTCGCCGGTCATCTTTTCAAAGAGCAAGACCGGCAAAAGAAGCGGAGTTCCCTCGGCATCGGCAGTGAGCAGATGACCGCCGCAATCGGTGCGGCCATAGGGGCACTCGATACAATCTACATAAAAGGCATTTCGCCACGAGCCCTGTGTTGATTGCAGGAACTGATATAGTGTTTTTGAATTCTGCATATTTGTGTCCTCGCTTTCAATATACTACTTTCCAATAAAGATCCCCCTGGAGGGTAGATAAAGCAAAAGCGGCAGACACCGCTTAGGATGTCTGCCGCCGGTTAAGTCAAAACACTTTCCGCTTTTTCCCGCTTGCCATGCCCACGGTAATGAGCACAGTCAAAGACCCGCTTGCCAGCAGGATCCAAAGCCAAAGTTTTGAATCGTCGCCGGTTTTGGGAGAATCGGGGTATTCGGGGGTCGGGGTTGGAATCGGTTCATTGGTAAAGCCCACTCCGATTTCATTTTCCACGATGACCGTTTCACCTTCTTTTTGAATCCGAAAATAGAAATAGCGGTCATCCTTTGTAAAGCCGTCGGGGGCTTTCGTTTCGAGCAGCAGATAGCCTCCGTGCTTCAGACCGCCAAGCTCATATACGCCGGTATCAGCCTCGGAAAGATCGCCGTACAGTGTGTCAATGTCCGGATCATAGGCCTTGTTGCCGTTTACATCCAGATAGAGCACAAATTCTGCGCCGCTGAGCAGCTTATCGTGATCCTTGCTGCTGACCTTCCTGACCTGCACCTTGCCGGTCAAGAATTTGTTGACGACCGTGATCTCGATGGTCTGATCCATCTCGGATACCGTTACCTTGTATGCTTCCTCTGAAATCACCAGATGCGCCGGGCAGGACAGCTCACGGACGATCCAATCGCCATAGGGGATATTTTCAAAGGCGAACGCACCGTCCTCACCGGATGTTGCCGTTGCCAGCGCATTTTCCTCTGTGAACTCGGTCTCATTCGCCTTGAAGAGTCCGAACACAGCTCCGGCCGCGGGTGTATTATCCTCATCCACCTTTAAGCCGTGAATGCTGCCGCGGATGATGGTATTTTCGATCACCTCACCGTTGTTGATAACCAACTGAATGACCGCAACGGAAGCGTCTTCGTAATCAAAGGCAACGGGATAGACCGCATCCGACAGAAGATAGTGTGCGTCTGTAGCCACTTCCTTGACATAAAGCTTGGCACCGGCCGGAACATCCACCGTAAATACGGCAAGTCCGTTTTCGTCGATGCCCACGATCTCAAGCAATCCGTCCTGCGGGATCTCCGTGCCGTCCGCAGCGGTCAGGGTTTCGGCGGCATACAGTCCGAAGCGGATGTTTTTGTACTCCTCACCGAGTCCGACACCGTAGGTATCGTCGGATTCCAGCTTTTTGAGCAGGCTGATCACGACCTTCTGCCGTTCATTGACGGCGGTTTCGGAAACAGTCGTGATCTTAACCTGTTCACCGGCATAGGTAAGCTCCGTTTGTACCGGCTCCTTTAAGAGCACCATACCGTAAGGCGCCTTTTCCTCACGCAGCTCAAACTTTCCGAGGAACAGCGGCTCACTCGTTGCCGTGCCGTCTGCCGCAGTGGTGAGAGTCGCCACCTTCTCTCCGGCAGAATATCGCTTTGTGCCGTCTAAGGTATAGGTATCCTCCACCGCATATACGCCGAACACAGCGCCAATCAAGCCCTGCATTTCATAATGCGGAGTATAAATGCCGTCCTGCTCGGTGACTGTGGAAAACACCTCGCCACGCTTCAGAATCGTGATCGTTCCCATCTGCGGCTGGTTGTATTTTTCCACAACGACTACTTCGGCGGAGCCGTCCACCTTGAATTTCACGGGTGTGCTGTCCAGCACATAGCCTTCCGCGCCGCCGACGGTCTGCTCGATCAGCTCATATTCGCCGTAGCCAAGGGGTTCGGGCAGGCGCAGGCGTCCCGTGTTATCCGTATAGAAGACATCAATATCCACCGGCGTAGGGTTGTTGATCCGCTGGGTGATGAAATCACCGCTTTGCAGGTCACGGATCTTAAAGCCGATACCGGCGGCGGGGATCACCTTGCCGGTTGTAGCATCCTTCTTCACCACATCGATCAGAGCGGTGATGGGTGCGTTGTTGATGATATAGCTGTAAATATCCGCATGAGTCTTGATGTAGACTTCAAAGGCGGGCAGCAGCTCCGCACCTTCTTTGCCGGAGATCTGTTCTACGATATAGGTGCCGTAGGGCAGGTCCCTGGATACGCCGAAGCCGTGCGCGTCAATGGTAATGAGATCACGCTCCGTTTCATCGGCGGCATCATAGGAGCCGGACGATTTGAGCCAGATCTTAAACTGTGCGCCCGCTTCCGGCGTTTCGATCTGCGTGTCGCCATTGTCCGAATGCTTCACAAGCACGATATTGCTTTTAATGGGTGTTTCATACACATCCATCGTCAGCGTGTTATACTCGACGGAATACTTTTCGGGATAGGCGCCCACCGGGTAGATCGTATCATCCAGCAAATAGCCTTCGCTCGGTGTGATCTCACGGATCGTCCAGCCGTCTCCGCAGGGGAAATAGTCGGTCAGGATATATCCGTCTTTATCGGTCGTGTAGGCCTTCACCAGCTCGCCGTTTTGATACACGCCGTAAACAGCGCCCTCAAGCGTAGCGTCTCCGCGGGTGTAACCGTAGGGATAGCCGAGATCTTCCGCGCTTTTGTATTCGTAATCATCGGCTACCATCAGCTTCGGCATGGCTGATTGGTCATTGCGGTCAGCGTGTTCGGCGTCCAGCTTGTAAATATCCGCACGCCATTTTTTCAAGGTGTTGTCTACGGCGGCTTCGGCTGTTTCTTTCCATGTGACCGTTACGGTCTGATCCTCCGGAATAACATAGCGGACAGCCGTGTTTTCTTCGGAAAGTGTGTAGGTACCTATGGGTACATCCTTGAAGGTTGCCTTTCCGTTGCTGTCGGAAACAGCGTACATATCCACTTGCTGTCCCGTGGTAGAAGTCCCGTACAAGCGGAACTCATGGCCCTCGACCAAGCCATCCTCGGATGTTTTCGTCACAACAAGGTTTCCACGCTGCAGAAGATTGCTGAAGGTCACGATGGATGTGCCGCCGGAAACGACGGTGACGGTCTGCGGCGGCTGCGGCACATAGCCCTCATATTCATATTCGGACACGGTATAGGTGCCAGGCTTCAGGTCCTTTACGGTAATGCTGCCGTCAGAGCCGGTGACAACATCCTCATTCACGCCATTGCCGGAGATATTCAGCCGGATGCCGCTGATCTTGCCATCCTCGGATTCCTTGACGATCTTTACATTTCCGGGGATCTCCTCATTCACAGCGGTAAATCTGACAACGCCGTTATTGGCGGCGCTGACAGTGACTGTCCACTCGGTCTGCCCGTAGGCACGGTAGTTTGCCGGGAATACCGTTTCCTTTACCGTGTACTGCCCATAGGGGATGCGCTCGATGCTGGAGCCGTGACCGCCGGCGTCGGTCGGGCCGATCAGATACTGTGTGCCGTCTTTCTGTGATGTGGCAACGAAGTAGGCGCCGGCAAGGCCTTTGCCGTTGGTATCGTTTTTCTGAACTTCAATGGACCCGTAGGCCTCTACAAATTCCGGTACGACGACCTGCACGACCGCCTCGGGGTAATCGCCCTTGCTCATACCGACGATGGTAGAAAATTCAGGGCCTCGGTCATTGCCGACATGGGTGACGAAGTGTTTGCCGTTATAATAGCCTGCATAGATCGCCACATGGGCAACGCTGCCGGTCGGGATATGCTTGAATACGATCAACGACCCGATGGGAATTTCCTCGGAAGGATTGAAGTTACTTCCGTCCGAGCTTTGCGTAAAGCTGATGCGTCTGGCCTTGCCGCTCTCCACCCAGCCGTTCGCCGCAGTGTTATAGGCGGTTGCCGATCTCGGGTTGGATGGGCAAGGCACAGTGGCGGTATTGATATGCGCCACATTCGGCATATAGTTGTAATAAACATAGCTGACATAGGAGGCACAGCAGAGTCCGTGTGAACGGAATCTGGCAATATCCGGTACGCCGCCGGAATTGGTTTCAAGGCCGGACGGGCCTGTGCCGTAGCCGATACCCGAACGGATCGAGGCGGATACCGAGCTGCCGGTCTTTATAAAGATTGTGCCATCGTCCTTTTGGGCCTGAACATTGTAGCCGGTATAGGCGAGGGCATCCAGGTAGACATTATCCAGCATATTCGCCGGGATTCCCGAAGCGGGCGCCGCAAAGGCACTGATGGGCAAAGCGGCCACCAGCATTACGGCTGTCAAAAGCATGGACAGCCATTTTTTGAAGCTAAGCTTTTTCTTTGTCATGATGGTTCTTTCCTTTCTTGAAAGAGAAAAGACTCCATCGCATAGGCAATGAAGTCTTTTGGCTTTGATTATTCTGTTTTATCCGTAGTTGTCTTTGGTGAGCGCCACATCGCAGTACCACATTCCGCTTTCGTAGGTGATGCCGACGCCAATATACTGATATTCGCCGCTTCCTATGTAAGACCAGTGATCGGGGCTGTTTCGTATCAGGCGAGCCAAAGAGCTTGCTACATAATCGACAGTGCCCGCATATCCGGCCTTGACGATCGCTTCGCCCGCGCAGGCGGTATAATATGGCTCTCCATCCATTCCGTATGCAGAAGGATCCACATACAACCCGTAGGACAGTGCCGTTGCCGCCGCCCGTTCATCCGTGGTGTTGTGTGAGAAGTCCGAGATAATCTGGCGGCTGCGGTATTCGGCATATCCCGTGAGACCGGACAGCCGGGTGACGGCAGCAGTGCCTTGCGCCGTGCGGTAGTCGTTCAGATACTGTGCGACTAGCTCTGCGATCGCCCCGGCATCGGAAGCCGAAGCATTGGGCACGGTCGGTGTCGTTTCCGTCGGCTCTGTTAGCGGCGGCGTGCTTTCTGCCGGAGCCGTCTTTTCAGTAGGCTCAGTCGGTCCGCCGAAAGGTGTGTTTTGTTTCGGCTCCTTTACGGAACTGTCGGAAGTACCGCTTTCCGCCTTGGATACAGCGGTTTCTTCCGGCACTTCGGTAGTTTTGGCAGGCTCGGAAGAGGGCACCGTGCTTTGTTCCGTTTTTTCCTCAGAGGGAGATGTGATATGAGTATCCTCCGAAGGCACAGAGGATGTTTCCGGCAAAGCCTCTTTGCCGCAGCCTGCAAGAGTCAGCAGCAAAGCGAGTAAGACGAAGATGATTTTACGCATAAAAAGCCCCTCCTTGTTCGGAAATTTCCGTCTTGCTCATATTATACGACTAACACCCACCGTTTTTCAACAGCCTACAAATGCTGCTTGATAATACGGGTGATGATCCCGACCGCCACGCCGCGGTCTTCATCAATGTGCGTCACGGCAAAAGAAACATCGTCCTTCTTGCCGGGTGTGCGCCGGTCGAGGCAGGTGTGGGCAATGGCGTTGGCTCCGTTATTCAAGCGGACATACACCACGCCCTTATGCACATCTGTCACCTTGCCGGCATATTTGCTTTGCACCCGACACTGCTTCAGATAGGTGCGGTTGGTGTTCTCGGATACGCTTTTTACATCTGCACGGATGGAAAGCTCCTCCAGGCTATCACGGTTGACCTCCAGAATACGGACGAGGATCTGATCCCCGACAGAAAAACGGTCGTTGGCGTCCCCGATCCAATCCCAGGACAGGTCCCGTGCCATGATTGAGCATTCCACACCGAAGGCTTCGATGCGCACCGCCTTTTCCGCCACGGCGATCACACGGGCCTGCACGGTGCGTCCTTCGTAAATGCGGTATGCGCCGGAGGCATCCTGATTCATGTAAAAGACCTGCCGTTTTTTGAGCATAGCTTCCTTGCGGCTTGCCACAACGGTGCGTGTTTTCTGATCCACGCCTTTCACGATGAAGTCGATCTCGCAGCCCAGCATATTGCTGAGCAGCTTGTTCTGGCGGCGGATCATTTCGGTATACTCCGTGCCTTTGAGGTTCTTTTCCAACTTCACGAGCATTTCCTTCAGCGGGATGACTACACGAAAGCCCTTGTAATCTACAACGGCGAGCGTTTTCCCGGCTTCCGTTTCTTCCACGCCGCCGAGCATTCCGGTCAGGATACGATGCGAGCGGTTGGAAGTCAGGATCTCGTGCCATGCGGCGTCCATCTCATGTGTCTCGGTCGTAACTTCACCGCCGACCTCCAGCGTCAGAATAGTATCCGTCTTCGGCTTATTCTGCCGATCCGCTGTTGCGGCTTCTTTTTTCTTTGCTGCAGCCTCCTTGGGGGCAGCCGGTTGAGGTTCGGGTAAAGCTTCCTCGTCCACGGCATCCGTTTTCTTTTTGCGGGTGCGTTTTGTCTTCGGCGGTTCTGCCACAGCCGGCTCGATCGGCTCGGCAGGTACTTCGGCGGCAAGTTCGACGGGAACGGGCTCAATGTCGGTCACCTCCGCAGTGCTTTCGGTCGTTTCCACCGCAGCGGTAACTTCCGTATCTTCTTTTTTCTTAGGCATAGGTTGATTCCTCCTTTAGTTTTTGGACATGATACTGTCTCTGTCGGTTGGCACCACATTGGATGCCGGTGTCCTTTTCTTTCTGCCCGGTCTTTTGACCGGCGCAGGCGATACTTCTTCCACCTCCTTCGGTTGTTTTTTTTGCCACTCGGGTATATGTGCAGAAGCCTTGCAGGAAATCATCTTTTTGCTTTCCGGGTGCTTTGTGTAATCGCATTTGTCCATCTGCAATAGCTTGCGGCCTCGAATAATGATGAGCGCCTTGATGATCGGCAGCCGCAAGACCTCATCCATCGTCAGCAGCTTTCGCTTGCCGACGCCGCTGGTCTCTCTGTATTCCGGTGTGTAGTTGGAGATCCGCCAGGTGCCAAGCTGCTTTGCCTTGCTCTGCACATGCACGGAAACCTCGCCGGAGCGGTCGCTGATATATTTTGCTGTCAGCTCATCCACGCATCCGAGAAAAAGCTGCACATCGCTGTTGCCGAGGATCTCCTGCCATTGGTTCAGCGGGTATCGGTTCTGAAGTCCGGCAAGATTCTGGAACACGCAGCTCATGCTGATGTTTCGGGAGCGTATCACGCTGATTTTCCGGCTGAGGTCGGGAATAACGCCGCAGGCCGTCAGCTCTTCACCGAGCACATGAACGGGGATAGGCAGCCTACCGCCCTCGCAGTTTTTGTCTGCATACCGCACCAGCTTGATAAAAACAAAGGACAGAAACAATGACGATAAAAAGTCGAAGGTACTGTCCTGGTCGCTGGTGATACAGAAATAAGCGCAGGGCTGCTGTCCCGGCAGCTCCATATCGATCTCATCAAAGGCGGTCATATTACAGATGGATCTGTTCTGGAATACCTGCAGTCTTGAGCCAAGGCCGATGATCACGCCGCTGCGCACGGTATCGGACGCCTGCTGAAAAATGGCGTAGGGGGCTTTCGCCGGATGCGAGGACGGCAGCATATTGAACAGGCTGTTCAGCTCTTTTTCATCGCAGTGAGTCAGCAGCCGATAGACCTGCCCGATATTCTTCCTCTCGGGCGGATACCCCTGCTCCACATAGAGGACTAACGCTTTGAGCAGATTCATTTCGGCGCTGTCCCAGAAGTGGTCGCCCCGTTCCGAGCCGGTGTTTTTGATAATAACATCGCAAAAGCGCTGCGCCATCAGCTCATCGCCCTCGATCTCCGCAAGGCAATTCCACGAGTCCGAATTTTCCGGACACACAAGGTTGAACACCTTAACGATATGCGTCTTGCGCAGCAGCTCACTGGTCTTTTCGTACAGCTCGGATTTCGGGTCACAGATGATCAGGGATTCCATTTTACCGTCCTTGCCCGGAACGGTCGCCTGCAAAATGCGATTGATACAGTAAGCCCTCGTTTTCATGCTGCCGCTGGCACCGTACACTGCCACATTTTTGTTGAGCATACTTTCCTCCGGCATACACACATACCGCCCGTTCAGCAGCCCGAAGATCGTGCCGTTATGGTTTTTTAGGCTCGTTCTTAGATCAAAGATCTCCTCGGCTTCCTTTTCGCTCATAAAGCCGGATGTGCCGTAGGTGCCTTTCTTGGAATAGATGAAGTTGCGGTCCTTGTCGTATTCGCCGGTTTCACTGTAGCCCATACGCATGACCATAACGATGAGCAGCGCCAGCGCTCCCACACAAATGAGAATGCCGACTATGCCGTATGGCATAGTAAAAATGGCACGCAGGCACTCGCCCATGCTGTAGGACGGAATTGTGGGTGAAGTCCCGTTGCCGGGCGTTCCGCCGGCAGCCTGCCATTCGTGATAATTGCGCATAAACTGAGCAATATATCCGCCGCCGTAGAGCAGACCCAGCAGAAGGGGAGGAAGCGCCAGCAATATGCCAAACAGTCTTTTCTTCTTACTCAAAAAAGCTCCTTTCCCATTTTTCAAAATCAATGGCCTGAAATTTTACCCGGTTGCTGCAATAGCGCTCCAGCGCTTCCCGCTGGAAGTCAAAGCAGATCAGCGTGCCATACTTGTTCTGCAGCTGCAACGCCGTATCAAACCTTTTGATACGGGGCAGGTCACAGAAGAAAGAAAGCAGCACCGGGTCGCCGTTTCGGTCGGCGGCATCACATTCCAGGTTGCCTGCAAAATCACATTCGTACAGGTCAGCATACAGAATATCCGTGAGCCGTTCTGTCAGAGCCCTGCTGCATAGCAGGCTCAGCAACCGTTCTCCCTTGCGGTCGTTTGTGAGAAAATAAAAATGCTCATAATTTCCGTCAAGGACAAAATACTGCCGTCCCTCGTTCTCTTTGAGAATGTCACAGGCTTGCTCCATACCGTCTGCCAGCAGGAGTCCCTGTACCGCCTCGGGCGGATACTGGTGCGGCAGGCGCTCCCGGCACAGCACCGTTTTCATCAGTGCCTTTGTCCGCATTTCGGATTTGTACTCCCATTTCATCAGGGAATTGCCGAGGTCGTAGACCACGAACACATCGGCAGGGGTGAGCAACACACCGACCGAACGGGCGCCGCGGATCTTGGCGAATACCGTTCCCATCTCCTTGATCTCCCGTGAGTTATAAAATGCCGGAGCCGTTATGGAAAGAGAATCGGTTTCCTCCCATTCGGGAGAAAAGACATCCGGCTTTTCATCCCGAAAAATCAGCACCCCGGCATTTTTCATTGTCAGTGTCGCTTCAGCCACACGGTGAAGGCGCAGGCGGCGTGTGATCTCGCTTTTCACCAGATTGGTCTCAGCCGAGCCGGACAGCGAAAAGGAAAAGCGTTCGGGATCAACACGGCAAAGGGCTTTCTTGACCGTGGCCGTCAGCCTGTATCCACGCACACCGTCACGGTAATAAGTCCGCAGCAGCTTTTGCGATTTGAGAACTCGGACAACATTCAGCTTATAACTGTCGCCGCCAGGGAGTCGGCAGAGTTGATCGGCCGGAAGCTCACCCGATACGGCAACAAGCTCAAGCAGCGTGTAGCCCACCGTCTGCTTATCCGGCAGACCGTTTGTGCAGCGCATAGCGCACCACCTCCTTTTGCTTTGAATAATACCGAGGTTGCTGATAACCCGGGTAGTTTTTCGGCCTCGGCACGGCGGAAAAAGCCTTGATTTACGGGCACATTTGCCTTACCGTGCCGTGTCGTGAAATTTCCGCCCGCCAACCGCTAAAAATCCGATATGGTTTTCAGGCTCTTTTCCCGTTCATTCAGCCACTTCGGGAAGTCCTCTTTTGCCATTACGGAAATGCGGGTGCAGTCTGCTTCACCGATCTCCGTTGTGTTATAGGCGTCCACCAAAAGGCCGGTATCGTCTACCATAATGAAAGTGGACAGCACATCCAAAAGCTGTTTGAGCTCCAGATTGTCGTAATCCCGCACCCGGCGGTTATGGAATTTCTCGCTGTAAATATGCGAAAAGCACACGACGCACTGCCGAAACTTTGGCAGCCCATTGTTGTCCGAATACTGGCTCAGGGTGAAATACAACGGGTCGATCAGAAATTCCGTGCTTTGCCGCTGCTTTCGCTTGGGCAGCAGGCACGGCAGCGTGATCTCCAGCATATTCTCCTGCGTCTGAATGCGGATACCTTGCACCACACCGGCAGAGGCGAGATAGGTTTCCTTCCGTGTGGTCGTTGAGCCGTATAACAAATGCCGCATACGGCAGGCAATAAGCTCGCTGCGTAATGCGGCATCGGTAGTCAGCATAGCATAATTTTCCGGATAGTTTTCTATATCCGTCTTTTCGATGGCACAAAGGGTGTTTGACAGCTTTTCTATGTCGCCCTTGATGCTTCCGATTCGTCTTGAAATACTTGTTCTGTCCAATGCGGTCCTCCTATTCCTGCTTATAATACTGAACAGCGCCGGTGTTCATATCCACGGTGCAGTACGCCGTCACATCGGGGATGTTCAGCTTGCCGATCTGCTCGGCGCTTTCCACGATGACGATGCGCTTTTCCGCATCGTCCGGCTGCTTGGCGACAGCATGCTCGATCAGAGCCTCGACGCCTGTTTCTACATAGATGACCTCGTACAGCTCGCCGTCGGCAATAAAGATCAGCTTTACCGGGAAGTCCGTAGAAGAGTGGTAGTCCACCCGGTCGATAAAATCCACCAGCACCCAAAGCGCCGCCAGCATTTCGTTGTCGGCGTGAGCTTCGGTGCCGTCGTGATATAAGTCGGAATGTTCGTCCCGAAAGATCCGTCCCTGCCTTAGAAAGAAGGACAGAAGATTATCGATCTTTTCTTCCTTTCCCGGATAGAGCCGCAAAAGCTGATCGTGCCGCATATAGTGATAGGTCGTGATATTCCGCAGCATATCCGCAGCCTCTTTGCTGTATATCTCTGCTCGTGTTTTCATTTCGGTCTCCTTTCTATACGCATTAAAAGCGTATTAAATCCGCAATGATGCCTTAATGCGTATAAATTCCGTATTCGGTCGGTGTTACCGCTTTTTCTGCTCGACCAGCTCCTGCAGCTCACGGCGGTCGGTCGTGATCAGGCTTTTCTCCAAGTCGCTGCACCGGAACTCGACCGTGATGTTATTGTTGTTGGTGCTGATCAGTCCGTTGCCTCGCTCAAAGTGGGTGATTTCCATGACCTCCGCCTCGGACAGATGTAAAATACTCTGTACCCGCTGCGCCTCCTCGTCTTCAAGATTGAGGACGATTTTGGTCTTGCAGTTGTTGATGATGCCTTTGCCGTATTTTCCGTCGTCGAGAGCGAAGAAATCATTGAGATCCTGCGTAGCGAAAACAGCGCTGCCGCCATAGCCACGGATAATTTTGGCGATCTCCAGCACAAAGTTTGCGGCAAGGCGGTTGGCAGAGCCGCCGATCAGCGCCCAGCATTCGTCGATGAAGATGGTCTTTTCCACGGTACGGTTTTGCTTTGCCTTATCCCACACATAATCAAGCGCCACGAACATTCCCGCCGTCAGCAGATCGCCGGACAGCTCGGAAATATCCAGCACCGTGTATTTGTTATCCAAATTGACATTGGTGCGCTGGTTAAAGGTGCTGGCCGAGCCGTGTACCAAACGGTTGAGGATATTTGCCAGGCGTTTGGTTTCGGGTGCGGTAATGAGAATGTCATACAGGTCGCCCAAAATCGGCATTTCTCTGTAACGGTCGGGATCATCCGGGTCTGTGAGCGTATCATTGTCGTGGGTGATCCCCTTGGCATTGTAGGTCTTGATAAGGGCCTCGTCCAAAAGCTGCCGTTCTTCGTGGGTGATGTCGGGGATCAGCAAACTGAAAAAGATGTGCAGCTGCTGAATTTTGGCGGCAAGCTCCGATTTCTCGATCGGAGCGCCGTCCAACAGCTCATCCACTGACCGATCGGTCTTGCGTATTTCCATGACATTGATACAGTTTTTTGATGCCGGAGAGATCTGAATGAACTCGCCGCCCGTATTACGGCAGGCACGCAGAAATTCGTGCCCTTTCAGCGGAGCGATGATAAATACCTGGGTGCCTTTTCGCCGCATCCGCAATGCCATCAGCTGCAAGGTGAAGGTTTTACCTGCACCGCTGGTTCCCATGATCGCAATGTTGGCGTTCTTATAGACTGCGGAATTGAAAATGTCCACGATCACAAGGGAATTGTTGTATTTGTTAACACCGAGCAAAATGCCGTTATCGTCGCTCAGCTCATAAGCGGTAAAGGGATAGCAGCTTGCCGCCCCGCTTGTCAGCACATTGCGCTTGGAGCGCTCATATAGGTGCTTCTCCGGATTCGTCAGCGGCAGCGACGACAAAAAGCCTTGTTCTTCCCGAAAAGAGCAGGACACGATATTGAGATCCTGCGAGATAAGCAGCTTTCGCATTTCACGCTCACGCCATTCCAGATCCTCGGCGTTGTCAGCAGTCATCGTAATGAGGATGTTCATATAATAAAAATCCTCATTGTTGGAAAGCCCTTCCTTCAAGAAGTACCCGCTGCGGATAGCACCGTCCAGATCGTCAAAGTCGCTGTTGGTATCGCTGGCTTCTCGGATCTTGGAACGGTTGATACGAAGCTGCTGACCGAGCTTGTTCACCATACGCTCCTTCGGCTGGCGGGTCAGAAACAGGTCGATGTCGATCCCGTCGCCGGCATTGACAAGCAGGCTCAGCCAACCGGCCGCCACTTGGGATTTGTAGCCGTAGGACGGGATCAGTAGATATGACCGATATTGCCCGTCCACACAAATGTATTTGGCGTGGGTAAAATCCAGCGTGCGCGGCGCAAAAAACTCCGTACACGGAATGGCGTCCGTATCCTTTCCTGCTGCGATATAGCTTGAAAGGACATTCTGCACTCTCTGCGGAAGCGGAATATCCGAGCTTTCCTGGCGGCAGAGGATGTTATACAGCACATCCACCGTGAATTCGTCTTCGTTTTCCGGTGTCAGCACCTCATTGCCGCATTGCTTCAAATAGTTTGCCGCCGTTCTTGCGGCGGTTTGCAGAGAGGCAATGGCATCGGCTTCTTCATTGCTGCCGCGCCGTCCGACCTGCTCATATTCAAAGGCGACAAAGAAACGGCGGGTAGTCGCTTCACGGGAGCCGATGCGATTGATGAGCTTTAGGTAATCCTCCTGCAGGCTCCGACAGTTTGGATCAGTTTCAGCTTCCATTTCACGGCGGACAATCTCGGTGTGCTTATTGAGGTCCGCACGCTTTGTCAGCACCATAAATTGTATCCTGACCGGACTGATCTTCAGGTAGCTGATAAAGGAGTAGATAATGCTCCGCTGTTCTCTGGCGCTTCGGAGCAGAAAATTGATCGGCACGACCTCGATCAGCTTGATATACCGGTGATCCTTGGTGTAGATAATGCCGTTTGCGATTTTTTCAATCGGCAGGTACTCCGCTACGGGGTTGAGAAAGAGCGAGTCTGCTTTGCTCCTGCGGTGCGGTTTTTCCCGTTTTGGTGTCTTTGCCGCCCGGGGTTCTTCGGTATGCTTTTTCTTTGCCGACCGCTTGCGGATAACACCGGCGATCTCCGATAGCATCGACTCGTTTTCCGACGCAGGCTGCTTTTCTTTTTTTGGTTTCGGCTTCTTCCGTACCTCCTTCGGCTCTGTCTTGCCGACCACACGGCGGTTCTTGAGCCACTTGAAAAAGGCAACGATATACGAAGAAAGCGGCTCGCCGGCAACGCCCATCAGCGCAAATAAGGCAAGCGGCAGCGCCGTCAGGCAAAGAATGATAATACGGACGGTGAGTGAAAGGTCAAGAGAGAAAACCGGCACGCCTACCGCTGCGGCAAGTACGCCGGCTTCAATCACATTCCGTATTTTGAACATCCCTCCAAATAAGGTGCTGCCCTCGATAAAATTTGGAGGGATGATGTAGGTATCGTGATGTTCACTGTTTTTGCTCATCAAAACCTCCTTCTTGTTTTCCGGATTCTTTATCGGTGATGCGATATTCTTCCTGCGCCTCGTGCCAATTTATCTGAAACAGGCACATGAACACGCAGCCAAATGCACCTCCGATAAGAAACGCTATTGTTGTCCACATGGTTTTCCTCTTTTCTATCCAATGATCCAGAAAGGTCCGCCGGCTCCGGCGTGGGTGCTTGCCTCATTCAGAATGATGGACAGATCCCACTCCATACTGCTTCGGTCGTAACTTGCCGGATCGGCTACAAGTATTTTCCCATCCTTTACACCACGCAGGACGATAAAGTGGCCGGAGCTTGTGAAATGCCCCTTCAGCATAATGGCGACCACCAATTTGCCGTCAGTCAGAGCGTCTGCAATTTTCTGCCCGTCCGAAGCCGTACAGCCCTCAACATTCAGTCCCCACGCTTTTGCGGCGGCAGGGATCAGCGCGTGATAGGAGCCGTTGCCCGAACACCAATAGCCGTTTTCATACGACCATCTTGCCATCTCGATGGGGTCAACGGTATCGTTTGTCAGCGAGGATACAACGATCGACATCGCCGTAGGCCCACAGCCGTAGCCGCCGATATTGTCGGTGCCATACGGCTGCCCCGCATAGCGTTCATCCAGCTGATTGAAATAGACGACCTCGGTTTGTCCGTCCGTAAAGCGGATATTACCGAGCGAGGAAACCGTTGTATACCCAGTAGGAAGCACCTGAAACATACTGTCCCCGAGGAACAGACTGAGGTTATACGCATAATCGTCGGCAAGGTCCTTCTGCTCGGCGGTCAGATGGAATACCTCATCGGCAAAGTAGGCTTCACCGTTGTAGGAAACGGTATAAACGATCCACTTTTCCGTGGTTGTCGTTACGGTTTCCGTTGTGGTTTCCTCGCCGGTCGAGGCATCTACCGTCACCGAGGTCGTGACCGTTTCAACTGTGCGTTCCTCTTCCTTTTTGGTATAGGAATAGAGCTTGTCCTTGCCGCTGCGCAGCATGGATTCCATATCCGATACGGACACAGCGGCATAGTCCTCGTTCTTTGCCGCACAGTATTGTCCGACAAACTGATTGGCGTTGAAATTCGGTGAGCTTTCATAAGGGTTTATGACCTCTTTGCCGTCAGCGGTACAGGCAGCGTAATCGTTGTCTATTGCACTCAGCGTATCGGTAAGCGCCTCGGACAGCACACGGCTCACGGCAGTAGAGATCTCGGTCAGATTGCTGTCGATTACCGCACTGCTGTTCATAATCGGCGTATCGGGGTCGGCCGGAGAATGGGAATTACCAAAGCCTCCGAATATGATTCCGGGGAGCATACACAGAATGAGGATCGGAATCATCAGCACGGCGGTCGCCGCAATGATGACCTTCCCGACAAACTTTCGGTTTTCCCATGCAAAGCCGGCAACGGCGCCCCATATGCCTCCGGCAGCTGCACCCTTAGCAGCACCGGCGATGGCTTTTCCGGTTTTGACAGCACCTCGCACCGCTTGTGCGGCCTGTGCGCCTTTCTGCAACGGTTCAGCAACCGGACGACTGTTATCCGCCATCAGATCTTATCCTTTCGCCGGGGAGCTTTCGGCAGCCTTTTGACAAGGCTTTCCTCATAGACGATACTGCCGTCGTCTGCTTTATGAGGCTTTCGCTCTACGGTATCCGTTGCATATTGCTTATACCAAGAGGTGCCGTCCGCAGATGTGACGGTCGTGTATTCTCCTTCGGGCGGCATATACTGGTCGGTGTGATACATTCCCATAGCGATGCCCTCCGGGTGCTCGTCATTCGTTTCGGTTGCGAAGATATGTCCGCCTCCGATCTCCACATCGGAAAAGGACGGGACTCCTTCCGCATCCGGTCCGAGCGCCGTATATCCCATATAGGACATAAGAGAGTTCGCAGCGCTTTCACCGGAAATAGAGCCGGTCGAAGAAATATTGCCGGTTGCGATCTTGCCGATCACGCTGTTGGCAAAGCCGCCGCCCTTACCGAGCGAGGAATTGAATGCCATTCCGCCGAGACCACCGCTTTTTGAGCCGTTGGCATTGTTAATGGCGGTGTTTGTGACCTTTCGGCTCACAACGCCGGAAAGGCCGCCCTTCATAAAGGTGTTGCCACCACCGCCGGAACTCCTGCCGGAGCCGCCGACTTTACCTGCATAATTTTTTGCTACTCCGATCCCACGCATAGCGATCATCGCCTCGGCCAGCATAGAGCCGCCGGTATGTCCGACATTGATGCCGAGGGACGACATGAAGCTGTCGATCTTCTGTGATACCTTCAAAAAGGCGATTGCGCACAGAAACCATACGAACAGATTTCCGGTGACAGATTCTTTTCCGACGGCGTTTACTTGATCCTGTACTTCGCTTTCGGTCAAAGCAAACGCCGGAACGGTCGCCAGCGAAACGGTCACGGCAACGGCAAGCAGGATAATGAGTATTTTATGTTTTCTTTTCATCGTTCCTCCTTAAAGTGCCAAAGGGTTGGAGAGAAACTGCCCCACCATACTGGTAAAGAGCCGCAGGCACCAAGCGTTCATCAGCAGCAGGAATACCTGTCCGCCGAACATACGGCACCAGCTCTTAAAGACGTTGGAAGTGGTCTGCGATGCGCCCATGGCAAAGGCGACCGGTGCGGTAAACACCAGCACGCCGAGCAGCACATAGCGCTCCGCCGCTTCAAACAGCAGCTTGATATAATTCCAAGCCAAAATCAGTATGAGGATCAGTGCGATCAATGCTACGGTGCCGCTTGCGCATACGCCGAGTATCGTCAGGAAAACGGAATTGAAGCTGGCAAAGTCAAGCGGCGGCAATTCGGAATTGAGTATCCACTGATAGGGCGTTCCTCCGATTTTCAGTATGATATTTACGATTTCGTCCGCAAAGTAGGCCAGCAGAATAAAGAGTATGGAACGGATGGAAAGCTTCACGGGATCTTCCGCTTCAATGCCGGCGGAAAGTCCGTAATTCTTAAAGAGCTGCCACACCCAGTTAAGCAAGATGAGCCCAATCGCCAGCGCAACGAATATTTTATACATCGTTTCTGCCGCAGGGAAATACCGCTTGAAGGTGTCCATATTACAGCCCAGTGCGCCCAAAACCGAGGTGTTGATAATGTCCAGTCCGTTCATGACCTGTTCTGCGATCCACTCTACGATTCCGTCAAGTATGCCCAAGACATCGACCTCCTTTCATTTTGGCGGGAACGGTTATCCGTTCCACTTGCCGCCGGAGAAGAAGGGAGTGATATAGGCCATAATGAAGCCGAGACCGTTAAGGATCGCCCAGGTGATGATGATACGCTTCAGCCAGGCACGGGCTTCGTCCACCGTCCGCCCCGATTTGGAAAAATTCATCATCAGCAGTGCGATAGCGGCGGTCACAACGGCAGCAATGGTAGAGATCGTGAGGATCTGCGTATACACATCCTTCATGATCTCGTTTGCCTTTTCCCATACCGTTGTCGCCGCAAAGGCGGGCATCGTGTTTGCCGCCAGCATCGTGGCGCTGAGAAAACCGGCAAAAAGAAAACGCCCCCAGTTGATATGGCGGCGCTCCTTCCGGTCCTTTGGCCTTGTGGTCTTCAGTTGATTTTTCACTGTGTACCTCCTTGAAAAAATACTAAGCCGCCCCGAGAAATGGGGCGGCTTGTGCAGTCGTGCCGATTAGGGCAACAAAAAAACACCATCGAAAAATGGTGTCCGTTTTTCCCTGTCGGCACTTGATACAGTTTTGAGCATACACATTATAGCACATACGGATTTGCGCCACAATAGCAAAACACTGCCAATGTACTGCCATTCACCGCCGATTTACTGCCAACGCTATTTATCGGGGAAAAATTGCTCCAAAAGGCTCAAGCTATCCCGGGAAGTATAGCCCCACAAGATTGAAGAAAGAGCCTCCACTGCATTCTTTCGCCTGCGGAAAAAGGTGCGTTCGCTGATGTCGGACACATGGGGGCGGATCATTTCGATAATCTCATCAACGCTCCGATATTGCTGGGGCGATAGGTAGCTGTAATAGAGCAGCCAATAGTACATCTCGCCGTGTTTATGCTTGTTTCGCATGATATTGACCGAGGTTTCCAGCAGCTTCAGCATTTGATAGCTTTTTTCAATGCTTCTGGCCTGTTCTTCAATGCCGTTATCCGAAAAATCCACGCCGGCAAGGTAGATGGAGTCCAAAAAGTCCTTGATGCTGCTGCCGACCTCCATCTGAAATCGCCGTTTGACCTGCTGCACCGACAGCTCCAAGCCCCACACCACATCCCGGTATTTTTTCAGAAGCAGGTAGGTATCGTGAAATCTCTGGTCTTCCGGCATCTGTTCCGGTTGCTTTTTCATCGGTCACACCTCCTCCACGGTTATGGGCGACAGCCGCACCTCAAACTGGAATATCTCTGTGGAATCCTTGCAGGACAGCACAAGCAAATAGCGATAGTCTTTCAGTTTCCTGAGATCGCAGATATGAATAAATACTTCCCTGCAATCGTCGGATAAGGGTAATAACTTACACTGAAGCCTCGGGCATGAAAAGCAAGGAAAGCCTTGTGCAGCAAGGATTTTTGCCGCTTTTTGCAGAATGATCTCCGTGTGCGATTTTGAAACGCCGGAACTGTTTTCTGACACGCTGCCGTCCTCCGTTTCTTCGTTCATCTGAATATGGATATTAAGCGACATTGCCACCTCATCCTTGTCGATCATCACATCGGAGATCTGGAACATTGTCGAGAGATATTGCTTGAGGTAGATGGCAGTGCCGTGCGTCCCGGGGAATGCGACCATAGACAGATAGCCGAGCTCCTGCATTTTACGGAGATAGCGTCCTGCCGTCGCCTTGGACACGCCCCAGCGCTGTGCAAGCTCCGCATACCCGATGAGCGGGCTTCCGGTGCCGTTTCTCATATACACGACGGGACCGACCTCTGAGCCTTGCACCTGCGTATCGTTGTATACGGTGTTGATCCACAGATCCAGCATAGCGTCCATTTCAGAACAGCGGCCGGCGCTGACCAATTCATTGGCAACCGAGATTGGCAGAAAGAAGAAGCCGGTATCCTTCTGGCACGGGGCGTTGTACTCTAAAACTCTGTTGTATTTGCACCATCCTTTAATTTTGAATTTTACCAGCTTGCCTCGACCGAGCAGCGTATAGGTAATCAGGTGTCTGTCCTGCAGCTCTCTGAGAATGGCAGGGGCCTGGTGCTGAAAGCGAGTGCGAAACCACTCGGTCAGCTCACTCACACGGCAGAGCCATTCGCCAGGATAGATCGTGTAGCTGATCCCTTCGATCCGTTTATAGGAAGTGCGGAAGTTTGCGAAGCAAGACAGCACCGTGAAATGGTAAAGCCTTGATGTGCCGCCGACACGGATGTTTTTATCCTTCATCAGCAGCCCGATAAATTGCCGGTAGATCCGGCAGCGTGGATAGTCCACGATTTGTTTTAATTCTAATTGATACTCTGACATAGTTGTTTCCTCCTTGAAACAGAAAAAGCGGTGCAGAACCAAATGGAACTGCACCGCCAAGGCAACAAACTATTGATTTTTGCGCCTTTTGTAGTATAATATTCATATAGCCCATAGAGAAACGAGGTTGTTCCTCTGTTGCCAACAAATATTGATACGAGTGAGATACCTGATTTTGAGGTACACGACGGGTACACAAAAAAGTTTTTCTCGCAAAATCAGACTGGTAACTGTAGGAATAACCGCCGTATAAGATACCTCCGACACTCATTTTTATGGGTGAGGAGATATTCAAAACGGAGTGGGAATAAGTTGAGAGGCCCAGAAAAGCCTGATTCTACTGGGTTTTTGAAGGGTTAATGCCCTTTTTGGCAACGATTTGGCAACACTTTTTCATTATTCACAAGAAAAGAGCTATCTGATTTCCAAGGAAGTCAGGTAGCTCTTTTGTTTATTTTTTGCGTTCTTCTTTCAATGCCTCGACGAGCATATCACTGAGTTCCTGCGACGGCGTGATCTTGTGCCACTGACCGGAGGTGTCAAGTTCAGGATAGCGGTAGCGCCAACGGTCGTATTCTTCCTGTGTGATCTTGCCTGCTTTGAGCAAAGCGGCAGCCTGTCGCCAAGTACACAGCATTTCGTGAAGCTGTGCGGCATCCTTTTTTTTTGCGTACATCAACTTTCAGGCAGACTTCTCCATCCGCTTCGTCGATATGGAGTCCGTAGCGGTCTTCCAGCGTGAACAGCGTGTGCAT
>ULOE01053820.1_pt1 | contig 21393 bp, 5 predicted proteins | sample 1952291 | NCBI WGS metagenome assembly ULOE01 (sample SAMEA4835595, study PRJEB28245) | human gut metagenome | biome: gut microbiome; material: fecal sample | place: Denmark | collected 2008 | reverse complement strand
TTTTGTAGTATCTTTGTTTCTTATAAGAGCCCTGTTTAATTATTTCCTTTTTGTTTATGGGCGAGAATTTTGCTCCGCCTCTCAAAATCTGTCGTACAGCAGTGCGTCAGATTTTGTATTACTTTTAAATCAGTTTATCGACAGTATAAAAGCCATCGGTTTTTAACCGATGGCTTTGTTTTATGTCAACCAAAATCTTATGCTGCTTACACCTATATTTTATTAGTTTATAAAAAGCAAAAGGAGACGGTATTTCTACCGTCTCCTAAAGCTTTATTTCAATGTCAAGATTTTAGTCTAAATCAGTACCATGGTCAATACCGGTATTTCCACCAGTATAAGATGCTGTTAAAACCTCATCATAAGTCTTGAACTCATCAATCTGTGACATTGGCTTTGTGTAAAGCTCTTTCATTGGTTTTCCTCCCAAATTTACCGGTGCCTTACCCCTGCCGATTAGGCAGAGGCAAAAGCATCAATAAATTATAATTTGTTATCAATAAGTGTAAGATTCAATGTTAGACATAGTTGGCTTTAATGTGCCATCAGCAGTCTTTGTAATAACAAATGCTACTGCAGAAATCTTACCATCTTTCTTTGAAAGACCATAGTCAAGAGCAATCTGCTCTGCTGAATTCTTGTTGTAAAGAATCTTTACAGTGCCTGCATTAGCGTCTGCACCCTTATTGCCAACATTATCAAGTGTGAGTTCAGAATCAGCTAAATTCTTACCATATACAAAGCCCTGCTTAACTACTGTTTCGCCAGGAGCAATATTGCGAGTTGCCAAGAATGAAACCTTAACTGTACCCTCAATTGGTGTTGCAGAAAGAATCTTAACTGTTGTTTCCTGCTGAACTGCAGTCATTACAGGTGTAAGTTCAATATCAGAACCGCAGAAGAATGTGTAAGTATCGCCATAACCAACTACTGTACCGTCAGCTAACTTCCAAGCTTCAGCACCATCCTTATGAACACTAACCTTAGTATCATAAGCAACTTGAGCCGGGCTAGCTACTTCAGCACCGTTAACAGTGATTGTAGCACCATCGTTAGCAGTTACTGTATACTTAGCAACATCGTCCTTCTTGTACTGAGCATAGATTGTAGCACCGTCTGTGAGTTTGCTGATTTGTTCTTGAGTCATTGACCAACCTGTGAATGTGTAACCAGGGAATACAGGTTCAGTAGGAACTGTAATATCAGCTGCGCTATCAACAGTTTGAGTATCAATTACATTGCCGTATGGGTCAACAAATACTACTGTAAATGAAGTATCAGCCTTTTCAGCAAATACAGCTTCGTAAGTGATGTCAGCTGTTGCAGCTGTTTTAAATGTTGCTTCGTCAGAAACAATCTTGTTACCAACTTTCCAACCTACGAATTCGCCTGTTTCGTTATTAGCTTTAGCAGTAAGAACTACATCGTCACCAACTGCAAGTCTTGCGTTAGCACCGTTTGTAGCATCAGCACCGTTAAGAGTTGTTGTGCCAAGTTTTGTTGAAGCAACTGTTACAACTACACCTGCATCAAGCTTAGTAACTGCATCTTTAAGAGCAGCTGTTGCAACGTCTACATCATCCTGTGATGTGTAAGCACCAACTGTTGCTTCATCATAAGCAGCAAGTGCTTCTGTTACCTTAGCAAAAGACTCTGCTGTGTAATCTTTAGCATTCTTACTTTGTGCAGCCTTGAGTGCATCTCTGTAATCATTACCGTTAAGCTGAGCAATTACAGTACCGGCATTGATTGTATCTCCGCAAACATTACATACTGTATCGCCTGTGTAACCAGCATTGTTGATTGTAGGTTTAGTAGCGTTTACAACATTTGTATCAGCGTGGTCACATACAAGCTTATCAATTACTTTTTTATATGAATTTCCACAATCAGGACATGTGAGAACATCATAACCTGCTTCTTTATAAGTAGCGTCCTTATGGTCAGTTACTGTGAATGGACATTCAGATTTTGCTACTACTGCTTCTTCAGTATAAGCAGCGTCAGCTGTTGCAGCTACAACTTCAGGTGTCCACTTGTAACTTGTTACTGAGTGATGAGTTGAATCAACCGGTGTCGGAGCTGTTGTTGCTGTGTTAGCAGGAATTGTTGGCATTTTGCCATCATTTACAGTTTGAGTGGTAGGTTCACCACCATAAGGTGTAAATGTGATTGTGTGAGTTGATGGAGCTACAGATTTTTCATATTCTGACCAAATTTCTGTCCAGTTAGCAAATGTATTCTTTGTATCATCACCTGTAATAAGGAATAATTCAGGATTTTCATAATTTACTAATGGTTCTCTTGAATATGGCTCAAATTCTGTACCACTGATACTTCTGTCAAAGTGGAATACATCTTTAAGGTCACAATCCTTAAGTACTTCAAAACCATAAGCAAATGAAGGAACACCGTACTTACCAAAAGTTGTGTTATCATCACGGTTGAAGAAGTTAGATTCTTCTGTATTACCGTTTACAAAATTCTGGCCGACTATACCACCGGTAAATACACCGGTAGTACCGCTGATTGTTTTACCAGCAAAAAATAATGTATTAGCATATTCACCGGTATTAACATTGATAGTTGATGTATCAGTTCGTTTCCAAGTATCGCCGTCTGATTTTGAAGGCTTTTTAGCATAATATGCAGGAGTGATTGCATCTGTATCAAAGTTGCCCTTAAACTGACCGTTACATAAAATATCGAAACCGCCAAATTCAACTGTGACTACGATACGGTCACCTGCTTTAAGTTCAGCCGGGTTAACAATGTTATTGGCAGCTTTAACTGCATCATAAGTAAGTGTACCAGATGCTGCATAATATTGATTATAATACTTTTTAGCAAAAGCTGCTACTGTACCACCTGAAACTGCTTCAGCAGCTTCAGCATTAGTACCTACTTTTGAAACTGTTACTGCGATTACCGGTTTATATTCGTTTCTCAAGTCAGCATTGTCTTCGTCAACATAAACAGTATCGGACTTCACAAGCTCTTGGAGCTCGCTAAAGCCTGTGTATGTAGGTGTTTCCTTAATGGTTGAAGGATTTACGCCGTCATCTACCCACCATTTTCTGTTAGCAGTAATTTGAGTTCCTTGACCAAAATTAGCTGCAAATGCAGAGAAAGGTACGGAGAAAGCAACCATAAGAACAGCAAGAATTACAGCTATTGCTTTTCTAAATGTCTTTTTCACTTAGAAATATCCCCTTTTTTATAAAATTTATTTAATCTCTAATCCATTATAATACCCATCACTCGCAATAAGTGAATAAATAATGCCGGTATCAGCCATTGTAACTGAACCATCAGCATTAAAGTCGCATGCTGAATCATAACCATTTGCAATTGCCTTATAAATAGCACCGGTATCAGCCATTGTAACTGATTCATCACCATTTAAATTGCAAGCAACCATCGGAATGACAGCATCGGAAATGTCTAAACCATTTACGATAAGCTTTATATCTTCACGAGTAATAGCATATTTAGATGAAATCGAAAGATAATATGTTCCATCATTTAATGAATTTATAGAGAATGAATTTACACCATCTTTAAGCGATGATGTTGTTGTACCGACAAGCTCGGTACGGGCTGAATCAGAATATACATTAACAGTATATTCACCGTAAACCGGTTTATTTTGGGTGTTACCATTACCATCAGTCATAATAACAAGTGAACCGGTTACTGAATGGCCTTGTGACGGTGAAACATCACAGGTCATAAGATATAAAGAACCATCATAATCATCGGCTTGCTTAACGAGAGCATACTCATTCTTAAGCCCATCATTATAATCTGTTAAAACAAAAGTCTCATTCGGGCTGGTTGAAACTGAAATTACATTTGATGCGTCACATTTATTAGCAAAAGCAACTGAAAAAGTTGCAAGCAATGTGCCATCACTATTGATTGCTGAACAAGAGTCAGAATCAGAAACAAAGCCAAACACCAAATTTGAATTTTGTGTAATAGTTCCCATTGACGAAATGCCGGCGATATTATTAGAAAGAAGTGACTTTGCCGCTGTATCAACAGTAGCATCTGCGCTGTACTTTGCAGTTACCTGCACAACCGATAACTCGGAAACACCTTCTAAATAGAAGTTTACATCGTAAGTACCGGCAGGCAATTTATCACCGTCATATTGTTTTCCGTCAGAGTCGGTATAGGTGCAATAAATATTTGGCTTTTCACTGCCAATAGTTGCACCGTATGAAGTATTAGGAAGGCACACGAAAAGTGCAATAAGCACCAAGAAAGTAAGTGTACCAATTACAGCACCTATTCTCTTTTTAACAAATGCATTTTGCATAGGTGTTACCTCCTTGCCAAGTAAATAAAATTTAGGGAGAGACGAGATCGCATACAACACCAAATCAAACCTCGGTTATAAAAACGCAAAAGCGTAAAAGCAAGCTTTGAAGAAATGATATTGTAATATCAGGGATAAACAGTGACTAAACGCAATCGCCTTTAACCTCCCAACCCTTAAAACAGGGCCGGTATATAAACGGGGATTACCCGATCATATAGAATTTATAAATAAAGTAACCATTATAATTAACGGTTACATATCAGGGGTATTGCTACCCCTGATATGAGTGCAAATTAAATTATTTAATAGTGATTTCAGGGAAAGCAGGAGATGATGCAATAAAGGTATAAATTACACCGGTATCAGCCATTGTAGCTGAACCATCACCATTAAGGTCACATGCTGAATCATAACCATTTGCAATTGCCTTGTAAATAGCGCCTGTATCAGCCATTGTAACTGAACCATCAGCATTAAAGTCGCATGCTGCAATCGGAATTGCCGGACCTGTAATATCAGAATCTGAAACAACAATTGTTACAGTGCGTTCGAAAGATACATTTGAGGTGATAGTAGCTGTGTATGTGCCAGGAGCAAGGTCGAGGCTGATTTCATTAGCTTCAGGAGTTAATTTAAATTCTTTTTCAAGAACTGTTTGACCGTCTGCACCTGCAACTGATACTTTATATGTACCTGTTACACCGAAACCGTTGTTTGTACCATCAGCCTTTGTAGCAATTACAAGAGAAGCTGTTACATTGTGAGTTGATGCAGCAGCCTTTTCAACTGAAGGAGCAATTGTTACATTTCCATCAACCTTATATTCATAAGGGAATGCATTAACTGTTACCTTTTCACCGTTGATTGTAAGTTCATTAACAACTTGGTAACCTTCAGCTGCCTTAACATCAATTGTGATTGTTGAGCCGGTTTCTACTGAAACAGGAGCTGAGTAATCAACGCCATTGATTGTTACAGTAGCACCTTCAACAGCATTAACTGTTACAGTGCTGTTTGTAGTTTCAGCAGGAGCAAGAGCAATCTCTGCAGCCTGAAGTTCTGTATCAACAGTGTAGATATTTGTAAGTGAAGCATCGTAGCCCTTCTTATCAGAAAGAACAAAGTTAGCTGGATCCTTATGAGCATAATCGCCGTTACCATACTGTGCAAGAGCAACTGCTGCTGCAAGAGCTCTGACATATCTGGTCCATGATTCTGCAGTGTAAGAACCGTCGTTTACAAGCTTACCTTCAGCATCCCACTTACCAAAGCGAGGAGCGTTTGCGCCTGTTTTCTTTGCAACTGAAGCTTCAGTTGTTACAGTCTTACCGTCTTCAGCATAAACAGCCTTAGTAGCAGTAAGAGTTGAATAGATGTTGCCTGATGCACACTTGATTTCTTTTTCAAGCTGTGCACCCTGGTAACCACGCTCAACAGCTGCGCTTGCGAAGATATTGAAAAGTCTGGTATATTCAGCTACTGCTGCTGATGAAAGTGATGAATGAGTTACATAAGTATAAGACTTTCCGTTGTCAATGCAGTTTTGTACAGTTGATGCTGCACTTGCAGGAGAAACGCCTAATTCCTTCTTAACTGCATCTTCAGTTTTAGCCTCTCCGGTAGCTTCATCAATTACCGGGTTGCCATCTGCACCTAAAACAACTTTATCATAATGATATTCAAGATCAACAGTAAAGTTCTTTTCAATGTTTCTGGCAATGTCAGTCATCTTAGAGAATGTTAAGATGTTAAAGTTTGTGTCATTAAGACCGGTTCTTGCAACAGAAATGTTTTTGAATGCATTATCTGCAGCCGGCTTAAGTGTATCATTCATAATGCTTGTTACATAGTTGATTCTATCAACAGCCTTTGCAACAGCACCACGGTTATCAACGATTGAACCGTCAGACTTAACTTCGTTAGGAACGATAGTATAATCTGTTACAGGGAACTTACATGACCAATCTTCATTTGAGTTAACCTTCTTGCCATCGGCATCACGGTATACATACTGAACCTGGTTGTAAAGAAGATTACCCTGTGCGTCAGTTGCCTGAGTTTCAGTAGGCATCTGGCAAGGATTACCTTTTGCGGTAATAGCATTGTCCCAAGTTGTTTCATAAACAACTGAGTTAGCAAGATAGTATTTACCATCTGCATTCTTAATTACTTTGATTCCGGCTTGGTCTGTTGTACGAACGCTTCCATTATCATCAGAAAGAGCTAATGGTGAATAGATTGGCATTGTACCTGCAGCATCGAAGTAGTAAACGCCTGCAACACCGCCGACTTTACCTGAACCGTCAGCAAGAGCTTCGCCACCAACATAAGCGTTAGCCAAAACATCCTTTGGAATTGTATATTCTTTTCCTTTAGATGTTACTGTTGGAGCAGATTTTGTATAAGGAACATAAGCTAAATCGCCAAACTTTGATGTAACTTCTTTAGTTGTTGCTGTGAGCTGAGTCTTATTGTTAATGCTCTGTGCAAAAGCAATTGTCATAGCAGATGACTTAATAGAAAGTACATTAAGAAGAGCCTGCTTAGCTTGCTCGAAAACATTTGAGTTAGTAAAGTCTGAAGGCTTATACTGTGATACAAGTGATGCCAAATTATCATAAGCAGTATTCATACCGCTGAGCTGGCTGGTATCACCTACAAGGATAGTAAAGTGAGCATAAGCTGACTTAGAACCATTGTAGATACACATATCAACCGGATATTCGCCGCCTTGAATGTTGGTTTCACCATCATAACGGAACGGTTGAACTTCAAGAGCAGATGCATTTGGAATCTCCTTCTTCTCACTTTCAATGTAGAAACCTGGAACTTTGGTGTTACCCATTGAAACAATGTTGAAGAGGTTATCGTAGTTAATCTGACCACCATTGTTCTGCAAATAAACTGATTCGTAAATATCACCGTCACCAACATGGTAACCTGCGATAATGTTCTTAGCAATAGCTTCAGAAAGAGTGTAAACTACATGAGTTCTTGTCTGAATAGCCTTAATATTTGCAGCTGAAGTACCATCCGGGTTAGTTTGAGCCTTAACAGCATCAATTTCATCGCTTGTGTAACCCTTATAATAAGTAATTTTATCGCTGTTACCTGCTGTTGCTTCTGTTACCTCGTTACGGTTCCATTCACCGAATTCACCTGAACCAGGAGTAGTTTCAACACGGTAGTCATACATATTATACTTAAGAAGGTTACCGTTTGTCTTATCCCAAGCAGGGATAGCGTTTTCACTGGTGATGTTTACTGTTGTATAAGCAGCATTTTTATCATACTTTGTTACAACATTATTTGCATCAAGTGTGTTTGACTGATAATTTGAATCTTCATCATAGAAGTAGATACCGTCAACTGCTTTTTTACCGCCTAAAACCTTATTTCTGTTACTTCTATATCTGATTGAATATGTTGAAATATCAGCAAGGTTTGATGAATCAAGTACCATGTATTCAGGATAGTTAGCAAGAAGAGTATTATCCTTACTAAATGTAGATGTTGATTTTACATAAGCACCCTCAACACCAACTGTTTGATCAGCTTTATTTGTATCATGCAAGAACTGCTTGTTACTATTATACATAGCTTCTTTCCAACCTGTTGCGGTTGTCATATACTTATAAGCTGAAACATTGTTATCAGCTGCAACAACTGTGCCATCTTTAAGTACGATGTCGTATACAAACTGAACTTCAACTACATTTGATTCTCCTGCTGCTGAGTTGAAAGTAATAGGAAGTTTAGGTGTTACTATTGTTTCGTTCGGAGCAATAAGACCTGATTTAAGTTGAGATGTAATATCAGCTTTTTCGTTGTTACTGCCAATATAAGTTGCTGACTTAAGCTTGTAATAGTAACGAGAAAGTTGAACAAGCTGTCCATTAGAGATATATGCACGGTTAAGACCTGTGCAGTTATTTGTAAATGAAACTGTATCGCTGCAATCGCCGCCTGCTGTTGTCTTCATAGAAGGTGTAGCAAAGCTTGCTGAAGCAGTCTTAAGCTGCTGAGTTCCGATTGGAGTGATAGCTTCAGGAACGAAAGAGTTAACTGCTGAAAGAGCAAAGAAAATACCTCTCATTACTGAATCGCCATACTTGCCGGCATCACCCTTGGTGCTGTCTGCACCATAACCGGTGAATTCAACAAAGTTGCAAATAGCCTTTTGGATTGCACCGAGGTCAGTACCGCCGGTACCTGCAATAGTTTTAACCTGAAGTAAATCATCAAATGGCTTGTTGTCACCGTTTGACTTAGGAATTATGGTTGTGAAATCCTGCGGCTGTTTAGAATAACGCTTACCGAAGAGACCGTTGATAAGGTCAGCAAGCAAATCATAAACAGTATTTACAAAACCTTTTGACTGAATCGGTTCAGCAGATACGATTGTGATAAGTTTGTAAACGAAATTAGATACGCCACAGAAACCGCTGTCTTTCTTATCAGAAATATTAAGAATTGAAAGAACTACATCGTTCCAGATAAGGTCATGTGAATCGAACTTACCGTATTCCTTGCCTTGGAGTGTACCAAGAATAGGGAGGAACTTGTTAGCAATTTTATCAATATTTTCCCAAAGGTTATTTGTAAGAGCACTGTTACCGTTTTCATCGCAAATACCGAGAAGAGCTGCAACACCCATTGCTCTTTCACCTGAGTTAGTTGCCTTCTTCATTGAGTAATCTCCACCGTAGTAAAGAATTACTGAATTCAAGAGGTCAAAAATTGTAGCACTTGAATTAACATCTTCGTTTTCTGTCTTCCAAGTTTTGCCTTTGTATGTTACAGGAACATATCCTTCAAGTACATATGCAACTGCATCACGAGCCATAGGAAGAATTGTACCTTCAAGTGTTGCGTTGATTGTACCGTCATTGGCTACATTTACAAGTGATGAATAATCCTTATTAGGAAGTACGTATGATAAGTATTCTTTAAGGCATACATAAGCAACTGCTTCTGCATCCTTACAACCATCCCATTCTGCTGGGTGGATAATATCTTGAAGTTTGCCTGCACCAAGGTTAACCTGGCCGATACAAGCAACAAGCATAGGAACCATTGCTGATTCAAGATTTGCTTCTGAAAGAACAGCATCAGTACCGTTAGCATCATAGAATGCCTTGAGGATGTTAGCATCAGTAGCATCTGCTGTGTACTGAACCATCTTAAGTGCATTGTTAACGAGTGTTGAAGTGATTTTCCTGATTGTTGCATCATTGATTGATTCAACACCGTCTGCCTTTGTTGTTTGAGATTTTGCCATTTCCGGACGATTGCCGATAATGTTATCTCTTTGTGGGAACAAATCATTAACTGCTGCAACAAGTGCATCGTTAAAGCCTGCTACCATTGAACCGTAATTTGAATATTCATTTTTAAAGAAATCGTCAATATTCTTTGTTCCGGTTTGTGCAAAGTAAAGGTTGATAGGACCTGTTTGCATATTGAAACCGTAGTCAGCAAGAGGGCTGTATCTTAACTTAGCAAAGAGCTTTGTTTCATCAATATCTGACCACTTGCCTGTTGATGTTTCAGCAGCTGCACGGTCAAATGAAAGCTGTTCCTTAGCTTTTGCAATAAAGTCATCTGCTGATTTATCGCCATAAGCTTCGTAATTAGCTTCAGCCCATTCGTTAATCTTTGCCTGGGTATAGTTAGAAGCAATATCGCTTGTACTCCATTCACCCTTTTTGTCGAAATAATAATAGTATGCATTATCAAGATTTCTGTCACCCTGGGTGTTTACATGGAGAAGCTTGACTGTACCCTTGAGAACTGTATCCCAAGCAAGATCAAGTGCTGTATAACCTAATTTGAAAAGAGAATCGGTTGGCTTAAATGTAATCTTTGTTGTTTGCTCTGTTGCATAACCGTTTGCATCCGGATGTCCATAAGCAAAAAGAAGAACATTAAGCGGATTGCCGTCATCATCTTTAAATTCGCTTGAATATACAAGGTTAGGGTCATAACCGAGTTTAGCAGCTGCTGCTGCATAATCCGAGCCTGACTTATTCATTTCAGCCTTGATTTCAAGATAACGAGTAGCTGATGTATCCTGGATAGGTTTGAGTGAGCCATCTTCGTTCTTTTCATTATATTCTTGGTTATATGTAACGAGAACGCTTATCTTCTGAAGAAGCTCGGTAGAGAGCTTATCGAAAAGCTGGTCATCATATACCCATTGAGTTTTGCCACTCTTGAAATCATTGATTTCATCCTGTGTATACCATTTAGTATAGTTGAAAATAAGCTGCTGAACAATGTTATAAACAAGGTTTTTAGCATAACTTTCATCACTGAAGCCTAATGGACCTGCAAGAAGCTTGTAGATATTAACCGCACTCTTAAGAACACCGAGGTTGAAATCACCTCTTAATACCTGACCGAGTACATCCTTACCGGCATAGTCAGCTGAGTTGATTTGAAGAAGAGCAAGAGCTCTCTTAACAATCTCAGTTGATGAATAGTTTTCTCTTGTAACATGCCAGAAATTCTTGCTGGCATCACTTGAAGCTAATGATTTAAGCTGAATGTTACCTGCATCACCAACATAACTACCATACTTAGAAAGAAGACCTGCAACACTCTCAAGTGTAAGCATTACATCATCAACGCTGTCAAGCTTAACTGTTAAGGTATATTTAATAATACCGAACGCGTTGATATTAAGATGCTTTTGAGCGGCATCCCATGTCATATAAGCTGTAACGCTGGATGGGAGATTTGCAAGAAGGTTGTAAACTGTTGGAGCAACTGTAGGAAGCATAAGGTCCGCATAGTCAAGCAATGCTGTTGCGGCTTGTTCGTCAGAAAGAATATTCCAAGCAAGGTCGTTATATTCTAACGCGTCATCTGTGTACTGCTTTTCTGAGCTAACAGGTGCAGCGCGAGCTGAAAATGCACATGTTAAACAAGAAGCAGCCATAAGAACAGCCATAAACAACGCAAGCAGCTTATGGGAAAACTTTTTTGCTTTCGTTTTCATTTTTTTTTACCTCCGTAAAATTTTAAAAAATTTAAAGTGAAGTGTTAACATATTGTGCGTAATGCCCATCGCAATCTCTGACCATCAGGCAATCTGAATTAGAATGAAGGCTCATTACAAGCCACAGCATTAAATTGGCGCAATATGTGCTTTAAGCACATTATAATTATTACATACAGCCACCCGAAAGTCAATAAATTAAACTTACAATCCTCATTTTTGTAACTTTAGCCAAAAACAACTTCGTTTTTTTGTCACTCTGCACAATTAGTTTACGAAAATTTTACAATTTGTTAATAACTTTAAGGAGAAAAATAAGCTTTTCACGGCGAGTAAAGCGACGATACTTTACACAATTTTTACATTTGTAAAGGCTTCGGGCTTTACATTTTACAAAATTGTTAATGCACTTTTTCTATGTTTTGTTCGTTTTTCAGTTACTCTTAATAAAATCGACGCTTGTTAGACATAATTTCCAATTAAGTCCATTTACAAGCACTCCGTTGTCAAATTCAAAACGCAAAATATGTTAAAATTCACAATAAATTCAAAATATGTTATAAAATTATTGACTTATTAGATTTTATTTGATATAAATATATTGTATTTGTTAATACGCGTGTGGATATCCTGCGCCTAAAAAGCAGTTTTTGTGTAGAAACTGTGTAATAAACAAATACTGCTCGGCGCATAATCCAAAATGCGTTACCATACGACAAAGTTCGTAAATCATATTGTAAAGGAGAGAAAATTTATATGAGAACGAGCAAAAAAATACTCAGCTTTTTCTTAGCTGTGGTAATGGTCGTGACCACTTGTTCGGTTGGATTTACTGCATTTGCAAAAAACAGTAATGACAACCCATTGTGGAACACTTCCAGCGTTAATGCTTCATCCGCATATAAAACCGTCAACGGTTTGGCAGATGAGCTTCCGTCCCTTCTCATGGGTATAGACGCAATTTCAAAAGTAGTCTATAACAAAGGGGCAATCAGTCTTGGTACAACTTCAGACAAGTTGACTAAAGACCAGAAAGAATCAATTAAGGAGAATACGACTCTTCCTGAGATGTTGCAGGCACTTCAGCCTACGCTTATCAATGCTGTCGGCAAAATGGCTGTATCTACAAGCCAATCGGAATTTGTCACAGACATTATTGGTGAATCATCATCAAATGTAAGCAATTATGACTACCTCAACAATTTCAGTGACGACATCAATTTCTTCCAGCTTGCAGGTATGTGCCATAAGCTCATTTATGACGGTGTAAGCAACATTTCTGCAAACAAAGAAACAAAGAAAGCACTTGAAGATATTCTTTATGGTGCAGGCGATCGCAACCTTGATGGTAAAGCAATCAAAAAAATCACTGTTGACTCAACAGGTCAGCATAAGCATTATGTTAACATTAAATACAACACCAAAGGTTTGTGGTATTTAACAACATTAGTAGATTCAAATACTTCTACTAACTTTGATATTTCCGATGCTGTTGATAATATTTTGCCTGCAATTGCACAGCAATATGACGATCAAGTTGCAGATGGTAAAATCAAACCTGTTGAACTTTCTTCAATCACAGATATGTTGGACTTCAACGGTGACGGCGGACATGTAAGAATAGGCGAAACATCTATGATGGCAAGCCTTTCACAGCTTAAATCTGCAACCTACACACTCACAGAAGCTCAGCAGAAAACCGTAAATGAAGTATGCAGTTACTTAAACAACTACTATAAAGTTTTTGGTATTGATCTTAATGCTTCTGATGTTGCTGATTGTATTTACTATGCATATTCACCTCAATCAGATACTTTCACAAATATGTTTGGCGGTAACTTAGCAAGAACCATGCCTTACATTAGACTTGCTGTTGACGGCGGTGCAGATTTCAAACTCTCTGCTGATTCAGATTTCTTTAATGACCAATGGAATCCAAAAGTTACATCTCCTACCGGAGACCCATACACCATTGAATCAACCGGTATTAAAACTTTTAAAACTGTTGATGGATTATTATCACAGATTGAGCCATTCTTTGCTAAAGCTCTCGGATACGACAGTCTTGACACTGCAGTAAGCGAAATGCTCACCAGAGATAGTGTATCCACAGATGCATTATCAATGTCATCTGTAAAGGATTATATCACAAGCCTTTATATCATATTATCATACGCTTCACTTGTTGATGATGTAAATGGCGGCGGACGACAAAACGCTCCTTATGCTCAATATATTTTAAAAGGAGCATTGGTTGACTTTAAAGGACTTAAACTTGAAGATATAAATCAAGCAGTCGATAAGGATATGCCTGCGGGCTTCAACTTCTACTGGCAAGACGGAGATGAATTCTTCCTTACAGATGATGAACTTGAGCAGATGTATTCAATTTTGAACTTGGTTGCTACTCAAGATAACAATTTCCCTGAAACAATAAACGGATATTTTGCTGACGGTAGTATGAAGTTTAATGATACAGACGGTTCTAAAACTTTCATTCTTCCTAAGAATCTCAGAGATACAGCCACTATTGAATATTTTGCTACATTCTTGAAGATGTACAGCAGAAAGAATAACAACTCTGATGCACAACAGCGTAACAAGGTTATCAACTTGTTTGCAGGTAACTGGATTAGCAACAGAAGCAATAAAACAAGTGATTATATTCAAAATGCTACTCTTTTAGATACAGAAAATTCAGATCCTAACACCGGTATTTATGCATACAAGCATACCGGCAATACTTATTCAAAAGCAGATTTAAATGAATGGGTTAAATATTCATATATGTCAACTCTTACATCTTATTTTTGCTCAAAAATAAGCACTGCGTCTGACGACTTAACTTATGATAACAATTCAATCAAATGTTCTTTGGATATTAGCAAGTTTATCAATGACTATGTTAAAGAACATCTTGATACAACAGGTGTAACTCTTACAGACGCTCAAAAGCAGCCTGTTATCAACAATGCACTTGCAGCTCTTTGTGGTAACGGTGGTACACAGCTTACAAATATAGTTCTTAACTCTATTATTTCCACATATCTCGATCCGAGTTCAACAATAGGTAATATTATCAACGGTGCTCTTGACGAACTTGCTTCAACAAAAATTGACCTTGTCAAAGCAACTTACAATATTTGGGCTAACCTTATTGAATCACCGGTTGAAACAATATTCAATCTTCTTCCGCTTGTTGTTGTTCTTGTAAATGAAGTACTTGAACCGATATTCTTCAGTGCTAAATCAGGTGAAACCAAGCAAAACAATATGCTTTATAACTTCACACATGATGGTCTTCTCTATGACTTAACCGCTGATTACGGCTCATACATCGGTATTGACACACTTGCTTGGGACCTTAATGAAATGCTTCCATTGCTTATGCATTGGCTCAAGAATGACGGTTCTTATGACAAGATGGGCGGTACATATTGGAATAACGGTGCTGAAAAGAATTTCAAAATCACCAAATATACCGATTTATCAGGCGGACTTGATAAAATTACGACAAAGAATATTACAACAAGTACTGTTATCAGCAAACCAGAATATGTTACTAAATATGAAAAGATTGTTGACAGTAAAGGCAACGAAATCACTTCTAAAGTTGTAACAGAAAAGAAGACAAAAACAGAAGTGGATGAAAACGGTACCGCAAAGACAGTTGAATATACCGAAGATGTTACATACTATACATATAATGGTGTAACAAGCAATGATATTTCAGTAGCTCTTGCAAAAGCTCCGACAAATGCTAAATTTACTGTTTACAGTAAATATGAAGCAAAAGTTCCTTACATCACAGGAATTTACATTGCCGATAAAGCACTTAGGGACGCTAAGCTCAGCGGACTTGATAAGGTTCTTAAGAAAGCATTTACAGATGATAAAGGCGTTCTTTCAGACACAAACGCTCAGCTTGCAACCGGACTTGCAGAAGTAATTAACGAACTTGCAGGATTATTTACAACAGCAGTTGACACTTATGTAAATACCCCATCACTCAGAAATCAAGTTAAGGGTAAAGATAACAACGGAAATATTGCTAACAGCGGACTTAACAACTTAATGGTTGCTATTCCACAGCTCTTCGATATTATGGAAGACCTTGGAGCAGATAAGTACGGTGTCAGCAAAAATGCATGGACATACTGCTACGACGGTAAATTTAAAACTGAAGAAATTACAGTATCGGGTAAAACCTATACCGCTGTTTCTAACACAAAGGTAACTGAATTCAAGTCATATGCTCAAAATCCTGATTCAACAAAGATTTTCGATACTTTCGTTGGTATCTTTGTAGAAGATTGGCTTGATGCAATCCTCGGTCTTGTAAACAATGTTATTGATTCAGACAACAGCGCATTTGCAAAGAACCTTCCTCTCATTACAGGTGTTCTTCAGTCAATCGGCGGATTTGGCGAAACAAGCGCACTTACAGACTTGTTTAACAGCATTTTCCAAATCACCCGTGAAAGCAAATACAGCTTTACATTTGAAAAGCAGGCAAGCGGATTTGTCGGACTTGATAAAAACAATGCTTACTTCCTTATCACTAATGTAAGCAAGCTTGTAGATGTAATTCAAAGTCTTGTTAAATCATTTAAGAAGACTGACAATACAAATAAAAATACAAATAATAATACAACAACTGCTCCTACACAGGCAGTTCAAACTTCTAACTCATCAGTTGACATTTCAGCGTATAAGAGCAAAGATGTTAAGAGTGTTGACAGCACAATTGAAAAGCTTGATAAAGCATTGTCATCTCTCCTTGCTGATTCAAGAATCAATGGCTATTCAATCAACAAAACAAATAATATTATTGTCGGCGTAATTTCATTACTTTCAAATTACATCGGTGCTAACTCAGCAAATGCAGTAATAGATTTACTTAATACCTATTTATATTACCTTAACGGTGAAGATTCACGCTCAGCTGATTCTAACGGTAATGTTAACCCTAAGGATATCTACACAAATGAAGGACTTACCACAGTAGTAGTAAGAACTTATGCACTCATTGAATCACTTGTTGCAAACCTTACTGATAAGTACGCTTATTCATACACAGGTGCAAACAATGTTTCAGCTAAATACAATCTTATCAGCGAAGCAGTTAACGGACTTATTTCTCCTGACTCATTAGCTGTAAGAATTAAAGACACAGATATTAAGAATGCCAGCGGTAAACTTAAGAAGCTTGCAAGCTGGAGCGATGCTGTTAATGACAACGGAACACTCAATGTAAGCATTAACTGGGGTGTTTCAGCCGGCAACAGAGATGAGTTTATGAATGGTCTTTCAACATCACTCAGACTTCTCACATCTATTATCGGCGTACTTCTTATTGACACAGGCATTTACGAAAATGCACTTTATCCGGTTCTTAATACAATCGCAGTAAAAACAGGCATCACAGTTGATACTCCTGAAAAGTTCGCTGACAAGAGCAATCCATACCGTGATGAAGTATTTGTAGGAATTGTTAACCCAATCGTTGCATTACTTGACAAATTCTTTGAAAAACCTGTAACTACATTGTTGAACCTTGTATCGGCTATCGGTGTTATATTAGATGACACAACAGCTCCTACACTTGCTTCAACAATTGCAAACGCTGTTAAACCTATTTCAAATGAAGTTAACGGACTTGCAAAAATCCTCAGAATAAGCAATGGTACTCTTGGTGCAACATCACCTACTCTTGCTTCATTCCTTGAAAACATTGCTACTAAAACATTCGGTAAATTGGTAACAGTTAATGATAAGCAGGAAATCGGTATTGAAGTAAAGGGATACCTTCTTTCAGGTAATAATATTATACCTATTATAAATACACTTCTTGCTAAAACAGGCATTAAGCTTAATAACATTAACTGGAATGCACTCGGCAAAACAGCTTCTCCTGCTCAAACACTTCTTTATGTTCTTGATTATGTAATTGAATTCGTAAAGACAAACAATAATCTTACCACAATCATTCAGTTGATTATGGGCAACAACAAGATTAGCAAGGGAATTCAAAAGCTTATCAAGTACATCGAAACAGGTAAGCTTGACGCTATGGGACTTCTTAAAGTTATCGGCAAACTTCTTGACTTCACTCAGTCACCAACAGAAGTTTACTGGACTTATAAGAATTACAAGGGTACATCATTAAACTTTAAGTATCCTGACGGAATTACATCTTATGATGCAAATAACGCTGTTTCACAGCTTGACACAGCAGTTGATGCAGTTATGGCTCTTCTCGCCAACTTCGGTGTAGTTAACGCATCAAATCTTAAGAGCATTGTCAGCGGATTGGCATTTACAAACGCTAACCTCACATCTCTTGCAAAGGCACTTTACGGTGCGCTTGATACCAAGAAGATTTCACCATATCTCAATATGGCAGGCATTGCAGTATCACCAAAGGGTGTTGCTAATCTCCTTGTAGATAAGAGCTATGGCAAAACTTACACTTCAGCAGCCAACACACTTAAGAAGGCAAAGAGCTGGAAGAAAGTTAAAACAATTAACTGGGGCTTCAAGGATGGTTCAGCAAAGGCAGAGCAGGGCTTTATCAATGCTCTTGCAGCAATCCTCCGTCCTGTAAACAGCGTTCTTGCTGTATTCCTCAATGAAGGAAAGATTGACCTCAGCAATATCAATATCAAGAAGGCTTCAACTTCATTTGATATTAAAGACAGCAACGGTAAAGTAACAAGCAAAGTTGCACTTACTTATATGCTTAAGAAAGGCGTTCTCACTCTTACCCTTAAGGATGATATGAACCCTGACTCCAAGCTTTCAACAATTAAGCTTGACCTTAACGCTCTTAATGTAGGCGTTAACGGTATTAACGGTTATGAAGGCGCAATTGTTCCTCTTCTTGATGTTCTTCAAGTAAGCAACAGCAAGATTAAAACATTTAAGCAGTATCAAAAAGATTGCAAGAAGGCTAAAGATAATGTAATTCTTGATGTTCTCAATCCTCTTATGAGCTTTGTAGATACACTTCTTGATAAGCCATTTGATACACTCACATCTGTTCTTCCAAACCTTGCATACTTTATTGATAACAACGGCATAGGCCAGTTACTCGATAATCTCCTTGCTCCTGTTACAAACATTCTTAAAACTGCTAAATCAGCAGGTGTGGATGTTGATAAGATTCTTACAATGGTACTCGGCAAGGACCTTGGCAAAGTTGTTACAAACGCACTCAAGGTTAAAGGTGTTAAGCTTAACATCAAACTTGCAGACCTTAAGTCTTGCAACATTCAAGATATTGTAGTTCCTCTTCTTAACTCATTACTTAAGAAGACCGGTATTAAACTTCCTGAATTTAAGTGGTCAACAATCGCATCACACGGTAAGGTTGTTACATCTAAATCAATGGTTAAGAATGCCGAAGGCAAGTTTACAAATAAGGAAGTAATTGCTGATAAGGGCGAAGTTCTTGTTGCAGTTCTCCGTTATATTGCAGATACTCTTGTTAAGAACTCAAAATCTATCAAATCACTTATTACTTCAATTAAAGCTATTAAGAGTAATGATATGCTTAAATCTATCATCTCAACCGTATTCACTACAATCGGCCTTGCTGATAAGGATGATATTGTTCGTGCAGTATTCTACTTCTTAACAGGCGAACCTACTAATGCATTCTGGGATTACACAGCTTATAAGACAGGTTCATATGACTTCTCTTATCCTGAAAGTGTTGATGTTGACTTCCTTAAGAATCTTCCTCCAATGCTTGACGGACTTGTAGGCGGTTTGGTTGACGGCGGTCTTACCAAGTTAATCGGCGGTCTTATCTTCAAGGATGACATTATTAACTCACTTCTTACCGGACTTTACGGTGCAGTTGAAGGTGTTAAGGTTGGCGACGGTTCACTCGTTTCTCTCCTTGCACAAACTAACATTGACTTCTCAACAAGCAATGTTGCTAAACTTCTTACAGATGAATCTTACGGTCAAACTTATGCTGCAAATGCAAGCGTAATCGCAAAGGCAGGTTCATGGTCAAAGGTTAACACAGCATCACTTAAGTGGGGTGTTAAGGATGCAGATACATTCTTCCACGCACTTGTTGCAGTTCTCCGTCCTATCTACGGTGTACTCGATGTACTTCTTAATGATGCATCACTCGGAATCTTTGACATAGTAAGAATTCCTGGTTCAAACGGTTATACATCATCAATCGTTCCTCTTATGGAAGCATTCTCAATGTATAACATCAAAACTCAGTATCAATACAGAGAAGATATAAACGAAGCTTACGATAATATTCTTCTTGATATTATCAATCCTCTTTGGGATAAGGTTGAGGATATACTTAATGCTCCTCTTGAAACATTGTTTGCAATGCTTCCAAACCTTGCACTCTTCATTGGTAATGACGGACTTTGCCAGATTCTTGACAACCTCCTCACTCCTATTTCAGCTCTTGTTGATGCTATCAAACCAATAGTTGATCTTAATACTCTCTTACCTGCACTTCTTAAGGCACTTAAAGTTGACCTTAATTCAATTCTCGGTAAGATTGGTGTTACAAACTTCTCTCTTGACATCTATGACCTTAATGCAACACTTAAGCCACTCCTTGGCGGTGACGCTATTATTCCTCTTGTAAATAATATCCTTGGTCTTATTAAGATTAAGGGCGCACCACTCGGAATTAAGCTTAATGATGTAGATTGGTTGAAACTTGCAAGCCACGGTAAAGTAATTACAGACACTTCACAGGCTGCTACATACGGTGCAAGAATTTATGTTGAAGGTGATTCATCAGAAACACTCATTGCAGTACTCGGCTACTTAATCGAAACTGTTAACACAGGCGATAACTTCAAGAACATAAGTGATCTTATCACAGGTCTTGTAGGCGGTAACGAAACTGTATCCGGAGTTGTTAATCAGGTTCTTCCTGTTCTTAAGGGTGATACTGATACAGTTATTGCTTCTCTTGTAGACCTTCTTCAGACAATGGCATAAACATAAAGTTTTAGCCGAAATAAAAATCAGGGGCAACTCCTTTTGGAGTTGCCCTTTATCTTTTTATATTTATATTATCTTTTTATATTTATAAATAAAAAATCTTGTATTACCATTAAAAATAAGATATAATATCAAATGAATTATATCTTTTACTTGGTGGTGATGTTATGCTTCTCGGCAAGGCAGCCAAAGGAAGAGTTGTTAAACCTATAAATTCTGTTGACGAAAGCGGTTATGTTTATCCCTTAAATGTAGTTGAAATTAACGGACATAAAAACCAATATGCTTTTGTAATGGGAGTAACTCACACAGTATGCAATTTTGACGGTAGAATTATTGCAGCACTCATTCCTAAAGACTCTGAGAACAAAAATTTAAAAACTATATGGATTATGGCGTCACGCAGTTCACGCTATATAAATCAAGACATTTTACAGGTTATTGATGTAGAAAACGATTTTCCGCAATATAACCTCATTTGCTACTATGAATCAAGTGCCGGCGCAGTTGTATATAGGTCAATTAAAGGAAAGCTTCGTTATCTTCTTATTAAAAACAAACGCTCGTCAAATTGGGGATTTCCTAAAGGCCATCTTGAAATGGGCGAAACAAAATATGATGCAGCAAAAAGAGAAGTGCTTGAAGAAACAGGGCTTCATATCCGTATTCAACTTGGATATGAAGGAATATCAAAATACAAGCTCAGAAATAATGTTGATAAAAAAGTTTCAATCTTTGTTGCAACTACCGATGATATGCGAACCATAGTTCAGGAAGAAGAAATTGATGACTTTATGTGGCTTGCTTATGACCAGGCAATTGGATTTTTATCATTTGAAAATGATAAAAAAATATTGCGTGAAGCAGTTGATTTCTTACTTAAAAACAATCTTATTGTTACAAAAGATATTCCTCTGCCGCAAGATGTTCAAAAAGAAATGGAAATAAAAGAGAAACTCAGGCAGGAAAGAATAGCACAAATGGAAAGGCAAAAGCAATTTACCCCGCCGCAGAAAAGCAAGCAACAAATAAGATATGAAAATTATAAGAAAAAGCAAAAACAAAA
>ULOE01013962.1_pt1 | contig 21783 bp, 10 predicted proteins | sample 1952291 | NCBI WGS metagenome assembly ULOE01 (sample SAMEA4835595, study PRJEB28245) | human gut metagenome | biome: gut microbiome; material: fecal sample | place: Denmark | collected 2008 | reverse complement strand
GAACGGGGTTCGGATAGTGTCCGGACTCCGTTCTTGCGATATATGAATACCGGCGTAAGCCGGTCGAAATTTTTGAGGGTGGGGGAGCGCCCCAGCGGTACGTTTCGTTTTAAGAAATTATGCGGTTCGTTCTGAAAAGGCGAAACGCTTCGTTTTGCGGATTATATTAATATACATGAGTCTTAACAAATTTCAAATTCCAATAAAAAATCTATGCCGGTTTTTTTTACTGATGGGACTTATATTGTTTGCTCCGGTAATGATATATGCCGAGATAAAAAACGTGAAAGGCATTGTTGTAGATGAATCCGGAGAATCCCTGATTGGAGCTACCGTAAAAGAAAAAGGAACAGCCAATGTTACTGTCACAAATTTCGAAGGAGTATTCAATCTGAAACTGACGACTCCCAAACCCGTGTTGGAAATCACCTACATGGGATATGAAACAGCAACATATCCTGTGAAAACCTCACAAGTAAAAGTGGTCATGAAAGTTGCGGAAAAATTGCTCGATGAGACTGTTGTCGTGGCATACGGTACACAGCGGAAAGTCACCGTGACAGGTTCTGTCGCCTCTATCGGGGCCGACGACATCAAGAAAAGTTCTGCCCCGAATATCACGGCAGCCATTGCCGGACGGCTTCCCGGTCTGACGACCATACAGACCAACGGTGCCCCGGGCAAGGACGAAGTGACGATGTTTTTACGCGGGGCAGCTACGTACAACGATAAGAAACCCTTGATTCTGGTCGACGGTATTCCCCGGGAAAGCATTCGCGAAATAGATGCCAACGAAGTACAGTCGATTACCGTGCTCAAAGACGCCAGTTCTACAGCCGTATTCGGAGTGCGGGGAGCCAATGGAGTTATCCTTGTGACCACCCGGAGAGGTGAGAAAGGGAAAGTCTCCGTACGTCCCTCCCTCTCGTATAGTATGCAGACATTTGCCCGCAAATCTACCCGGCGCAATTCGTGGGATTATGTGCGCTTGCTCAACGAAGCACGCAAAAATGAAGGAGCAGCCCCCGAGTTTGACGAAAAAGACATTGCCAAGTTCGATGCTTGGCGCGATGGTTCGGGGCCCTCTGACCCCGTAGACCGTTATTGGTATCCCAATACCGACTGGCAAAGCATTTACTTCAAAGACTATGCCTCCATGGTGAAAGCCAATGTCGACATATCGGGAGGTTCCGACCGCTTGCAGTACTTTGTAAATGCAGGATATGTATACCAGGGGGGTATGTACAATACCGAACCGAAATCGCAACTGGGATACGACCCCCAGGCGAAGATGAACCGTTATAATTTCCGTTCCAATATCGACTATTCATTCAGCAAATGGATAAAAGCCTCTTTTGACCTCTCCAGTTTTATCGAAAAAGTAAACGGGACGAACGGGGTGGAATCGGCCGTCTGGGGCGACGCGATAACGGCCCGGCCCACATCTCCCGGCCCGCTTACCGTAGCCGGATTCAAAGTACGTGAAAACGGGACCGACTCCGAAGGCAACGTCCTTGTGCACGACGTCAGGCCCGGGCAGGTGGTACACGACCCGGTACAGACCTTGGAATCGGGGTACGGCAATATGAATCGCAGCGGATACAATTTGCAGACACGTTCCGGAGTGAATGCCATAGCGTCGTTGAATGTAGACCTCGGATTTATTACAAAAGGCCTGAGCCTGAAAGGGCTGGCATCGTTCGAGTCGAGGAGCAATAACGTGACCACCGCATTGAAAGGTTTCGTGACCTACAAGTATGAGCGCAAGCCTGCCGGTCTGGACCAGCCGATTTACACCTTCGACGGGGATAATGAGGAGGACGACCCCTTGAGCCTGCACCGCTCCACGACAAGCAACTACTTCCTCAATATGCAGATGCAGCTCAATTACAACCGCACATTCAACAGCAGGCACTATGTAACCGGTATGGTGCTTTTCCAGAGAGATTTGCGCGAGATGGCCAGCGGTGACATCCCTTACAATATGGTGGGACTGTCGGCACGCGGTACATACGCATTCGATAGCCGTTATCTGGCAGAGGTCAATATCGGTTACAACGGGACGGAGCAGTTTGCCCCCTCCAATCGTTTCGGATTTTTCCCGGCATTCTCTTTGGGTTGGGTCATATCGAACGAATCCTTTATGGACAATTTGCGCAATAACGGAATCATCTCCAATTTGAAGCTAAGGGCATCTGTCGGCAAAGTCGGGAATGACGGTCTGGGAAGCACCCGGTTCCTGTATCTGGACAATATCGACCTGCAATACCATACCAGCCATATCCCCTCATTAGGGAACGGAGGCAAAATTTACGAACGGATGGTAGGGAACAAGAACATCCATTGGGAAGTAGCGTGGAAGCAGAACTATGCCGTCGATTTGACGCTTTTCGATGACTTGGACTTGACTTTCGATTACTTTATCGAAGACCGTAGCGACATTCTTATCGAGAGGAATACCGTCCCGGCCATCTCCGGACTTACATCCTCGCAATTGCCGAGAGTGAATATGGGCGAGATAAAGAACAAGGGATACGAAATCACCTTGGACTATAATACAGACATCACCCGTGATTTGAACATCAATTTTGGCGGAAACTTCTCTTATGCAAGAAACAAGGTCATATCGGCCGATGAAGCCGTATTGTCGAGCGACTATGCCTACAGATACCGTGAGACCGGATTCTCTTTGGGGCAGAATTGGGGATACATTATCGACCATACCGTAGACCCTGAGCATGGAAAAGACGGTTCCGGATTCTTCAACAGTAAAGAAGATGTCATCAATAGCGGGCTTACCTATGAGACCGGAGGAGGAATCCCCCAGCCGGGAGACTTTATCTACAAAGACCTGAATGGAGACCATATTATCAATGAGAAAGACATGGCCCCTATCAAGTACTCTTCTCTGGTGCCCCGTATAAGCTACGGCTTCCATATAGGAGCCTCTTACAAAGGATTCGATTTCTCCGTCATGTTCCAAGGCGTAGGACAATACTCCAAATACTATTCGGGACGGGGCATATTTGAAGAAGAAGGCTCCAAATACTATTTGGACATTTGCGACAACCGCTGGAATGAAGAGCGCTATGCCAACGGGGAGAAAATCACGCATCCGCGTTTGGCAAATTCCGGTTCCGTGAGCCATATACAGAATAGTTACTATATAATGGATGCCGCCTATATGCGTCTCAAGAATGCAGAGATAGGATATACCTTCCCCGCACGGCTTACTCGCAAAGCGAAAATGAACCATGTACGCATCTATATCTCCGGTGACAATCTCTGTACGTGGACAGCGCTGCCTACAAAAGCATTCGACCCGGAACAGGCATCGGTAGTAGACTACCCCTTGATGCGGACATTCAATTGTGGAATCAATATTCAATTCTAATATCCCCAGATATGAAAAAGAAACTATTATATACCTGCATTGCGGCCTCTTTTGCACTATCGTTAGGCTCTTGTAGCGATGTGATGGACGTTACACCTGACGGACGTCTCTCTCTCGAAGAAGTATTTGCCAATCCCGATTATACGGCCGCTTATTTTTCCCAGGCATTCGATAATTTGCCTCATAAAATGATGAACTATTATTGGTTCGACAACCTGCCTTCGGCGCTGAGCGATGAGTCTTGGTCATGCGACGATGTGGAAGGGGTCGGCGCCATCAATGCCTATAAAGGGCAGGGCAGTGCCCGTGAAAATCTCTTCGAGACATGTTATAACGAAAACTTCGAATGCCAGTATTGGGAAAGATATTGGAAGTCGATACGCACCATAAATGTCTTTTTACAGAATATCCCTACCGCTGCAGTCAACAGCGAGACAGACCGGTCGAGAATGACGGCCGAGGCACATGTATTGCGGGCTTACTATTACTTGCAGTTGATAAAATGGTATGGAGCGCTTCCCATAATAAAAGTCCCTTTCCCGGACGATGTCGACTACTCGACCGTAAAAAAGAGCTCGGCCGTAGACTGCCTCAAGTTTGTCGTAGAAGATTGCGAGACGGCTATGCTGTGCGAAGACCTGCCGTGGCGTATAGTGAACGACCGGGAATTCAGGCGCCTGACCCGCGCCATGGCTGCAGCTATCCGTTCCCAAGCTGCTCTGTATGCCGCAAGCCCGCTGTATAATACCGGTGGCGAAAATCTCTGGGACTATGCTTACGAGAAAAACAAGGACAGCTATCAGAAGCTGAAAGCCAATGGGTATGAGCTGTACACACAACAACATCATCCGGAAGAATATCTGAATGCCTATGGAGAGTATTTCGCGCAAAATGCCACAGGTGGGGCAAATCCTATCGACCGCGAAACCATTTGGTTGGACATCAAGGACAACTGGGGCATGTGGTGGGTATGGGGCCTGCCTATACAGAGCAATTACAGGGCCGGTTGCGTGCCTTCCCAGGAGTTGGTCGATGCCTATGATATGCTCGAAACTGGGAAACCCGTTCTGGACTTGAAGCAACCCTACCTCGACGAGACACATTTGCAGCCTAACTATACCGAGGGCTCAGGGTACAATCCGGCACGCCCTTACGAAGGCAGAGACCCTCGCTTCTATGCCACGATAATCTATAACGGGGCTTCTATATACGTAGGTAACACCAAATCTGTCGTGCAGACTTATAACGGAGGCAATAGCGAACTTCGCGACAATGACCGCCGGTACACCCGTACCGGTTATTACCTGAACAAATACCGTAACTGGCAAGCCTATTCCGGTCTCTCCGGACAAGACGGCAAGTGGAAGCATTATCGTATGGGAGAAGTATATCTCAATCTGGCCGAAGCCGCCATTGAAGCCGGGCATATAGACGAAGGGCTGGCGCTTATCAACGATATACGGCATCGCGCCGGGTTCGACCCGTCGGTAGACGTCACCGCGACTACCCAGGAGGAAGCCCGCTTGTTGTTGAGGCACGAACGCCAAGTTGAGTTTGCCTTCGAAGAACACCGTTTCTTCGATACAAGAAGATGGACGAGAAACGAAGAAGATCTGGAGAACGAAAAGTTCTGTACCGGTATGAGGGCCAAACGTTCGGGGCTCAAACTGACATACGAACGCTTTATCGTCGGTTCTGACGGTTCGTCGCCCAGCAAGCTTTCCTATAAAGCTAAATGGCATTTCTTGCCGATACCGATTGATGATGTGTCATCATTGGAAGACCAGACCGGAGACCGCTGGCAGAATTATGGTTGGTAACAAGTCTTAAAAATATAATCATGAAAAAAATAAGAAAAATAGTAATGATTGTTGTGGCGGCTTGCTCTCTGGCAGGAGTTGGAGAGGCTGCTTCTCAAACAAAACATCTGGCCGGAGTCGTTCGCGACGAGGCAGGAAACCCCGTTCCCGGAGTATCCGTCAAAATATTGGATTCATGGCAATACGTCATAACCGATTCTGAAGGCAGATTCTATATAAATACCGATAAAGCCGACGGCAAACTCTCTTTTAGCTGTATCGGTTATAAAAACGAGATATTGCCGATAACCGAAAATTCGGATATGGAAGTGAAAATGCTCCCCGATGCCTCATGCAGCGATGAAATGCTCGACATTGCCTTAGACCGTACCGAACCGCGTTTTTCCTACACCGGGTCTATGAGTACCGTGAAGAGCCGAGAGATAGAACTGTGGCAGTCCAAAGGCCTTACCGAAACCCTTCAAGGAAAGCTCGCGGGATATCATGACGGACATATCAGGGGACTCAGTTCGATGAACGGCGAAGCGATATTGATAGTGCTCGACGGAGTGCCGGCGCCAACCCTCGATTTGAATTCGCTCGACCCGAGAAGCATAGAGTCGGTCTCTATACTGAAAGATGCCGCAGCAAAGGCACTCTATGGCCCCCTTGGAGCATAGGGAGTGATATTGGTTACGACCAAGAAAGGCCGTCCCGGGAAAACTCAAGTCAATGTGAATCTGAATTTTGCTCTTGAGATGCCTACTGTAAAGGCCGATATGCTCGACTCTTACCAATACGCTGTTTTACGTAATCAGGCACTGGCCAATGACGGGTTGCAACCCGTTTACAGCCCGGACGACATCACTGCTTTTGCCGATGGTACCGGTATCGACAACGACTGGCGCAAAATTTTTCTGAAAGACATGCGTACCTCGCAACGGTACAATATAGAACTCAACGGAGGAAATGAGAGAGTACGTTATTATGTCAACGGCGGTTATGCCCGTACGGAAGGAATGTATAAAGTAGACTGGAAAGAAAAGTATAATCCCGCCAACTTCGAGAACCGTTTTACACTGGTATCGAATATCGATGTCGACTTGTTCAGCTTTATGACGGCATTCCTCAATACAAATATGAGGATATACCGTAACAATGAAACCCGGGGAGGAGATATTATCAATAAAATTTATACGACCCCCAATACGATAGAAGGGCCTTTGGTCGACGGTAAAATCGTAACCACCGAGAATTTCTCCGATCCTATATATGGTTCTATCAATTATAAAGGAGTAAATCAGGAGACAGCCACGGATGTGAATGCCGATTTCGGGTTGAATCTGGATTTGAGTGCCCTCACCAAAGGACTTTCGCTTAAAGGCATTGTCGGGTACCACTCATATTATACCGGTATCCGGAACGGGGAGTACGACTATGCCCGTTACGTAAGGAATGAAGAAGGGGAACTCGTACTCTTCGGTACCAACGTGGAGAAAGCCTTGAGTTGGTCCAAGAGCGCGTCGACCGTATATTTTATGAATTTTCAAGGAATGCTCGAATATAACCGCACTTTCGGAGCCCATTCGGTCGATGCCTTTTTGAATTATCTGGCCGAAGACCGTCTCGGTGACAGTACCAGTGCCGGATGGTTGCTGCCTTTCCGCCGGATACAATTGGGTGGACATGCAAAATATGGCTACGATGGCCGCTATTTCCTGCAATTCGACTTTACACATGCCGGTTCCGAACAGATGAGGAAAGGCAATCAGTTTCATTTCTCTCCGACAGTTTCCGGTGCCTGGGTGGTATCGAATGAGAAATTTATGAAAAACCAGAGCGTACTGGATTTCTTGAAATTCAGGTTGTCATTCGGGGCTCTTCAGTACGACAACTTGTGGAATTTTTCGAGCCGTTACCTGTATGCCGATGACATCAGAGATATGGGCGGTAGCGGGCTCATAGGCTCTATATTTACCAATTTTCTCGTCACAGAAGGAGCCTTGGGCAATCCGGATATCAAATGGGAAAAGTCGTACCAGCAAAACTATGGCGTAGATATGACTCTCTTCAACTCGTTGAGCCTGTCGGTAGACTATTGGCGTACCCAACAGAGAGGAGTGTTGTGCCAGAGCGACTTGACCCCTGCCCTGAGTGGTTTCACCGGAGACAAACTGCCCTATACGAATGTCGGCAAAGTACAGAATCAGGGAGTAGATATCGAAGTCGGATATAGCAAAAAATGGAATTCCGGGTTTGAAATCGGGGTGACCGGAGACTTCGCTTGGAACAAGAACGAGATAATCGATGCAAACGACCTCAATTATTCCAGTATCGGGTATTATTACCCCTTCCGCAAGACCGGATACAGCATCGGGCAGAAATTCGGTTATCTAATCGATTATTCCAACGGTAACGGCTTTTTCAACAGCCGGCAGGAAATTGCAGACCGTAAACTCGTTTATCAGGGCGTCACACCCCGTGTCGGTGACTTTATCTATCGCGACCTGAACAGTGACGGTCTTATCGACGAGCGAGACAAAGCCCCTCTCGATGGGGTAAAAACCATGCCCAGCTTTATGGCAGGGGCTTCCGTACAGATGAAATATAAAAACTTCGACCTCTATATCCAGTTGCAGGGAGAGACCGGGCGCAATGCCTTTTATGACGGGCTTGGTGTATTCGAAAATCAGGCACAAGGTGTATATCTGGACATACACCGGAATGCCTGGACTCCCGAACGCTATGCCGCCGGGGAAAAAATAGAATATCCGGCATTGACATCGACAACTTCATCGAGCTTGCTGGCCAATGAATTTTTTGTCTCCAAAGCAAATTATCTGCGGCTCAAGAACGTCACTTTAGGGTACTCTTTACCTGATAAAATCGTTAAGAAGATGAAAATGAACCAGTTCCGAATATATATCACAGGGCAAAACCTCCTGTCGATGACCGACCTTAAGTTCAAAGGATTTGATCCTGAGTCCAAGAGCATCGATTCGTTTGTGTACAGGATGTTTAATTTCGGGTTGAATATCAATTTCTAAATAAATATAGGATAAGTAAAATGAAAAGATACAGATTATCATATATTGCACTGGCCGCATGGGCGGTAATCTCATTCGGCTGCACCTCTATCGAAGATTATCCTGACGGAAGACTGGAATTTGACCAGATATTCGAAAATCAGAAACTTCTCGGAGGCTACCTCAACAGTTGTTACGGTGCAATCGGGAATAACATGGGAAACAATTATACAGATAATACGTTTCTGGCTTCGGCAAGCGATGAAGCCCATGACGTAGGCGATGTCACCAATGGAGTGATGTCCCAGTGGTGCAACGGCTTTGTATCGGCATTCTCCAATCCGTTGGGAACTCCGGAAAAGTGGGATTATTATGAACCTATCAGGAAATGCAACATCATAATTGCCCGTATCGCTACCGCTAATATGCACTTGGAAGACCAGCGGGAAAGCTACAAAGGAGAAGCACACGGCCTCAGAGCCTTTTATTATCTCCAGATGATTAAGAATTACGGAGGAGTGCCCATTATCCTCGACGACCCCTCTGCCGAAGGGTACGACTTCTCCAAACTGCGTCGTGCAACGTTCTCCGAGTGTGCCCGGCAGATTATTTCAGACTGTCGTATTTCCATGGAAAATAAGACACTGGGATGGCACTCCGGGTCATCCGATAGTTACCGCTTCCGGTGGAGCAAGGCGATGAGTGCGGCAATAATGTCACAAGCCGCCTTATATGCGGCCAGTCCCCTCAATAACGATGGCACGTTGGATTGGGACGAAGCTGCCCAGATAACGAAAGAAGCGCTGGACCTCTGTCTGGCAAACGGGTATTCCCTGTACAAGGCCGTCCCCTCGGGAGGATTTGCCTCCTTGGCATATACCCCTTACGACATGTATTTCATGACAGCAGCCGATGTAAGGGGAGTAGAAGACCCGGAAACGATAATGACCGGGCGTAACAAACTCACCGTGTGGGAGCATTGCGGATTGCCCGTTACCGAAGGGCAAGTACGGGCAGGCTCATGCCCTTCGCAGGAGCTGGTAGACAGCTATGAGACCATCGACGGAGAGATGCCTATACTCGGATACGAAGACGAAGACCATTTGAGACCCATCATCAATCCGAAAGCCGTGCTGTATGATGAGAATAATCCCTTTGCCAATCGGGACCCGCGCCTGAAAGCGTCGATATACTATAACGGGGCTCCCTTTCAGGTCGGAGGAGACACCTACGTCTGGACATTCGAAGGAGGAAATTGTGCTTTGTCGAGTACGAACCGGAGAAATACACGTACAGGATATTATATGCGTAAGTTCGGAAACCCCACGTCAAACCGTGCCAACGGTAACAATGACGGCTACTTCCGTATATTCCGTCTGGCAGAGTTGTACCTCAATTATGCCGAAGCCTTGAATGAAGCCGAAGCATCTGATATAGCTCCCGATGCCGCTGTAGATGCGGTAAATGCAGTCAGGGACAGAGTAGGGATGCCCGACATTCCGTACGGGCTGGCAAAAGACGAGTTTCGGAAAAGATTACGCAACGAGCGCCGGGTGGAATTTGCCTTTGAAGAACAGCGTTTTTATGACGTGCGTCGTTGGAAAATACTGCATGAGACCGACCGGATTGTCACCGGTATGCGGGTGACGGACGAAGGCAAATACGAACGGTTTGTCGTAAGTCGGCGCAATGCGTATACAGACAAGTTCCTTCGTTTCCCGATACCGGGAGAAGAAGCGATACGCTTGCAGGTACATACCGGGCTCAATTTCCAGAATCCCGGATGGGAATAATCCCTTATAATGTTTCCTTAAAAGTAAAAAAGAACCGGAAAGTAAATATAACAAGATGAGCAAACAAGAAAAAATCATTCTGGCAGGATTGAGCCTGTTGCTGGTGACGTCAACGCTGAAAGCCCAGACATGGGAGACATATCCCGATACATGGGTGGCTGTTGACGAATTGGGGAGAAATGTAGCCCAGTCCGATGAGGGTGTGACACGCGGCAGTATCGACAAGAACTGCACAGTCGGCATGTTTTATTACATCTGGCACGGAATGCATCCGATGGCAGGAAAAGATGTGACGGAACTTCTCAAGGAAAATCCCGATAATCCCGATTGGGGAGCCGAGCAGACCTTCCATTGGGGGAGTAAGCCCTGGTTGGGATACTACACGGCAGGAGACAAATACGTCGTGGCCAAGCACATGCAGATGCTGGTCGATGCAGGAGTAGATTTTCTCTTCCTGGATGCTACCAACAGTTATCATTATCCCACGCGGGTAGAAGTGCTGATGCGCGAGATGGACCGGCGGGAGGCTTTGGGCATGAAAAGCCCGAAACTGGCATTTATGGTACACTCCAACGCTACGGCAACAGCCGAGAATATATACAATACCTTTTATAAGGATAGTAAATATGATAAGTACTGGTTCGAGTATGAGGGTAAACCTCTCTTGCTCGGGAATAAGGCCGAGATATCCCATACCCTGGTGAAAGGATTGGTAGACCGCTTTACCTTCCGTAATTCCTGGGCGTGGATGGGCGGGGCGAATGCCGACGAGTGGGCTTGGCTCGAATATTATCCGCAACGTCCCGGATGGACAAGCGTGTACAACAGTATTTTGGGGACGACGGTGAAGAAGACCGAACAAATCTCGGTCAGCGTAGCCCAGCATGCGACGACCAAAGTGGGGAAGAGCTACCACGGGGGCAAACAGCCGGCATACGACAAATACGGGCTATGCGAAGAAACCCCTTACGGGCTGTATTTCCAAGAACAGTGGAACCACGCCATAGATGTGCATCCGCCCATCGTGATGGTGACCCAGTTCAACGAATGGATAGCCCAGCGGTTTGTGATTCACAATCAGGGAGAATATGGAAACATCCGTCCGGGAGCCACAGCCAAAATCGGGGAGACATACTTCGTCGATGTCTACAACGCCGAGTTCAGCCGCGATTTGGAACCCGGTACACACCCCCTGATACGGGACAACTACTATTTGCAGTTGGTTTCCAATACACGCAAGTACCGGGGAGTAAATAAGATACCGGTGCCCACTGTAAACCTGTCGATAGATATAAACGGGGATTTTTCCCAGTGGGATGCCGAGCCTGTGGAATATCGGGACGATAAAGGCGATGTAGCATACATATCGAGAGACGTGCAGACGGCAGAGACCCTTGAACGGAAATCCAACGACATTGTCATGGCCAAAGTAACCAAAGACGCCGGCAATATCTATTTCTATGTAGAGACGATGGACGATATAAGCGACTTCGAATCATCGAAATACTGGATGCGCCTGCTACTCAACACCGATACTGACTACACGACCGGATGGGGCGGATACGATTATATGGTGTACAAAGATGCCGCTACCGGCAAATATTCGTTGATGAAGAACCGGCAAGACAAATTCCTCTGGGAAACGGTAACCCCTGTGGAATATAAGGTTGTAGGAAACCGGATGCACGTATCTGTACCCAGAGCTGCGTTAGGACTCGCCGGAGACGGGGACATAGACTTCAAATGGGCCGATAATATCACCGATAACGACCCCGACATCATGACATTTATATCGGACGGGGATGTCGCACCCAACGGACGTTTCAACTATCGTTACAAAGGGGCTTCCTTGCCCTCTGCGGTAAGCCGTGTCGAGAAAGACGATACAAATTTCACAATAACCTGTACCGACGGGAATGTGGCATTCTCCTACAATGATTCTGCCGAAGTATCCATTCAGGTTTTCGATATTATGGGGCGTATGATGAAGTCGATAGAAGAGCCCGGACACGGTGCACGGATGATGTTGGACGATGGAGTATATATGACCCGGTATTCCCTTGATGGCAGGTCGGGTACGCAGAAATTCGTAGTAAGGTAAACTGGTAGCCCGCATTCCTTGAACCCCTTTTCGGCAAAAAAATGCAGAGCCTTTTGCGGAACAGGGGGCGGGAGTGTGGTACCGGACAAAGGAAAATGGCATATAAAAAAAGAGATATGTAATATTTATTATTCACTTAAATCAAAACAATTATGAAATTGAAGTTATTACATTTGGTATTGTGTTGCTTGTTAGCAACAAGTGCGTTTGCACATAGAGACGACTATTTCAGGTTCACAATGGGAGACAATCCTGCAAATGACGGTTGGACGATAACCGGAGGAACGGGAGAAGCTCTTGATGGTCTGTATGTAGTGATGGCAGATGCCTCCGGAACTGTGACTTGGACTCGTGACCTGAAGTCGCAACCCGGGGAGAAAAATCAGCCTTACGTGTCGCAGGCAATATTGAAGTTCATCAGTGGAACCGACACAGGAGGGGAAGCCCATGTCGTACCTAAAGTTATTTTGAAAGACGAAGAAGGAAATGCCTTGAAAACATTTGTTTTCGAAACGGCGCCTGATAATTTGGAATTGCAAGTTTGCGATACGGCAAAAGTAGAGATGACAGAAGAATTGACGAAAGAAATCAGATATATCGATGTCACATTCGAAAACATGAAAGAAGGAGAAATGGTATCATTCAACTATATCGATTTGATATCCGATTGGTTCATGCCCGAATTGAGAATGAACGATACTATCTATATCCAGGCAGAAGACTACGACGAGTTCTGGATAAACAACCGTAAAGCCTATTCTCCCATAGGCGGAGGGGCCAACAGTTATCGGAACGATGACGCCGATTTGTATGTTGCCTTCCAAGATGACGGAGCTTTCTTCCAGTCGTGGACTTTGGGGCATGGGCACAAAGACAACTGGTATGGAATGGCTGTAAAGAACATGACTCCCAGCGGAAGCGATTGGATGACTTATAAAGGGGATTACGTAGATGGGACTTCCAATATAATAACAGCCGAAAGCGCAAAGAAAAACTGGGGTGCCTGGTTGGAATATACATTTGACGTACCCGAAGATTGCGTGGCCGATATATCTTTGAAGATAGGTACTCATTGGCTTGTATATTCTCAAGTCGGAGGTGTGGGAACCGGTAATTTCGGTAAATCTCGTGAAGAAGGAGGATATGTAGTAGAAGGCATGGCCGAAGACTGGGTAAAGAAATATTGTGCAACGGTAGTGACTTCTCTCGATGGTAACAACCTGACCACCAACTGGAGTTCATATCCGAAACTTAATGGACATTCGCAACTGGAATATGCAGCTTTGGCAAGCGACCCTTACAGCGGATGGACGAGCACGCAAGTACTTAAAGACGGCAATCTGGTAAACAGCGATACTCTGTTTATATACCCGAATCCTCGTTCGGGTGACCCCGACAATGGCAATCCGATGGTTGTATGGTCTACCTATTACAAGAGCGAACTGTATAAGGAACTTGCACAGATAACCGGAGATGAATCACTCAATGCCTATATAAAACCCGACTATGCGGATGTTCCCCTGACCAAAGGACGTCACACCTTGAAAGTACAGTCGTTGGCACCAATGATGCATTTCGATGAAATAAGGATTACAGCGAAAAAAGGTACCGTAGGGATCGAAAAATCGATTGCAGAAGACACTGAAAAACTCGTCGTATATCCCTCTCCGGCAACGGACGTTTTACATATCAAAGGAATCGAAAGCAATTATGCCATCATCGATTTGAGAAGTGGTGCAACCGTTATCGAAGGCTTTGGAAATACCGTAGATGTATCCGGTCTGAGCGCAGGAGTATATGCTGTCAGAGTAGGAACACAGACCCAAAGTTTTATCAAAAAATAATTGAGTAAAACACCTTTTAAAAGTCGGAGTTTCCTGTTGCAGTAATGACAGGAGCTCCGGCTTGTATTATAAATATCCGGAAAACAGATATAAGGACAAACCTATGAAGTTCATCAGAATATTCGCACTCTTGCCGTTCTTAGGAGTTGTGTCGATAATGAATATATCGGCACGCAGTCTCAGCAGCGATTTGAAGACCTTGGCGCAAAACAGCCGGTACAAGATGATGCTCTGTGCCCATCGCGGGAACACTGCCGCCGGATTTGAAAACAACGTACCCGAGAGGCTCTCGAATGGGCGGTAGCGAAAGGCATCGATATGATAGAGATAGATGCCCGTGTGACAAAAGACAGCGTTATTGTAAACTTTCACGACCCTTATATCGATGCTACTACCAACGGCACAGGTGTGTTGGGAGCTATGACTTACAATGATAGTAGTACCTTTGTGGCGGTTAAAACGTCATATGATTTTAGCTATTAAGAAGTTAGTTAGACTATAGAATAATCGTTAAATAAAAACAAATATTGTAAAGAAGATAAGCAGGATATAAATTATATCTCGCCTGAGGTTCAAATAATTGTAGTTGAGGTTGAAAAAGGATTTGCGCAATCCTCTCGTATAGACGGAATTTTTGAAGATAATGCAGAAAATGATTTCTGGACAATTAAATTAATAACAGATCACTATATCAATGAAAATAACGAGACATATAACCACGATGTTGTTCAAGGCAACTATTTCTTTGTTAACACTGGCATTTGTAGCTTGTAAAAGCGAAATAGAGGCTTCATTAACTGATACTGATACATTAGAATTTGGAGTCAATCTAATAATGTTGCCTGACACGAGAACACACTTAGGTGATAAGACAGATAATCATTACGAGTTGCTTTGGTCAGCAGGAGACAAAATATCCGTAAATGGATATCAATCAGAAGAGGTGCCAAACGAATATGTAAATTCTGTGAATGCTACTTTTACAGTCCCAAATATGCAGCCAGCCTCTTCATATAGCGTGGTTTATCCGTCTTCAGTTGTGGATAGTGAAGATTATACAAAAATACATCTTCCTTTTACCTATTGCCACACAGAAACAGGTATTCCTGCTGGTTCATCAGTTGCAGTTGCTAAAACATCCGATTCTCAGTATATACACCTAAAACATATTTGTGGCTTCCTGAGAGTTACTATCAATGACAATGAGAATTCATCATACCCTAAGGTTATGCTTTCCATACCGGGAGCAGCATTAGCTGGCGAATTTGAGGTAAATTACGAATCTGCAAGCATTACACCAATTGAAGGCCTTAACCAAATCTCCATTTCTGATGTAATTATTAAAGATGGCAAGGCAGAAATTGTATTCCCTTTACCAGCAGGCGAATATTCTGACCTTGTGGTACATGTATACGATGGAAACAAATGTCTAAGAAAGGTTGTGAAAAAAATGACTATCCAGTCGGGAAGGATTTTAAATGTACCGGCTGTTGACTATAACACCTTAGAACAAGAAACCTACACCGGTCAAGGCAAGGTTCTTGATGCAACTACAGGAAAAGGCATTGCAGGAATTTCTGTATCTGATGGTTACACTGTAACTAAAACTGATGCGAATGGCGTATATCGAATTCCATTGCATTCAGATGCGCGTTTTATTTACTATTCAACCCCATCAGGATATAATATAAACTTAACTCAATCAAAGACTCCTGATTTCTACAGTAAAATTGCAGATCCAACCCAGGTAAATATTGCCGATTTCCATCTTACACCCTCTGATAATGGAGATAATTTTACTTTGATAGGTGTGGGCGACCCTCAATGTTCAAGTAATTCAGAGCTAAACCGTTACACTACCGAAACAATAGCTGATATCGTTTCAACAACAAGAAATGCTGGTTACAAAAATGTGGTTGCTGTCACGTTAGGTGACGTTACGTTCGACTCGAATAATCTATATGAAAGCCTAAAAAACTCTATGTCAAATGTAGCTATATCAGGCAATGATTATATCCCATTCTTTCAGACTATTGGCAATCATGATCATGATGGTTTGAGCCAGACTGACCCGACAGGACTCTTCCAAAGCCATTTCGGTCCGACTGATTATTCCTTTAATGTAGGTAAGGCTCATATAGTCGTTATGGATAATGTGTATGAAACTTCTATATCATCAACCTCAAAGCCGAATGGCAAGAAATGGGACTATCAGGCTGGATACACCGAACAACAATACAATTGGTTGAAAGCAGACTTAAGCAATGTGGAAAATCCACAGGAGAAATTATTAATATTTTGTGGACATATTCCTTTTAGAGCAGGAGGTTCTAATAACGGTTCCAATGTTAACACTGATAAATTTTACTCTGAAGTGCTGTCCTTGATGACTCAGTTTAATGAAGCTCATATCATGATAGGGCATACGCATTACTCACAAAACTGGATTCATGCTAACTATAAATGTCAGAATGGTAAGCCTGTTTATGAACACATCCATGGTGCTGCCTCTGGAGCTTGGTGGTCAACCTATAATACGGACAAGTTCGGAGGTCCATCAGGATATTCAATCTACTCCATTGAAGGAAATTCCATTGTGGATTGGACTGCCAAAGGAACAGGTAGACCTGCTGGCTACCAAATGAGAGTGTTTGATGGCAATAAAATGCTTACAGGAACGAAAGGCTACAAGCTCAACTGGTATACAACCTCTACACTTTCTTTGACAGACGAATGTAAGATTAAAGGTAACGAAAATCTTCAGAATGCATTTGTAGTTCAGATTTGGGATGATGATTCTGATAACTGGAAAGTAGAGTTGAGACAGAATGACGCAAAGGTAGGCGACTTCACAAGGCTTGCTGATAAGTCTTGTTCCAATGTTTGGGCTTCTTCGTTCTTTTATAATGAAGCGAATAAAAAGACAGATACATATTGCGGGACTACTGCCAGTCACTATTGGTATTTTAAGCCAAGCAATAATGTTAAACCGTCTGAGATGGACAACTGGAGTGTAGTGGCTACATTTACTAACCCATATAGTGGGAAGGTAAAACAATACAAGTGTGATGCTTTCACAACGGACTATTCTTCTTTGAAACAACAAATAGGCGAAAATCAACAATTAACATATTAATGCTAAATGAATGAAAATCGACTATTTAAAATGGGTGTAAGGGGTAATAATATCTCCCTATGTATATAAAAACATCAGATACACGATGTATAACCATTATCACAATAATTAAAAAATTGTACAATATGAAAAGAACATTTCTATTCGTAGCATTACTATTGATATTTTCAGGGGCGGCATTAGCCAAAAAAAGGCCCTAAAAATATTATTATCATGATAGGCGACGGCATGGGAATAAATCAGGTACAGGCTGCATATACCTCTAATGGAGGCTATCTGAATATGACCGACCGCTGCCCCTACTCAGGATTGAGGCGTACAAATTCGGCAAGCGACTACATTACCGACTCGGCAGCCGGAGGTACAGCCATAGCAACAGGAGTAAAGACCAAGAACAATATGGTAGGCATGTCCCCCGATACAGTACCTTTGAACTCTATCATACGTTTGGCGACACTCAAGGGCCTCTCTACCGGAGTCATTGCCACCCACTCCGTGACAGACGCGACACCGGCATCATTTGTCGCACATCGGCCCCACCGGTTTATGCACGAGGAGATAGCCGCCGATTATCTGGCAAGCGACATTACTCTTTTTATCGGAGGCGGAAAAATGCACTTTGAAAAAAGAAAAGACGGGCGCGACATCTCTGAAGAACTCCGGGCAAAAGGATATGAAATAGTATATTCATTGGAAGAGGCCCGGAAAACAACCGGGGACAAATTAGGGGCTTTAATAGCCGAAGACGCAGTAGAGCCTGCCTCTCGGCGCGACCCTGACCTGCTGGCAGATGCCACACAATTGGCTATCGACAAGTTGAGCAGTAACAAGAAAGGGTTCGTGCTTATGGTAGAAGGGTCGCAGATAGACAAAGGCGGGCACAAGAATGACCAGAACTATATGATTAGCGAAACATTGGACTTTGACAGGGCAGTAGGCAAAGCACTCGACTTTGCCCAAAAAGATAAAAATACGCTTGTCCTGATTACCGCCGACCACGAAACAGGAGGAGTAACCGTTGCCGAAGGACACTATGGCAAGAAAAAAGTGGTCGTAAAATTCAATACCGGATGGCATACCGCATCGCCTGTGCCCTTTTTCGCTTACGGGCCCGGAGCAGAACTCTTCTCCGGATTCAAAGACAATACAGCATCCTTTTACCTGATGAAGGACTTATTGAAGTTAAAATAAATACGCGCGTGCCTCCCTCTCCTGGAAAAGCAGCAGAATGCCGTGCCGGAAAAGAAAAAAAACGAATTATATCATGAACAGGAAAAAGATGAGAACGAAAAAATATATCACCGTTATACCCCATGCGCCATTCATTACTATGGTGGCACTGCTCTTGTTGTGTACAGGAGCTGCAAAAGCAAAAGATTACCATATGGGGACATACAATATCCGTTGCATAAACGCTACCTTGACCGGTCTGCGGGACTGGGACAACCGGAAAGAATACGTTGCCAAAATCATTACAGACAACCGCTTCGACGTCATCGGATTACAGGAAATCGCCAATGACGACCAGGAAAACGACCTCCGGCAATTATTACCTGAATATTCGATGGTTACCTGGGGGCGTGAAAGTGCCGAGAAGAACGAAGGAGAACGGTTGGCAGTAGCTTTTAAAACCTCTGATTTTAACCTTCTGGACTGGGGGTATTATTTCCTGACTCCCGACCCGAAGGTGCCCGGACTGGCTTGGGACGCTGGATGTAAGCGGATATCTGTTTGGGCAAAACTTCAGGATAAGGACACCGGAGAGATATTTTTCTACTGCTCCACCCATTTGGACAATGACGGGGTTATTGCCCGTAAAGAAGGCACACGCATCAATGTAGAGATGATGAATAAGCTGGCAGGAGACTACCCCGTGTTTATCGTGGGTGACCTCAATGCCAAAGCTTCTGAAAAAGGCGTACATGCCGTGATGGGAGCCTACTATGACGACAGCCGGCTCACGAGTGGCCTTGACCTCTCGGCTTCGGGGCCCGAAGGAACATATTCGGGGTGGAACCCCGGGCGGTCAGATAACAAACGCATCGACTATGTGTACAGTCGGCATGCCGATGTAAAAAGCTATAAAGTTATTACAGAAGATTATGGAAGAGGGGAGACACCGTCCGACCACTTTTGCGTAATAGTCTCCTTGACACTGAGGCAACCCGCTCTGCCGCAAAACATATATGTCTGCGGAGAAGAAGGAGACGATAATGGAGACGGTACTCTTCAGTCTCCCTTTAAGACTATCGGCAAAGCGATAAGTATGGCAAGCTCCTGTGACACGTTGAGAATTACCGAAGGCCGTTACCTGACGGAAAACCGGGAAAATATCGACCGGACAAAATACCTCAAAGTCAAGAGAACACTATGTATTATCGGAGGGTACGATAAGAAATTTGAGAAAATTACCGGATATACGACGATAGACGGAGACTTCAACGGAAATGACCGGTACGACGATGAAGGGAAAGTCATCGGGGGGAATGAAGACAATTGCAAACTGCTTGTGTACGTATACAGTCCCGCGCTTCTGCATATCGAAAATGTTAAGATATGCAATGCCTTCCTCGATGATAATACCGTGACAAGAGGAGCCGGAATTTATAGCATCGGAGCCGGAATCAAAATGAAAAACGTGATTTTTATGAATAACATCTCAAAGGCATCCGGCGGAGCTGTCAAGGCGACGACCGACATAGATGCGGAAAACTGCACGTTCTTCAACAACCGGGCAGCATCGGGAGGAGCAGTTTATGTATCGGCTAAAAACTGGTCGGCGACATTGCGGAATTGTCATTTTGAAGCAAATGTCGCAGAGTCGGGGAGTGCCTTGCATATAGACAAGAATACGACCCTTTATGCCCGGGGGAACAGTTTTATCGGCAATCATTCATCCCGGTACGGTTGCATATCCGTAATCGGAGAAGCGATAAGCAGTAAGTTTACATTCGTCAACAATACATTCGCTGGCAATGCCCTTGCATTTGAAGGTGAAGTCGGGGACGATATTCCGGGAGGAAGTGCCATATACTTCCGTGCCGGAACGGATGGGAAAATTTCGTTGGTGAACAATACCATTGCCGGAAATTTCTGTGAAAGTGCAGGAAACGCCTCCGGCTTCAAAGGTGCGGCAGTACAATTGGTTTCGGGCTGGGTCTTTATGTATAACAATATAGTAGCCGGAAATCACTCGACAGGCGGTATCGGTGATATATGCTACGAAAGTGCCGGTATAAAGAACTGTATGGGGAAGCACAACCTGTACACATCGGCCGACAATATCGTGATGAAACAATCCGGTACGGATATAATGGCAGCAGACTATGGCACGGGACTTTCTTGGTTGGCGCAGACCCTGGATGGGACGGTATCGGGCGACCGGTTCGAAGCCAGTCCCAAAAATGAAGGAAACGGAACCTATACGGTCGGGGTATTGAATCCGCAATATGGGACTACACCGATAAATAACCTGGCAAAAAGAGATTTGAACGAATACTATATGACCATGACCGATTTAGATGGCGGTCTCAGAGACGAAGCCCCCTTCACGCTTTTGGAGCAAGACCAGACAGGGCGTCCGCGAGACATGGAAGGGCACGCCACAATAGGAGCATACGAATATATCGGGACAATCGGTATCTGCGACCGGGCAGTTTCGGAAGCAAGAGCATACTACTTCGACGGACAAGTACGGTTTGCCGAGAAAATTGCCGGAGATTACAAAATATATGATGCAGAAGGCAAGTTAATACAAGCAGGACGGGTCGAAGACGATAAAATACCGGTTGTTGTGGGAAAATCACGAGGCATTTGCCTTTGTATCGTGAAAACAGAAGCCGGATATCGGTTTTGTAAATTTTTAAGACAAGAGTAGATAGGTTAGATAGGTGTATAAAGTTGTGTTTCTTTAAGAGCCGGTCTGGGTTTTCCAATTAAGGAAATATTATCAGGTCATTTTCTTCCGCTTTTTTCCCAGTTTTCTCTCGTCAGATAGCCCGCTATCATCCCCTTGACAACGGAAAAATATCCGCGAAAGAAATTCCCGACCCTGACTCGGGCAAAATCCAGGCAGGCACTTAAAGTTTTTTAGGAATAAACTCATTTCGGATTTTATTATAAATAGTGTGTGTGTCAATTAGATATCGTCCTCGCAAATGTATGAACCATACCGGAGCGAGGACGGTTTTTTTTACATGCCACTTACCATCACTTGCCTGTTCTTTTAATTATTGCAACTAATTGATTATAAATAAATTATAATAACTTCACATTCTTTCCATAGACAAGGATAATTGTATTTTGCTGAATTTCAAAGTTTTCCAGTAAATAAGTTACAAGGAAGAGGTATTTTTTACCTCTTTTTTAGTGGTGTAGCATATTTATCAATGGCGTGTAATATTATGCAAATAGAATACGTATTTTCGGGTTGTCTTTAAATCTTTGTGAAGTGAGATAATATGAAGATTGACGTTGATTTGTATCGATTTTTTGTATTGATGGATGGACTGATATTTTGATTAAATGATTATATCTTCTGTGGTTATAATAAATTCGATAAAATAGATATTAGTTTTCAATATTTACATGAATGATGTAAATAATTAAATCTAATTTGTATGTTTGGATATTTAGTTATATTTTTGTGAAAAACAGAGATTATATGATAGCAGAAATTAGATTTAAGAAT
>ULOE01041665.1_pt1 | contig 22992 bp, 25 predicted proteins | sample 1952291 | NCBI WGS metagenome assembly ULOE01 (sample SAMEA4835595, study PRJEB28245) | human gut metagenome | biome: gut microbiome; material: fecal sample | place: Denmark | collected 2008 | reverse complement strand
TGCCGATGCCGCCGTAACGGTTCTGCAGCCGCGACATATTATCCTGCAGTACCTCGGCGATCTTCGTTGCCCGTACCTGCATCTCTTTCTTTTTCAGATCCAGCGTATGCTTGCCGAAAAAATACATAAAGGTGCCGCCCACGACCAAAGCAAAAATCAGCAGTACCGCTGCAAAATACAGCGTCAGCTTCCAGGCGATTTTATTGCGCATGCTCTTTCTCCTCGAAACGGTAGCCTACGCCCCAAATGGTCTTGATCTCCCACTCCTCGTGTTCAAACTTATCCACCTTGGCCCGCAGGCGCTTGATATGTGAATCCACAGTCCGGCTGTCGCCGAAATAATCGTAACCCCAGATACTGTCCAGCAGGTTCTCACGCGAAAACACCTTACTGCTGTTTTTAGCCAAAGTCCACAGCAGCTCTACTTCCTTTTTCGTCAGCGTCACGTCCGCGCCGCCGATCGTGACCAGATATTTGTCCAGATCAATCACAAGATTGCCGACGCTGTACAGATTCTGCTGCTCGGCTTCGCGCGGCTGGACCCGGCGCAGGATAGCGCGGACACGTGCCATGACCTCGCCTGCTGAAAAAGGTTTCAGTATATAATCATCAGCGCCGATATCCAGCCCCATGATCCGTTCAAAATCTTCACCGCGGGCCGTGACCATAATGATCGGCACCATCGACCGGCGGCGCAGCTCACGGCAGACCTCGAAACCGTCCAGCTTCGGCATCATCACGTCCAGCAGTACCACGTCGATATTTTTTTCATGCTGCTCAAACAGCTCCAGCGCCTGCTGTCCATCCAGAGCCACCAACGGCTCGAAACCCTCTTTGCGGGCATAATTTGCTAAAATAGAAGTTATCTGCTGATTATCGTCAGCAATCAAAATTTTATTCATCGCTGCACCTCGTAAATGTATTATTACCATTATATACTTATTTTGGCGTACGGGGATAAATTATTCTCCGCACAGCTCAGCTCCCTGTAAGTATATTATAAGGTCCGCACTTGTCTGCAATCAATATAACACAAAGATGTGTCAAAAAAATGTTTATCCGCAAAATTTATCTGCGGGCATAGAAAAACCCTCGCCGCCTTATGGCAGCGAGGGTTGCAGTTTATCCGTTCAGTTTCAGGCAATGTAGGATTTGAGCATCCATAGAAGTTTTTGATATTCCCCTAAATAATCATTGAACTGGTCCGCAGTCACACCGTCGCCGGCAGCATCTGCCAGCTCCACGATCTCTTTGGTATCCCTGATCCAGTATTCCACATCGGCGATCAGCCCCTGCACAGTTTCTTCCGAAGAAATCGGCTTATCTGCCAGTTCCTTGATCGTCGCCAGCGCCAAAGCCTCTTTCATATTGGCGACCGGCGCCTGACCAACTGCCAGCAGCCGTTCAGCTACCGCGTCGATGATCTCGGCAGTCCGGTCATACAGCTCCTCCAGCTTTGCATGCAGAGTGAAGAAGCTGCGCCCCTTCACATACCAGTGCAGATTATGGAGCTTGATATAAGCGACTTCCTGATTGGCAAGATAAAGATTCATTTTTTCATATAATTTTTTAGACATGATAGATTCCTCCTCAAGATTTATAAATTCTGTTATTTTCAGTATCGGCCGGATAATCAGCCGTTTTGGACCTGCTCGTAATTAGCCGCTACCGCTTTCCAGTCGATAACATTGTAGAAAGCCTGCACATAATCGGCGCGCAGATTTTTATATTTCAGGTAGTAAGCGTGTTCCCAGACATCGATGCCCAGGATCGGCACGAAGCTGCTGCCTTCGATGATCGGGTTGTCCTGGTTCGGGCTGGCAGACAGCAGCAGTTTGCCGCCGGCAGCCGCAGACAGCCAGGCCCAGCCTGAACCGAACTGCCCTAACGCCAGCGCGCTGAGCTGTTCCTTAAAAGCGGCAAAGCCGCCGAATTCTCTGGTCAGTGCCTGCGCCAGCGCGCCTTCCGGTTCACCGCCGCCGTCAGGGCTGATAGTCGAAAAATACAGGTTGTGGTTATAATAACCACCGCCGTTGTTTCTGATAGCTTTACGCAGACCGCTGTCAGCGATACTGTCCAGGTTTGCCAGCAGCTCGGTGATGTCCCGTCCTGCCACGCCGGCTTTTTCGGCTGCGTCATTCAGGTTTTTAGTATACGCCGCATGATGCTTTGAATAATGTGTTTCCATCGTCAATGCGTCGATATGCGGTTCTAATGCCTCATAAGCATAAGGCAGCTGATATTGTTTATACATATAGATCCTCCTTTGGCCAAAAGCTTTGGCTCATCGCAGTTTATTTTCGTTTTAGTTAGCTCTGGCTAACCTTTGATTTAATTATACACTACTCTCTTTATAAAAACAAGTCTAAATTGATTTTAATTATCAATTACTTTATTTACATAATTCAAAAATATTTTCCTTTGACCCGTAAAGCCTGCTGCCAGGCGCAGCTGCTTCTGGAAAAATGCATGGAAAAATATGTAGGCATTCTTTGAAAAGAGCTAAATTGCTTTCTTCCTGCCAAACATGCTAAAATAAAAATGTCAGAAAAAAGTCTGTAAATCGTCATAATTTTGACATAAGTTTACTCTACAATAAGCATACAAGGTCAAACGAACCTCAAATCACAATCTTAAAGGAGATGTTGTTATGATAAAAACTTCCTGGAAAAAATCCCTTGTTATCGCCGGTGTCCTCACCGCCCTGTGTGCTTCCGCTGCTTTTGCGGCCGAGCAGGCCGATACCAAACCCAGCATGCGCGAGCGTGTCGGCACGATCCTGCACCACGACGAAGGCGACAATTATCCCGACCGTCCCTACCATATGGAACGCGGCCGTCACTGGGGTGGCCCCATGCACCCCGGTCCGCAGCTGACTGACGAGCAGGTCAAGGAACGTGAAGCCAGACGCGCCGAATGGGAAAAACTGCCGCCCGAACAGCGCAAAAAAGCTCATGAAGAAGAACGTGCTAAATGGCGCGAAGAACGCATGAAAAATATGACGCCCGAAGAAAAAGAACGCTTTGAACAACGTGAAAAACAGCGTGAAGAATGGCGTAAAATGACTCCTGAAGAACGCCAGAAAGCCCGTGAAGAAGCACGCGCCAAATGGGACAGCATGAGTGATGCCGAAAAAGACGCTGCCCGCGAGCATTTCCGCAGCTATTACCATGCAGGCGGCCATTACTATGAAGGCCACCGCAAATACCGCCACCATAAAGGTGAATATCGCGGCGAGCACAGAGGCGGTTATTATGGCGACGGCCGCACTGAATGCCCTAATTCCAACTGCCCCTGGTAAATATCAAAAACTTACGTAAAAATTCTTTCCTCACATCAAAAAGCCTGCGTTTCTAATGAAACGCAGGCTTTTTATCTATATTCCGCTTTATTCCTTTTCCTCATAGATCGTATAGCCGTTCTTGCCTTTGTCCTTTGTCTGATACAAAGCCTTATCTGCTTTTTCATACAGCTTGGCAAAGCTTCTGCCATGCTGCGGCGCTAAAGCTATCCCTACGCTGACAGACATTTTCCAGCAGCTGCCGCTGTCCTCACAGATAGTGTCAAGCTTCTGGCACAGGCGGGCCGCTTTGCGGCGGGCGCCTTCCTCATCCGATATCGTCCCGAAAACCACGAACTCGTCACCGCCGATACGGCCGATGATATCGTCCTCACGGCAGAATTTTTTCAGCCGTTCCACGAACTCCCGGATACAATAATCGCCGAAAATATGGCCGTGCAGATCATTGGCCTGCTTAAAATTATCAATATCGATGATAAAAAAGCTGTAGCTGCCCTGCAGCTTGCCGCACAAAACCCCGTCGATGATCCTTTCCGTCGCCTTTTTCGTATAAACGCCGGTCATCTCATCTGTGGAAGCCTTTCTTTGTGTTTCCAGCTCCTTGCGTTTCTCCTCGTCGATATTTTTACGGTAAGTAAACATATGCACTGACTTATCAGCTTCCGAATAAAAAATATAAGCGTCGATCCGCATCCAGAAATAATCGCTGCCGTTTTCTGTGATCATAAATTCATACTGCAGATAATTGTTGCCGGCCTTAAAGTGCCGCATCACATTTTCGATACTGAACGTCGCCACATAGCCAGCCCGGTATTCTTCCAGCAGCTGCCTGTCGGCCACAGCCTGCAGAAATTCCTCATAGGGCAGGTCTTTAGCTCCCATCGCCTCAAAATACAGCTCGGTCTTTTTGCTGGCTGCCCTGTTTTTAGTGATGTTCAATTCATAAATATTATCGTAGATCTGCTCGGTCGCTTCCTTGAACAGCTCCTGCCGTTCTTCCAGCAGCTTCGTCATCCGCACGTTGAACTTTCTGATCACCGAAGTGATAGTCAGAATGATCAGCAGGATCACCACCGAAATCAAAACTACCGTTTCCAGCATCTTTTCATTCAGCTCGGCCAGTAAGGCTCCAGTATCCTGCTTTACCAGCAGATACCACGACAGATCGGGGATATAGCGGACGACCAGATAGCTTTTTTCGTTATTCTGCACATCGCCCGGCATCCAGATATCCCAGTTGGTCCTGCCGTTTTTCCATTCCAGGATCTCGCTGCGGATATCTTCGCTGTCATTGACCTTGAACCAGTCCGCCGTCTGATGACCGTTATAAAGACTGGAAACTTCGATCTCGCCTTTTTCATTGATCAGATATGTCGCAACGTCGTATTCCTTTTCATATTCCTGCAGCAGGCCTTTGATATAATCGACATTCACGCCGACGCCCACTACACCGATCACCCGGCCGGACGCATCCCTGATCCTGCAGTTTACAAACAGAGTAATCTTATTGGCCGCACCAGCAACTTCATCATTATCGATATTAAGGCTGTATTCTTCGCCGCTTTGCAGAAAATTATAATACCAGACGTTTTCATCCTCGCCCCGGACAAGATTGCGGTCCAGACCGTTGAAATTATAATAATTATTGGTGGACGCCGAAACCAGGAACACCGAATCATAGGCATACTTATTTTTATAGGTATCCAGATACTTCCTGATCGTTTCCTGGTAACCGGCCTCCTGATAACGGCTGCCCTCTTCCTCCAGCAGCTTGATCAGCAGGCTGTCATGCGCCATCGTCTGCGAGATATTCACCGGCTTGGTCAGCATCGTCGACAAACGGTAATAAATACCTTCCGAGGCCAGCGAGGAGACCTGTTTGATCTTCACCAGTGAAGCATTATAATTAGCGCGGTAGCTCAAAGTCGCGATCAGGGCGAAACCAACCAGCAAAATCACACTGACGAGTAAATTAGTTTTTAATAAGATATTATTTTTCATTGCCAGCTGCCTTCTATTTTCCGTTATTATCTATAATAAATACAATCATCATATTAAGTTACTATTTTTATTATATTCTAAAAGATTTTTACTGGCAATCTTTAAATTGTAATATTAAATAAATACTTGTTTTTGGTGAACGCTTTTTCCGGCTCATACTTTCCCAAACCTTGTGCCGCCAGCGCCCGCACAAAAAAATCCCACCGCCATGCAGCAGTGGGAGCGACAGACCCTTTTCAGACCGTAGAGAACAACGGCCAGTACCTGATGAACAAATAACCGACGACTGTAATCAGCAGTACGCTGCACAGCGACAGCAGCAGCCCGTTTTTAAACAGCTCGGCCGGGTCCAGCCCATAGCTGACCGGGATAGCCCTGATCGATACCGGCAGCACATAGGCGCTGTTGAAGGCGACGATCGCCACGAACAAATACGGGATCGGGTTCAGCCCCAGCGCCTGCGCAATACTCTGCACTACAGGCACGGCAATAGCGGCCGCCGCCGTATTGCTGGAAATCTCGGTCAGCACCGTCGAAAACAGCGTAAAAGCAAACACCGTTTCCAGACCGCCAGTCAGCGGCAGCAGCGTGATCGCCTCAGCCATTTTCAGGGCCGCGCCGGTTTCCGTCACCAGATTGCCCAAAGCCAGGCCGCCGGCAAATAAAAACAGCATGCCCCACATAACGCCCTTTTCCGCAAATTCCCAGGTCAGCAGAGCCTTACCGTCCTCATCCTCGAAGGTGAAGGCCAGCAGCCCCATGATCAGAAAGACATACGCAGGCTTCAGCGCCGGCAGCCACCCGGCGTACAGCGGCCGGATAAAAGCCAGCAGTGTCGCCGCAGCAAACAGCACCAGGCTGATTTTTTCGCCCAGCCTGATCGTGCCCAGCTGCGCGTACATTTCCTTAAAATATTCGCTGGTACCAGCCAAGTACTTTACCGGCACCGGCAAATGGAACAGGAAAAACAGATTCAGCAGCAGGACCAGTACCAAAAGCGGCAGAAAACGAACCACCCAGTCGATATACATAAATTCCTGTCCTGTCAGCTTTTCCAGATAGCTGATCGCCACCAGGTTCGCCGCCCCGCCCAAAGGCGAGCCGAAGCCGCCGATGCCCGCGCCCCAGACGATCGCCAGCAGGATCGGCACTGCCAGCTTACTGTTTTTGATGTTTTCCTCGCCAATAAACTGCAGCATGGATACCGCTACCGGTACCAGGATCGTACAGACGACCACATTCGGCAGAAAGATGGACAGTACCGTCGCTACCAGCAGCCAGACTGCTATCTGCTGCCGCAGTGACGTGCCGATACAGCACAGGGTCTTGATCGCTAGCCGCTTGTCGAGCCCCGTCGTCGCCCAGGTCAGGCAGACCAGATCAGCGCCGAACAGCAGCACGATGATCTCAGAAAAATACTGACTGATAACGTGCTGCATCGGGATCAGGTCAAACAATGCGTTGACACCGATCGGCACGAACGCCGTCACCGAAATATTGACCGGCCGCAATATCCACCACAGCGCCATCCAGACCGTCGTCCCCAGCGCCGCAGCCGCTTTGAAGCCAAAGAACCATTCCAGCAGCAGTATCGTCAAGCCGAAGCTTAGCGGTCCCAGCAATACCGCTACGCTGTGCAGGCGGCGCTTGCGTTTACTTCCGTACATAACCCCATCCCCTTCTTGCTCTCAAACTATTTTTATTGTAGAATGGTGGTATAAAAAAGTAAAATACTATTTCTTTGTTATTATAATAATAATTTCTTATATTTTTTAGAGGTGAGCTATGGATTTTGAATTTTACCGTAATTTTATCACCGTCGCCGAAACAGGGAACCTGACCACAGCTTCCAAAAAACTGGCCCTGGCCCAGCCGGCCCTCAGCGCCCAGATCAAAACACTGGAGCACTATTACGGCGCCAAGCTGATCCAGACTGCGCGCGGCAAGCGCCAGCTGACCCTGACCGAAGCCGGGGAAGCCTTCCTGGGCAAGGCCCGCCAGATCTGCCGCACCGAAGAAACCATCCTTTTAGATATGCAGAGCTTCAATAAAAAAGCTTCCGGCACACTGCGCTTCAGCGTTTCGCCTGCCAAAAGCACCTTTTTCATCAACACCTATCTGCGTCCCTTTGCGGCCGCCTATCCCGAAATCTGCTTCCAGTTCCGGGAAGAAGCCGTCAGCGCCCAGACCAGACATATTGCGGAAAACAGCAGTGATTTTGCCTTTGCCAACGCGCCGCTGCCGTCACCGCAGCTGTTTGCCGCCCACAAAACGCAGAAAGAATATTTTTACGCCGTTTACAGTCCGCAGGCAAACTGCGGACTTGACCCACAGCAGCCGCTGACGCCGAAACAATTACAGAATATCCCTGTCTGCTGTAACTTCGGCTGCTACAGCCTGCTGCGCAAAGCCTGCCTCAAGCACGGCTTCATGCCCAAGATCCGCTTTATCGCCACCACCAATACTGCCGCACTCGCTTTCGTGCAGGACGGCAGCGGCATCGCCATCGTTTCCGCCGGCGGCAGGGACGACTTCCCCCAAGGGTTGCAGCAGCAGCTGCTGGCTGATGATGAACTGTATTTTGAGCAGACGCTGTTCTGGTCCAAAAAAGACCGGTTAAGCGCCACCGCCCAGCTGTTTTTGGACTTTTACCTGGAGGCAGCCAAAACTGACCGCCACTGATCATCAGTATCTGCGCATAAAAAAGCCTTTATGACAAAGTCATAAAGGCTTTTATTATTACGATTTACAGCTCGTACCCAAACAGGACACCCTTACCGCCGGCTTTCTTCACCTTGTACATGGCCTGATCAGCTTTGAGCAGCAGCTCCTCCGCCGTCCTCCCGTCCTCGGGATAACGCGCCACGCCGATACTGACATTGCAGAACACCTCGCCCCTTTTCAGCCGCCAGGGCTGGGCAAACCGCCGATGGATAAAGCTGGCCAGATTCCGGATATTAGCTTCCGTTTTATCGCCGTCGATGATCGCGATGAACTCATCGCCGCCGTTGCGGTAAATAGCGTCATGCAGCAGCGGGATACCGGAAAAGAACTGTCCCAGCTGCACTAAGAACTCGTCCCCCGCTTCGTGACCAAATGTATCGTTGATCTTTTTAAAGCCGTCGATGTCAAAAAACAGCAGATAACCTTCGCCGCCCTCCTGCGTTTTGTCGATCCGGCGCTCGCACTCCTTCACCAGCATCCGGCGGTTCGGCAGGTTCGTCAGCGAATCATAATTGGCCAGATACTCGACCAAAGCTTCGTTGCGCTTATTGTCAGTGATATCGGCACTGCTCACCACATGGGCCAGTCTGCCGTCCACCCAGCGGAACGCCGCGCTGAACACCCTGAACCAGGAACCGTCGAAAGGCCGCTGATAATCCCAGGAATAGATCTTCGTCGGTTCGCCGTTCTCATCGATCAGCTTTTGCTGCGGGCAGAAAGCACAAGGCCCGTTTTGACCCGGGAACAGCACCTCCCAGCACTTGCGCCCCAAAAACTGCGAAATACCGCCGTATGGGGCCGCCATAGAACGATTGGCATATAAAATATCATGGGTATGGAAATCGTTGACATAAATATCTATACCCGTATTATCCAAAATGCTTTCCAGCGAATTTTTGGCAAAAGTCAGCTTGTTCTGATAGACCCGCACCCCGATATACCGGCCAAACATCGACAGCACTGTCTTCAGCAGCTGCTGCGTGCCTGCCGGCGGCACCGGCCGGGCCGACTGCTGTACAAATACCAGCAGCCCGTAGATCTGCAGCGTTTCATCGACTACTGAAGCCACTACCAGCGACTGCGCCGCAAACAGCTCCAGCAAAGCATTCTCAGCCGCACTGTTCTTTTGTCCACCCTCCAGCCAGACAAAGGTTTCCTGCGCCAGATAGCTGCGGTAAGCAGCGTCGACCGCGTCGATCGGAAAGCTGCCCCGCAAAGGCAGTTCCTTACGCAGACAGCGTTCTTTCAGATGCAGATGGTTGTACTGGTCCAATTCATAGATCAGCCCGCCGTCAAAATCAAAAGCAGAACAGAGCTCCGCCAGAGCCCTGTCGATGACTCCGGTATCCACCTGCTTGCCGCCCAGTAATTCAGCTAAAGATAAAACGAGAGTATCACCCGATTGTACCATTACAGCCACCTTCTATCCATACATTTAAAATAGTTCGATATTATTGTATACTTTGCTGATTTTATTCTATCATATTTATTATTTTTATCAACTGTAATTTATATTCTTTTAGGCAATAAAATTATTATATTACTCAAAAAAAAGCAGCCGCTCCCTTTCTAAGGCAGCAGCTGCTTGCAGGATGATTTAAAATTTTCAGCCGGGCATCATTTCCAGAACGGATAGGTACTCAGAACCACGACCAGCCCCAGCACGATAAAATCGGCGGCTCCCAGCGGCTCGCGCGGCATATTTTTATAAGTATTGCTGCCGAAACCCTTCAGCTCCATACTCAGCGCCAGCGTTTCGGACTTGGCCACCGCCCGCATGACCAGCGGTCTGATGACCACGACATACGAAAGCAGGCGTTTCACGCAGTTGCCCCGGTTGGAATAACCGCGGCAGGACTGAGCATCCAGCGTGATCTCGCTGTCAGCCAGGAAATTAGGCACGAAACGCAGCGCCGTCGTCAGCATAAAAGCATATTCACAGGGCAGGTGGAAACGGTCCACCAGCGTCTGGGCAATATCCTGGATACGCGTCGCCGCCAGCATACACAAAAACGCCATCGTCATGACCAGCATCCGCAGGCCGCCCGTCAGCGCCACCTCCAGCGGCGAACCGAACAGCAGCTGGAACAGGATCATCAGCCCGGTGAACACCGCCAAACCGCCGATCGCCGCCATCGTCATGCGGTCGCGCTTGATCGACAGCAGTAAAGCCAGCTCAAAAACCAGGATCGTAGCCACCGCCTTGACCGGCAGGATAAAGACCCACGCCGTCACAGCGACAGTGACAATGATTTGAGTAAACGCACTGATCCGCATCAGTCCTCAGCTCCTTTCCGCACCAACAGGCGGCAGAACTCCTCGGGTGTCGCCGCCGTAAAACCCAGACTGCCCGCCAAAGCAGCCGCCGTCGGCCGGCGCAGGCCCCATTCCTCCACAGCATACGCACCGCCGAACAGCTCCGTCGGCGTACCGTCATACACCAGGTCGCCGTCCTTCAGGACAATGGCCCGCTTCGCATAACGGCGCACCACGTCCATATCATGCGAGATCAACACGATCGTGATCCCCTTTTCTTCGTTCAGCGTCTGCAAATACTGCATCATCCGCTCTTTCTCGATCGCATCCTGACCGTTGGTGATCTCGTCTAAGATCAAAGTACGCGGATTGAGCGCCAGCGCCGACGCCACACCCAGCCGCCGCTTCTGCCCAAAGGACAGCAGACGCGGATACGCGCCCGCCAGCTCGGCCAGCCCTGTAGCCGCCAAAGCTGCCTCCACCTGCTTTTTGATCGTTTCTGCCGTCAGCTTTTTAGCCCTCGGCCCATACGCCACCTCATCAAAAACCGTATCTTCCAAAATCTGCAGATCCGGGTTCTGGAATACATAACCGATCTTGTCAGCCAGGTCGGCCGGCTCATAATTGACGATATCCTCGCCGTCTACCAGCACCTGCCCGCTGCGGGGATGCAGAAGCGCCATGAACAAACGGCTCAGCGTTGTCTTGCCGCTGCCGTTATGGCCCAAAAGCGCCACAAACTCGCCGTCACCGATCGTGCAGGCGATATCGTTCAGTACCGGCAGACCCCTGCGGTAAGCAAAATTGACCTCTTTAGCCTCCAGCATCAGGCGTTCCCCCCTTCAAAACCAAGCATCTGTAACTCCGCAGCCGCCTCTGCCTCAGTCCGCCACTCGCCCAAAGTAATACCGAAACGGCGCTCGACGCCCAGCTTCACCTGCCATAACGCAGGTACCAGCGGACGCAGCTCCTCGTCCTCATACATCGTCCGCGCCGCAGCGGCGAAGGTATCAGCCGTTACCAGCTGCCCCTCCTTCAGCACTACCATGTCCGTCACATAAGGCAGCAGATAGTCCACCCGGTGCTCAACTACGATGATCGTCGTGCCGTAACGCTGATGGATCGCATATAACAGCTCATACAGCGAATGGGCCCCGTCCGGGTCCATCGCCGATACCGGCTCATCCAGCACAATGATCTCGGGATGCACCGCCAAAGTAGCCGCCAGCAGCAAACGCTGGCGCTGCCCGCCCGACAGCTCGTCCAGCTGATAGCTTTCGCGCCCCGGCAGACCCACGTCCTCCAAAGCCTTACGGGTACGCTCCGCCACCTCCTCCGGCGCAAAACCGTGATTCAGCAAACTGAAAGCCACTTCCTCGCCCGCGGTCAGCGAAACCAGCTGGCTTTCGTAATCCTCCAGCATCAGCCCCACGCGCATCGCGATATCCGACACCCGGCGGCCTTTAGTCGATTCGCCCAGCACCTGCACATCGCCGCTGTAACGCCCCCCCATATAAAAAGGCACGATACCCGTCATCGCCTTGCACAAAGTAGTTTTGCCCGCGCCGCTGGGGCCTGCCACCACCGTAAACGAACCCTTTTTGATCTCCAGGTCGATATCCTGCAGCACCAGCTCCGATTTATTATAAGCAAAATAAAAATTTTCCAGCCTGATAACGCTCTCCATCATTCATCGTCCTCCTGCACAAAAAACAGCTTCCGCACCGGCCCGAACAGCAAAAAGGTGATCATACCGTTCAGAGCCCCCACGATCGCCACCACCGGCAGCATGGCATACAGCCAGACATGCAGCGGCAAATCCAGAACGATCTTCAAAATGAAAGTAAACACACCGCCGCTGGCCATAGTTGCCAAAAATCCCGTCACCAGGGGGCGCAGCTTCCACTTGCCCAAACCGCAGCGCAGCATCGCCTTGACCAGGATGCAGCAGGTGATCGCACCCGAAAGCTCGCTGGCGATATTACCCAGCGGAAAAGCCGACTTCGACGACGGCACCAGCGTGATGCCCGCAATAAAACCGATGCCCACAGCCTGCGACAGCGTCGGGTTCGTCAGATTGATAACGATAGAATACATGGCGATCGTCCAGTTCGGCGTCACGCCGCCCACATTAGGGCTGACCGTGTGCAGGATGATGCCGATAGCGAACAGCATCGCCGTGATCGCTACCCAGCGGTAGCCGTCCTGCATTGGTTTAACTTCGATCAGGTCCACCAACGGCAGCCTGGTATTTTTTTCTTTATCCATAATATAAGCCTCCTTCAGCCCGGGCAAATAAAAAAAGCCCTTCATCCCCATGTAGGGACGAAAGACACAACTTTCGCGGTACCACCCTGCTTGACCGATTAAGGTCCGCTCGCTAAGATACGGGCCGCAGCCGATATCCCCTTCCCTGGTAACGGGCGAAGCATCCCGACGGCGTCTACCCCCTTGCGGGCTCAAGCCGTATCTTAAAGGTCCATTCACCCTGCCGCCAAACGCCGGACTTGCACTGTCACCGGCTCGCTGAGGTCCGCTTGGCAAAGCTACTAATCCTCATCATCGATCAAATACTTATGAAATTACTTTAAAGTGTAGCACCAGCGGCAAAAGTTGTCAATAAGCACGCGTGTATACATAGCGGCAAGCACTAAAGCTAAAAATATACTTGTAATTTTGCGCCGCCAGGAGTAAGATATTTTATGTAGTGGGGACGTAGCTCAGCTGGGAGAGCGTACGGTTCGCATCCGTAAGGTCGAGAGTTCGATCCTCTTCGTCTCCACCAAGTTTAATAATGAAGGAAGCCGCTGAATATTCAGCGGCTTTTTGTTCTGTAATTATAATTTTAATATATTATTCATTCTTTTTTTGCCTCTTTTTCTGTTATAGACTGTACAAACTGTTTCACAGAAGGATCTTTACCAATAATTTCAAGCGCCGCTTGAGTATCTGCCACAAAAATCTCCATCTCTGGTTTAGTAAGAAAAAAGTCAGGTTCATTCGCAAATGCTCTTTTAAATCCGTCTATATTCCTATAATGATTAAGAATCACCTGAAGATCATTAGAATTTAGATTTTCCGCTAAAAAATATTTGCTATTACTCCACTCTTTAATTGAGGATTCAAGCAAAAGTTTAGAACATATTTTAAACGTACCAGCATTGGAGTAAAGCTTTCTTATCCAAAAATTATGGTCACTAATTTCCGAATAAAGCAATATCAAATAGTTAGAAAGCTTTTTCTTTCTAACTATTTTTCTTTTATTTTCCAAATAGATTGTACCAGCAAAACCAGATATTAAAGAAATAATTATTGTTAAAATAGTTTGGAGAAAATCCATAACATCACAATCCCTCAAATCTTTGCTGAATTTTGCACTATAAATTTCAGCAAATAAAAATATATCAGATTATATATTTTTATTATTTTACAAACAAAATGTCTTGATGGTATTCAAGATATTCCAACAACTTATCAGTGTGTTTTAGATCAACTATAATATCTTGAGATATTCGTAATCGTTTCTCATTTTCTTTACCAACAAAAGAAGATATAAACATTTTACCAATGTTATTAAAAGTGATTAGCCCACAATCAAAAAGCCTGTCCATATTAGCACTTAATAACAACCCATTGTTTACATCAATTCTTTCGACGTTACTACAAATTGCCCAAGGTTTAATATGACTTGCCACAAGCAGCTTAACATTATCAATGCCTGTCACTAAACAGCAATTTTGATATTTTTCTAAAATATCTTTACGATACTGTCCTTGACCTATGCGTGCCTTAATTATTGTTTCTTTCTCTGTATGGCCAATCTTACTAGCCTCAATTTGTTCTACAATCTTCAGCTCTGTATCTTCCACATCAGAACATGACAAAACATAATAACGATACTGTTTTAGAGAATTACTATACATATTATTTCCTGTTGTATTTTTCTTTATGAAAGATGGATTATGCAGAATATTAATGACTGCGATATCCAATTCTACTAAACTCATATCAAATAAACTTTTGGATATGACGTTAGCATTCAGCATTTCATTAGATATTGTATTAATCGCTCGTTGATATTTATATATAGATGTATCTTTTAACGAAGTATTTTTCTGCATCCATAAAGAAAAATCATCTAAAATATTCATACACTTCACCTTACAATTTATAAAAAATATGCATTAATATATCTTTGCAATATTAACCTAAAATTGTTAATCATCAACAATCCTTTTGTTACAATTCACCTTTTATCCCATTAGCAGATATACAATATTATGTTTAGTTATTTTCCATAAACTCAAGATAAAGTCTAGCAGTACGTCTCAATTGTGATTTGACAGAAATAGTTAATGTATTGAATTCTTCATTGCATTCAAGTTTCTGGACAACATCTGTTGGAATATTTTTTATCCCTAAAACTGTTTGCACCCTCTTAAGGCGTGATGTCGCATCATGTGATGCCCTCATAGTAAATTTTTTGTTTTTTTCAAGCCACTCAGCAAATAACATTGCTAGATCCTCCTTTTATTAATTTCTTAGTAGCAAATTTTTCCATAGTCATATTAGAAATAAGATCGCTAATATCTTCACCTAAATTATTAACTATAATTTCATCAAAGTCCTTGTAATCTATTTCACGCAAATCATGGTAAATATGATTATACAAATATTCACCAAAAGTACTTGCTAAAATAATTACAATAGGATTTCCTTTAATATCACGTTTTGCCGCCGGCACATATCTTGATGTAACAACAATAGTATATTCGCCACCAATTTGATCCCTATGCTCTCGTAATCGACCTGCATTAATACTCAATAACTTATTTGCGGTCGATTTAGCTTCTACTGCAAATTTCTTGTTATATGTAAGATAAAGACATTCAATATCAGTATGACCTGCTCCACCTATTTTTCTCGCTTCGACATTAACAAACATATTCATTCCCTCTGCAAGAACATTTTCAAAAAGATATGCAGTATCATTATCAAAATTATTAGAATATTCTTCAATAAGTTTAGGAAGTTCTAGTAATTTGACTTGTAAATCATCAATAAATTCACCGATTTCATCAAGAAGTATATTAGGATAAAACGAATAAATCTGCTTTATAACATCCAATTGCATACGTTTGTCATCATTAAGCCTTAAAGGAATCCCAAAACAAGTATATTTTTGCAGCATTTTCTTCACAAAAAGTCTCATATCATGAGCTATAGTGGCATATCCAGATTTTACAATTCTACCAGTTGGTCGGCTCCCACTATTATGTTTTTTAGGATGATATAGTTTTACTAGTGATTTTCCTTCATTAACATCAATTATTCCTATTGTCCTCAATAGCTTCTGTGTATAATACTGCCATTCATATATACAATTCACATATGTATGTTCATCACCCCTCAACAATTCAATTTTCACATCATCAGCAAGCTTTCGAAAAGCGAGAATCCTATTAACAAGCTCCTCATAGTTTTCATGCGTAACCTTTTTTACAAAAGCAACAATGTAAGCATACTCAGTACTGTATAGTCTGTAATTTAAACGATGATCAGACATCAACTGCAATAACAATCTAAATGGATACAATTGAAATGAGGATGGCATTCCATTTGCAGGATGTTGGAATTGAATAGCAAATAACATAGTTGCAAAAATCTTTTTCAACTTTTCTTGATTATTAATATATTTTAGAAAAAGATTACCTAAAGGACTAAAAATAAAACGTTTATTATCATCTTCATATCCAAACATATAGAACTCTAGTGTATTTATTCTGTGGTTAATAGAATCCAATGGCCTATTTGCTGTATTTCGTGTTCTATATAGATCAAGAGCAGCCAAACGCTCCTGCATTTTATATCTTTCACTTTCACTGACATTTGATGCACAACTATTTTTTACATCAAGTGCCACTGCTTTTATCAGTTCATAGTTAGACGTATGTTTATAGAGAATCCATTTTTCATTCTCAATCATTATTGGCACATATATCTCCTCCTACTAATTCAACTATTCTTTCCATTAGATGTGGCGGTATCGCTTCACCAATAACTGTACGAATAAACCCATCAGTAATTCCCTTTGGAAATTCAATCTTCTCAGGAATAGATGATACAATAAAAGTTTCTAATAAACTCAGCACACGCGGATCAGAATATGTACCATCTGCTAACAAACGACCCGGATGAACATTATTGTGGGAACTAATGCTTCCACAATATGTTGTTCTAGCAGGACAAGGTTGATCCCAAACCATCCTTTTGAATGTATTATGGAACCCTTTGATACGAGAACCATCTTCCTTCTTAGGATAAAAAACTTCATTAGTCAGCGCACTTTTTCCAGGTTCAGTATGCCTCATCGCCAATACCGCTCGAGGGTTATGCTGCTTCGCATAATGCCAAGGGATTCCAGAATCTTCCCCCGGTTCCAATGATGGTAATTTTCCAATAGCCTCCTTAAGCGTTATCTCTTTCTCAGCAATTGGCCAAGGCCAGGATAATCCCTTTTTCCAAATTTTTATGATTGCTCTTGGCCGAGATTGTGCAATTCCATAATCTTTTGCATTTATTACTCTAATGTCAATATTATAACGTTCTCCATAGAGTTTTTTTAATATCTTATCTAAATGCCAATATTCTCCCTCATGAGGAAAATACATTTTAATAAATTTGGGCACATTCTCAATTAAAATATAGTCAAAATTGCAACGGTTAATAATATCGAACACTTCAAAAACAAGAAAATTTCTCCTATCTCGTTCATATTGATCTTGTCCTTTATTTTTCCCAAGAGTACTCAACCCCTGACATGGAGGTGTTGCAATTAAAAATGAACATTTTTCTTTATTAGCAATATTGATAACTTTCTCTTTTACAATATCATCTCTAATATCTCCACATATCATCTGTGTATTCGGAAAAAAAAACTTATAGCAATTAGCACGTATTTGCAATAATTCATTTGCTACGACTACATCAATATTTTTAGGCAAACGTAATTCACCAATACCAGCACTGGAAAAAAGCGACACTGCTTTTAATTGCATTTCAACTCACCTACAATTCTCTTTATCATTAAAGGCGGAATAGATTCACCTATTACTTGTCTAATAAGTATTTCTGGAATATCATTTGGAATTTTCCAATTTTTTGGGAGAGATGTAAGTAACATAAGCTCATATGGAGTAAGAACTCGCGCATCTGAATATGTACCATTATCTAATAAACGACCTGGATGAACATTCCTTTGAGAACTTATCGCATCATTTCTCATTGTTATGGTTGGAGCAGGCTCATCCCACTTCATCCGCCTATAAGAAGATTCATACCCTTTTATTCTAGTGCCATCTACTTTTTGTGGATAATATTTTTTATTTGAAAAAGCTGATGTTCCTGTCCTTGTATGCTTCATCCAAAGCACGTGGCGTGGATCATGCTTTCTAGCATAATGCCATGGTATTTCTGATTTTTCTCCAGCTTCTAGAGAAGGAAGATCGCCAATAGCATCACGTACAGTAGATTTAAATAAAACTGGAATAGGCCACGGCCATTCACAGTCAATTGGATATAACTTTATAATAGCACGAAGACGTGTTTGAGGCACACCATAATCTGCTGCATCCACTATCTTACTGTCAATAATATAATATTTATCAAATTTCTCCTTTAAGATTTCTAAAACCGTTTGCATCTTTCCATTCCAAGGCAATTTAATCTTTAAAAGCATTGGAACGTTTTCAATTATCACATATTTAGGCAATAACTGCTCAATTGCCTCAAACACATAATTAATCAGATAATTTCTTGGATCATTCACCATAGTATCTTCATATCTATTTTTGCCAGCTATACTCATTCCTTGACAAGGCGGAGATGCGATTAAAAACTCAGAATTTTGGGCTGATTTTATTACTGAATCAAAAACCTCTTTACTCGAAATATCGCCACAAATCATATTACAATCAGGATAAAGTACACGATAAAGATTTGCCCTCCTCTCAATCAATTCGTTTGCAGTTAGGATATCAATGCCGCAATCTTTTAAAAATGTTTCTCCGATTCCTGCTCCTGAAAATAAAGATAGACCAATCATTCAACATCCTCCTACACAACCAATAATCTTATATATTTATATATTATATTGCAATCATTGACGCAGCGTCAATGATTGCAATATAATTTTTATAAAAAAGTCAACAATAACTAATCTACACTAACAACCCCGCATATAACATTGTCAATATATATATTAAATATAACTTTCAGATTCATTATCAATAATCGCTTCTTCTATAGTTTTAATACATCCATCTACATTTTTCATGATATCACAGCCCCAAAAATGAATCACTGTCCATCCAAGCGAAAAAAGCTTCTTATCATTATTCACATCCCGCTGACGAGTTCTTTCTATTTTTTTTATCCAATAATCAGCATTTCTACCTTTATTTAACTGTATTTTAAGTTTATCCCAATCTTTACCATGAAAAAACTCACTATCACAAAAAATTGCTATCTTATATTTTGTAAGAACAATATCTGGAGTCCCAGGGAGATTCTTATAATTTTTTCTGTACCTATAGCCTTTATTCCATAAAGCTTTTCTAAGTTTTATTTCAATAGAGGTATTAGCACTTTTAATTTTTTTCATAATCCTAGAAGTAGTCTTAGCATCTCTAACCATATAATCACCAGCTTGTCATATTAACATATACTATATATAATTAGTTTATCAACATTATTGCTACATGTAAACAAAGCAATGCCCTTAACTATACTAATAGAGGTTTTTCATATGAATCCAATATTTTTTGTCACTAATATAAGGCCAATATCATATAACAATACTAAAAATAAAAAAATTTACCAAGAAAAACTAACGAAAGATTTTAATGAATTTGCTGGTTTATATTCCAATATCCCACTTACGTTGCCATTATATTCGAAAGTCATATATATTCATAAAAATCAACATACATTATTAGATGTTGATAATTTAAGCAAACCTTTTGTTGACGCTTTTCCCAATGTTATTTATAGTGATGATAATTTAATTAATCATAGAATTTGTAGCAAAATAACTAAAGAAACATTTTCACTACTAGAATTCGAAATGAGTAATTACCCAGATAAAATTGCAGAAAAGTTAGATGAATACCTAAGCAATGGCAGTGAGCACATTTTGTACTTTGAAGTTGGTGAATTCAAAAATGAAATGGTGAAATTTGGAGGTGAATAACTATGAAGCTAGAACAAAAATATTTAGATATTTGTTATAGAAATGCTATGATAATGCAGTACACAGATCAACTTAAAAGGGAAGGTTTTAAAATTTTACCTTTGCAATCAAACAATGACATCGCTATTGATTTATTTGCTAAAAAGGGTGATGAAAAAAGACTTTATGAGTTTAAATACCATAAAACACATAATGATATTAAGTCAAAAAAGTCTGCTATAATAGAAAAGAAAAAATATGCAGAAGTAATAGGCGCTAAATTTTTAGTCGTTTACCTTACTCCACTAAAAGAAAAAACAATTGAATTTGAGGATTTAGAGTCTAAAATACTTGGCTATATTGTAGAAGAAGATTTCCCTGAAGAATTAGACAGCTTGTCCACGCATACAAGCATCAAGTCAATATACATAGACTCCATTAACTCTATATCCATAAGTGAAACCAGTATTAATATTTCAGGAGATGCCACTATATCAGTTTCATTACAATACGGTTCTAAATCAGATTTACAAAATGGTGATGGAGATGAATCTTCTGAATCTTTCCCAATGACGTTTGACGCTGATTTAGACTGTAATTTAAATATTATAAAATGTCAGTATGAAATAGACACTGACGATTTTTATAAATAATAATTACATTATCTCCCCCTCCTCTCGTACCTCAGTAGTGCTTCCTGCGCTATTTCTTCGGGTGTTTTAGGGGTAGCTTTCAAATTATAAGAGCCTTGCAGCTGCAAGGCTCTTTTTTGCGTGTTGGCGGTAGTTGCATTGCTGTTTATTTCTCTGGCTGTGCTTATTTGGGCGTTTGCTCTATTATTTTCCTTTCCTTCCCGTCCTTGTTCTGCGGCGTTATTATTTACTCGCTGATCTTGCTGCAAACTCCCTTCGTCTTTTGCTCGCCATTCATCCTGCAGTCTGCGCTCCCTCCTTATGCCCTGCGCTTCGCGCAGGGCTTTTTCCATATTATAGAAGTTCGGTTCGCGGCGGCGGGCAGTCATAATAGTAACGGCAATATTCCATTCGGCATCGTCCGTCTCGCAGAAGCGTTCTGCCCAGCCATCAATAAACCTGGCCCGTTCATCTTCATTTCTAAACCGCAGCTTCAGCCTGTTATATTCAAACAGTTTTACCATCCGCCGTATCTGTTCATAAGGTTTCTCCATTTTTCAGCACATCCTTCGCAATATTTTCCGCCTCTGATTTGCTTATATGGTCAGGCGCACTTACGGGTTTCTCTGTTCAGGCAGCAGCAAACGCATTTCCCAGTCAGATCACCCTGTCCGGCAGTGCCATAACAGCCCGCCGGCCTGCGCCTGATGATCCATATTCCAGCTTATCTACATCATCAGTTCTTCCGCTTCCCGCTGTTTTTCGGCCTGATGCGCTGCAAGCAGCAGCTGCCGCAGCTTAGTAAGCCCTTTTTTGATCGTTTTGCTGATCGCCGCAGGACTGACGCCAAACCTCTGTGCCAGTTCGCCGTTGCTCCAGCCTTCCAGAAAATGCAGTTCGATCAATTCTTCCTGTTTGGGCGAAAGCTGTACCAGCAGTTCCTGCACTTCCGCAAAATCCTGCTGCAGTTGCTGCTGTTCAAAATAAGTACGCGTCGTCTGCGCCGCATCTGCCGTCAGCACTTCCTCTGCAAATTCACAGCCGCTTTCTATTTCATAAGGGCAGGTCATTTCTTCATCCTTATGCCGGCGTTTCCATTCACTGCTGATCGCCGTATACGACTTACTGACGATAAAAGCCGGCAGCTTCTCGAAATCCTGCCGCTGTCCCCATTTTTCCAGCGCCTTTACTACGGCTATCCTTTCGATCTGTTCGCCATCCTCGGCAAAACCTTTATAAGCGCTGGTATGTGCTATTTTTCGCAGTTTGATATCAAAAGCCTGCAAAATCACCCCCAGCATTTTTTTATTGCCCTGCTGCGCTAAAGCCACTATTTCGGCCCATTTATTACACTCCGCTGTTTCTGTGCAAGTAACTGTCATCAATACATCCCCTTATCTCACCCTGCTGCGGTGATCTTATTATTCAACACCTCTACTGCCAGCTCCCGCGCCGTCAGGCTGTCCAGACAGTCTATACAAATAATGAGCCCATCCAGCTCGATATACAAATCACCGGCGCAAACAGCCTCATTACACAATTCACAGCTGTACACGGCTTCCACCAGGCTCTGCGGAGGTTCCAGCCACGCATTTTCGATCGCTGTAAAATGATCCACTAGTCACACCTTGCGCCTGAACTGCGGCGTGACGTTAAACTGCGCTTAAGCGCCCTGCGGAACAAAGCGCTGCAGTTGATATGCTCGTCCTGTGCCTGCTTGCGCAGACCATAAGGCAAAACGATACGCAGCTCTACTAAAGCATCGTCCTTTCTCGGCGGTTTCACCGTTTTGACAGGCTGCGGCTCAACTGGCCGTACAGTCTCTGTCTGGCAGTGTTTTCCCTGCAGTAAGGGGCATTTCAGCGCCAAATACAAAAGACGGGCACTCAGCACATCGCCGCCCGTCTTTTTAGATTTTTGTTGTGAAGCTAAAGAATCATTCATGTTTTTTACCTGCTTTCGCTGAATTTAGGGTGTAAGTATCAATACTAACGCAGATCAGTAATACAAAACCATTATTAACACTTAAAACTTCCAAGTCAAAATCATAAGTATGTACGAAGGATTTACAGATTTTAATGATTTAAAAGCTTTAAGAGATGCTAAAGGTCTTTAAGATTTAAAAGATTCGGTATGCTTACTGCGTCAGTAATAATATCCCCTACTCTTATATGGCTTTTTACAAGGTCATTTTTAACCCCCTTTACATAAATAATTTTTATCCGCCGCTTGGAAGAGCAAATTTTACACTTTTTAAATTTTTCCTGCCGGCAGGTTAAAAAACAGAGCCTAAAAAGCCATATAAGAGTGAGAGGGTGCCACAGCACATCAAAATGCTGAACGGAGGACGTTAAAATAATGGCCTGCTCTCCAAACTCACAGGAAAGGAGCATCTCTACTATGCAAATGCAAATATCATCAGCACCGCTGCTGACGGCAGCCAAGCTCGCCGAACTTGTCGCCCTGGGACACAACCGCATCTCGCAGATCTATCTGCACTGGACCGCAGGACATTACGGCCAGCTTTACGACGACTACCATTTCAACATCGACGCCGACGGCAGTATTTACCAGACCTGCACGCAGCTCACCGAGCTTAAAAGCCATACGTGGCACCGCAATACCGGCGCTATCGGTATCGCTCTCTGCTGCGCCTGCGGCGCGCTGCCCCATAACGGCAGAGATACTGAGTTCGGCAAGTTTCCGCCCACTCCCCGCCAGATCGATGCCGCAGGTAAATTAGTTGCCAAGCTGGCGCAGGGGCTCAATATCCCTATCGACCGTGGGAACGTGCTTACTCACTGCGAAGCTGCGCTTATCGACGGCTACGGACCGTACAGCGGCGACGC
>ULOE01020375.1_pt1 | contig 23903 bp, 19 predicted proteins | sample 1952291 | NCBI WGS metagenome assembly ULOE01 (sample SAMEA4835595, study PRJEB28245) | human gut metagenome | biome: gut microbiome; material: fecal sample | place: Denmark | collected 2008 | reverse complement strand
GTCATCCTCATCGTATACCCATTCGCCATTCTCTTTGGTAAAGCTCATCTTACTTCCGCCGCTTTCATAGGCAAATGACTTCAGACTCTTTACATCTACCAGGCTGACTTTTTCTTTGTCTTCTTTTGCCTTCTTCTGCCTGTCACTGTGACTGTTCCATGCTTTCAGACCTCCGTACAGTACCAGCAGTACAGTAAGCACGACCACCATGATGAGCATTGTCTTTTTCTGTTTCATCAAAGTTCCCCTTTTCTGTCCATAAATATTCTTAATTTACGCTTTTCTTCTCTTCCACCAGCGCATGAATCCATAGATCAAAATTACAAGCGGAATTCCGAAGATTGTCAGGATGCTGATGATTCCCGCATGCTGCATCGTGTTGTTGCTTACTTCCAGGCTCTTTGCCTTGATTGCTACGTTCTTTGTCTTGTCAAAGTTCGCTGTCACCGCGTTCATGAACAGGTCCAGGTTCTCAAGTGTTGTATACGTATCTGTAATCTGCGAATCGATCATGCTTTCAGAAGAAATCACTGTCAGACGGCTGGTCTTTCTCGCATCAGACGAGCTGTCTTTGGAAGAACTGCTGTCGGACGAATCGTCGGATGTGATCTGCTCGGTTGCGACTGCTCCCAGTGTATAGGTTCCTTCTTCCTGCTTATCCTCTGTCACGGCATAAGAATTATCGGATGTCTGCATAAATGCCGTTGTTGTAATCGTATCTCTTGCCGGATCTGTTGTAGTCAGACCATGTGCATTGATCATCAGAACCATCTCTGATTCCAGATTATTGGCCAGATCATCTGTTGCTGTGATCTCAGGAAAGATATAATAGTAGTTGCCCTGGTAACTTCTCTGCATATCCGCAATGTAACCATCAGCTTCCTGCATACCATATTCTTTCAGTACTTCATCCAGGTTCGGTGTCTCATCCTCAGAATCTCCAAGAATGATAAATACTTTTCCGCCCTTTTTCAGGTAATTCAGAAGTAATGTTTTCTCATCATCCGAAATGTCTTTTGATGGGGCATCCATAAATAACAGATCACAATCGTCAGGAATTTTACCTGTCATCATCAGATTTACTTCATCTGTCGTCAGGTTATTCTTACTGAACAGTTTCGTCACAGAATCTGAAAATGTTGCTTCCCCATGTCCGGTTGTATAATATATTTTCTCTGTCTGTTCACTTGTAACCGAATTGATCGCACTTGTGAACTGGCCTTCTCCGTCAAATTCGGATGCAGAACTGCTTCCTGTTGTATAGTAGGAATAAGAATCCGAAACTAAAATATCGTCAAAAGAAACGAATTTCGTTTTTCCGGTATCTTTACAGGAGATTACGATCGTATTCTTATCGACTCCCGCTTTCGTAAGTGCTGCCGGATGCAGAACAGGATCGATCCATTTTACACTGATCTTATCGGACAGCGCCGTATATTTCTTAATGAATGATTTGATCCTTGTATCTGTCGAATCTTTTTCTGCATAGATTTTAAATGTTACTTTTTTATCCAGTTTGTTCAATACCTTTTTACTGGTCTTTGATACTCCGTAAATGTTGTTATCACTGATATCTATGCTCTTAACATTCTCCGGAAGCTGACCTGCGATCAGATTAACAACGATCACCATGCAGATCACAAGTGCAATCATTCCCACACTGTAACTTCCGTTTTTCGATGATGCACTCCGGAATGACTTCTTGATTTTTTCTAACATTATGCTCCTCCTAACTCCAACGTCTCTTCTGAATCATCTGCATCGTCAAAAAGAAGAACAAGACGATCAGTGACAGGTACAATATAATCCCGCTCACATCCAGAAGATGGTTATCGGCAATATTGGAAAATACTTCTGTCAGTTCCAGTTTGCCAAGTACTGTGGAAAGCAGACTTTCAAACACTGTTTTCTTTACAAAGTAAGTAATCAGTGTTCCTGCCAGTACAATCAGCTCCAGTACCCCGCTGATCACGACATTTTTCGTCATATTCCAGACTGCAAGTACGACCAGCGTCAACAACACCGCAACTGCCAATGCATTTGCCCATGCTGCCGAAGGGATAAAGTTCAGGATGCCGCTCCAGAGATAAGTCAGAAGCAGGATACCGAATGCGCCGATTGCCGCAATGATCACACTTTCTGTCAATGAAGAGACAAACATTCCAATGGAAATATATACGCATCCGAGTAAGAAGAACACAAGGATTGCCAAATAGTCTACCTTAATGTATGCCGTCCCCTGCGCTTTAATGATCAGTGGAAAGATCAGATAGATTACACACGGTACAGCCGTGATCGTTACCATTGCAAGATATTTTCCAAGCACGATCTCGAACAGGCTGACCGGTGCTGTCAGTAACATCTGATCCGTCTTATTCTTCTTATCTTCTGCAAAGCAACGCATCGTCAGGATCGGAATTGCTACCAGATATACGAACAGAATCCCTGACAATACATAAGAAAAATACGGATATCCATAGTTCAGGTTATACGCCAGGAAATAGATTCCCGTATAAGCTACCAGGAAAGCGATAAATACATATCCTATCATAGAATGAAAATAGGATCTTAACTCTCTTTTATAGATGGCTCTCATCTTACTTCTCCTCCTTTATCATTCTATTGCCTGACCCTTGTGTCAGCTCCAGGAATATCTCTTCCAGTGTTGTCTTACTCTGATTCAGGGTAAGCATCGGTACATCTGCATGGGAAAATGCAAGGAATAACTCTTCTCTGATATCTTCCCCACCCTTTGCCGTAATCTGTGCAGTTGTAATGCCGCTCGCACTGGTGCGGTATTTTACTTCTTTGATCTTTCCTGTCCGGCGGATAATATGATCCATCTCATCCCTGGAAGCCTTTGCTTCCACCTCGATCTGACCTTTGCCACTCATCATATTCTCCAGATTCTCGGTCGTATCACTGGCAACCAGCTTTCCTCCTGATATGATCATGATATAATCGCAGACTTCCCTTACTTCCGCAAGAATATGGGAACTCAGGATTACGGTATGTTTCTTCGCAAGCTTGCGGATCAGTTCACGGATCTCTATGATCTGCTTCGGGTCAAGACCTACCGTCGGCTCATCCAGGATGATGATCTCCGGAAATCCCAGAACTGCCTGTGCAAGCCCGACTCTTTGTTTATAACCTTTTGACAGGTTCTGAATCAGCCGGTTCTCTACATCTCTTAATTTGGCAAGTCTTATAACCTCTTCTATCTGCGATTCTATTTTGTCTTTCTTAATTCCTTTTAATTCAGCGGCAAATTCCAGATATTCCCGCACCGTCATTTCCATATATAATGGCGGGATTTCCGGCAGATAGCCGATATTCTTCTTGGCCTCTTCAGGCTCTTTCAAAATGTCATGTCCGTCGATCAGCACCTGTCCTTCTGTAGCTCCCAGGTAACCGGTCATGATGTTCATGGTCGTAGATTTTCCTGCACCGTTTGGTCCTAAGAATCCATAGATTTTACCGGATTCTACGGTGAAATTCAGATGATCTACCGCCAGATGGTTACCATAACGTTTGGTAAGATTCTTTACTTCTATCAAATTTCCTTCCTCCTGTTAAACTCAATCTTGTAACAATATAAGAAATTTTTTTGAAAAGTATGTGGTAAATTTATGTTTATTCTGTGAAAGAAAGTTCATCGGCTAAACAAAAAAATAGAAAGAATTCCAGATTTTATAAACATAATCTTATAATCTCCAAAATTCTTTCTATCTTTAGCAACTTTTCTATACGTTTGTCTTCATAAATAATTTCATTTCTTTCAAGTCCATAACACCTGAGGTACTATCTTCTTTAGAGAGTGAACATGCAGCTGTAATAGCACCATAATATAATGCCTTCTCTATACTTTCTCTTTGATACGCTGCATATAAAACGCCCGAGCAAAATGCATCACCTGCCCCAGTCGTTCCTTTTATAAATCCTTTTGGGAGTTTAAAACTTGGAACTTTTACAAATTCTCCTGTTTGACAATTCAAACCATATCCACATGCAGGTGAATGTATTATAGCCCACTTTTTTACTCCCAATTCTTTTAATTTTTCCAACCCCTTTCTCATATTTTCTTCTTTTATTCCATCCTTATCATATAATTGAATTCCAGTCACACCGGTTCCTTCTACTTCATTTACCACACAATAATCTGTATACTTCAATGCAGGCCATACAACTTTTTGATATCGATTTCCTTCTTCTGAAACCATATCTACTGAAGTTTCCATTTCATATTTTTGTGCAGTTGCTAATACCTTTGCGGCTTTAGTTCCATAGTCTTCATCCGGTTGATCCAGCGTTCCTAATAAAAGTAAATATTCTAAATGAAAAATATCCGCCTTTATTTTCTTAAAATCTATCTGCTTTTCATTGAATTCCAAACTGGTTCCTGGATCAAAAAAGAATGTTCTCTGCTTGCTTTCTTTTTCTGTCATTGCAAATGTAACAGCTGTTCTTCCTTTTTTTACAATCCCTTCAATGTTTATATTCGGATACTCTCTTAAAGAATCTACTATAAATTGACCATTTTCATCATCACCCACAACTCCCGATACTTTTATTGGTATTTTAGAATCTAACCTTGCCAAATCAATAATTAAGTTGTTAATACCTCCGGTATGGGCAACCGGATTTCTCATCCATGTTAAATTGCCTTTTTGAGGATATACATCTATTGTGTATACTACATCTGCAATAAGATTTCCTGCAACCGTTATTCCTTCTTTATTCATAGGTCTTCCTCCTACAAAACCTCTGGGTATTCATTACATAATAAACGGTATGGTTCTTCATCTTCATCTATAGCAGGAAAACGTCCTACTTTTTTATTATAGAAATAATTATCCGTATTATCGTCATTGCACATAGAAACTTCTCCCAACAAAACGGATCCTTTTCCTTCTTCTACAGAAAAGTCATGGTACAATCCTCTTGTCACAGTAATACTTTCTCCTGGCGTTAGTCTTATCTGAGTTCCTGCCTTCACTGTATAAACACATCCATCGCTATGTACAATGACATCTGTATCTGCCATTTTTCCATCTTCCGTCGAATTATATACACGAATTAGTACATTTCCACCTCCGCGATTAATAATGTCTTCCATTTTATATGCATGATAATGCATTTCCGCATGCTGACCTTCATGGAGCATCAATAACTTTTCTGCATATGGTTTATCATACTTATCGTTTTTTATATTTCCATTTCTTAACGTAATTAACGAAAATCCTGTATGTTCAAAATCTCCGAGTCCAAAATCTGTTATATCCCAGCCAAGCATATTATCTCTAATTTCATCGTATTCTTTCCCTTTTGTTTTCCACTCTTCTGGTGTCCATTCACAAAATGGAGGAAGTGATACATGAAATTTTTTGATCAAATCATGCATATCCTTCAAAGCTTTGTTAATCTCTGATCTTTTCATCTTTCACACCCCCTAATTTTTTAGTGCAAATGTTTCAATTGCCACTTTCACATTTTCTTTCATAGCTTTCATAGCAATTAACGGAATGTCATGATAGAAAATATTTTCTTCTACACTTTTTTTATCCAATGCAGCTTTGACTGCTTTTCCACCAGCCAATGTCATATACGTGTAATAATTAATTTTACGTATTCCATTTTTTACAGCTGTCTGAAACTCCTCTTTACTAAGTCCTGAACCACCATGCATTACGAATGGGATATCAATTTTGTTTTTAATTTCTGTAATACGATTCAAATCCAAAACTGGCTTCTGTGTATAAATCCCATGACTTGTTCCGAAAGCAATTGCCAACACATCCACTCCGGTTTTTTCAACAAAATCTTTTGCCATATCTGGACTTGTATACACATCATCTAAGTTTGAAAAACTGTCCGCTGTTTCAATTTCTTCTGTATCTCCTAATCCTTTGTCAGATGAGAAAATATGTCCAAGTTCTGCTTCAACTGTAACATCGACTGCATGAGCCAACCTCACCACTTCTGCAGTTATTCTTATATTTTCTTCATAATCACTGCCTGATGCATCAATCATCACAGAGCTAAAACCTAACTGTATTGCTTTAATACAACTTTCAATAGACTCACCATGATCCAAATGTACACAAACTGGAACAGAGGCTTTTTTTGCAAATTGAAGCATAACTGGTGCGATATCTTCCATGGATATCAAATTTCCATGCACCTCTGCATAGTTTAATATAACTGGTGAATTTGTTTCCTCTGCAGCCTGTATGATAGCCATTACTGATTCCATATTCGGACAATTAAATGCTCCAACCGCATATCCTTTTTTCATTGCATCTTCCATCAACGGCTTTAATGAAACTAACATAATCTTTCTCCTTTTTAGTTTATCTTATTTCTTTCCTTTATTTCTAAAGTAATCAAGGAATACAGCCAGTAAAATCACAACTCCTTTTACTACATACTGCCAGAATGAGTTTACATTCAAAAGATTTAATCCGTTATTTAAAACACCTATAATCAAACCACCTATAATAGTTCCACCAATTTTACCACTACCACCAGCCATTGAAGTTCCACCAACAACAACTGCTGCGATAGCATCCATTTCAGCTCCATCACCGGCTGTAGGCTGTCCGGAATACATACGTGAAGCCAAAACAATTCCAGCAAGACCTGCCATCAATCCAGAAAATGCATGTACAAAGAATTTTACTTTTTCCACTTTAATTCCTGAAAACTCGGCCGCCTGTTGATTTCCTCCGACAGCATACATATGACGTCCCATTTTCGTCTTATTCATAATGATTGCTGTAATAATAAGAACAATTACTAAAATTACAACTGGTGTAGGAAAAATTCCAACATAACCAGCTCCTAAAAATTGCCATTCTTTTGTTACTACTCGTACAGGCGAACCGCCAGTATATACATATGCAAGTCCTTTTGCTATATTCATTGTAGCCAATGTTACGATAAATGCTGGAATTGTAGTTTTACTGATTACAGCACCATTAAACATACCAACTAAAAGTCCAACTAAAAGTCCCATAAGTAATGCTATCGGTAATGGGAGATTATATCTTGCTACACATCCTGCCGAAATACAACCTGATAATGCAATGATTGATCCAACAGACAAATCGATTCCACCAAGAATAATTACCATTGTCATACCACATGCCAGGAACAGGTTCGTAGAAATCTGTCTTAATACATTAAATATATTCTGTCTTGTAAAAAATGATCCACTTGTTTTTGGAAAAACTGATAAAAATACACATAATACCAAGAAGGCTACGATTATACCAAGATTTTCTTTAAAGTATATTTTAACAGCATTTCCAACTCCAGCTGTCGCTGTTGTTTTTTTTGTTTTTTCTTCCATTTGTTTTTTTCCTCCTTTATTATGCCCATCCTATTCAGCTGCCAGCATCATAACGCTTTCCTGCGTTGCTTCTTTATGACTAATACAGCCTCTCATCTTTCCATGTGCCATTATATAGATTCGATCACTCATTCCTAAAATTTCTGGCAACTCAGAAGATATCATAATAATTGACATTCCCTGTTTTGCCAATTTATTCATAATTGCATATATTTCTGATTTTGCACCTACATCTACACCTCTTGTAGGCTCATCAAGAATTAAAATTTTCGGATGTGTTGCAAGCCAACGACCAATTAATACCTTTTGTTGATTTCCTCCTGACAGATTACCTATAGCTTGTTCCTGTGAAGGTGTTTTGGTTGCCATTTTATCAATATATTCTTGTGTAATTTCTCTTTCTTTAGAATTGTCTACAAAAATACCTTTAATGAACTCGTTTAAAACTTCTATCGTTGAATTAAACCTGACACTTTGTACCAAATATAAACCTTCGAGTTTACGATTTTCCGGAACAAGTGCAATGCCATTTTTCATAGCATCAATTGGTGAATTAATAGTAACTTTTTTACCCTCCAGATATATATCTCCTGTACTTTTTGGCATAAGCCCAAATATACTTTTCATTACTTCACTTCTTCCAGCTCCAACCAATCCGGCAAAGCCTAATATTTCACCTTTTCTAAGTTCAAAACTTACGTTTTCTGCCAGCTCACCATCTGAGATTCCTTCGCATCGCATAATAACTTCTTCATGTTCTTCAAAATCTCTTGTATAGTAATTAGTCAACTCTCTTCCAACCATCATTGCAATTAATGCATCTTTTGTAGTGTTTTTTACAACTTCAGTACCTACATATTCTCCATCTCGCATAACAGTTACTCTATCGCAAATTTCTTCCAATTCACTCATCTTATGAGAAATATATATAATACCTACTCCCTTGGAAGTAAGACTCCTCATTGTCTTAAACAAAAATGCTACCTCTTTATCTGAAATCGAAGAAGTTGGTTCATCCATAACTAAAATTTTTGAATTATAAGAAATTGCTTTTACAATTTCAACCATCTGCTGCTGTGCTATCGTTAATTCTTTAATTAACTGATTAGCTTGTATTCCCATTTGATAGTCATCTAACAATTTTTGCGCATCATGATTCATTTTCTTTTTATCAACAAATCCGGAACTCATCGGTTCTCGTCCCAAAAAAATGTTTTCAGCTACAGTCATATACGGAACCAAAACCAATTCTTGATGAATAATCGCTACTCCATTAGCCTGTGCAGCCTTTACACCATCTATATTTACTTTTTTACCGTTTATAATTATCTCGCCTTCATCTGCTGTATAAATTCCGCCTAACACTTTGATAAGCGTAGACTTTCCGGCTCCATTTTCACCTAGTAATGCATGAACTTCCCCCGTCCGAAGTTCGAAATTAATATCCTTTAATGCATATACACCTGGGAATTTTTTGTGTATATGTTTCATTTCTAGCAATGTTGTACCACTCAAAATATCACCCACTTATATCTTTCTTTTATGCAAAAAGGTGCTTTATCCAGTTCATTTGAATAAAGCACCTTTCATATTTTTGTTAATGACTATCGTTTACTGCCAACCATCTGTACCATAATCGTTAACATTATCTGCTGTAATCAGGAATGTTTCTACTGGATATTTGTCTTTCACTTTCTTGCCATCTAAGATTTTATACATAACCTCTACAGACTTATCAGCAATACCAACTGGAGACTGTGCTCCTGTTCCTTCCATTAAAGAATCACCTTTTGCAAGCTCTGATTTAACATCCGGTGAACCATCTACTCCGTAAATTTTGCAATCCTTAATTCCTGCTGCATTTGCTGCCGCTAATGCACCAAGCGCTGTAGGATCATTTCCACCAAAGATTGCAACTACATCTCCATGTGCCTGTAATAAATCTTCTGCAATTCCCATTGACGTTTCAAGATTTCCTTTTGCATCCTGCTGTGCAACAATGTTAAATCCTTTTCCTTTGATTGCATCTGTAAATCCTTTTGTACGATCTACAATTGAATTCATAGTCGGTGAATCAAGAACAATAATGTCTCCACCCTTCGGGCATTTTTTAACTAAATCTTCTCCACAAACTTTACCTGCATTGTAGTTATCAGATCCAACATAACTTGTTGCATACGACATATCGGCAACTTCTGTATCAAAGTTAACGATTGGAATGTTTGCTTCTTTTAAAGCATCCAAAGCTGGAAGAATTCCTTCAGCTTCTGCTGGATTCAGGAACATTGCATCAATTCCCTGTGAAATCAAATCCTCTACCTGCTGTACCTGAAGACTTACATCATTTGCCGGATCTACAGATACAAGCTCGTCCCCATTTGCTTCGACTTTCTTTCTGATTTCATCTTCCAATGTTACAAAGAATGGGTTCGTTCCGTCCATACAAGTATACCCAAACTTGTGACCTCCCTTTTTGTTTGACGTCGATTCAGTTTTCGTCGAACTAGATTTCTTGTCCCCGTCACCGTTGCTGCAACCCATTACCATTGCTGCAACTAATGAAACACTCAATAACACGCTCACTAATTTTCTTTTCATTTCTTTTCCTCCTTGCTTGTTATTTGTTGTCTTAATATTACTAATTTTCCTTTTCCTGTACACCTGTATTTTGTAACTAAAAAAGCATTACATTTCTCACAAAAAAATGTGACAAATGTAATGCTTTTCTTATTGATTTAAAAATTTAGTAATACTTCTCTGAAATACCTTAAGCGAACTATCAATATTCTTTTCATTTTTGTAAATATCATCTATTTCATTCTCTGCTAATGCCATAGCCTCTGGATATTTCGAGAATTTTGGATTTATCCGTCCATTCTCTATCGCATCACTTAACAAACGATTATCAATACCCCTCTCATCTACATCCATATCCTTCCGAATCATGCTTTCTGCATATCTTGATCCAGTTACATATTTCAATACTGATGCACCTTGCGAATATTCAAATATTTCTCTTTGAATTGAAGAATCCGAAGTTAACATTTTCAGAAATTCCCATGCTAATTCCTTATGTTTACTTTTATTTCCAATAGTCATCAAAAGTGCATCTACTTCTGAAGTATTATGACCTCCTGGGCCTGCCGGCATGCTTGTGCAATCCCATTGAAAACTTGTATATTTTTTTATTTTATACGGATAAGTTTTATATGTCCTGTACTCAGAAAACGCTAACGGCATAAATGCCACATTTCCCGAATCAAAATCATTTTGTGTTACTTCACGGCCTCCATTCATTTCATTTAACTTTTTCACGAATTTAACTGCTTCATTCACTTTTGTTCCCGAAAAAAAAGCTTTTTTCCCATCTTTATCAAAAAGCTCTGCACCATTTGAATATACAGCTTCTTTCCAAGTATAATTATATGTCCCAAATTGATCGATCACACCATCACCGTTTTTATCCTTTGTAATCTGATCAACAATTTGCTCCATTGTACTCCATGTCCAATTTTCATTTGGGACTTCTATTCCTTCTTGTTCCAACAATGTTTTATTTACGAACATCAAAGTCGGTACTACCTCATATGGTAACGCATACTGACTTTCATGATATTTTCCAATATCTAATACTGTATCAAAAAAATACTCCTTTTTAAAGTTCCTATCATTAGCAATCTGATTATCTAAATCAAATATAACATTTAATGACACATATTTATAAAAATCATCAGACAACACCATAAATACATCTGGTGTTTCTCCTTCTAATATTTTTCTATCTAACCATTCTGAATAATCTTCCTTTCTAATCCCTGTCTCATAATGAACTTTAACACCTGGATGTTCTTTTTCAAATTTTTTTATTGCATCATCTATTATTACATATGCATTCGCATTCTTAACATCCCAATTACTCTCAGCAAACATGCCAAATTCCAATACAATTGGTTTATTTTTTTGTCTATAGTTCCATGCAAGTATTATTAATATTATGCTCAAAAAGCAAACAACTAATCCGTATATACTTTTCTTTTTCATTTACTATTGCTCCGTAATTTTTGTTGCTACTTTATTCTGTACTGCCCAGATTGCCAATTGCGTTCTGTCTCTGAACTCTAATTTGTTTAATATCCCACTCAAATAATTCCGTACAGTACCTTCTGAAAGATTCAAATTTTCCGCTATTTCTTTGTTAGAACTTCCCCGTCCGACTTCATTAATAATTTTCCATTCTGTTTTAGTCAGATTTTCTGTTCTCTTCTGATCTACATCAACTACATAATCAGCCTTTGCCATCTGTGAAAACAATCTTACAACTTTTGTAGCAATATCTGGATTTATCATTGCCTGTCCACTATATACAGTACGTATTGCATTAGTCAATCCGTCCATCGATACTCCTTTTAAAAGATATCCACTTGCTCCCCATTTTAATGCATTATATACATACTCATCATCATCGAAAGTTGTGAGTATAATAATTTTTATTTCTGAATAATTATCTTTTATTATTTTCGTACACTGTACGCCATCCATTTTAGGCATTCGAATATCCATTAAAATAACATCCGGTCTATTTTTTCGTACACTTGCAATTACTTCTTGTCCATTTGCAACCGTATCTGTTACTTCTATTCCTTCCTTTGTATTTAATACAATTGACAAACTTTGCCTAATCAATTCCTGATCATCTGCAATCAGTACTTTAATCATATTCTTCACCCCATCTTATAGGAATTACAACATTTGTTGTAAATCCATCACTTCCATCAAACTCTACTGTCCCATTTAATAACTTTATCCGCTCAACAATATGTCTTGTACCAAATCCTTTCTTCATATCAGTACATCCAATTCCATCATCTTTGATTGAAATATAAATATCGGAATATTTCTTTTTTATAGTAATATAAACATTTTTTGCATGACTATGTCGTACAGAATTCGTCATACTTTCCTGAACAACACGATATATCGCATTTTCTTCATCTTCATCAAATTTCAATTTTTCGACATCACATTCAAAATGTATTTTTGTATTTGTTATTGAATTTGTTTCATTTACCATCTTACGAATTGCTGGTTCCAAGTTTAAACGTTCCAGAGAATCCGGTCTTAATTCACTTACTGACCTTCTTACTTCTTTTATTCCATCCCTTGTAACTTTTGAAATAAGCTCCAATTGTCCTTTCGTTACCTCAGGTGAACTATCGATCATCGCTATACAAGCATCTACCCCCGCTGATATACCCGTTAGCGTATGCCCTAATGTATCATGAATTTCTCTAGCCAGCCGGTTGCGCTCCTTTGTTTCTCCCATTTTTTCTTTCATTACAGCATATTCCTGTAATTTTTCATTTGCCTGTTGTAGCTCTTCATTTGTTTGCGATAATTTAAAATATAATTTTTTTACCTCATCTATCGTTCCACTCTGTTCGATAATAATGAATACACAAAAAACAAAAAATAAAATAATATTTAATGATGTAAGCAAATTATATAGCCAATATAATACTTTTTGGATTCCAATATCATATACCTTTATATAATCATTAACAGAAAATATTTTCGTACTTACCGAGATAATACCGTGATTGGTTCCTATATAGCTTAGTAAAGATATCACTGCTAATACATATTTTCCTCCCATGTCTTTAATATGTGCAATGAGATTCGCAAAAACCCACAAAAGTATCCCATTATAATTAAAATCTAATCTATAAACAATAAAAAAACTTGCACAAAAATCTATAAGTAAAGTCAAATAATATACTCCTGTATTTTCCCTAACAAATTTTTCTCTGCATATAAAAGAAATTCCCATTATAGCTACTAATACCAAAATTTCTCCTACTAATGCAGAAGGGTTTGCCGGAATCGCATTGACTTTTTCTAAGAAATCACTTGCAACGTATGCATCACATATTTTTCTTGTTGTATACAAAATAAATATTGCAATTCCAATCACTGATATACTATTAAAAGCAAATATTATCTTTCTCAAAATTAAACTATATTTTTTTTTCATTATTGCCATCCTGTCATGTCATAAAGCTTTAAGTTATCTGCTGTAATTAATTCGACAGGTATTGTAACATGTTTTTTTACAGTTTCCCCTGCCAAATAGCTGTATGCTGTCTGAACTGCCTTTTCACCTATTTTAATTGGTGATTGTGCCGCTGTTCCTTCTAAAAATCCTGCCTTTATCATTGCTTTTCCATCTGGCGAACCATCCACACCATAAACCATAACCTGATCCGTCTTATCAGTCATTTGCATCGCTGCTATGCACCCTAAAGCAATTGGATCATTTCCGCCCATTACAACATCATAATTTTTCTTTTCATAAATAATTTCCTCCATAACTTTCATTGCAATTTCAAACTCTGCGGCACTCTCTTTTTCTTCTACTATCTTATATTGTAGATGCCCTTTAATAGTATCCCTAAAACCTTTCACTCTCTCATTAATTGAATTCAATGCTTTCTGATTTACAATTATTATATTTGCACTTGTTTTTTTCTTCATCATATCTTTTGCACATTGAACCCCCGCATCATAGTTATCCGAAACAATCGTGGATACAACCGCTTCTGTATCCGACACTTCAGAATCAATAACAACTACAGGTATATGCTTTTTTTTACATAGTTCAAGTGCAGGCCGAACTTTATTTCGATCTACAGGTTGCAGAAAAAGTACATCAATCCCTTCATTTATCATATCTTTTATCTGTTCATTTTGTTTTTTCTGATCCTGCAGGGGATCTCTTGTAATTAAGATATCCCCCTTTGCCTGCACTGACTCTTCAATATTTTCATCCATATTAACAAAATATGGATTATTCATTGTCATATAAGTAGCTCCAAATTTTAATTGTTTTCGTGTATCTTTTTTTTCATGTATTCCTGTTGCTATGAAAAGTGTTGTGCATGCCACAATTATGGCAGCAATCATTTTTTTCTTATCTAGTCTCACGCTTACTTCTCACCTTTTACTTTTTCATATGCATTCTTGTAAATCCCTGATATATCCTGCTGGATAACACTCCACGCAATACATTCGCTGCACTTCTTTTTACATCCTCTTCCAGTATCACTCCCTTGGACACCGCTTTCACAATCTCATCCACCGCACCTGCACTTCCCGGCATAATCAGATCATTCCCGGATGCAATCGCATGTGCCGGATTTCCATATTTACGCCCGGTTGCAAACCAGTCCGTCATTACCAAACCATCAAATCCCCATTCATTTCGAAGCACCTGTGTCAGAAGTCGGTAACTGTTATTGACATATTTACCATTTACTTTGTTATAACTGCTCATAATGGCTCCCGGACCCGCTTCCTTTACCGCAATCTCGAAACCCTTCAGATAGATTTCTCTAAGCGCTCGTTCATTGACATTCACATTGGTCTTATTGCGATTATCCTCCTGATTATTGCAGCAGAAATGCTTCAACGTCACATAACACCCACGATTCTTCTGCACACCTTTTGTAATGGCGGCTGCAAATTTTCCTGAAACCAGTGGATCCTCCGAATAGTATTCAAAATTGCGTCCACAAAGTGGATTTCTGTGAATATTAAGTCCTGGTGCCAGCCAATAGGTTACACCATAACATTCCATCTCTTTTCCAACTGCATTTCCCACTTCTTCCGCCAGTTCCAGATTCCAGCTCGATGCCAGTGAAATCCCGCTTGGGAATGCCGTAGTAAACTGATAGAGCAGATTCGGGCTATCCGGATTTCCAAGCATGATTTTTTTAACCGGCTCCGGAAGATATTTCATACATGAAATATTCGGCTCTATCCCTTTTACCTTTCCGGTGAATGACACAGATGAAACCTTGTTCAGACGAAGCCCTGCCGGTCCATCTGCCATTACTACATTTGGAATTCCTTTTTGCTCCAGTGTTGTGCACGTAACCCCAGCTGCACCTGGCGCTTCAAAGAATCTTGATCCAGTCATACCTCCGCCCACAGACAGTTCTGCCATGTCTCTGAGTGTTAAACGCTCCATCACGGCATCTGTCTCTTCTGAGGAATATATTTTAACCGGACCATATTCATGCACAATTTCTGTTATCTTATCCTCTTCTACCGGAATGCTTCGAATTTTTTCCATATTTTCAATAATAATCTCGCATCCTCTTCCCCAGTTTTGTCTGCAGTCACAGGCTGCATGAAGGATATCTTCTTCCTTTTGTTCCAGTTCTGTCACATGCATTGGGATTTTGCAGATATGCGAGTGTTTTTCTGTTATGATTTCACTGGATAATCTCAAGATTCCGCATACTCTGGTATTCCTGCTGGAATTACCGAGACGGATTACATATTCTCCTTTTTCAAGGACCGTTGCTGCATCTTTTTTCCTGTAGCTAGTCATATCCCGGAGATCAAAACTAAGTATAAGTTTTTCCTTTTCTCCCGGCTTTAATAACTTCGTCTTATGAAATGCAGTCAGCCGCTGTGCTTCCTTTTTAAGTTCCCCGTTCGGACAGCTTACATAGATCTGCACAACTTCTTTACCATCATAAATTCTTCCGGTATTTTCCACTTCTGTATACACATGAATCTTCGTGCCTTCCATCTGCATCTGTTCAAACCGTATTGCAAAATTAGTATACGACATTCCATAGCCAAACGGATATCTTGGTGCCACATGAAATGTATCAAAATAGCGGTATCCTACATAGATACCTTCTCTATAATATTCCTCATCCAGATTACCATTCAGGTAACTGTACTCATCTGCAAACGGAAGATCCCGGTAATGTTTTGCCCAGGTATCTGTAAGTTTCCCTGATGGCGTCTGTTTTCCTGAAATAACATCTGCTAGTGCCAGACCTCCCATTGTACCTAGCTCTCCCATAAAAATAACTGCATTAATTCCGGATATTTCATTTAAGAAATTCAGATCAAATACTCCACCTACATTGATCACTACGATCAGTTTCTTATATCTTTCTGCGCAGAATGCAATATTGATCCGCTCTATCTCTGATAGCCCATATTCATTTTCATCCAGTTTTCTGTCTGCCCCTTCACCAGCCTGTCTAGATACCACATAAATACAACTGTCTGTATCCGACTCTTCTATATCCTTCTCCTGTATGGCACGGCCATAAGGATATCTATATGGACTGCTCATCAGGTTCATAAAATCTGACAGGTTCTTTGGACTTAGTTTTTTCCTGAATTCTTCTGCATATTCCTGTTCACCCTCTTCGAATGCCTGGTCATAATCTTCGATCCACCGCATAGTAGTAACTGTAAATCCTGATTGTTCCAGTCCTTCAAAAACAGAGACTGCATGGCGCTCATTTACTTCTCCTGATCCGGTTCCACCCTTAATCGTCTTCTTCGCACCAGCGCCGTACAAAGCTATCTTTCCTGCCTTCAATGGCAGACTTCCGTCATTTTCTAAAAGAACGATTCCCTCGACTGCCGCTTTATATGCCAGTTTCTTTCCAGACTCTTCCAGTGGTGTAACCGCATCCGTCAGTGCTGCTTTATGAATACTTCTTGTTCTCATACTTCCTGTCCTTCCAGGCATTATTTACCGGATGTTGTAATATATGGTCCGAGTGCTCCTGCTACATTTGAAATCGGCATTGTCTGAAGCCATACCCTTCCTGGTCCACGAACCACGGTATTAAAGATTCCCTCTCCTCCAAACAGCATATTTTTTACTCCAGGAACACTCTTTATCTCTATCTGGCATGAAGCATCCATTGCAGCCAGATGTCCAGTATCTACGACAATTTCCTGTCCGGCGTTCAATTCATACTCCACTACATGTCCGTCAAACTCAGCAAATACAGTTCCCTGACCGGATACCTTCTGCATGATAAATCCCTCTCCGCCAAATAATCCAGAGCTGAACTTCTTATTAAAGAACACAGACAATTCTACCCCTGCTTCGCTTGCAAGGAATGCGCTTTTCTGGAATACCATCTCGCGCCCCGGTCCGATTTCAAATGCTTTGATGGATCCAGGAAAGCACGATGCAAATGCAATCATCCCCTTGCCACCTTGTGCGGTATAAATATTCTGGAATATATGCTCACCGGAAAACATTCTTCCAAATGCCTTGCCGATTCCTCCATTCGTAGTCGTCTCCATCTTCATATTCGGTGACATCCAAGACATTCCGCCTCCTTCTGTGATCATCTTCTCTCCGCCCTCCAGATAGCAGATAACTACCGGTAATGTGTCTCCTTTGATTTCATATCTCATATAAGTTTCCTCCTGAAATTTCTCTTTTAATATACTTTTTCCCGAAAAACTATATTTACATTATAGCATCTACTATCTCTATTCACAATCAGCACTTTATATTTACGTAAAATTTTGTTACATTTTTCTCATAACAACTCAAACATGACAAAACGCCAAAAATCTTCCGGGCTTTTCATCCCTTCTGATTTTTGACGTTTTTCTAACATCTTATAATGTTTTTACAAATCTTAAAAATGCTTTTCTTCCCTCTTCTGTACATTTATACACTCCGGCATCCTCAAGTACATGTACAAATACTTCACCGACTTCTTTTTTCAATATATCCATTACATTTTCTTCTGTAATCCCATCATATTTTTTACAAAATGTATCTGCCCAGTCCGCATGCTTTGCAATCTTTTCATTACTTCTGATATCTTTTTTCTGAACCAGATAATCCGCAAGAATCTCCAGCTCTTCTTTTAATCTGGATGGAAGCACCGCAAGTCCCATAACTTCGATCAGTCCGATATTTTCCTTTTTAATATGATGATACTCTGCATGTGGATGATAAACGCCAAGTGGATGTTCTTCGGTTGTGATATTATTCCGAAGAGTCAGATCCAGTTCAAACAATCCATCACGTTTTCTTGCAATCGGGGTAATGGTATTGTGTGGTTCCCCGTCTGTATTCGCATAGATGAATGCATCTTCATCTGTATAGTTTCGCCAGCATCTGAGGATATGATCTGCCAGATCTATCAGGCGTTTCTCATCTTTGTGACGGATTCGGATGACAGATAACGGCCATTTTACGATTCCGGCCTCAACATCTTCATATCCCGGGATTGTAATTTTAATCTCGATCGGCGCTTTTGCCATTGCAAATGTATAGTGTCCCCCCTGGAAATGATCGTGACTTAAGATAGAACCGCCAACGATTGGGAGATCTGCATTAGATCCCAGGAAATAATGTGGAAATAATTTTACGAAATCAAATAATTTCTCAAATGCTTTCTTATCAATCTTCATCGGGATATGCTGTCCGTTAAATACGATGCAATGCTCGTTATAGTACACATATGGTGAATACTGGAATCCCCATTTTCCACCTGCAATCTCGATTGGTATAATCCTGTGGTTTTCTCTTGCCGGATGGTCAAGACGTCCTGCATATCCTTCATTTTCCATACAAAGCAGACATTTCGGATATGCGGTATTCTTTGCATTTCTTGCTGCAGCGATCGCCTTTGGATCCTTCTCCGGCTTGGACAGATTAATTGTGATGTCAATCTTACCATATGGGGAATCTACTTTCCACTTCATGTCCTTTTTCACACGGTATCTGCGGATATAATTGCTGTCCTGACTTAATTTGTAGAAATATTCTGTCGCAGCTTCCGGAGATTCTTCATATTTTTCCGCAAATGTCTTCTGTACCTGAGCCGGTCTTGGTACCAGACAATTCATGATCTTCGTATCGAAAAGATCACGGAATCCGATACTGTCTTCAATGATTCCTCTTTTTACCGCCTCATCCAGTAATCCTTCCATAACTGCTTCCAGCTCGATGGAACTGCTGTCGATTTCTACATCTTCATATGAATCTTCCTGGAATAATTCTAACAATAAATTTGTTGTGTAAATTCTCTCACATTCCGGTGTCAGTCCGGTCTGAATACCATATTCTACCAGTTTCTTAATATTTTCATACAACATATTCTGATCCTTCCGTTCTTTTTTCTATTCTGTGAATTTATACAATCTTTGCTCCGTCACCGATATCTACTACATAGAATTCTGCTTCATGTCCGACTTTTTCTTTATATGTCTTTCCAATCTCCTCGATAAACTTATCTACCGTTCCTTCTTCAACGATGCTGACCGTACATCCACCGAATCCGCCTCCGGTGATACGTGAACCGATAACCCCCGGCATTGCCTGCGCCAGATCTACCAGAATATCTATCTCTTCGCAGGACACTTCATAATCATAACGAAGTGACTCATGAGATGCATTCATAAGCTGTCCGAATAATTTCACATCGTTGTTACGGAGTGCTTCTACTGCACGAATAGTTCTCTGATTCTCATATACCGCATGTTTCGCACGCTTCTGTCTGACCGGATCTTTGATCGCATCCTTGTACTGTTCGAATCCGTCCTCTGTAAGATCTCCAAGTGTCTTTATATCTGTAACCTTCTGAAGTTCCTTTAATGCAGTCTCACATTCATTTCTTCTGTCATTGTAAGCAGAATCAACCAGACTGTGCTTTACCTTACTGTTGATGATCACGATCTTCGCATTTTCAAGAACGACCGGTGCATATTCGTATTTTAATGTATTGGTATCCAGGAAAATTGCATGATCTTTCTTACCCATCGCACTTGCGAACTGATCCATAATTCCACAGTTGCATCCATTGAAATTATTCTCCGAATACTGTCCGATCAATGCAAGATCGATCATGGAGAGATCTTCAAATCCAAATGTATCTTTTAACATCAGTCCTGTCAGCACTTCCAGTGATGCGGAAGAAGAAAGTCCAGAACCATTCGGAATATTTCCATAGATCAGGATATCCATTCCATGTGTCAGTTCATACCCTCTCTTTTCGAATGCCCACATTACTCCCTTCGGATAATTCGTCCATCCGGCATTTTTACTCGGAATCAATTCATCGAGACTTGTCTCAATGATTCCAAGCTTTTCAAAGTTCAAAGAGAAGAAACCTAATTTTCTGTCTTCTCTGTTCCTTACCACTGCCCATGTTCCCATTGTCAGTGCACATGGGAATACATGACCTCCGTTATAATCTGTATGTTCTCCGATCAGGTTTACTCGTCCCGGTGCAAAATAAGTACGGATTTCCCCGCCTTCTCCGTATAATTCCTGAAATTTTGCGATCAATTGCTCTTTCTGCATTCCATTACCTCCATTTTTAATACATTTTTATCATTTTTTCTTTCATCCCTTAAGTTTCAGGCCTTCTTTAACATCCACTTACATACTTTTTTGTAGTTGACTGTCTTCTGTTATTGCTATAATATAATCATAATGAGATATGCAAATTCTCACAATAAGAATATTGGCATATTTTATAAGAATATTGAGATTTTATTTGTTTTCGACTTTTATATACGGAGGATGATATGAAAGGTATTCAGATTCTTACAGAAAAAAACAAAAAAGAAGTAAAAGAACACGGAAGTTACACTTTCCCCGTTCAGGTATCCCCAGAGGCAATACAGTCTTATGAACAGCATTCCTTCATGTGGCACTGGCATCCGGAGATCGAACTTACATGGTTCGTATCCGGACAGATGGAATATGTCGTCAATGACCAGCGTTATATTATCTCAGAAGGCGAAGGGATATTCTGCAACAGTAATGCTTTACATGCCGGATATATGATTGATGACCAGGACTGTAATTATATCTCTGTCACATTTCATCCCAAATTCATCTATGGCTACGAGAACAGTATCCTGCAGACCAAATATGTCGATTTTATCACTTCCAACGAATTCTGGTCTTCACTTGTATTAAAACCGGAAATTCCATGGCAAAATGAAATTATCGAATACATAAAAGAAATATATACATTAACCTGCCAGGTTCAATCTTCTTCCGATGCCTTCATTCCCGGATATGAAGGCATGGCGGAACAGCCGGAACTTCCTGACTATGAATTCCGTATTCATCTCCTGCTCTGTGAGATCTGGCACCGGCTTTATCTGCATTATGTCCAAATTGCCCAGGATACTCCGCATCCACAGAAGCATTTACAGCGTTTGAAAGACATTCTTTCTTATCTTCAGGAGCATGCTTCCGAAGAACTCAGTCTCGAAGATATCGCCGCCCACGCCGGACTGTGCAAAAGCGAATGCTGCCGCTTTTTCAAAAAATATATGCGGATGACCATCTTCGATTACCTGCTGTCTACACGGATTCAGAACAGTATTCCACTTCTTATGGACGGGGAGAATATTACTACGATTGCCGGACTTGTAGGATTTTCCTCACCGGCATATTATGGCCAGATTTTCAAGCGTTACATGGGCATGTCACCCAGTCAGTATAAAAAGAATGCCGCCCAGTCACCTTCCGGTGACTAAGCGGCATCTTTTATACATTTTTGCCCTCTCTGTCAAAGTATTCTTTCACAAGTCTGACCACAACTCCTGACAGCAGGAAGACTGCTATCAGGTTCGGGATAACCATCAGACCATTAAATGTCTCTGCAATATTCCACATCAGTCCCAGTTCCATAGTTGCGCCGACAATCGCTACCAGTGCATACAATATCATAAATGGTCTGTTTGCGCGGGTACCAAGCAGGAACTCCACACAACGTGTTCCATAAAGTCCCCATCCAATGATCGTAGAAAATGCAAAGCAGCACATTGCAATGGCCGTAAATATCGATACCCAGCTTCCGTAAGTGGAAGTAAATCCAAGAATCGTAAGTTCTGCACCGGCCGCATCTCCATATCCAACCGGTACGCCGCTGCACAGAATGACAAGTGCCGTCAGTGTACAGATCACAATTGTATCTACAAAGACTTCGAATATTCCAAAGAATCCCTGCTTTACAGGCTTTCTTGTATCCGCACATGCATGAGCAATCGAACCGGTACCAAGTCCTGCTTCATTTGAAAAGATTCCCCTGGATACACCTTTTTTCATACTCATGAAGAAAGATCCTACTGCACCGCCGGTCACAGATGCGGGTGAAAAGGCACCTTTAAAAATAGAAGCGAATACTGTCGGGATATTTCTGTAATTCAAGATCACAACTCCGATTGCAAGAATAATATAAATGACCGCCATAAACGGAACCAGCTTTTCCGCTACCTGCCCGATTCGTTTGATTCCTCCAAGAAGGATCAGCCCGATCAATACTGCCAGAATAATTCCGATCACCAGATTCAGAGTACTCACATTCTGTTCACTGATCACACCATAATTATACAGAGCTGAATCAATTGCTGTCGTGATGGTATTAACCTGTGTTGCATTCCCCGTTCCGAATACCGTCAGTACACCAAATGCCGCGAACAGATAGGCCAGCCAGTGCCATTGCTTCTTCAGTCCATTTTTTATGTAGTACATAGGTCCTCCGACCAGATCGCCTTCCGCGTTTTTCTCCCGGAAATGTACCGCAAGCGTTACTTCTGAAAACTTTGTACACATTCCAAGAAGTGCTGATATCCACATCCAGAAAACTGCACCCGGGCCTCCGATCGCGATTGCTCCTGCCACGCCTGCAATATTACCGGTTCCGACGGTCGCAGCCAGTGCCGTACATACTGCCTGGAATGGTGTCAGTGCTCCGTCTGAAGCTTCTCTTTTTTTCAACATCCGGCCGATTGTTACTTTCATCGCATATGGGAATTTACGGATCTGAAGAAATCCGGTTCTGATGCTTAATAAAAGCCCTACTCCTACGATGCAGATCATGGCCGGTACTCCCCAGATGAAGTTATTTACCACATTGTTGATTGATTCGATTGTTGCCAACATTACTTCTAGTCCTTTCCTATTTATAAATCATATTTTTGATTTTGTATCGCATTACCGCATTATCACATTAAATTTCAACTGTAGCAGTATAGCACGATTTTATATAAAAGTACAGGATTTCTTTTTCTTTATCAAAAGATTACCCGAAATTTCATACACGTACTTCCTTTCTTTTCTAGTATTTTTACAACTGGTATGGTATATTTTCTCATAACTGGCTCTTTATCTCATGCCACTACTATTGTACAGTAATGGCAATTACGAAAGGAAAGAAGGTTTTGGTTATGAATTCCAATCTGAAAAAAATAATTATGACAGCATTATTCGCTGCGTTAGCCTGTGTTGCTACAATGTCCATCCGTATTCCGACACCGGGAACCGGCGGATATATCCATCCTGGTGATGCAATCGTAATCCTCGCAGGTATCATCCTTGGTCCTGTATATGGTATGCTTGCCGGTGGTATCGGTTCTGCACTGTCTGACCTGATCGGTGGATATTTTGTATACGTTCCGATCACACTGGTGATCAAGGGGCTTGTCGCACTGGTATCCGGACTGATTTACCAGAAGATGTGCCGTTACGGTAAGAACCGTTACGTCGCAGTTATCCTTGGAGGTATTACAGATATCGTATTCGTCGCCGGTGGATATTTTATCTGCGAGTTCTTCCTGTATGGAAGCGGTGCTGCTGCAAGTATCCCTGCTAATATTATCCAGGGAGTCGGCGGACTTATTATCTCTGCTGTATTATATCCGGTACTGATCGCAATCCCGGATGTACGCCAGGCAGCATACG
>ULOE01007789.1_pt1 | contig 24482 bp, 22 predicted proteins | sample 1952291 | NCBI WGS metagenome assembly ULOE01 (sample SAMEA4835595, study PRJEB28245) | human gut metagenome | biome: gut microbiome; material: fecal sample | place: Denmark | collected 2008 | reverse complement strand
GATTCCCCGGTTCAAATCCGGGTGTCACCTCCAGAAGATTTTATCTTAGTTATGCGCTCAACGGAAGTCCGTTGGGCGCGTTGACTAAGTAAATATATTGCGTTTATGCAATTTACCTTGACTTTGATCAAGAGGGTTTACTTACAGGAGGAGAACAATTCTGGTTCGGAATTGTTGCTCAATTTTTAAGCAGAACCGAGGTGAATTGTATTTTGAAAACGCGAAATAAACTTCCAAATGTATATGGCCATTGCCCTTCATTTCCGCGAATGAGTACTCGTGCTTCTAAGTATTCTTGTGCTTATTTCGACTTCAAAAATTCCACATGTAAATTTTTGTCAAAGGAAAGTCCAGAGGCATGTAAGTTTGGAAAGTGCAAATTGTATGCAATTAGAGCGTTAGATGATACTGAGTGGATTTTAGAAGATTAACTTTGCTCTAATGTATGTGCACAACCACTTCTAGCTGTGCACATCAATTAAAACAAAGAATATTTGTTTTAATATTTCTGGTTTTAGTGACCCGTTCTCAGACGCCGTTCCTGTACGTGCGGCACGATCAGGTTTGTCCGGTCGCGCTTATCCGCGTGATTCCCATTGTAGAGGCGTGCACATGCACACTGATTTGCGCCGGGTATTCTCGTCTGTGGGTTCATTCGATTGTCAAGGTACGGGCAAAATAAAAGAGAGCCTTCCGCAGATGTAACAGCAAAAGGCTCTTGAACACAGACTTATAATGTGTTATAATACATACGTATTAAACACAATATGAGTATAAGCTTCACGAGTTCCTTTAGATGTTGGCGCATCTGAACGGAATAAATCAAAAATTTTTCCGTAAAAATTTTTGATTTAGTGGGGCTTTATTCATTTTGCAATATATATTTTACTACTATAAGCCGTAAATTTCAAGTCTTTTTTTAAAATTCGGGAAAAATTTCTCGAATTTTTTTATTTTTCAGGATTTTTTGATTTGAGAAAGACGCATAATTTCGGTTTCAAGGTGCTCCATATCCGGCGAAACGTACTTTTGCAGCGTGAAAACAACGTTTTTGTGCCCCAGAAGCATAGAGACGCTTTTAGGATCGGCGCCTTTTTCTATCAGCCGTGTAGCAAAGGTGTGCCGTAGCATATGTGGAGTAACATGACAAATACCGGCGGCCTTTGAAACGCGCGTACAGATATAGCGCAAATGATATGTGCTGAACGGTTTATTCCCGTTATCAGCCACGCTGAATATATAGTCATGCGGCTTGTTATACTCGGTATTGCACCGGATCATGTAGAGTATAGCGGCGGCTTCGGGCAAAACAGGGAGAAGACGGACACCGGCCTCGGTTTTGCTTTCGGGAATTTTGAGCGTGCGGTTTTGCGGATCGTATTGCCGCCATTGCATCAGGCGTAGCTCATCCCGGCGCAGACCGGTCAATAAATACATGCGCAGAATGTATTCATCTATCGGTTTTTTCAGTATGTGAAAACATCCTTCAAATGCGGCCTGTTCTCGCTGTGTAAGCGCTTTAACTTCTTTTTCTCGCGCGGCGGGAAGTGCTGCGTCTTTAACGGGATTATCGTCACAGTTATGTCCCTTTATTGCGGATTTGTATGCTTGATTCAGCATAACGCGGATATGGCGCAGCGTTGACTTTGCATACTTCTGCCGCATGGAGTCCAACCAGCCTTCAACCTGTAAAGCATTGAGCTCAACGAGAAGAATACCGGCGGCCTCCGGGTGATGGGTCAGCAGCCGCCGTCTGGCGTCCCGGTAAATGCTTATAGTGTTGGGCTTTCGCTTTGTGGGCGCGATTTCTTCGAGCCAAATATCAAGCCATTCGCCGAGTGTGTAATCCCTTTTGTTTGTTTCGTACATGTTGCTACTTCCTTTATTAAAATTCCCCACATAGGGTGCTTGAATTCTAACAAAGGCGAAGATGAAAAGCAAAAAAAACCGGAAGTACTTCCGGTTTTTTAACAGCAAATCTGTTGACAAAGAAAGTTGTTTTGCATATAATAATAGTGGAGATATTGCATCTCCGCTTAGAGGGTGTATCTCAGCCCATAAGTGAGACATTTAATACGTGAGCTTCTCTTGGCTCTATATCAAGACATTTACAAGTGAGTGTTTCGCTACTCGGAATGCGAACGTAACCTAGCAGGGCGGGCTTTGTGTCCGCCCTATTTCTTTATCTTGGAGGGGAAATGGATAATATCAGATTTTACGAAATCAATGCAAAATATGTTGACTATCTTGCTCCGTATGCACCGCATTTATTTCATAATAGTAAAAAGGGACAAGCCAATCAGAGAAAGTATATCGGAATCGTTTTTCAGATAAACGACATGGAGTATTTTGCACCTTTGTCTTCTTTTAAACCAAAACACGAGAAAATGAAAGAGGGATTGGATTTTATCAAAATTCTCAGATATGCAGTGATAAATTTGAATAACATGTTCCCTGTACCGTACAGTGAACGTGTATATGTGAATTTTGAAACGATCAAAGATCCCAGTTATATAAACACAAGCAGATCAATGGTGATTCAACCTCGTTAGCTCGGAGATGTAATGATTTTGCGTTGCTAGAAGATAAATGTAGAAGCTATAAAAGAAAATAAAAATCAAAAAAGCGGAAGTACTTCCGCTTTTTGCTTGACAAACGGAGAGAAATAACCTATACTGGAAGCAGAAAAGGGGCACTTGTAGTGTCACCTTGCCTGAGAAAATGAGCTGATTCCTTCACCCGGTCACAGCTCATTTTCTTTTTTTCTATCCGGAAAACTCCACCATGGGACTTCGTGCACAATCCATTGCTTTTCGGCGCAAAAGTCCCATTAGAGAATTACTCTTAGCTAGTGGTAACCTTTTATTTTTTCTTTCCTTACTAATAAAACAACGGGGTATAGGAAAGAGCAGGTGCATAGATGATAAGGGTGCTGCAAAAAGGGAATACGCATAACGACGCTTCAGGGCAGCTGTACGCTGTCTCTTGCGTTCGAGCACGAGTTTGTGCATCTGATAGAAAAAGAGCATGGTGCGGCTATGCTGGCGCTTTAAGCGTGCTACGCGCTCATGCAGGGAGAGGGCACGGAAACGATTGATGCCCTGACGGTCATAGTCCGGTACAGCATCAATCAAGTTGCGTTCCTTGAGCTGCCGGATTGCGCGGCTGATTGTGAGGGCCGAGCAGTGGAATTTCTTGGCGAGCACACAACGACTCAGAGACCAGGACTCCTTACCGCAGCGGTTTAAGAGCTCGACGTAGACCAAAAAGGCGGTATCACGGAGCTCGGAAATCAAATAACGCGGGAAGCGCAGCTTGAATCCCTCCATGCACGGCTGAATATGAGAGGTAATCTGCTGCCCGCCGCGAGTACGGTGCTTGACAGAAACGAGCTCTTTTTCGATAAGGGTGCGCAGAGCGCGGGTATATGTGGTGAGGTTGATGTCAAGCTTTGCGCAGGTCGTTTTGCGCTTCAGATCGAAAACACCGGTACGGTAATCGACATGAAGCTGCATGAATGCAAACAGGCGGGCTTCGGTGGTTGTGAGATCAGAATCGACAACAAGTGTCGTAATGTACGTGCCGAAGCCGGTTTTCTTTTGCTTTGCCATACTGGCGTCTCCTTTCTGAGTTTTGATTTTGATAAAAGAAAAACCGGAAGTACTTCCGGTTTTTGAGCTAAATCTGAGGCAAATTAAGGCTTACGAGGAAAGCTTGCCTCATCCGATGCATAGGGCTTTTGTTTTAAGGACTTTCTTTCGTTGGTTCAGCGTCAATTTCTTCTGGACTAGTATCATCTGTGACTGTGGGACTTGCCGAAGATAGCTGCAAGCTTAGAGGAAGACCGTTTTCACGAACAATCTGGCTGTAAAACATCCGAATGGCGCTTGTTGGAGAAATGCCGAGCTGTGTGAGAATGCTTTCGGCTTTTTCTTTCACTTCAGTATCGATACGAACATAAAGTGCAGAGGTATTTGCCATTTAAATCACACTCCTTATTAAAGTATTATATTATTCTATTTGAGGAAAAAGCAAGCTTTATAGGGCAAATGATATATTTAAAGATAAAAAACCGGAAGTACTTCCGGTTTTTCAGCATTGCTATAGCTTATTCAATTCATCGTGCAGTTGTTTTATTTGTTCAGAGGGATTTTTGTACGCTTTGAGTGTCAGAAGATAGAGTTCTTTAAGTATTTTATTGTAATTCCTTTTCGCATTTCGACACTCAAGCTCTTGTTCAATCCGTGTATGACTTATCTCTTTGCTATAATTATAAAGCTCATCTTTTACTTTACCTGATGTTTGAATGTCTTCAAGAAGAATGCTGTTTCGTAAATTAAAAATTCCTTCTTTGGCTTTGGAAGCTTTATCGCGTTCGTTTTTTACACGGTTAGTAATTCTGTCTATGTCGCTTATTTTATCATTAGCGTTCCATTTTTTAATTATCAATCTTGCAAAAATATAGATAGTCAATAAAGCGAAGCAAAGCCACATAATAGTAGGAGTGTGTGGCCGAAGAGCAATGCTTACTTTTTTTAATATGTCCTGTCCAATATCGGTTTTCACAACATAAGTAGCTCCATTTACCACACCTAATAACAGCATAGTAAGGCACAAAGAAAAAATCGATAGTATTTTCAATACACGGATATACTTGGGAGGCTCTTTGCTTTGTTGAGATTTTTCTTTTTTTGTCATATTATATGCTTAATCCTCCAAAATGATGCCCTTGTATTTCTTTGAGTTCTTGTTTTTGAGCCACTTCTAAATCATGTTGCTCTATATCTCTCATAGCCTTTTCGAGCTCTTGCCGATGATGAGCGATTTGTTCATTTTCCATTTTAATGTGATTAATGGCTGATGTAATTTCTTCTATCAGTTTGGATTCTTGTTCTGGTTCTAATGAAGTAGTAGCATATTTTAATAAAGTCTGAATTCGCTCGGACAATAAACCGTTGATAATCATTAGGTCATGTGTGTTTTTAAGAACGGCGTTTGCCTCATTGTATAGTGATTGTGAACATCTGGACAAGGACTGTATAGTTTTTTGATGTTCAAGTTCAATTTCGCGAATTGTACTTTTACAATCTTCTACAAGCGTTTGGTTTTGAGAAGAGAACTCTTTGATTTCTTCTTCGAGTTCCTCTAATTTCCGATTGTATTCTTCTTTTTTTTCAAAAGATTGAATCAATTCGTTAAGCACAGCTATTATCCCTCCGATAAAAATTATAGGTGTCAGAACTCCAATTAAGAATTGAATAATTATCTCAAACATTTGTACCACTCCATTATTACATGAATATCAGTATATTTCAACTTTTTTGAAAAAAGATTTAAAAACCGGAAGTACTTCCGGTTTTTAATAGTCTGCGGTGCTGCCCACGGACTCTGACGAATTAGCAGACTCTCGCTTTTCCTGTACGGTCTGTCGCCATTTTTCTTCTTTTATAGTTCGTATAACATCATCCAACTTGGCGTAGGCGGTGGGAACATACTCTCGTGTTTCTGAGATATAAGGAGCTTCTAGGCGAATGCCCCATTTATCGTAGCGCGGCATATTGGCGATAAACGGGTGACTGCCTCGCCGGTTGACGACCCATTTGCCAAAGGGCAGGAGCTGCAATTCGTCTGGTGTCATCAATGGCCGTGCAATCATGTTGACGCTGCGGCTGCTATTTGATCCACTACCAAAAAGGCTGCGGCCTTCCCGGTTGTTGGTTGAAACGGAACCGGCAGCGACCGTCTGATTTCCAAGCAGCTTGCTGAAGGTAACGGCGGTATCGGACATGGGAGAAAAGCCACCGAAAATAACGGTCTGGCAGCAGTCTCGAATAATAGTTTCGCCGTCTGCACCGTAGGTCTGTCTGAGCTGTGCCGGTGACTGGATGCAGGGCACGATAATAATGTTACGGGATCGCGAAGCGCCGAACATGCCGAGAATGTTGCCCATATAAGGAAAAATGCCGAATTCATCGGCGAAGATATAAAGGCGGCGTGTAAGCTTATTTTCTTTTGTGCGTTCATCTGCATAGACGATGGCTTCATTGATGATCTGGCTAAGAAAAAGGGAGACCAATACGTGTTTTGTGGCATCTTCTTCCGGGAATGTGATGAATACGGCAACTTTTTTCTGGTAGATGTCTGCGACTGTGATTTTGGAATTCTTGCAGAGAATGTTTTCTGACTCTGAGTCGATGAAGGCAAGCAGGCGGGACATGGAGGTTGTGATAACAGATAAATACTGCATACCCTCGCTGCCCGGTACGGAGCCTGCAAACCAACGGATTTTATCATCTTCAGGTAGAAGACTGAGAATTTCATTCAGCTTTGTTTGCTTGACTTTCCTTTGGCTATCGGTCTCATCATTTGCGGATTTAACGGTTTGGACGAATTCGAGAAGTATTTTAAATACGGAAACGATATGACGTTCTTCCGGCTTGCAGTATTGCGCAACAAGCAGGATTATGGAGGTGATCAAGCCTTCAGAGGAATCGTAGAAATACGAGTTCTGACCGCCGCCGTCAAAGCCCTTTGTGTGGACAATAGAGTTTGCAAGAGCTTTTGCGTAGCGCTCGGCGCGGCTGTGGTAGTCTACACGTTTAGGGTCATCGCGCCACATATCTATGTAGAGATTGATGAGCTGCATGTAATTGTAGCTGTCGCTTTTCATCGGTGTGCGGAAGTTGATATTCAAACAGGTATAGCCGTATTGTTCGCAGAGCTTGCCGTATAAACGGAGCAGGTCACCTTTGCTATCCGTTGAGATAAAGGAAGTACCGCAAGCGAGCGCGTATTCGATATTCGGAATCATAAAGGTGGTGGTTTTACCGCCGCCGGTTCCGGCAACCATGAGAGTGTGGCTGTCTGAAGGATCGATGGTTGCGAGAATTTGTTTTTTGTTCTGTTTCAAATTAACGACGATGCCTGCGGTAGTCGGGCGGCTTTCTTTGTTGTATCTCCACGCTTCCGGCTCGTAAGGAACTTGGATAGTCGAACTCTGTATCTCCTCTTGTGTTGCCCAACGGGCAGTGCCATACTGGCCGTCGCCGACGGTTTTACGCTTAATAGAGTCCAAATTGTAGCGCTTTTGTGACTCGGATAAAAAGATCAAAGCGACCAAAGCAATACCGACGATGGATAAAAATATAATTTGCTGTGGGGTCATAGAAACTCTCCTTTCTGAATTTTGTCTCTCAAGACGTCGTTCCAGTCCTTCTTGCACGGGCACAGAATAGAGGTTATGTATTTGCCGGAAAACTGCCGCATGAAGCGCTTGGCGGCTTCTTGCCCTCGATTTTCGGGCTTATTTATATCGTTATCAAAGCAGAAAGCGATACGTTGAATAGATTTGTGCTCCTTGAGAAATCGGCGTAAAGGATCTTCTGAAAGCCCGCCAAGCGATAAGTAGCTTGCTCTGTGCCACGGTTTATGCCGATGCAGTGTTAGAAAGCTCATCAAGTCGATAGGTGCTTCAAATACATACAGCACCGTGGCGTTATCATTGGCGTATGAAAAGCCGCAGTTGAATTCGCCGCCGGTCACAAAGCTACGGTAACGCTGCGCGGAATTCGTGCCGCGCTTATGAGCTGATTTTACGCGGCCGAAGCAGTCATAGCATACAAATACGATGTTGCCTTGTTTATCTTGATAAATTAAATGCTCATCAATGAAAGTATTGACAATCTCGTGTGCGATGCTGCGTGTATGCGTGAGATACGCATACAGACGACGGTTATCCGGTGCAGCTGGCGGCAGGCAGAAAGCAACGGGGATCATGTCTGTGGGTTTTGATTCTCGTTTGGTGGGAGGAGGGGCAGCGAGATCAAAAGTGATCTGTCGGTTGCCGATGAGCTCAAGCACAGCGTGCGGGAAGCTTTTGTGAAAGAAGTTTTGCACAAAAGCTACGGCAGCGCCGTGCTTGCCGGTGCTGTTTTGATACCATTTATAGCCGTGGATCACGCAGCTATCGTGCTTTTCCCAGATGTAATGATTTCCTTCTTTTTGCACCTTTTCACCGCGTTCGCGCAGATATTCTACAATGTCTGTGTGCTGTGCAAGTGCGATCTGATCTTGTGTCAGAGGAATATATTCACTGTGGCTGCGCATCTGAATTCCTCTTTTTACTTTCTACGACGGTAATTTCTATGCCCTTACGACGGAATTTTTGGAGAAAGGACTTTGTTTGCTGTTTTGTCAAGGATAAATCTGTGCGCATTTGTCTGGATGAAATAGAGTAGTTATGGTCGACAATATACTGATATACGGCTTCTTCAGTATTTTTGTTCAGCGGCAATTTTATGATGTCGCTCGCTTGGATAATGGAAATCTGCATACCGTTTTTACGGAATTTATGAATCATATTGTTGAGCTGTTCTCTGGATACATTAAGATCCCGACAAGCCTTTGCGATAGAAATTTCACAGTTATGTTCTTCTATGTACTGTCGTGCTTCTCGGTAAATCTGCCTCTCGACCGATTTTCGGATGACACGGACATTCATGCCTTTTTTTCGCAGTAGGCCGATTAAGCTATAAACTTGACTCGGTGTTACGGCAAGCTCGTCACAAGCTTGTTTGACAGTGATTTTGTAATTGTTTTCGAGAACATAATTGTATATAGCTCGTGAACTATTAGATTTAAAGTTGATTTTGTTGCTTTTTTTCTTCATAGGGATCCCTTAAAGATATTACTGGAAAATTTGTTCGTAGTCTTCTTTTTGACCGAGCGCTCGTTTAAGCCTACGCTGCATACGTCTCTGCTTTCGGTCGGTAGTGGCAGTGGCAGACTGTTGATCTCGCAGCGTTTGGCGGCACAAAGCGTTGCCTATCGTATTGAGTAGGCGAGCAGCAAAGCTGAGGTTCTGTTGCTGCTGTTGCTTTTCGGCGTATTCTGCTGCACGCTGCTCTTGACGGATACGCTGCATCTCCATGACTTCTAAGCGTTGCTGTGCATAAATGCTGCCGCGTTCAGCCGCGACCGTATACCAGTGCACGGCGGTTTCATGGTCTGCATCGCATCCGAGTCCGTAGCGATACATAGTTGCGAGGCGCACGGCTTGTTGTGCTGTTGCCGATGTAGGACGATGTTCTTCAGCATATAGCATACCGACGCGTGCTGCCGCATAGTGTGCGTAAATCTCCGTTGCATCTCCGTCGATACGCTGCATGAGTTGACCGAGCTTGTATTCGGTTTCCGGTGTTTTCAGTGCGGCCTTGTAGTGGTCTATTGCAAGTGAAAGATCTTCGGGCACGCCAAGACCGTATTCATACATGCGTGCAAGGCGCAAGTGAATATGGTTTTCGGGATGATCGTCTTTTAGCCAGATTTCAGCGGCAGTTTTGTAGAGCTTTTGCATATCGGTTAAAGGCAGCTGCTCGTTATTCTGCATCTGCGCTATGGCGTAAGAGGATTCGGCAGTTAAATAATCATTTGCGTTTAAGCACTTACGGTAAAGTGTTTCGGCGGTTTCAACATTCGGCGTAAAGCCTTGCCCGTGTTCAATCATTTTTGCGAGTGCAAATTGGCAATAGGGGTTTTCAGTATTGGCCATATACCAACCGGCGGCACGTTCATAATCCGGTTTGTCGGCAGGGGAGAGCTTACCATGGAAATACAAATTGCCGAGATAATAGGCGGCGTGCTTATACCCACTTCTATAAGCAAACTCAAAATAAGCTGCTGCTTTATGTGGATCAGTCGCGACTTGCAGTGCGGGAAGATCTTCCGACTCTATGCCGTCTATGTTTGCGATTTCAATGCCGGTTGTGTAAATACGGCCGAGGAAATAAGCGGCTCTGCTAATGGCGCGCTGCTGCTTCTTTTCTTCAGCTTCCAGTGGCCCAAAATCGGCAATGGCATCTGCATAGGTGTTGCCAGCCGAGATTGCTTGAAGCTGCATGGCGTTGACGCTATCTAACAGGGTATCTTCAAACCCGAGTTTGGCTTTTAGCAAATAATAGTTACCGAGTTCAACGTCTTGATCTTCGCCCTTTTTCAAATAATACTGCGCTAACTGATAGGCGGCTTCGGTGTGACCGAGCTGCTCCGCAAGGTTGTACCACAGGATAGCGTCTTGCGGACATTTTTCATCGTAACGCAGGTACTGGGCATACCGGTATTTTTCTTCGGCTGTTCCGTCATACGGCGGCGAAGAACTTTGAACTTTCATGTTATTCCTCCAACTGCGTATGTCATTGGTTTTCCATGTCGCTTTGAACGGTTCATTCATTTGTGCATTTTCAGGCTCATCCAACGCATCAGAATAAGAAAAACCGGAAGTACTTCCGGTTTTTGCAGATGAATTTTCAGTTTTGGGAGTCAATGGGGGTGAAGGTTCGAACTGCAAGGCATACTGTACGACGAGATTTTTCAAAGGATACAAGTTGCTGCGCGTGGTCGCGGCAGATAAGGGCTTAGGCTCGTCCGGCGTCTTATAATAAGCTTCGAGCTGCTGTTGATACTTGTTGTACTCTGTAAGCAGCTCTTTAATTTCCGGAACTTCACTGATCTCATCGAGCAGTTTATCTACCATAGCTTTAGTGTCTTTTGGCAGATATTTATACACATGCCGACCGGATGCACTTTCAATGGATTTGCGTAACGCTGCAAGCTTTTCCGGCAAGAGTAGATCGGTAACGGCAGCATTGCTGTTATGCTCGAGCTGTGTGAACAAGGTCTCCAATCGGTCTTCAAGCTGTTGACGTGCTTCTTCACGTGGGGCAAAAATCTGATGGCGTTCTTCAGCGAAAATCTCCGAAACGAATTCAGATTTCAGCTGCTCGATGGCATCTTCGGAAAGGTATATGCGGGATTTTTGTTCAGTGCTGTACGCAATAAAGTGTGCGTGCGGGTGATGCTTTGTGTTGTGCACGGCAGCAACCCAGTGCAGCTTAGAGGTCGGCACACGCAGCGCTTGGGCGATTTTGTCCGCCTTAATGGCGAACAACTGAGACCAGGCATCCTGTCGGTCATACCCGAGGCGGTCTGCATCTTCGCGCCGTAAAGAGAAGACCATGCTGTAAATATTGCCGGTATGTGCGGCAATAGCCTCCTTTTCGGCAGCGAGGTCAGCTGCACCGTTTACGGTAAAGAGTCCGTGCACTTTGCCTTCGTTATGGACGACGCCCGGACGCTCTGCAATGTAGTTGAGCATGACTTCAAGCGTTTCGGGGTCGGCAGCATTAGCGAGACCGACTTCGAGTGCATGAGAGAGTACTTCGCTTGCGTTTTCACGCGTAGGGGAAGCCTTGTAGTCGCTGTATTCCGGTGTTTGACGGATGGCCGGTACTTTGTTTACAAACTCCTGTATGCGTTCTCGCTGAGCACGTGTGGCCGGGGCCGAGGGCTTAACGTCACCTTCTGCTGTCATGCCGTAGACATATTGTGCGGCACGTGAGATCAGAGCGCTGGCGTTTGCGGCGCTGCGGTCTTCGTCGTAGGCTTTGAATTCGCGCGAAAGCTCAAGGTCAGGGGATACCTCAAGAAATTGATTTATAGCTTCGCGCTGTGCTTCTGTGGCACTCACTTCCTTATAATGCTCATCGTAGTTATAAATGACGGATTCACGCGTCGCAATGTAGTTCACCAGTCCGGCTGCGGCTTCGGCGACAAAGGCGTACTTTGTGGCTTTTTCACCGGTCTGGGCGATATGAAAGTATCTTGCGTTTAGAATAAGACGTGCTCCGTCCATAGGCATTCATCTCCTTGTATAGAAATAAAAAGAGCAGTCAGATGACTGCTCGATTTTACCGAGATTTCAATATAAAAAGCGGAAGTACTTCCGCTTTTTAGCGTCCACCGGCGTTACCGAACAGTGCAGATTTGTGCTCTGGGGCGCGGACGGAGAGATGATAGCGCTCCGCACCGCATTTATAGAGGCAATGTCCTCGGTTCGGTGTCTGGATGATCTCATATTCCCACGGCTGCACGTTTATTGTGCGCTGAAACTCCGAAATATCGCAGTTTGCACCGGGGTGAAACAGAAAGCTGTGGGTCGGAATAGACATGAGCGGTTTTGTGTATGTGATAACGCTCGGGTTCAGAAGATCTTCCACGTTTTGCGAACCGATGCAAACGCCGGATTCCTTCTTTCTGCCACGCTTCATGAAGCTGTTGATGTAGGTGATTGCCAGACGGTTTTTCACGAACTCGTGAAGCTCATCGACAAAGAGGTCGCAGCTGCCTTCGGTCAGGAATTTGTGGCTCATATAGGAGAAGATATTCAAGAACATAGCGTTCTTCAGATTGTCGTTTGTGGTGAGTGCATCTTTGACGCAGAAATCGATAAAGTTTGAATTCGGTATGTTGGTGTGCCCGTTAAAGTATCGAGACATAGCGCCGATGCAAATACCGCGCAGGCCGAGACCGACGGATTTGAGCATTTCGAGGCTGTACATAACGGGATGACCGGCTTTAGCGGCAAGTGCGGCTTCTTCATCATAGCTTTCGAGCTTTTCTTCGATGACGCGGTAGAGGTCGCTCAAAATCGGGTAATCCTCAGAGGTCAGCTTTGTGAAGTCCGTGCGGGGTGTGATGCCGCGACGTTTATAGGTTTCCTCTAACATGATCTCGATGATGTCGAGCTGCGCACTGGAAAAGTCCTGATAAACGGAAAAGAAGTCCCGCAGATAGGCGATGTGCTGTGAAAGGCGATTTTGCTTTTTAAAGGCTTCCGGAGAGTCATCAAATTCATTGATTTCCTGCGTCGGGTCAATCCATGTTTTCGGCTCGAGCACGTTGATGTAGTATTTGCTGTCCATCATATCCAGATACGTACCGCCGAGGTTTTTAACCAACTCTCCATATTCGTTGTCCGGGTCGAGGATATATACTTTTTTGCCCGCCATGATGACGTTTGTGATGATGAGCTTCATCAAGTAGGATTTGCCCTCGCCGGAGTTGCCGAGGATTAGGATATGTCCGTTGGTTTTGTCTTCGGCGCGCCGGTCAAAATCTACAATGATGTTGCTGCCGTTCTGGTCACGGCCGATGTAAAATCCGTTTTTGTCATTCTTGCCGGAGTAGGAGAAAGGAAACAGGTTTGCAACGCTGCTTGCTGGGAAAACACGCTCAAATTCTGTGCCGAAAGCGTTCTTGCCGTTGGGCTTAACGCTTTCAAAGCCTTGAAGCTGCCGTAGGTATAGCTTATCCACTAAGATTTTATGGTGCGTTAGGATGCTTTGCGTTTCGATCTGCTTCGATTGTAAATGCTCGAGGCTGTCTGCAATCAGTTCAATGAAAACGGCGCAGTACACAAAAGTTTCTTTTGTACGCTGTGTTTCGCGGATCATGCGGGAAAGCGTAGTAAGCTGCTCATCGGCTTCAATCTGTTCATGCAGCTTGTAGGATGAGCGTTTTTGCATATTTGTGCGGTTTTGGGCACGGTGAAAGATCTCATCGCGCTCTACGGTCGGCATATGACGTGTGTAGATATGCAGCGTTATACCGTCAGATTCACCGAGCTCGCGCAGCAAAGCAATTTCCGGTGAATCTTTTTCAACGGTTTCTGCGTATGAACGGATCGCCCAAACGCAGCGATACGTATTGCCGAGAATGTAATACCCCGGCGAACGTCTGAAGGAGACTACAGAGGGCGCGATTAAATCTTTGTAGGATTTGACTTTGCCTGCTTCAATTTCCTCCGGTGTAGGCATTTCAGCCTTTTTCTTAAACAGTGGCATTGTTGACCTCCATATATTGCATTCCGTCAAAATCGGGAACATGCTCTGTGTAAATGTCTCCAACGTAGTAAATAGCAAGCAGACGCTTGAAGCTGTCTTTTGTTGCGATGCGAGCGTGAAACTGGTGTTCGCGGATGAGATTAAGGGTTTGCATAATGCTGCGCCGAGCGTCATCCAGACGATCTGCACGGTGACGCAGGATCATTGCAAACTCGCGGCTTGTGCTCATCGCGATGTTGATTTCATCCAGATAAGCGATTTCTTGCAAGCAGAGCTGCTTTACCATGGGGGATTCGGTGGTTTCTGCGAGATGTCGGTAGTAACGCTTGTTATCCTCGTAATTTTGCGCCGAGGACATGCACAGCATTTGCAGCTCGGCAACATCTGAAAGAATATTTTGAAGGTTGCGGATTTTTGCAAGTACCTCACTGCGACCAAGAACAGAGATGTTGTCCGGCCGCAGCATAATGTAGGTGTACAGCATACCGTCTTCACCTTCAATGGCTACCGCACCGTTATCTCCGATTTGGAGGGGTACAAATTGCTTCAGATTCAGCAGTTGTTGCGTTGCCGATTCCTTTTTGTCGTTTTTCTTGTTTGATTTCATTTTTTGCTCCAATTTAATATTTAGGCTCGCCCCAGAAGTACTCGAGCTGGTCTAAAAACAGATAGTTGATATATCTCTGTATGACTTTAAGCAGTGATTGATTGTCGGTTGTAAAAGTCAACACCATATACAGCAGGGTTATCAACAGCGGAACCCAGACAAAAGAGAAGAAAAAGATAAGGGTAGAGAGCACAAGCCCCACTGCGATGATAACAAGGTTTATACCCGTCCAACCGAAAAACAATGCCTTTTCACTGAGATTTTCCGGGTAGAAAAAATAGTTTTGATCGTCGTTCATGATGTTTTCTCCTTATACGAATTGCTTGACCAACGACACCACGGAGGAGACGTTGTGTGCAGCGTTGCCGAGTGAGACCCTTGCGGAAGTATCGAGACCGAACATTTGCGCAATGCGCGGTACTTCGGCAGCAACGAGCAGCAGGCCGAGCGAAAAATACAGGCTTGAGGAGGCTGCATCCTGCATCATGATAATGGCGAGCAGATAGAGCAGGTTTTGCACAAAAGCAGTAAAGCACAAAGCTGCAACCTGTTTGCACCAACTTCCGAAGCCGTCGGTATATCCGCGTGCAAGCGCAAGCATGTGCATTGATCCTACACAAATTTGCACGAGAAGGATACCGCCGCGTTTGAGGTTGGAAAAGAAAATCTTGAAGATTGCCCACACCAGAATGATAAGCTGAATAAGCGCCCACCAGTCGGCATTTGAGGAAAGTGCGGCATCGGCGGGATCGGTGGCTTGGAAGCCGTCTGTAAGCTTTTTGAGGAATTCCCAAATTCCGTTTGCGATTTTAACCGGTGGCAGTGTGCCATAAACAGATTTAAACATACTTTGCACAGCGCCTTTGACCAAATCGGTTATGCTGACGGTTGCGCCGTCCATTGATCCGACGACCACGCTGCGCACCGTGCCGTAAATATCCATGCTTGTTTGAAACAGCAATATAGGAATACTCGAAAAGGTGAGCAGGGCGACTAAAAGTCGCAGCATGTTCATGCCGGTTCCGGTAAAGCTGCCGCCTCCACCGGTCTGATAGGAAACGGCAAAGTCCATTATAGCAATGGCTGCGCCGGTCAATCCCAGCCCCCAAGCAAACAGGGTAAAAAAATTCACAATAGCTTGTATGAATTCGTTGCTGAAGAAGTTGATGGATAGTCCGTTTACATCATCAAGCATAGTGAGGGCAACAGAGGTGAGCTGATAGTACACATAGTGATAAACTTCCTCGAGCGATGAGCTTGCAAACATAGGTCATCACCACCCAATGACGCTCCACATCCACGAGGGCGCGGAAACAACAACCACAAGGCAAATAAACAGAACGAGCAGTACGTTCCATTGAATTTCTCCGCCGTTATGACGATAGTCTCTCCACACGAAAACGCCTTTCACGACGAACGCGATGATGAGCACGCCGGAGATAATATACATGATAATATTTCCAATAGCTTTCATTTCCGGCTTAACATTGTTGTTAAAAGCACTTTCGAGTGCACCGGAGATCGTGGCGACGGTGGATGCCGGTAAATGTGAAATAGCGAGAAAATAGAGCTGATTTAAGATGTTCATAAAGTTACCTCTTTTCTTAATTTACGTTGACGGTGCAGCTTGCGGATTGACCGGTGCTGCGGCTATACACGGTGACGGTGGCCGAGCCTGTGCTTACGGCCGTGATGGTGACGCCGGAAGTATCGGAACCTGAGAGAGAGACAACAGCGGAGTTGCTGCACACCCACTGCGCACCCATGCTGTAAAAATCACTAGGTGCTGCGGCAATGTTGATGCGCCAGCTGTCTCCGGGCAAAATATCGATGCTGTATGTATCAAGCGAGATGTTTTGCACCTCCGGGACGGGAGTGGGTTCCGGCGTTGCCTCAATGACCTGCGGCCGAGGCGTAGGCGTGACCTTTGGCGTTGGTTTTGGCGTTGTTTTGGGTTCTTCAGCAGTGTTTTGATTGCCTGCTTGCGAACCTGATGGCCGACTTTCAGTCGAAAAACCGGAAGTACTTCCGGTTTTTGACGATTCTGCCGGTGCAGAAGTAGGTGTCGACGTCGGCGTTGGAGCCGAAGTAGGTGTTGGCGATGGGGTAGGAGATGGTGTTGGCGTCGGCACTTCCTCACGCAAGACGATTGTAACGGGATCAGCTGACGGTTCATTGGAAGAAGCTTCTTGTCCTTCATTTTTAAATAGAGCTGATACCGGCGAACGCCCGGTGCGATTGACATCGACGACCTGCCATACAATACCACCGGCGACCAACACGATAAGCAGTGTGCCGATCACGGCGAGTTTTTTTCTTTTTTGCATTTGCTCATCCTTTCTTTTGAATTTACAGGTTGCCCCGCCGGGGTTGCGACCGGTCTACCTGCATTAAAAAAACCTGCTATCCGGGAGATTGAAGTGAGATAGTAGGCTTTTTCGCTCTGCATGGGCTTCTTAAATATATATTGATTTATAAACTCGAGTGCGCTACAATATCTATGATAATTCTTCAAAATACTATGATTGTAGGGGTCGGGGTAAAACATGAAAAATCATATTAAAAACGACTTAAACAACATTAAAAATTCAGGACAAATTGTTATAAATACCGCTATTTCAAATGACAATGGTTCTCGACAATATCGCGCAAGCGATGTAATTGAAAAAGGGAAGTCTACTAACTTTATGAAACGTGAGGAAATTTTTGCTGTTTTGGGAGCAGTAGCTTCTGGTGTCACTATTGTGGATTTTCTTTTTAACCGATTAGGTGAAAACGCAGTTTTAAAACTTGGGAAAATACTATATGAGGCTTTTATTGAGCACAATACAGCTCCCTACTACTTCTTAATCGCAGAACTGATAGCTATAATTTGTTTTGGAGCTGTAAGTTTTTCAGCTTTTCGGAACGTAATTACGTTACATAAAGCACGGCATCTAGGCGCATGTATTTACAATAGAGATCGAAAAAAATCCTATAAAATAAAGGCATTACCATGCCCACATTGCAAAACAACTTTTCGAACTCCACTAAAAATCAAAGACGGCAAAAACTTTGGCATGGAATTTACTTGCCCTCATTGTTCGTTTAGAGCTACTATACCTGTTGCGGATATACTCAATCGCATTGATGAAAATTATGAACCAAAAAAGTGATAAAGAATTCCCGTCGCGACTACCATTCCTATTATAAGGAAACTCACATAAAACCCGACATCCTTTTTCGCTGTTACGGCTTTATCAAGTAGGAAAATTAAAAATACAATTACCGAAACCATTGTCAGTATTGCACCGAGTTTAACATCAAAGTAAAACATAGAAAGCAGAGCATATAGCATAATGCTTGGGTAAATATCCATACAGGATAGCTCAAAAGCTACCATCCAAAGAGGTGTATCGCTATCATGCCCTATCACCTGTGATACAATTTTATACTCTCTAAATAAATAGCAAATAAATCGACCAATTATAAAAGTCAGATGAAAAAATGGCAGTAAAACCAGTAGCCATGCAACTACGTTCCCGCAGTGTGACGATATAAATTCAAAAAACTCTTTTGATACCATGGGGTTTCTTCCTTTAAAACTAAATTAGCAGGCCCCGCCGGGGTTGCGACCGGTCTTCCTGCATTAAAAAAACCTGCTATCCGGGAGACTGAAGTGAGATAGTAGGTTTTTTCGCTCTGCATGGGTAAAATTGAATTGAAGACAAATTAAATCTGGTATAGGGCACTTGGGGTGATTGTGTATTCTATGTGCATCGTTGTTTGAATTTATTTTAGTAATTCCCGAATCATTAAAATGAAAGTTATGAGTGTTCCGAGCGCGCAGATTATAGCTCCTAATAAGTAGATGAAAATACTGTTGCTGGTTGAAGTGTGAGTGAAGATTTTATAGATGTTGAATATGAGGCAAGATAGATTTATAATAAATAGGCCAATATGGAACAGCTTTGCGTATATAAATAGTTTGTGCATAATAGAGTTCCTTTCTGATAAGAATTGCGAATAAAAAGGAACAGCAAAATAAAGAAAATACAAAAAAGTAAATATTAGATTTGCATTGCACATAGAGCGCTCAGGATGGTCCGGGCGCTCTTGCTTTTTGCAATGCTATTTAAAACTTATCTGCTCTTTTTGCGGCGAACCAGAAGTACGGTAGTCAAACCTAAAGCAGAACCGGCAAAAGCAATGTAAGGAAGAACACTGCGGCTGCTGCCGGTCTTCGGGCGGTTAGGAACAGGGCTATTGGGGAAGTCCTTGCCCGGGATCGTTTCAAACGTCACGGTCTGGCCGTCTTCTGTGATAGAGAACGGGTAGTAGATCGTATCGCGCACGAAGTTTGCCGGAGCCTGTGCTTCGTAAATCAGGTATTTTCCGTAAACAAGGTCGGAGAGGGAATAGAAGCCGGTTTCTATTTCATCCATACGGCCGATGAGCGTATCTACACCCTCTGTGTAGCGGCCATCACCGTCTGCATCGCGGTAGATTTCAAACACTGCACCGGAAAGCTTGTGCTGCGGGTTGGTAGCATCCACCTTTGTGGTGGTGACAGTGCCTTTGATCGGCTTGTTCGGGAAATCTTTGCCGGGAACAGTCTCAAAGTTTACGATTTGCCCGTCTTCTTTAATCTCAAACGGATAGTAGATGTTGTCCTGTACGAAGCCCTCAGGAGCTTTGTTCTCGTGTAGGAAGAATTTTCCGTAAGGGAGGGAATCCAGCATATAAACGCCGGTGTCGCCTTCCTGAAGCGTGCCAACGAGCTTATCGGTCTTAGCGTTGAAGATGCCGTCACCGTCTGCATCGGAGTAAACGCCGAACGTCGCGCCGGAGATTTTATCTGTCGGGTCGTCTGCGTTTACCTTGGTGGTCATAATGGAGCCATGCAGCGGCAGAATCTTCACCGTCTGACCCTCATCTTCGATGTCTGCATGTACTGCAATTTCAATACCGTTGCGATAAAGCGTTTCAAAAACTACGACCTCAGTTTCGGCCGTCAGCTCACGCGCGTCGAAAGTAAACGTCATCTCAACTTCGCCGGTGGTAGCTTTTGGCGTAAAGGTAGCTTCTGCCGTGATTTCTTTACCATCGATGAGCAGCTTATCATTCGTGGCTTTGTTCATCAGCACACCGGTAAGCTTATATTCTTTACCGGGGGTCAAATCCTTATAGCTCACAACATCGGTAATCGTGATCTTATCCGCTGTAATTTCCTTTTTGCCGTCTGCTGTTGCCTTTGTTCCGATTTCAGGATTCTTAATCTTTACCGTCTGCCCTTCATCGTTGATGTCCGTATGGGTAGCAAGCAGCACGTTCTCACGGTACAAATCCTCGAACACGACGATCTCTTTGCCATGCAAGCCCGTTGCATCAAAGATAAACGTAACGTCTACGCTGCCGGATGCTTCCGTTGCAACGAAAGTAGCTTCGGCTGTGACTTTCTCGCCGTTGATGAGCAGTTCTTTGCCGTTAGACTTGTCCATGAGAACGCCGGTTACACGATATTCTTTGCCGGGGGTAAGGTCTTTGTAGCTTACGGTATCGGTCAGTGTAACTTTATCCAGCGGATCGATTTCCTTCTCGCCCTCAAAGCTCGCTGTTGTGCCGATTTCAGGATTCTTAACCTTAATCGTCTGCCCTTCATCGTTGATGTCCGCATGGGTAGCAAGCAGCACGTTCTCACGGTACAAATCCTCGAACACGACGATCTCCTTGCCATGCAGACCGGTTGCATCGAAGATAAACGTAACGTCTACGCTGCCGTTTTTGGTTTCCGGCACAAATACGGTTTCAGCTGTAATTTCTTTGCCGTCAACAAGCAGTTTCTCACCGGTTTCTTTATCCATGAGAACGCCGGTCGCACGGTACTCTTTACCGGGAACAAGACCGGTGTACGATACCGTATCGGTCAGCGTAACTTTATCGAGCGGATCGACTTCTTTTTCTCCCTCAACGGTGGCCTTCGTGCCGATTTCAATCGGCACATTATGAAAGCATACAGAAGCAATTTCGCCTTCGCTGAGTTCTACGATCTGCGGATCGGGGAGAGCATAGCCAAAGGTTTCCTTTGTATCGAGTTCTTCCACGCGGTACTGATACTTGGTTTTGCCTTCGTTATCTTCGAAGATCGGGAGGGTTTCGGTCAGAATCAGGCCGCTGGCATCCGTCGTGTATACCTTGCTGTAGTTGTCTGCAAGGCGCGTTACGCGGAACTGAATGCCCTCAACCTTACCATCCGTCGGAAGTCTTGATGATCTTCAGCTGGCCGTTCTTGAGTTCATTTAGAAGCTCGTAACTGTAAGTCTGGTTGTTTGCTGAAATCACGACCTCAAAATCATCGACCAATTCGCGGCCAGCACCACCCTTGGTCTGGTGGACGATGTACGTGCCATACGGCATGTTTTTTGTTACGGCATAGCCGCTGGCCGATGTTATAATCGTATCGCGTTCAGAAGCTTTAGCCTTGTCATAGCTGCCTGCGGATTTCAAGTAGACCTGAAATTCTGCGGCAGCCTCATCTTTCGGCGTACCCTCTAGGGTTTCGTACTGCTTGTGTATCTGGATTTTGCCTTTGATGGCTTGCTCTTTAACGCCGATTGGAATCTGGTTATGCTCCAGCGTATACTTGTCCGGTTCAGCGCCGACCGGGTATTTCGTAGTATCCAAGAGGTATCCGCTGGACGGCGAAATCTCCTGAATATACCAGTTATCCCCGCATACGTACTCTTTCGTCGTGAACTGGCCGCTGGCGTTTGTGGTGTACTGGTCAATGAGATCGCTGCCGTGATACACGCCGTACACTGCACCGGCAAGGGAGGCATCGCCCTGTGCGGCTCCGGTTTCCGCGTCCACCTTTGTGATGGTTGCTTCCCACTTTTTGAGCACGTTCGAGAAGCTTACCGTTGCTGTTTCGTTGGCTTTAACCGTGACCGTCTGAGACTTTGGCTGCACGTACTGATCGGGCACATCAAGCTCGGTCACCGTGTAGCTGCCGGCCTTCAGGTTTGGAACAATGATTGTGCCGTCTGTACCAGTCTGCACAGTTGTGTCCACGCCGTTACCCGTCACGCGGAACCGTACACCGGAAACCTTGCCATCCTCTGAGGTCTTGACGATCTTCATAGAGCCGTCAAGCTCGACTTTAACATTAAAAGTTACGGAGGTAGGGTCTCTGCCAGCAAAGCCACAGGTAGCAACATCCTGGCTAACTGCGTGTTCATAATAATAACCGGGTTCATCTTTATAATAGTTGAGATCCACATTGTAGGCAAAAGATACGATTCCTGTAGGATTAGGATTTCCAGTTGCAGTAAGTATAACCTTATTGCCTTGTTTCGTCACAGATATACCCGTAGTGTTTACAAGGGGAGTATCTCTATAACTGGCTAGAGCACCGGTAGTATCTGTAAGAGTCTTGGACTCACCGACTTTCAGCGTCACGGTTTGACCTGAAATGCTCGGCTTTGTGTAGAACTGGTCTACTTTCGCGAGAACAGCTTTTTTAAATCCGTTGTAAGTAGACTGTGAAGCAATGTTCGCCATGCCGCCTATCGAACTCTGAATCGATACGCTCGAAGCACCCACAAAGTCGCCTCCGAAGCTGTTGATTGTCTCCCAAATCAGCAGCTGGCAGTAAAACTCAGTCAAGTATTCAGCGGACACTTCGATGGTATCCCAATTGTAGTTTACAGCACTGCACCCTTTGATATTGGCAATGTTTTTATAACGTCCCCAATAGTCGATGAGCGTAAGTTTGTTAAGTTGCTCTTGAGTCAATTCTCGGGATGTATAGCCGCCGTTGTCTCCCAAACCGAGGGCAATGCCATGCTCTACACAATAAGCGACTTTTCCGTTAATGCGTTTTCCGCCCCATCCGTTTGTCGTTCCCTCAATATTTGTCGTATACCCGATGTTCATCAGGTAAGTGGAACGTGGCTCGGATACCGTGACGTTCGCCGCGTAAAATACAGGCCGATTCAGCCCGGCTTCTGCTTCGATCTCTGCGAGAGGCTTGTCAATGGCTTCACGGCCATCTAACGTACGCAGCTGCCCATCTTCTGCGATGTAGCCACCATACTTTTCAAGCAGTTCCTCAAATTTTTTCTGCGGATCCTCCGGGTTCCCTCCGGTTATGAACGGACGAGGATCAACCGTCTGTCCGCTCTGCCGCACTTCAAAGTGCAGGTGTGCGCCATCTGCATTACCGGTATTGCCGACATATCCAATTGTTTCCCCGGCACTAACGGAGTCACCAGAGGATACGAGAACCTTGGAGAGATGCGCATATAGAGTTGTTCTCTCGTCGGCGTGGGTAATCTGCACCATGTTCCCGTAGGACTGATCGCCTGTGGTTGTACTACCATCCCACGTCTGTACGTGGCTTACGGTGCCATCCGCAGCTGCGATTACTGCAACACCTTGTTCTGCACTGATGTCTATTCCGGTGTGTTTTGTCGCGTCATATCCTTGCGACGCTGTGCCGTATCCGGGGACCGGCCACAGAAAATCACCATTTCGGTCGTTTTCTGTCACCTCATACCCAGGAACTTGTTCCGGCTTCGGAGTCGGTGTTGCTTCCGGTTCCGGAGTCGGTGTTGCTTCCGGCTTCGGAGTCGGTGTTGCCTCCGGTTCCGGAGTCGGTGTTGCTTCCGGTTCTGGAGTTGGTGTTGCTTCCGGTTCCGGAGTTGGCGTTACTTCTGGTTCCGGAGTTGGCGTTACTTCCGGTTCCGGAGTCGGCGTTACCTCCAGTTCCGGAGTCGGCGTTACTTCCAGTTCTGGCGTAGATGTTACCGTTAGAGTAGATGAGCTACTATCACTTAGCGTAACTTCGTCTGCAAGAGCTGTGATCGGAAGAGTTGTGAGGATCATCATTACCGATAGAATCCATGCGATCGGCTTCCTCAATCTTTTCATTCTCTCTCAAATCCTTTCCTAGAAATATTTATGTAAAAGGTAGCATAACGTTTGTATGCGACCTGAATTCCACCAAAAAAAAAGAGAATTGATATAATCAATTCTCTAATTCCGGTTCTATTTTTTTGCGCAGAGTTAGGCTCTGTTGACAATGTTGTGAAACCTGCTATAATATAAGTGTAAGGCTTACCGGTGACGGTTAGCCCTCAGAATAACAGCAGAAACAAGCCGCTCGCTTTCTCAGGACGGGGCGGCTTATTTCTTTTTGTTCAGCTCATGTATCAGACCAATCAAGGCAACGATCAGTCCCAAAGCGCCGATAATCACCAGACAAATCTGGCAAAAGTCGTCCACTGTTAAATACATCTGCATCGCCCCCTTTCCAGTATAGGATTGAGGGCAAAAGAAATATTTCACCCTCCTTTTATACGCCGAAGCGCACTTTCGAGGGCAACCGCCTACCGTTTAAAGTAAGCCTTACTGGCTTATTATACGAAAGCCCACAGATTTTGTCAATCTGTGGGCTTTTTATATCAGTACCATTCGACTGTGTATTTCGCACTACCATCAGAATAATAGACATCCAAAATTCTGTAACCAGTAACTCCCTCGTTAATTATCTTATCTCCCCACACAGATTCAGCATACACAGCAGCATCGTAAGAACTATCGAAAAGTCCATCACTAATGTACCCACCCGTGATGTAAGGCTCTTCGGGAGTCGGCTCTGGCGTCGGCACTGGAGTCGGTTCAGGTGTAGGCTTTGGTGTTGGAGCCGGTGTAGGCTTTGCTGTAGGAGCTGCCGTAGGCTTGGCCGTCGGAGCGGTTGTGGGTTTCGTGGCAGGTTTAGTCGTTGCAGTCGGCTTAGAGGTAGGTTTTGCTGTCGGTGCCGCCGTGGGTTTAGTTGTCGACGCAGTTGTCGGTTTTGCTGTGGCAGAAGGCTTCGCGGTCGCGCTGTTGCCGGAAGAAGGCTTGCTTGCGGTATTACTGCCGGAGCTGGGCTTCGTTGTGGCAGACGGTTTTGCGGTTGCACTCGGCTTCAATACTGTGCTACCAGTAGAACTTGAAGACGACGGCTTGCTCGTTGTGCTGTTCTCCGTTTTAGACGAGGCAGACGAGCTGCTTCCCTTCGAGCTTTCGGTTTTGCTGCTTTCTGTTTTTGCACCCGGTGTCGCCGTGGGTTTTGCACTCGCGGTGCTCGAGCTTGCAGCCGGTTTGCTGCTCGCATCGTTCTTTTCCGATACCGTGCTGCTTACCGCACTGGATGTGGAGCTTTCCGTTACGGC
>ULOE01059976.1_pt1 | contig 25737 bp, 25 predicted proteins | sample 1952291 | NCBI WGS metagenome assembly ULOE01 (sample SAMEA4835595, study PRJEB28245) | human gut metagenome | biome: gut microbiome; material: fecal sample | place: Denmark | collected 2008 | reverse complement strand
GTTTTTTGAAAAATGCTGTATCACCACTCGCACCATATCGAGTGTTCATAACAGATTTGAGTTATGGACACTCATTCTTTTATTCAATTTCATCCGGTTTGTATGTGGTGAGCAGGTTTTGTGCCTGCACACCTTTTGTCTTATGCGGATTTCACTGTGGGAATATACTCCACATCTACGTCCTTCCGGGTGTTGGCTTTGTAGTTTTCGTCATCTGATGACGGTAGTTCTAAATAACCGACAAAACGATAATAGATGACGATACGTTGAGTGTAGTTCTTTTTGCGACCTTCTTTTTCGTACACATCAATGTGGTCAATAAGTTCCCGGAGCATTGGTGCGGTTAAGGATTCCATCTCCATAAACTTTCTGACAGCTTTAAGAAAGTCATCTTTGTTTTGCTCCATTTCACTGATTTTGGCAAGGCGCTCCTTGTACTCAAAAATCTTTGTTTTCAGTTCAAGACGTTCAACCTCGTATTTATGGGATAGCTCCATATACATCTCATCACTCAACTTGCCCGATACATTGTCCTCATAGGTTTTGGCGAAAAGCGAAGTGAGCATTTCATTTCGGGCGGTTGCCCGATTTAGCTCTGTTTCCAAGGTTTTCTGCTCCGTCAACATATCGGCATTGGTTTTTTCGGCGAGGAGCTTTGCAAATTCTTCCTCGTGGGATTCCAAATACTTTGCTAATCTCTTTAATTCAAGCATAACGATCTGCTTGATAGCGTCGGCACGGATATAATGGCGGGTTTCGCAATTCCCACGGATATCCTTCTTATAGTTGGAACAGCTGAAATAATGGATTTCCTTGTTGGTAGTATTTACCGACATCGCTACTAATCACGGGTTTAGTAATGCGAGTACGGCTAAGAGAGTTTGTGAAAAGGCGATAGAAAAGATTGGTTTTAAACTGTTATACTTGTTGCGGGAACAAAAAGATAATGATATAATTTAATAAAACAAAACAGATTCAAACGAGGTGAAATATATGGCGATAATTAATACAATCAAACAGAAAATATTAGAATTGGATCAAGGGACTTTTCAAAACCTTTGTGATCAAATACTATATTCATTAGGATACTCTAATTTTGTTTCACTAGGCAGCCAATCGGGAACTCAAAAAACGACTCCAGGAACTCCTGACACGTATTGTATCAATGAGGATAACAAATATGTTTTTGTTGAATATACAACACAGCAAACAGGACTTTGTAAAAAGATTACTGATGATATTCAAAAATGCTTAAATTCAAGTGAAACCGGCATTGATAGTAAAGATATATCAGAAATCATATACTTTCATACATCCTCAAATTTAAAACCTGCGGTTCATAAAGAGTTTTGTGAAATGTGTGAAGAGAAGAGTATTGTGTTTAATATGTGGGGAATAGATAGAATCGCCAATCATCTTTTCTCCGAAAGAAGAGATTTAGCAAAAGATTATTTGCAAATATCTTATGATACAAACCAGATATTTAGCATAGAGGATTTTATTAAACAAAATGATTCATCAGCTTTTTCGGCACCATTAGATAACGAATTTCTGTATCGAGAAGATGAAATAAAAAAGCTTGATGAAGTATTAGAAGAATATGATGTCGCAGTAATATCAGGTACCGCAGGAACAGGAAAAACAAGATTAGCAGTTGAATTCGCTAAAAATCGCAGCTCCGAACAAGGAGAAACTCTGCTATGTATAAGGGACAATGCGCTTCCTATATATGAAGAACTTCAAATGCATCTAAATCATCCTGGCAAATATTTACTTTTTGTTGATGACGCAAACCAAATTGCTGGATTGTCACATATTTTGCAATACTTATTAAAAAAAGAAAATGGAATTATTGTTAAAATAATTATTACCGTAAGAGATTACGCACTCAATGAAGTCCATAAAAAAATAATGGAGGTTGCAAGGTATGGAATAATAAAAGTTAAGCCATTTGATAAAGAAAAGATTGAAGAGATTATCAAAGTTAACCTTGGTATTAAAAAACAGCATTATCTTAAAAGAATATCTGAAATATCAAACGGAAACGCCCGCATAGCTATGATTGCCGGAATAACAGCACGAAGAGAAAACGCTTTAGCTTCATTAGCAGATGTGTCCAAGTTATATGAAAATTATTATGGTCGGGTTATTGAAGAGTATAAATTGTGTGATGAAAAAGATTTAATTATTACTTTTGGAATAGTTGCTTTTGTTGACGCATTTCATATTGATAATCTGGATTTTATTGAACCATTACTGAACATTTCTCATATTAGTAAAGAAACTTTTATCGAGAGTGTATATAAACTTCATTCATTTGAACTAATTGATATATATGCAGAAAAAGCTGTTAAAATATCAGAGCAATGCTTGTCCAATTATATACTAAAATACACCTTTTTTGATAAAAAGTTACTTCTCCTTTCTGATGCCATCAGAGTTTATTTCCCTGTCAATCAGTCAAAAACAATAACGTCTGTAAATGTTTTAACTGTATCCTTCTACTCCGAAGAAATGATAGCTTATGTTAATCAAGAAATAAGTAAAGTATGGGATGAATTAGCTGAAAATAATCCATCTGTTTTCTTTGATTATGTTAAAGCTTTTTATCCTGTTAACGAGACTGCTACTCTTCTAATTCTCAAAGAAATAATTAATAAATCAGAAGTGAAGCCGTTTAACAAAAGAGCAATTAACGAGAAACATTCGGAATCTATAACTGATGATGTAATCGAAATATTAGGTGGTTTTTATCAATGTGACAATTATTCCGAAGCATTAGATTTGCTTCTGTTGTATTATAAGAAAAGACCGGATTTATACGAACAGTTTTTTGCAATAATAAAGCAGCGTTTAGTATTTAATAAGTATTCCGATAGTTTTCAGTATCGTGTTGAAATTCTTCTCCTCGAAAAACTGAAAGAACACTCTGAAGTATGGACAAACGAAGCAGTAACATATCTGTTTTTTGAAGTTGCTAAATACATTTTGAATTTCCAATTTGAATGGACGGAATCAAACGGAGAAAGAACATTTACAATTAATTATATTACTATACGTGGAGGTGAGCAGATTGTAAATCTAAGAAAAAAAGTATGGGCATTACTATATGAAATATGTCCAACTCAGGATTCAAAAATGTGTATTCGTGACATATTAAGAGTATACGGCGATGGAGCAGACAATAGCAATCAGATTATTGAAACGGATTGCCCATATATTTATAGATTAATTGACTCTTCATTTAATTCTGACAATCTTGAAGATTGTATTCTTGTTGATAAATATATAGCTTTTTTGAGGGAAAACGATTTAGAAAAGTGTATTGATCACTCGCTTGTTAAGGATTATTCATCTTCGGATATCCTTAAAATATATAAAACAATCAAAGGCGAGAATAAGCTAAAATATAAAGAGTTCCGGGATGAACTGATAGTCCGTAAGAGCAATATCAAAGAAATGATTAACAAAGCTGATTTTTCTGATATTTGTTCAATAATTGATGTTTGTAATGAATCTTGCATTGAAAATGAATATGAAATAACAAAAGGCTTAGGTCTATTGTTTGACATTTTGTATGAAGGCAATAATCATTTTGTTAAGGCAGTAGAATATTATTTGAGCGTTGATACTCCAACGAGATTATCTGCCTCTAGAATTGTTGAATACCTTTTTAATCTAATGGATCCTGAAAAAGTATTACAATTACTTCAAGCAAATGAATACACTCAAAAAAATGAATGGATTTATTATTACTTTTATCATTTCCCGAATGATAAGATACAGAAAAACACCGTTGAAGATTTTTATTCTTTCCTTCTCGATGATTCAGATAAAGCGATTATTAGGCCTGGTTTTAGAGAAATAACCTTTGTTAAAAAATTCAGTTATTTGGATCCGGATGTATTCATTAAAACATGTAAAATCATTCTTGAAAAAAAGCATGAGCTCCCGTTTATTGTTGATATATATTTTAGTTTTTTATTCCACGACGGAATCACACCTGTTGCTGAAGTCCTCGGATTATTTTCAACCGAAATGAATTTATTGGAGCAGATTTATCTATTTGAGTTGTCATATGAAAGGTATTTTGATTATCATGGACAATACTTTAAAATACTATTCTGTAATAATTGCGCATTTCTCGATGAGTATTTATTAACAATAATAAAACAACGACATCGTGATTTTATGGATCATTCAGATCATATTACTAAACTATTTGAAACAGAAGAGTTTTCCACTTCATTTGAGCATATTGCCGATGTCATTAAAGAAAAAGTAAATTATCCCCATTATGAATTAACAGATTTCTTTGATGTAATAAATGCTTATTCAGACAGAGAAAAGGTTAATACCTTTCTTTGCAGTTTTATAGAAAAGCATCATTCGGATAGCGTGTATATGAGGAGCCTTTTTGATTCCATAGCAAAAATGACAGATGAGCAAAGAATCGCTTACATCAAACTCTATCTGGAGTATGAAAAAAGCATAGAAAACTTTAAAGACCTTCCATTGTTTTCAAGCTTTTCTTCGTGGTCAGGTAGCGAGGTGCCATTGATTCATAATAAAATTGAATTCCTGAACAGATTATCCCAAGAAATACACGGCATAGATTACTTGGAGCATAAACAATATATCGGGAAAATGATAAACGATTTGAATTCATATGCTAAAGATGTAGAGATAAGAGAAATACTGAGAGGCTATTAAATAGCTGTTAATCGTGTTGTGCAACTTACTTTCAAGGCGCTGTATTTCTTGTAATATAGCTTTCCACGAATTAAAGTTATTGTTTGAGTAATAAACGTTTAAATTTAGTTTAGCACATTTAAAAAAGTATGGCAATGTTTTTATTATCTGTTGCAGTTTTTCCGTCCTCGGTTATGATATTAGCGTAAAGGAGTGCTGTTATGTTTTCGGAAAAATTTATCTGTGCGGGCTATGATTATACAACCTATACATTCCATGTCCCCGCGCCCTATTTCAGAAAGACTTTTGAGATAGACGGCGAAGTCAAAAAGAGTATTATTACGCTGACGGGACTCGGATTTTATGAGCTCTATGTCAACGGGCAGAGGCTGACTAAAGGCATTTTGGCTCCGTATATCTCGAACCCCGACGATCTTGTCTATTACGACGAATATGACATAACCGAGTGCCTCGTGCCGGGCAAAAATGTTCTCGGCATCATGCTCGGCAACGGAATGCAGAACGCGCCGGGCGGGCAGATCTGGGACTTTGATATCGCCGCCTTCAGGGGCGCGCCGCGCACGGCTTTCTGCGTCTCGACGGAATATATTGACGGCAAAATCGATACTTTCGAGGCTGACGACTTGGTCAAAACTGCTCCGTCACCGGTCATTTTCGATGACCTGCGCTGCGGCTGCTACTACGACGCGCGCCTTGAAATTCCCGGCTGGTCAGAGCCGGATTTTGACGACAGCGCGTGGAAAAACGCCCTGCCTGCGGAGACTCCGCGCGGCGAAAAGCGCCTGTGCGAGGCGGAGCCGATAGCGCCCGTGCGCGAGATAAAGCCGGTTCTGATAAGAAAATGCAGGCTCAAGGAATACATAACCCGCGGCGACGTTGTCAAAGAGGCGAAAAAAATCGCGAGCGACGAGCGTGACGGATTTTTATACGATTTCGGCGTGAACTCGGCGGGCACCGTAAAACTCAGAATAAGCGGCGAGCGCGGGCGGCAAATCGATTTGCAGTTCGGCGAATATTTTGCGCCCGACGGCGAGCCGGACACGAGCAACATCTGCTTCTATCCCGCCGGATATTCCCAGCGCGATATGTACATACTTAAAGGCGAGGGCGAGGAAGTTTTTGAGCCTGTGTTCACTTATCACGGATTCAGATACTGCGTGGTGCTCGGTATAACCGAGCAGGAGGCGACCTCCGATCTTCTGACTTTTGTCGTGCAGAACTCGGCTCTGCGCGAGATCGGCTCGTTCGTCTGCTCCGACGATATGACAAATAAACTTCAGGCGATGACGAGAAACTCCGATCTCTCGAATTTCTATTATTTTCCGACCGACTGCCCGCACCGCGAGAAAAACGGCTGGACGGGCGACGCCGCTCTCTCCGCCGAGCACATATTGATGAATCTCGATGCAGTCAACAGCTACCGCGAGTGGCTGCGCAATATCCGCGCCGCTCAGCGTGCGGACGGTGCGCTGCCCGGCATAGTGCCGACGGGCGGCTGGGGCTTCGAATGGGGCAACGGTCCCGCGTGGGACGCTGCGCTGACGTATATTCCGTATTTCTGTTATGTCCTGCGCGGCGACAGAAAGATAATCGAAGAGAACGCGACGGCGATATTCCGCTATTGCGAGTATATCTCGCGCCGCCGCGACGAGCGCGGGCTTGTAGCGATTGGGCTCGGAGACTGGTGCCCGGTGACGAGGGTCAAATCGCCGCTCGAATTTACGGACAGCGTGACCTGCATGAGTATTCTCAAGAAAGCCGCCTATATTTTCTCGCAGCTCGGACTCTCGCTCGAACGCGAGTTCTGCGAAAAGCTATATAATGAGATAAGAGACGCGGTCAGACGGCATCTGATAGACTTCGGCACTATGACTGCGATAGGCTCCTGCCAGACCTCGCAGGCGATGGCGATATATTACGATGTGTTCAATCCCGGCGAAAAGCCCGAGGCGTTCAAACGCCTTCTTGAGATAATCAAACGGCGCGACGACTATGTAGATGCGGGCATACTCGGTATGCGCGTTCTGTTCAGGGTGCTCTCCGACTTCGGCGAAGCCGACCTGGCTTTTAAAATGATAACCCGCCCGGACTATCCGTCCTACGGCAACTTCGTTGAGCGTGGGCTTACGGCTCTGCCCGAGGATTTTCTGCGCGAGGAGGACAGACCCAATTCGCTCAATCATCATATGTTCGGCGATATTTCCGCGTGGTTCATTGAATATATCGGCGGCATCCGCGTCAATCCTTTCCTTGCTGATCCGTCGGAGGTTGAGATATCTCCCGTATTTATTGAAAAGCTCGACAGCGCCGAGGCTTCGTATGAGACTGTCGGCGGCAAAGTGAGCGTCAAGTGGCGCAGAACGCTCGAGGGCATAGCACTCGATATCTCCGCGGACAGCGGAGTTCACGGGCGCATAAGACTGCCCGACGGCTACGCGTTCGCGGACGAGTGCGGCAGCCTCGAAGAGCTTCACAGCGGGAATTTTGAAATAATCAGAGAGTGAAAACAGGAGGAAAAATGAAAGAGAAAATACTTTTCGTCAATTCGTGCGTGCGCGGGGATAACGAGTCGCGCACTCTCGCGCTCGCCAAAACCGCACTCAGCCGCCTTGACGGCGATATTGAAGAGATACGCCTTGCCGACGCGAATTTGAAGCCGCTCGACGCGGCGGGACTCGCGAAGCGCGCCGAAAGCGCGGAAAAAAACGACTTTTCCGACCCGGTCTATGACTGCGCGAAGCAGTTCGCCGCCTGCGACACCGTCGTTGTCGCCGCGCCGTTTTGGGACTACAGCTTCCCGGCGTTTTTAAAAATCTATATCGAATCCCTGTGTGTCGGCGGACTGACTTTTCTCTACGGCAGCGACGGCGTCCCGATAAGCTATTGCAGGGCGAAGAGGCTGATTTATATCACCACTTCGGGCGGATATATCGGCGGCACGGACTTCGGCTTTGAATATATCAAGACGGTCACGAAGTCGTTCTTCGGTATTGAGAACTTCAGCTTTTTCAGTGCCGAGGGGCTCGATATCCTCGGCAATGATCCGGCTGCGATACTGAAAGCGGCGCAGGAGAAGATAGGGCGCGAGCTCTGATACAACTCAAAATTCCAAGCCCCCGGTGTTTTTCTTCGCCGGGGGTTACTCTTTTATGAATAGCTGTTTTATTTTTGAACAAAAATCAGTATATGAAAAATATTTTCCATAGAGACTGCATAATTCTCAAAAGCGATTAAAAATAATTTATTTTGCAGTAGAATTATTTTGAAATACATTTGGCATATATTTATGTCAGACCGATACTTATAACGAAGCGAAAAGGGGATCGCAATGAAGAGGGTAACGGCAGTTTTATTGGTCCTGTTGACGGCGCTCGCGGTTTTTGCCGCCTGCTCCAAAAACTCAGTCCACACGGTGACATTCGACAGCTCGGGCGGAACGCAGATAAAGACCCAGCATATCCGCGACGGCGAGAGCGCTAAAAAGCCGTGGGATCCGCACAAAGAGGGCTTCACCTTCATCGAGTGGCAGTATAACGGCGCGGCGTTTGATTTCAACACCGCGATAACGGGGGACATCACCCTTGTCGCGTCCTACAGCATCGATGAGGGTACGGATATAGTCCTGCTCGTACTCTGCTACGGCGACGGCAGGGAGAACGAAATAATCGAGATAAAGCGCGGCGAAGCGGCGTTTGCGCCGCCGACTCCCGAGCGCGAGGGATATAAATTCGATGGCTGGTTCAACGGCGACACCGAGTTCGATTTCTCAACGCCCATAAACGACGATTTGAACCTCACCGCGAAATGGAAAGCGACGGGAAAAACCGAGAGCGGGTCCGAAAATCAGCCCGCGGCGGCGGAGGAATCCGCGCAGAAATATTCCGATACCGCGGCGAAATATTCCGGCAGATGGTATCTCGACGGCTATTCCGATATATTTGTCGATGTGTCGAACTCCGCGAGCGGGATGAATCTGCGCTCGTATAACTTTTCTCTGCCCTCGTCTTCGGGGAGCGTCGCGGCGTATACTCTCTATCCCTCGAAGTCGCTTTCGTCCTCGGGCGGCAGCTGGGGCAACTCAATTTCCGTGCCGTTCGCCTCGTGGGAAAGCTCGCTGAGCGCGAATAAAATAATTCTCGGCAGCAGCTGCTTTTATATCAATAATAAGAAATTCGTAAAAGCTCCCGGTACTAAGGACAGATACACCGGCACCTGCTACAGAGAGGCGCGCGGAGTGTGGTATCTGTTCAACAATCCCGATTCCACGATTGAAATATACACCGCGCAGAAGGGCGGCGACGAGACGGGCGACCGCTTCGGCATAAAGGCGACGAATTTCGACATCGCAACTCTCAGCACCTATACGAAGTCATCGACCGGCGGCGGATATGCGGACAGAAAGAGCGACTGGGACAGCTACGGAATATCCGTCAGCAACGGCGTTCTGACGATAAAGAACAAGAACGGCACAAGGACATTTTACAGCAAGAAAAAATATCAGAGCGTGACGGGCGTCAGGCTCAGCGCGACGGAGGCTAAACTCAGAGTCGGTCAGACGAAAGTGCTCACCGCCACTGTTATCCCCGCCGACGCATATGACAAGGACTACACCTGGTCGAGCGACGATCCGTCGATAGCGGAGGTCGCGGGCGGCATAGTCGCGGCGAAAAAAGAGGGTACAACAAATATCAGAGTTACCACAAAGGACGGCAACCGCGTGGCGGTCTGCAAGGTGACGGTATATATCGACCATGTCACGGGCGTTACCCTGAGTTCGTCCGCGCTCGATTTAACAGTCGGCGATTCGAGGCAGCTCCGGGCGACTGTCGCTCCGCGCAATGCGGCGAATCGGAAAGTCACATGGTCGAGCAGCAATAGCAGTGTAGCGTCTGTCTCAAGCTCCGGGCGCGTCACAGCAAAAGCGAAGGGTACTGCCGTGATAACCGTAAAGACCGAGGACGGAAACAAGACCGCTTCATGCACCGTGACGGTCAAGAATCCGACCCTCGCGGCCGTTGCGGCGGCGCAGGTGTCGAACAACGGCACTGCCGCGCCGCAGATACACGCGTCGGCGCTCGTCTCCGGCGGAACGGGAAAATATACTTCTTATAAAATAAAGATATTTTTGAACGGCGCACTCGTGGCGGAAAAATCGGAAAAGAGTATGTCATATACCCCGAAAACCGGCGGAATGTACACCGTGGAAGTCACTGTTACAGACTCCGACGGGGAAACGGCGAGCGGAAAGATGCTCATAAATGTGTCCGTAGTCGAGCCGACCGAGAAGCCCACGGAGAAGCCGACCGAGAGGCAGACGGAAAAGCCCACGGAGAAGCCTACGGAAAAGCCCACGGAGAAACCGACAGAAAAGCCAACGGAAAAACCGACGGAAAAACCGTCCGACGAGCCGATAAATCCGATCCCGTCGGAGCCGGCAGTCCCCGTGACCGAGCCGGCAACGGAAGCACCGCTCGCTCCCGAGCCCGCACTGGACTGAATATAAAACGCAAATAAAAAAGACTGTCGCAGATTTATTCTGCGGCAGTCTTTTGCTCATTTTATGCCTGGTAAGTCCCCATAAAGCTGTTGACATCGCTCTCGCATGAGCGCATGGCGAGTATCGTCTGTCCGAAGAGCTTTTCAAGCTCCCAGCCGAGTCTCTCCGCGCCCGTGCGGATAACATCGCGCGAGCAGCCCGCGGCGAATTTTTTGTCTTTGAACTTCTTTTTGAGGCTCGAAACCTCCATGTCCATCACGCTCTTGGACGGGCGCATCAGCGCCGCCGACCAGATAAGCCCTGTCAGCTCGTCCGCCGCGAAGAGCACCTTTTCCATCTCGTGAACAGGCTCGACATCGACGCAGATGCCGTAGCCGTGGGAGCAAATTGAATATATCATGTCGTCGCCGACTCCGCCCGCATTGAGCAGCTCTGGAGCTTTCTTGCAGTGCTCCTCCGGATAGAGCTCGAAGTCGATGTCGTGCAGCAGACCGACGATGCCCCAATATTCCTCCTCGTCCGCATAGCCGAGCTCCTTCGCGTACCAGCGCATAACGCCCTCGACAGTCAGCGCGTGGCGGATATGAAACGGATCTTTGTTGTATTTTTTCAGAAGCTCGAACGCTTCGTCCCTCGTGATTTTGCTCTCTCTCATTTTTGTCGTCTCCTTGCATTTTGCGCATTATTGCGCGAGTTTTCACAATTATACCACTTGCTTGGTAGGCTTTCAACTATATGCGCGGCTTTATGTCGAGATTGACAAGCGCGCTCTGATTTATCGAAAACAGCAGATCAACAAGCTCATTTTCGTCAATGCAGTAGTCCGAGCGTATCCATTGGATAATAACGCCCGTGCTGCCGTTGAGAATATATGAGTAGATATATTGCTCCTGCTCCTTCGGAAAAACGATGTTCAGGTTCTCAATAAACTGAATTATCGACTGCTGCATGAATTTTGAACGGAACGCGGGGTCAACCGAGTCGACAAGCAGCGTGCGGAACGGCTTGTCGTTTTCTTTGATATACATTAGAAATGAAAGCAGATATCTGTGCGCGCCGAGGTCGTTTTCCGCGCCTATTTTCTTTAAGTGATCCTGAGTCGCGTCGAGCAGCTCGTTTTCGACCTCTTCGAGCAGCTCTTTCGGCTCGGAATAATGCGCATAAAAGGTCGAGCGGTTGAGGTCGGCGCGCTCGCACAGCTCTCTTACTGATATTTTTGTTACTGAGCCTTTCTCGCCCAGAAGATCCATCAGCGCGTTTTTGAGCAATATTTTTGAAAGTCTCGTGCGCTGGTTATTTTTTGTGTTCATATTATCCCGCCACTTTCAGATGATTTTGTCGGTTTCATAACAGCGATTAACAAAACTGATGATTGTTAATCCGACACGGTGTAGATATAATAAGAGTGTAATATAAACAGTCCGATCTGTCAAGCGGGTCGGAAAGCTAAGGAGAGACAAAAATGAAGAACAGACTGCTCGAAAAGCGGGCGCTTGATTCGCGCCTGACCTCGCCCGATGTTACGGCGAAGGAGAAGTGGCTGGGCTATCTGCTCGGCCCGTCCGGCGCGCTGCTTTTAAACGCCGTGCTCGCGACCTACCTCAATGTCTATTATACCGATGTCCTAAACCTGACCACCGTGTGGGGCGGCGCGTTCCTAGCGGTGTTCCCGATAGTGTCGAAGATAATCGACGCTATAACAAATATAGTCATGGGCTATATCATCGACCGCACGCGCACAAAGCAGGGCAAGGCGCGCCCTTGGCTGCTGCTCTCCGCGCCGCTTGTCGCCGTGACCGGCATATTGCTCTTCACAGTCCCCTCGGGTAACCGGACGGTGCAGGTGATATGGGTCATGCTCTCGTATAACCTGTTTTATTCGTTCGCTTATGCCCACTATGACTATCCCGTTATTATTGAACTGACGGCGCACCTGCTCGGCTCAAACACGAGAGTAAAAGTCGGCATGACAACAATAAACGATTTCACGATAAAATATTAAAAGTTACATCCGAAAAACAAAATGTCCCGCACGGAATGCTGAGTGTTTATAAGGAAGTATTCTAAAAACACAGTAAAATCGGCATTGCAAGGGCGAAAATAGGCACTGACCAAATTGGTTGGTGCCTATTTTTCTGCAATCGGCACATTGGTTTTTTGAAAAATCTTTTGCAAAATGTAATTACACAAAAATAAATGAGAATTTTTCAATGAAATCTATTTACGAAAATCTTGGCGGACAAATATACAGACTGTGTTGATGATGTTCTGCTTAAAATTTTGCAAGTCAAGAAGATAAAAGTCAAAGTAATTTATACATAACATAACGAAAAGGCACAGTCTTCGGAGAAAAGAATCCGTTGGTTGTGCCTTGTTTTGTATGAACCGAAGTTTTCTGCTTAATCTTAGCAAGCAGACCATTTGGATAACCAAACGGTAGACTGCCCGCTTTCTGCACTTGCTGAGCGAGCAGTGTATTTGGATAACCACGGTTACCAAATACCTCTTTAGGGACACCCTAAAACCATTATTTTACAATAAGATGTAAAGATTTGAATAAGAAACATTCACGCATATTGAGCCTTCAGCCGGATAGAGATTCAGTTTGCTGCATAATCAATATAACTCTGTATCTTGTTTCTCAATAAATTCCTACTGTATTTTTCCATATAGTCATAATCCGGCTTATTGTCACTCGTAACTGGTAAAAGGACGATTTCTCGTGAAATTCTTTTATCGTTAATCTCACGATTGAAGTTGTATTTTTGTGATAATCTGCTTGTCATTGTTGCTAAAAACAAATAATGGTACTTATTGAACTTATCACTTTTTAGATGTGTGATATGGTCGCTTGCGACAAACTCAAAAGGTTCATAAAAAGTTGAACCCACACTACCGCTATTAGCCAAGCTTAAACAATCCGAAAACTTTCTAACTCCTTTATCATTTGATACAAAGTTGTCCACTCCATTATTCAATGCAGAAGATGATACATAGGGGATAGAGCCTATCAAATGGTCTGCTGTTTTCAGCCTTTTCCCCCTTTGAATTGTATCAAAAACATCTACAATAAAGAAAGATTTCCATTGTTTTTCAGAAAGAGGAATTAGGTTGTACTCCCCCCCGATAATTTTAAGCTGTTCTTTGCAATAATCAAGATATTCTTTTCTCTTTTGCGCTTCTCTCTCTTTTATATATGTTTCCATAAAATAATAGTCAGGAGTACCGTTCTCGGTCATGGGAAGCAACAGTTGTTCTTTTCTAATTCTAATATTATTGCGTATATATCCATAACTGTACCTGCCGGCTTGTTTATTTATCTCGGTAACAATAAACAGTCCATTATATTTGTTCAGCCAAGAACTTCTAATAACACAAACATTGTTTGATGGAACAAATTCACCTTGCTTATATACAGCGTCCCCTACCGAGCCTTGACCTGTTTTAATTAAGCAAATACAATTTCCTTTTATCAGATAATCTTTGTATTTCTTAGGCAAAAAACCGACATTACCATTATTCTTAGATGTTGCACCAACAATATCTAATACACCATCATCTAAAACTTCCGCCGTTGATTTGAATGTTTTTACATCGTCTATATAAAACATATTGTCATCTATTAAGTTAAACGATTTCCACTCTCTGTCACTCAATTTCAGCATTATCGATCACCTCCTCAAATAGATATTTTCTTCCTTGCATTATCATTGAAAATTCAAATGAAAGGAAATCACCGATTATCTTGTCAAAATCTTCTTCAGCAGGAATTTCATCATTGAAATAATAAAAACTGTGTAGCCATTCATCTTCTGCTTCAACAGTAGTTTGAACGCAAAAACTCGTTTCACATTCTATTCTGTCGAACCACACATCAAGCAAATGCTGTTTCTTATCCTTTGCCGACTCGGTTTCTAACAAACCAAGATGTGGAGCAACTTTATATCCGTCATCTTCAAAATTGATAAATTTGCACATCTTATCGGCTGGGTGTGGTTCTCCTGCTGTAAAGATTGCAATGCAAGGCATTGTTCCCACTCCGTAAAAAGTATCTTTGTTCAAAGTGATAACGCCCTCTAAGGTGTGCTTTTTGAGAATATTAGCCTTTACAGACGCTTCTTCTTTGGATTTTCCTGTCATTGTAGATTGTGGAACAATAACTGCACATCTACCACCAACAGTCAGGGAATTAAGCAAATGCTCCGTAAATGCTATTTCATACAAGTCGGGGTTTTGTTTTGAGCCTTGTGAGTATGGTGGGTTCATCATTCCGACTGTTGCTTGCTTCAACTGTAACTTGTTAGGGTCTTGTTTCAAGAAATCATCGTTTATAAGATTACTTTTTCCATCGCCACGCAAAATCATATTTGTAGTGGCAATTGTAAACATATTCGGGCGTAATTCTATACCGTGCAACTGATTTTGTCTTATGCTCTTTTTCTGAATATCGTTGTCTGCTTTTTGGAGCATATTGTGCATTGCCGCTATCAAAAATCCCGCTGTGCCACAGCAAGGGTCAAAGACAACATCTTCAGGTTTTAGATCAAGCAATTCACAGAACAACTGTGTTATATGCTTCGGTGTAAGAATAATTCCAAGTGTCTGTCCATCGCCACCCGAATAACTCATAAACTCCCCATAAAATCGACCAATATAATCTTCTGCCGATTTGGAATATCGGATAGAGCGATAGATTTTTCCATACAAGAACTCAGCAAAATGTTTAAGCGGTGTCTTGTTTAGCTTATCATCGATTTCATTCAGTTTTACAGTGTCTTTTATAAAAGCAAACTGCCCCAAGATTTTATCTTTCTTAACAGCAGGGGAAACATTGGCTCTTTTAAGATTAGCGTCAATAGCGTCATATATTTTTTGACCATCTGTTTTGATGGTGTCACCTGTCAAATCGTTAATAGAAAAATTCTTAAATTCTGCTTCTCGGAGTGCAAGCATAATACCCGATACAATCAATGGTTTTTCCGTATCAAGGAGATTACCATAATTACGCAAATCTTCGTGTAATACAGCAGCAGCTTTCAAAATTTCAGCAGTTTCTTTTTCTGTATCGGTATCTTCTTTCAAAACTTCTCTTGTATAGTATTCGTCAATATTATCCTCGTTAAAGGAAATAAAAGATTGCACTTCGGGAAGTTCTCTATAAAACTCTGTTTCATCTACATATAACGGAGAAATTTTGTGCTTTCTTTCATCTCCCGACACACCAAAAGCAAAGATTTTCTTATAAGTAGTATTTTTTGCAAGGTGCTTTGCATAAAACAATGCCCCATTTACTGCGTAATCTCGCACAGCATTAACTTCAACGCTGATACAATTCTTGTCGTCTAATTTAATATGTTTACTCAAAGAAGCCTTATCTTCGATAACTAAAAGATAATCTTTGACAACACCAACATACTCGGGAAAACCAACATTTCCTGTGCCTTTTTTAGAAGCGGTTTTCAATGCTTCATCTATTTCTTTTATATTACTTCCTTGTGCGTCTAATGATATTTCTGCTTGCTTTAATAGGTCATATACCCACAAGTCTGTTTTAACTTCCTTTTTAGCCATTATTATACACCTCGTTGTTTTTTTTATTTTTTAATAATACAGAATTTTTTTGCTTATATAATTTGGGATTGTTTAAGTACGCTATGGCTGCTTCATTAAAAAAATCAGTAAAACTACTATTATCATCAATTAGTGCTTTCTTTAATTCTTTTTGTGTTTCTTCAGGCATTCGGAATTGTACTTGTTTTGTTCTTTCATTCACTAAAAAATACCTCCAAACGATATCAAGATATCTTGCTATTATGATATCATATAATTTGTAAAAAATCAATCCTTGAGCAATTTCCGTTTTAGCTACAAGGGTATCTATTTCTTCTTTCCTATTTTCACAAATTAAGAAATATATTTATTTTGCACTCTTTTTACAGAAGGTCTTAGAGTGTAGCCCTAATGACTACCGTTTTGGTTATCAAATAAGATTAAACATAATAGCGCAAGAATTCAAATTTTCGAGATTTTTTCGGAAATCTTTTTGTTTTACGCAAAAAATTGAAAAGTTAAAGAAACACGCTCACAATTCCGTAAAAGTGAATATTACCTTTACAGCAATCGGTTTTTTCAAAAGCCGGACGAGGTGGAATTTCAAAAACTTATACAGACCGTTAAGGATAATCCCGCTGAATACAAGCAAATATCAGCATAAACGCAGACGGAGTAACACCCCGAAAAGTGTTACTCCGTCTACATTTCAAAAAACTTCCTTATGCGTAGTCAGCAAAACGTGCGGGGCGTTTTGCGTATATTTTTATTTGAGCGAGTTGCCGGCGCTGAACGCCTTTGCGACTGCCTCGCCGAGGACAACATAGGTGTTGTTGAACGGATCGAAGGTTATCGGCTGCGCCTTTGAAACATCGACGTTTCCGTTTTCGTCGAGCACGCGCTCGTCGACGCAGACATTGACTATTTCGCCGACCATGCGACCGGTGTTTGCGTCGTAGCTCTTGAGCCTGCACTCTGCGGCGATGGGCAGCTCTTCAATCAGCGGCGCGTCAACAAATTTCGATTTGACGGCGTGGAAGCCTGCCTTTTCGAATTTATCGGGCGTATTCCCTGCGGAGACAAGACCGACATAGTCGCAGGCGGCAGTGTGTTCGAGGTCGGCCATGCTTACGGTGAATGCCTTTCTCTCGAGGATATTCTTCGTGGACTTGTGGCCCGCGCTTATACACATGGATATTTCATTGCCGCCGCTGATGCCGCCCCATGCGGCGTTCATAGCGTCGGGGTTGCCATCCTTGTCGTAGGAACCGAGGATAAGCACCGGCTGCGGATAGGTAAAGGGCTTTGCGCCGAAATCTTTTCTCATGATAATTCCTCCTTTGATTTGACTTTATTATAGAACCTGAAGTCGGCTTTAAGTCAAGGAAAAACGAAAAAAGTTTACAAATAAAAACAGCCCCGGACTTAACATCCGGGACTGAATAAAAATCTGTTAGTCTCTCTCTTTTTCGAACGAGATAACTTTTCCGCTCTTCGCGTTTATCTTGTACTCATACTCGAATCCGCCGCATTTGAATTCAACATCGTAGTGCGCGGTGAGCGAGTCGGTGTCAAGTTCGGTCTCAAGCTCCGTGACCTGAGCCTCGGTGAGACCCGCATGGTCGAGTGCGGCTTTCTTCGCGGCATCCGCAGAGATATATTTCGAGGGGTCGGCGGGCTTGGAATCGTCAAGCTCGCGGTCGAAGTCGATTATTCTGCCGTTTTTCGCGTTGACCTCGACTTCGTACTCATATCCGCCCGAGACGAACTCGATGTCATAGTGCGGGGTGCGGTCGTCAATATCAAGCTCAGCTTTGGTGAATGTGACCTTTGAAGCGTCGAGAGAAGCTCTCTTGAGCGCGGCGGCCTTTGCCTCTTCAACGGAGATAAACTTTGATGTGTCAACTGTGGGCTTCTTATCCTCGCGCTCGCGGTCGAATTCGAGAATCTTTCCGCTCTTTGCGTCTATCTCGAACTCATATTCATATCCGCCCGAGACAAATTCTATATCATAGTGCGGGGTGCGGTCGTCCGCGTCAAGCTCAGCTTTCTTGAAAGTGACCTTTGAAGCGTCAAGGGAAACTTTCTTGAGTGCTATTGCCTTCGCCTCGTCGATGCTGATATAGCCTGAGACATCGGGCTGGGGCTTTGAGGGCTTCGAGGGGTCGGCGGGCTCGACTTCTTTTTTAAGGATGCTGCCGTCTGCGACCGCTATCTCGTAGTCGTATTCGTTCGCCCCGGCGATGAACTCGATATCGTAGTGGACGACAAGATCGTCGCTGTCGAGCTTCGCTTCGGTGAACTTCGCGTCGGCTCTTGCAACGCCCGCATCGGCGACTGCAATGTCTATCGCGGCATCAAGGCTTATCTTCACTTCCTGCTGGATCTGTCCGGAGTTGCCCGAGCCCGTGTCGGGCTTATCCTGCGGCGGAGCGAACGCAGAGAAGATAGCCATAATGACTGACATGAGCGCGACTCCGATGGATTTGAAAATACTTGCAAACATAGTATCTGTCCTTTCTTATCGGGATCGTGTCCCTTAGTACACCCATATAATAACCCGCGAAAATTAAAGAAAGATTAGAGCGCAAAAATTTTTCGGAAAGTTTGAAGTCCGTAAAACAGTGTGCTGTGATGTTGATAAGTTGGGATTTGTCCATCCCCGATGTCAAACAATATAAAACAACAAACCGGCCGCAGAAAAATCTACTGCAACCGGTTCATTTATTTATGCTGTTATACCGCCGTCAAAAGGTTACGGTGAACTCGCTTCCCTCGCCGTAAACGGAGGATGCGGAGACTTTTCCGCCGTGGAGCGCCGCTATCTGGCTGACGAGCGAGAGACCCAAGCCGAATCCGCTTTCGCGGCTGCGGGATTCGTCCGCGCGGTAGAATCTGCCCCATATCTTCGACAGATCCTCTTCTTTTATCCCGATTCCGTCATCCTTCACCGAGAGCACGATGCCGTTGCCTTTCTTGAGCCTGACTTCAATGTGCCCGCCGTCTCTGCCATATTTGACGGCGTTTGAGAGCAGATTTTCGAGCATCAGCGATATCAGCTGCGCCTGCGCGGGGATTATAATATTGTCTTCGATGTCCGCAGTGAGCATGATGTTCTTCGCGGGAACAAAATCGGCGCATGTTTTTTTGACGAGTTCGCTCAAGTCGGTGTCCTCGAGCTTGTAGCGCTTGTCGCCCTGCTCGGTGCGCGAGAGCGTCAGCAGAGCCGTGACGAGCTTCGTCATCTTGTCCGTCTGCTCGTCTATCGACGAGAGCGCCTCGAGCATATCTTCTTCGCTCGCGTTGTCGGACAGCGCGTATTCGCATTCCGCCTTTATCACGGCGAGCGGTGTGCGCAGCTCGTGCGAGGCGTCGGAGGTGAACTGCTTTTCATTTTCAAACGAGGTCTGGAGCCTTGCGAGCATGTCGTTGAAAGTCTCTGCGAGCGTGTATATTTCGCCCGCGCTTTTCTCCATCTCTATGCGTTTCGAGAGGTCGGTCCCGTCGGTTATCTCGTGCGCCGAGCGGCAGATATTCTCGACCGGCTTCATCGTTTTGCGCGATATTAAATATGCCCCGACGGCGGCGATAATAATAAACGCCGGGAGAATGTATATGACCGTCATGGTTATTGCGTCGAACGCGCTCTTGGCGGCGTCGGCGTTGATGAATCCGCGTACCCAGACCGGGGGATAGGTCGAGTTACTGCATATGAATTCAACTTTGAAAACCGTCCTGTCCGCGTTTGCTGGCAGTTCAACGCTCAGCGAGCTGACTTCGTCGCGGGTCAGACCCGCGTGCTCGAGCGCGATATCAATCGCCTTTTCGCTGTTTATTCCGTCCTTGAACTCGGTGCTTTTGTAGACCGGGTCGCTGAGCCCGGACATCGCGGTGTCCGCCTCATATTTGATTATCTTCCCAGAAAAGGCGTCGATTTCGTATTCGTATTTGTTGAAATCGAGACGGGTGTCGTAATAATAATATTTGTTTCCGTCTGTCTCGAATGTTCCGACCACGCCGTTTTTGCGATTCTCGCTGTTTATCAGCGCGGCGGGGGACTCGCCGTCGATATATCTGCCGCTCGAGTCAAAGACATTGCAGTAGACCTCGTCGACGAAAAACGCAAAATCGTTCTCGATTTCGAGAATGCCGTTCTTGTATTCTATCTCGTCAACATTGCGCTCGACAGTGCTTATCAGCTCATTCTGCAGGCGCGAATCGGCAATCTGCGAGCCTGTTATCAGTATTCCGCCGATGCCGAGGGAGCTCACAACGGCGATGAGCAGCGTTATCCATACCGTTATCCGCAGCTTGAACGAAGAGCGGCGGCGCGCGGGTCTTGTTTTTTTATTTGATGACATAGCCTGCACCCCTCACGGTGTGAATGAGTTTGATATCCTCGCCCTCGTCTATCTTCTTGCGGAGATATCGGATATATACGTCGACAACATTCGTGCCACCCTCGTAGTCGTAGTTCCAAATGTGATCCTCAATTTTCTCGCGGCTGAGTACAACGCCCTTGTTCATCACAAGATATTGCAGCAGCTCATATTCTTTTGCCGAGAGCGATATTTCCCTGCCCGCGCGTTCAACGCGCCTCGCTGCCGTGTCGACTGTCAGGTCGCCGACGAAAATTATACCCGTCTTTTCTCCGTATTTTTTGCGCGTCATGACACGCAGTCTCGCCGAGAGCTCGTCGAACGAAAACGGCTTTATCAGATAGTCGTCGGCACCGATGTCGAGCCCCGTGACCCTGTCTTCGATGCTGTCGCGCGCCGTCAGGAACAGCACCGGCGTGTCGATGCCGTGCGCCCTTATCTTTTTGACAAGCTCGAACCCGTTCATTATCGGCATCATGACATCGAACACTGCCGCGTCATAGTCGGTCGATGTTATCAGATCATATGCCTCGCCGCCGTCAAGACAGCTGTCTACGCTGTAGCCGGCAGCCTTGAGCTGCTTTGTGATTATCCTGTTGAGACTCTTCTCGTCCTCGGCAAGCAGAATACGCATTGGATCACCCTCCGGTATAATTATACAGATTTTATCATAGCGTGTAAAGATTAAACGAAGATTAGGAAATCGGGCGTGGGTATAAAAATAACACGAACACCGCAAAAGCAGTATTCGTGTCATTGGTGGAGACGAAGAGGAACGCTCGGCGCACTGCCGTGCGCCGACACGCACGCGGACTTTCCGACCGTCCACCGGACGCTCGGAATTCTGCTTCGCAGAACCGTCCTGTTCGATCCTCTTCTAAAAAAATAACACGAACACTGCAAAAGCAGTATTCGTGTTACTGGTGGAGACGAAGAGGATCGAACTCTCGACCTTACGGATGCGAACCGTACGCTCTCCCAGCTGAGCTACGCCCCCATTTGTTTGCTATGTGATTATAAGATTTTTTTTGCGGTTTGTCAAGTGTTCGGAGGCGGTTTGGAAAAATTTTTCTTCGCCGCCCCGGTTTTTATGCCATCGGCTTGCAGATATCGACCCAGCTTTCGGGCTTGGAGTATTCCTCGAGCTCGGCGGGAGTCAGCTCTATCATGCTGTTGCTGCTGCCGCAGGCGGGGTATACCGTGTCGAATCTCTTGAGTGACTCGTCGAGATATATCTTCACGCCGTCGTTCACGGCAAACGGGCACACTCCGCCGACCGCGTGGCCGATAAGCTGCGCCGCCTCTTCGTGCGAGAGCATCTTTGCCTTCTTGCCGAAGCGCGATTTGTATTTTGCGTTGTCTATCTTTGTGTCGCCCGCCGTGACGATGAGTATCGGCTCGCCGTCGAGCGAAAATGATATAGTCTTTGCTATCCTGCCCTCTTCGCAGCCGAGAGCCTTTGCCGCGAGGGCAACGGTCGCGCTCGACTCGTCTATCTCCATCACTCGGTCCTCGATTCCGAGCTTTCTGAAATATTCTCTGACTCTTTCTATTGACATTGGGTTTCCTCCAAATGCAAAAGCCGCAGGATCAACCGTGCGGCTCTTGATTTTTTGTTATTTGCGGCTCTTCTTGCTCTTGACTCCGTCGGTGACGCTCTCCTCCGGCGCGCTGAACGCCGCGAGTCTGATTATCAGGATGATGAGTATCGCCGCGAGAGCTGAGCAGGCGTAGACTATCCACATGTTCGTAACATTCGAGATGAACTTGCCGATAAACGGCACGCAGTGCGTGGCGAGCGCGACTATTGAAGCACCCTCGGGCAAAGACGAACCGAACGCAAATGCGTATTTGCCGCCGAGCTTGTACAGCGCAACTTCGTCCGCGGATGCGGCGGATGCCCTGCGTGTGAGGCACAGCGAGCCGCTCTTTATATTCGAGCCTGCAACATTTTCGCTGCACACGGCGAGTCCGCGGTCGAGCAGGAATTTGTCGGGGTGCGCCGCCGCAACGCAGAGAAGCGCGGTGACGAGCGACACAACGGCTATTATGATGATGAGAACAGTCGTGAATATCCTCGCGCCCTTGAATTTATCTTTCTGCGGCTTGAATCCGTTTTGGAGCATCGCACCCGAATAGTCCGAGGTGCGCTCGAAGTCGAACTTCGGCTCGACCTTGGAAGCTGTCTCATCGGAGAGAGTCTTGCGCGGTCTGCTCTTGTCTATCGGCGCGCCGAAATATCCGTGGGGATCGGGTTCGCCGTATTCATTCTTCTGCTTTTCAACAGGCACTTCTTTAACTTCGGGCTCTGACTCTTCGACAGAAACCTCTTCCTCGCCGGAATAAGTCTCTTCAAAGTCGTCCTCTACCGGTTCGAGCTCGTTTGCGGAGATAACCGAGTTGTCTATCACGCTGTCATAGCTGCGCTCTTCAACGCGTCTCGCTTCCTCAGCCGCTTTTGCTTCGGCTGCTGCTCTTGCTTCAGCTGCTGCCTTTGCTTCGGCTGCTGCGCGGGCTTCCTCGGCTTTTCGTGCTTCTTCGGCGGCTTTTATCTCTGCCGCCGCCTTTTCCGCCGCCGCGTTCAGCTCATCCTGCTTGGCCTTTTCCATGCGCGCCTCAAATTCGGCGTTGAGCTGTTCGATGGTCTTTGGCATGAATTTATCCATTTTCTCTTCACCTTCCGACTTAAAACAAAAATCTCCTATATAAGTCTATTATAAAGTATAATATTTGAAGCACACAAAGTCAACAAAAAAGCCCGAATGTCGCAGAACATGTGCGCATTTGCTCAAAAAAGGCTGAAAAAGCGGGCGCATAAAGTATAATCAAAGCGGAGAAAAACAGAAAATGAGAAAGACCATGGGAATGAAAGAATGCACACTGGCGAGTTCTATTATCCGAACGAGGAGTCAATATTCGACGAAAAGCTCAAAAAGCTCGATCTGCTCTACAAGTTCAATTCCACGCGCCCGACTGAGCAGAAGAGACGGCAGGCGCTGATGAAAGAGATGTTCGCCGAAGTCGGCGAAAACTGCTATCTCGAACCGCCGTTTTACGCGAACTGGGGCGGGCGTACATCCATCTCGGCGACTCTATATACGCAAACTTCAACTTCACCGCCGTTGACGACTCGCATATCTATATCGGCTCTTATACGATGATAGGACCCAACGTGACCGTTGCCACAGCGGGACATCCTATCCTGCCCGAGCTGCGCGAAAAGGCGTATCAGTTCAACATGCCTGTGCGTATCGGCGAAAACTGCTGGATAGGCGCGTGGGGCTCTGATAATGCCCGGAGTGACGATAGGGGACAACAGCGTTATCGGCGCGGGCAGCGTCGTGACGAAAGATATTCCGGCGAACGTCGTCGCCTACGGGAATCCCTGCCGCGTCGCGAGGGAGATAAACGAGCACGACCGCGAGTTCTATTACAAAGACAGACGAATCACAAAAGAGATTTTTGACGAGATAAAGAATATATAAATCAAACCCACCAAAGCAAACCCGCCGCAGATATAAGTCTGAGGCGGGTTTTGCTATAGTTTTTACAGTGTTTACGGTTGAATCTTTGCCGTTATTCTCCTTACGGAGAAAATGATGTTTGCTAATGACCAAAGCGGAATTATAACATACAGAAAACGGAACAAGAAGGTTAAAAACGGCAGTAAATCCTGATGAGGAGAAGTGAATACAGGGTGTATTACCCAATCATATTGCATGGTGATTCGCATCAAAATCATCGGTATCGCCGACAAGACAAAGACGGTGAAGAAAGAACGGAATTTACGAATTTGAGCTCTCCTTGAAAGATAGAAGAAGAACAGGCTGACAAAGGCGACCGCCCATATGAAGCGAAACGCGTAAAAGTAAAACATTCCATACTCTGAAATCCTTATGCAGTCATAATAGAAATCGTGCATATGTGTAAAAAAGAAGTTAAATACAGGGCGGAAAAGCTCGCAGACGCAGTATATTATCGCCTGCAGGAACAGCGGCCAAAGAAGCACCTCGAAAATCACAACAAAAGCTTTTTTGTTTTTTTTCATCACTCCACATCCTTTCAATTTCCTTGAGGCGGATAAATGACAATACTTCTGCGCTACAATTATATTTTAACAGAAAGAGTAAAAAAGTCAATCGTGTTTTGATTTTTAAAAAAGTTAAAGAATCAATCCCACCTTTGCAGAGCGGGATTGATTCTTTGTTTGTGCTTATTTATATTTCGGTCTCGCGACATACGAGGTGTGGAGTACTTCGTGAGCCTTGTGGCTGCCGGGCTCGCCGAGGAACTCGTCATAGAGACGCTTGACTGCTTCGCTCTCATGCGACTTGCGCAGGTAATCCTGCTTTTGCAAGTGCTTAAGCGGGGTTTTGAAGTATATCGGTAAAATATTGACAAAATCGGTCGGAACATTATTATCCCTTATACTCAATATGGTTTTGCAGGAAGACGATTTCTCCGGAATTCATGACCCGTATCTTCATATCAAAACGACGTTTAGTCCCAATTTCACCATATTGATTGACGGGAAAGTAATACCCGGACAGCGTCACGACATAAAAGTCTTCTTTGTAATCATACTTTGCCTGTTCTGTTCCATAGTTAATTCTGACAGAGGTTGTGCCACTGTAGTCGCAACAAGCGTTTACGGCATTTTGCTTGGCAATTTCTATGGCTCTGCTTTCTGTCATCTTTGCATCGGATGATGAGCCGCCGGAGTTGCTCTTAGAGCAACCGGCAACACAGCCGACGCAAATTAATAAGCAAGCAAATACTAATAATAAAGAAGTGAACCTTTTCAAAACAATCTCTCCTTCTCTTTACTTGGATTTTTCAAAAGTAATTGTTTTTTCCTGTACATGGATTTTTAACCCTTTTGATTCGGCGAATTTTGCTACAGCGGATTTGTGAATCAAATACGATATATCCTTTGGCATTGTTCTACCTGTTAGTTTCTTATATTGACTTTCAGACAGAGAAAAGTCGGTTGAAGATTCCAACATTTCCGCAATTTTGGAAAAATCAATTGACGGCATTTTTATCCTCCTTTCAAGAACATAATACTCAAAAATTGAGTAAATGTCAATACCGTATTTTTGAGTGTTTTATGATGTATACATCAATATATGAGGGGCAGAATGCATGAACTATCGTGAACGAATCAAAAATGTCCGTGAGGATCATGACTTAACTCAGGCGCAAGTCGGAAAGTTATTGGATAAGTCTCAGCAGGGATATAATCATATTGAAATGGGACGAGCCGAATTAAAAATTGATGATTTGATTCGCCTGTGTAAATTTTACGATTTATCTGCCGACTATTTGATTGGGTTGACAGACAATCCGATTTCTTATAAAAACGAGAAAAATGAATAGGGTAAAGGGACGCAGCCTCTTTGAACCTCATAAACCGTACTTTGAAGCACGGTCGGGCTGGAACTTGGTTTAGAGATGGCAAAATCAAAAAAATAAATCGGGAGAATCCGCATTGGATTCTCCCGATTGCTTATTGTGCCTATATTATTTATATTTCGGTCTTGCAACATATGAGGTGTGGAGCACTTCGTGAGCCTTGTGGCTGCCGGGCTCGCCGAG
>ULOE01044216.1_pt1 | contig 27109 bp, 32 predicted proteins | sample 1952291 | NCBI WGS metagenome assembly ULOE01 (sample SAMEA4835595, study PRJEB28245) | human gut metagenome | biome: gut microbiome; material: fecal sample | place: Denmark | collected 2008 | reverse complement strand
TTTACAACATAATATAGATTATGTTGTTACTATTAAAAGACAAGTAAAGGGATAAAAATATGTATGTTAAATTTTAATAGTTTCTATTATACGAAACATATAAAAGGAGGGGTAGATATATGCCAACGGTCAAATTTATTGAGAGCGATGCCGAACTTGTTAAAAAAATCAAAGAATACCAAATTGCACATGGTCTGTCATCATTTATCGGTGCTATTCGAAAACTCTGCAAAGATGCACTTGAAATCGAAAAAATCAGACATTAAGGAGAATACTAAATGAATAATACAGAGGAAAAATTAACCGTCAATACAGAAGAAGCATTACAAAAATCAATCATTGATCATGAAAATGATGCTATTGCAACAGGAAATAACGAAGAAAAGCAAAAAGATAAAAAGAAGTTTACAATTAAGAAAAAGCTGGTCATAATATGTGCGTGTATTCTCGCATACGCTGCAATAACTTCAGCCTATATAGCTTTTTTGCTTCCTTCCAAATTTGTAAGCGTACAGGATTGGATTTTGGTAAATTGCTGTGAAAAAATTATAAGTGTAAGCCCTGGTGAAATTGTTTTAAATCAGTATGCAAACCCTCAACTGTCAAAAATAACACAAGATTATCTTGATGGTGATATTGATGCAAAGGATCTTTCTGAGTCAGAGTTATATACGGTTATGGGTGAATTGAGTAATTATTATTGTAAAGAACCGGAAGATCATCTACTGCCGGCTATTAAATACGCAAATAAAGAGTTTGGTTTTGACGATTCCTTATATGATAAGATGGTAGCAACCACTTCTTCGTCGGGAATACAATCTGAAACAAACGATAAATATTCGGTGACTTGGGAATATAATTCCGAAACAGGCTTATTAGTTAATTATTCTTCTATTAACGAAAAAAATTAAGATATGTAAATTATATTTAAAAATCTATTTACTTCTGTTATTAATTTTAATGAAAAATATTTACCTTATAAAGGAGTGTCATTATGAATCAAAATATTTTAATCAAAGGTGAACCTCAAAAAAGTAAATCTGCGCTTATAGTCACTATTATTGGTGTATTATTAATTTTGGCATCTTTCTATGTTGCTATATATGTATATCTTAAAGGTTATCCTCGTTATGTGTGGGATGTTCCTTATCGACGCATATATTACCATTCTTTTGTAAATTTCTATATAGAAAGTTTTTTTGTTTACAACTGTTATGGTTGGATGCTAATAATCGGTGCGCTTATAGTGATTGTTGGCATTATTATGAAACTTTGCACAGAGAAGTGTGAGCTGACAGTAACTGACGAAGCTGTTTTTGGTAAGCGAATTTTTAGAAAAAAAGTATATATACCTTTGAATGAAATCACCTCAATTAAACCTTGGCCTTTCAGTGGTGTGTTAATTTCTTCTATCACCGGTGTAAGTATTTTTCCTTGTTTTAAAAACCGTAATGATATAATTAAGGTTCTTACACCGTTGATAACTAAATCTCAACAAACTTCATCGCAAACTATAAACACAATAAATAAAAACAGTAACGAAATCGAATGATTAAAGGATCTAAAAGTACTTTTAGATGACGGAGTTATAACTCAAGAAGAATTTGAATTAATGAAAAATCAGATTCTAAATCTGTAAGCATACTTACCAATACAATTATTTTAAAGATTCAGTTTGTAAAGCCCCCTATTTTAGTGAAAGTAAAATAGGGGGCTAAATTATAATTTAATATATGGAGAAAATGAGAAAAACAGAAAAGATTAATTTACTATTTTCATTTTATGACGGTATGCCGTATTTTAAAACTTTTCTTCCTTATATTCCTTAATAATCTGGATAAATTCTTTTGCGTATTTTTCATGCTTTTTAATAACGACACCGGATATTCTTAAGAAATCATTTTCGTTTGTCGGAAGTTTTGCGCACATATCACGCAAAGATGCGTCGCTGAATATAACATACGGAGGAACGCTGGCTTTATCCGCAAGATATTTTCTGCGCTCCTTAAGTTTGTCAAACAACACCTTATCGACCTCTGTATGCTGAATTTTTCTGTGCAGCTCCTCTTTAACGGCGAGGCGCATTGTAAGGCTTTTTTGCCCTTTTAGAATTGGGTATGACTTTTGAGTAACCTCTAAAATCGGATATTTGCCCTCAGTTTGATGTATGTATTCCTCGTCAATCAGCTTGGTTATCAGCTCGGAAATTGCCGCCTTTTTCGTTTTGCTCATAATGCCGTAGGTTGACTGCTCGTCAAGTCCTGCATTTATAATACTCTCTTTTTTGGAGCCTGCAAGCACATCGATAATGGTTGACGCTCCGTAGCGTTGACGGGTTTTTATAATGCAAGAAAGAATCTTCTGCGAATCTACCGTTACATCAGTAAGCTTATATTCTTTAAGACAAGCCGAGCAGTTTTTGCACTCGTTTGTGTGATACTCACCGAAGTAGTTTAGAATATAATTTCTAAGGCAGGTGGTAGATGTACAGTAACCTACCATTTCATTAAGTTTATAGTAATCATTTTTCTTGATTTTTTCACGCTGTTCTTCGGTAAGTTCGGCATTCTCGTCATTATTTTCAATAAAAAATTTTTGTGTATGAACATCACCGGGGCTGTACAGCAAAACACAATCGGAGTTTTCGCCGTCACGACCTGCTCTGCCTGCCTCCTGATAGTAGTTTTCAAGATTTTTCGGCATATTATAATGCACCACAAAGCGCACATCGGGCTTATCAATTCCCATTCCGAAAGCATTGGTTGCAACAATCAGATTGCATCTGTCATTAATGAAATCGTCCTGATTTTTGCTTCGTATTTCATTGCTCAATCCTGCGTGATAAATAAGCGAATCATAGCCGTTTTTATTGAGAAAATCGCTGACTTTTTCTACATTTTTACGGGTAGCACAGTAAATTATTCCGCTCTGATTTTTGTGTTCGCTCACAATGGCGAGTAATTCTTTTTGCTTATTTTGCGGACGCTTTACGGCGAAGAACAAATTTTTTCTGTCAAAACCCGTTGTTATTTCAAAAGGATTTTTAAGACCAAGCAGATTTAGAATATCCCTTTTTACAGCGTCGGTAGCCGTTGCCGTAAATGCGGAAACGACCGGTCTGTCATCAAGTTTAGAAATAAAATCGGATATTTTCAAATAGCTTGTGCGAAAGTCGTGACCCCATTGCGACACACAGTGTGCCTCATCAACCGCAATCAGAGAAATTTTTATACTGTTGCAAAGATTAAGAAAAGCGGGCGCTTCAAGCCTTTCGGGCGCAACATAAATCAGTTTGTATTCGCCTCGCATAGCGTTATAAATTGCTCTCGACTGTTGGGTGGAAGTAAGCGTGCTGTTAATGTATGCCGCTCTGATTCCGTTTTGATTAAGCGAAGTAACCTGGTCTTTCATCAACGAAATAAGCGGAGAAATCACAATTGCAATTCCGTCCGACATAAGTGCCGGAATCTGATAGCAAATCGACTTTCCGCCGCCCGTAGGCATAATACAAAGCGCATCTCTGCCGCTTGAAATATTATCTATTATATTTTCCTGACCGTCACGAAACGAATCGTGGCCGAAGTATTGTTTTAGAAGTTCAAACTTATCCATAATAAATATTATATATAAAATCAAAATTATTTTCAAGCAAAGAGCCGAAAATGTTGATTATTAGCCGAAAATATTTTATACTATAGTTGTATTTTTTATTTGGAGTGATATTATGTTATTTTTAGAATATCCGAAATGTTCGACCTGCAAAAAGGCTAAGAATTTCTTAGACAGCAAAGGTGCCGATTACGAGGACAGACACATTGTTGAAAATAATCCGACAGCCGAGGAATTAAAGCAATGGCACGAAATGAGCGGACTTGACATTAAAAAGTTTTTCAACACAAGCGGTATGCTTTATAAGTCAATGAATTTAAAGGACAAGCTGCCGCAAATGTCGCTTGAAGAAAAATATCAACTGCTTGCAACCGACGGAATGTTAGTAAAACGCCCCATTCTCATTAACGGTGATAAGGTACTTACAGGATTTAAAGAGGCAGAATGGGAAGAAATAATAGGATAAGGAGCAATTATGAAGAAATTTATATCTTGGAATGTAAACGGTTTAAGAGCCTGCGTAACAAAGGGCTTTCTTGACTTTTTTAATGAAGTAAATGCAGATGTATTTTGCTTGCAGGAAACAAAATTGCAGGCAGGACAGATCGACTTGCAGCTTGACGGCTATCATATGTATTGGAACTACGCCGAAAAAAAGGGATACTCGGGCACTGCGCTTTTCACAAAAGAAGAGCCGATAAGCGTAACCTACGGACTTGGAATTGAAGAACACGATAAAGAGGGCAGAGTGATAACCGCCGAATTTGAGGACTATTACTTTGTGACCTGCTATACGCCAAATTCCAAAAACGAGTTATTAAGACTTGATTACAGAATGGTTTGGGAGGACGCTTTCAGAGAATATCTGAAAAATCTTGAAAAAACAAAACCCGTAATCGTATGCGGCGACCTCAATGTTGCGCATAATGAAATTGACCTTAAAAATCCTAAGACAAATCGCAAAAATGCAGGCTTTACAGATGAGGAAAGAGGTAAAATGACTGCGCTTTTAGACAGCGGATTTACCGATACTTTCCGCTATTTTTATCCCGACAGAGAGGGAATATACTCATGGTGGTCATACAGATTTAAAGCGAGAGAAAAGAATGCAGGCTGGCGTATTGACTATTTTCTCACATCAAAAGCCCTTGATTCAAGACTTGTCAGCGCCGATATTCACACCGAAGTTTTCGGCAGCGACCATTGCCCTGTTGAACTTGTGATTGAATAAATTAATCAGCCTATGAAATGCGAAAAATCTTGCGGAGCTGTTGTATTTACAAAAGAAAACAACGAATATAAATTTTTAATTTGCAGCAGCTTCAAGGCTTTCATGGATTTCCAAAAGGGCATATGGAAGCAGATGAAACAGAAGAACAAACCGCCTTACGAGAAATATTTGAAGAAGTCGGTGTAAAAGCAAATCTTATTGATGGCTTTAGGGTAGTCGATGAGCATATAATTCCGAGCAAAGTCGATACAGTAAAGCAAATAGTTTATTTTCTTGCTGAATATAAAAATCAGAATGTAAAATTTCAAAAGTCTGAATTATCAGCCGTTAAACTTTTAGCGTTTGATGAGGCTTACAATACTTTTGAATATGAAAGCTCAAAAAGAATACTGTCTACGGCTTATGATCATTTATCTAAAGCAGTTTACTAAGCAAAAAACCTGCACTCTATAATTAAAGTGCAGGTTTTTGTTTTGAAAAAATCAAGAGATTTTATACAGAATTAAACTTCGGCGATTACTTCAACTTCAACGAGTACATCCTTAGGGAGCTGTTTTACAGCTACGCAGGAACGGGCAGGCTTTTCTGTGAAATACTTGCCATATACGGCGTTGAATGCGGCAAAATCGTTCATATCCTTTAAGAAACAAACTGTCTTTACAGCCTTTTCAAGTGAACTGCCGGAAGCCTCGAGAACATTCTTAAGGTTTGTGCAAACCTGTTCTGTCTGTGCCTCAATTGTTGCAGCCTCAACATTGCCGCTTGCAGGATTAATAGCAATCTGACCTGATGTAAATACAAGACCGTTTACTACAACTGCCTGTGAATATGGGCCGATAGCATCGGGAGCATTTTTTGTATAGATTTTTTCCATAATAAATTCCTCCATATATTATACAAGCTTAAAGCCTGCGTTAATAAGTGCGTCTGTAATTTCTTTTACATGGTCAAAGTTTCTTGTTTCAAGTACAATTCTTAGGTAACAGCCGTTAATATCAGTACCCTCGCTTGCACGCTCGTGGTGGATAGAAATAACATTTCCGCCCTTTTCAGCGATAATATCGGCTACCTGCTTGAGCTGACCCGGTTTATCCTGAAGTTCAATGCAAAGTGTCTGTGATCTGCCCGATCTTAAAAGACCACGCTTAATTACTCTTGAAAGGATAGTAACATCAATGTTGCCGCCCGAAATTACGCAAACAACTTTTTTGCCCTTTACAGGAAGTTTGTTAAACATTACAGCTGCGAGAGGTGCAGCGCCTGCGCCCTCGGCAATCATCTTCTGTGATTCAATAAGTTTTAAAATAGCAGATGAAATTTCATCATCGGTTACGGTTACAATGTCATCGACATACTTCTGAACATACTTAAATGTGTGCTCACCCGGTTCTTTAACCTGAATACCGTCAGCAACAGTTGATACCTTGTCAAGATGAACAGGCTTACCTTGTTTGATTGACTCGTACATTGACGGAGCACCCTCTGCCTGAACACCGTAAACCTTGATGTTAGGGTTAAGGCTCTTGATTGCGCAAGCAACACCCGAGATAAGTCCACCGCCGCCGATAGCACAAACGACAGCGTCTGCGTCAGGCAATTCTTCAAGAATTTCAATACCGATTGTACCCTGACCTGCAATTACATTTTCATCGTCAAACGGATGAATAAAAGTATAGTTATGTTCGTCACGAAGCTCACAAGCCTTATTGTAGGCATCGTCATACACACCAGGTACCATACAAACCTCTGCGCCGTAGCCCTTTGTAGCCTCAACTTTAGAGATCGGAGCGCCGTCAGGCAAGCAGATAAGTGATTTAATACCGTATTTTGTTGCGGCAAGCGCAACACCTTGAGCGTGATTACCTGCCGAGCAAGCAATAACACCACGCTTCTTTTCTTCTTCTGTGAGCTGAGAAATCTTATATCCCGAGCCTCTTACCTTAAACGAACCTGTAATCTGCAAATTTTCAGGCTTAAGGTAAACTTCGCAATCATCGCTGATAGCAGTTGCCTTAACAAGCGGGGTAGGGATAACTACATCTTTAAGTACATAAGATGCGTGATAGATTTTATCAAGTGTAACCATATAAATCTCCTCTTTCACTCTTATTACTTTATAATTATAAATCAGAATTGAACCAAAAACAAGTTTTTTTGCAATATTCTTCAAAAAATATTGCATATTTCTGCCGCAATTATTGATTTGATTTACATAAAAGAAAGTTCGGCACATTATGATTGCTTTTTAATGTGCCGAACAGTAAAATTATGCTTATTCTGTTTTTATTTCTTCAAGTTCGTTTTCGTCGGAAAGTTCATTTTCCTTAATGGCGTCATCTATTCTTTTGCCCTTTGTAAGGTAAGAGAACGGAGCGGAAATCAATATTGCGCCATAATATGTAATAAATCTCCACAACAGGATTGCAGGCTTAATTTTGTTTGCAAGTCCCACAACAAAGAACGGGCCAAAGTACATTGTAAACGCAAGCTCTGCGCCGCCGGATGCGCCCGGCAGAGGCACGAGGTTTGAAGTAAAGAGTACAAACGACTGAATACAAATTGTATCAAGAAAATTAAGCGGAACCTGACCGTGCTCAACGGCAATGCTGTGCATATCAAAAGAAAGATATACAAAATACGGAACAGAGAGGATAGCAATTACTTGCAGTGCAACGAGAGCATAAAGCAACATCATACGCTTTTTATTTTCATAAAGCAGTTTGTTGCCTGTATGGAAAAGCTCAACCTGCTCTTTAAGCGATTTCACTTTTTTATCCGGATTTTTGATAAATTTGAATTTATGTAAAATTTTATCTATAAACTTAATAATTTTGCCTGTAATTTTCGGACTGAACGATACAACCAAAAACAAAACGGTAACAACTGTTTGGGTCAAAAAGCCGAGTACGATAAACAGGGTAGACCATATATTGGTAAAAGCCGCTTTAAAATAATCAAACTTTATTATAATGGCGAGTACGCTGAATACTCCCGTAACAATCTGATAATAAACAAATTTTTGCGTCATACACGCCGAGCCGAACCCGACTCCGACTTTCATTTTTGAAAGAAGATATAACTGCATAGGTTGTCCGCCTGTGTTGGACGGAGTGACAGCACCGAAAAAAACACCGACCAGCGCAACTTTGAGAGCGTCAATAAATCTGAAATCGGGATATTGTATTCTAATAAGTATCTGCGTTACAATACTGTCTATTACTATATTCATATCAAATGCGACTATGCCTGCAATTATCCATCCCCATATAAAACCGTCGGGTGAAGAAAGCAAGTCAATCATTCCGTTTTCGGAAACGCAGAAAAAGACTATAAGATAAAAGGTAATGCCAAGAACTATTATATTAAAAATAAGCTTTCCGCTTATTCTAAAGCGTTTTCGCTTTTTCTCGGTGCTCAAGAAATCTCCTCCAAAATTTTCTATTCACAAAAATGTGTACTTTAATATAATACAATCTTTTTTCTGAAAAATCAATTTACAATTCTGTCACTTATGCACTTTTGTTGTAAAAAATATATATTTTGCGATAATTTGTAGAATAAAGCACTTGAGAATTATCAAAAACTGTGATAGAATTAATAAAAACAGATAATATATTTAGGATGATTTAATGCAATTTTTTAATTTTTACGGAATACCCGTTATTGCGGCTTTATTTATAATTTGGATGATTTTCAGATATATTGACAAAAAGTACAAGCCGCCGAAAGACACGGTAAACAGAGGATTAAAAGCATTTGAACAAATCGGCGGTTTTGCGGTAATCTTCTGTATGGTATGCGGATTCGGAATACAGGGTAAAGGATTTTTGTCGGAAACGATGCGCAACTTTTGGATTGTTTCAATGGTATTTTTAATTTTACTGCACATTGTAAGTTGTATAATGTTTTATCGCAGCAGAAACCACACACTGCATATGATGACGGCAATTTTTCCGAGTATAATTTTTATTCTTACAGGCTTGCTTGAGCAAGACCCGCCGCTTTTGTTGTTTGCAATTATATTTGCAATAGGCAAAATATATATGACCGCCAAATCTGAAAGTTAATTCGGTGAAATAAAATGAACATTGTAATGCTATTAAAACCAAAAGAAACAGTGGCTTATATTTATGAAGACAGCACCATAAGACAGGCTCTCGAAAAAATGAAAGCGCACAGCTACACCGCAGTACCTGTTATTGACGAATACGGCAAGTATGTCGGCACAGTCAGTGAGGGCGACTTTTTATGGTACATAGTCGAAAAGCAAACGCAGGGTATGAAATCGCAGGAAAAGTATTTTGTGCGTGACCTTATCCGCACCGACTTCAACCCGTCTGTAAAAATAAGCGTTGATATGAAAGAGCTTTACGAGAGAGCCTTGAATCAGAACTTTATCCCTGTCACAGATGATTCGGGAGTATTCATAGGCATTGTAACCCGTAAAGATTTAATCAGCCACTTTGTTGACAAAAGTAAATTATAAAGTCAAATCCAACTTAAAATCCATACTGAACAACAAACCCTCTGTAAGTTTTTGCTTACAGAGGGTTGCTTATTTTATCGGTTCTGTTTTATGTCGGTACTTTAATGAATTGTGTTTTGGCAAATTTTTATAATTACTTGACAAAGCATTACGCTAAGCAACAATTCAACAAACCTTTAATAAAGAACTTATATTAAATTTTGCAATGTTTCGTACAAGTTTGCGTCAGCTTTTTTAATAGGCATAGGTTTGTTTGAGCGGTTTACACAGCAATGTGATGTTTTGCCTACTGTTGCGAGAATGTCGGTATCAGCAAATCTGATTTCGTATTCAAATTCCATTTTTGCTGCCGACATCTTAGTAAGTTTTGTTGTGATGTAAACCTTATCGTCAAATTTCAACGGCACAATGTACTTTGCGTATGCGTCAACAACGGCAATAGAAACACCTTTATCCTCAAGTGCTCTTACATCGCAGCCGATTTGCTCCATAAAGTCACATCGTGCTTCCTCAAAGAACCTGATATAATTTGAATGATGGACTATGCTCATCATATCGGTTTCATAGTAATTGATTCTTCTTGAATATGGTTTTATCTGCAAAAAATCACCCTTTATTTTTTAATAAGCAAACCGTTTTTCAAATCCTCTTTAGCCTGCTGTCTTATTTTGAAGTGTTGCTTTTTACCTGTCGCCGTATGTGGCAATTCTGTCACAAAGCGGTAATATCTCGGAGCCTGATACTTTGAAATGTCAGGGGAATTTGCGCAAAATTCAAAAAGCTCCTTGGCAGTAAGGCTTTCGTCCTCGGGAATAACATAGGCTGCAACGCTTTCGCCACGAACACTGTCAGGCACACCCGTTACTATACATTCCGAAACTTTAGGGTGCTTATTGATAGCCTCTTCGATTCTTGCAGGGTAGATATTTTCGCCCTTGCTGATAATCATATCATCTTTTCTGCCCGAAATTGTGATAAATTGATTTTCGTCCCAAGTGCCTACATCGCCTGTGTACATCCAACCGTCGGCAAATTTATCCTTTGAGGCTTTTTCGTTGCCCACATAGCAATAGGTTGTCTTACCGGGGCACTTAATAATTATTTCGCCCTCTGTCTTGCCGTCACAAGGAACAGTATCATCGGGATTTGCTTTTCCCTCATCGTAAACATTTACGATTCTCACCTCATCATCGGTACATGAACGACCTGCAGAACCTGCCATTTCAGGTAAATCATACGGGCGTAAAAATGTATTCCAAAATGTTTCTGTTGTGCCGTAGCCGTTAAAAATATTAGGTGTAAGCACATTCTGAAAACGAATACAAGCCTCTTTTTCAAGCGGACTGCCCATAGTTATTATACCCTTTAAAGAAGAAATATTCTTAGGGTGCTTTTCCTGTCGGCTTGCAAGCAGAGTGAGAATTGACGGTACACCTGTTATAAAAGTAATCTTATTGCTCTCTACATATTCAAGACAGGTCTTAGGGTTAAAATTACGCAGAATTACAATACATCCGCCTACATACAAAGTAGGGGTAGGGCCGCCCGAATGTAAACCGCCACGGTGGAACCACGGCGTCATATTCATTGTAATGTCGGTAGGGTTGAGCGGGAAATGCATAATTACATCGTGTGCCGAAAGCACTTCGTTTACATTGTTGAGCGGAACACCCTTTGGTGTGCCTGTTGTGCCCGAAGTCTGCAAACGAACAACCTCATCATATATATGCGGCTCAAAATCTACAGGCGGATTTTCTTCGGAGGCATTTTTTATATAGTCCTCAAAAAGAATATGTCCCTGCGGAAGTTCAATTTCTTTACCGGAGTTGTTTACGGCGATAATTACCTTTGGAGTATGAGAAGTGATTTCAAGAGCCTTTACAACGGTATCAAGGATTTCTGTGTCATACATATATACAGTAGGTTTGTTGTGACCGATGATTTCCGCCGTTTCGCCCGGAGAAAGATTAAAGTTTGCGGGATTACCGATAGCGCCGAGTTTTTGCGGTGATATATATCCAAGCAAAAATTGTGTAGAGTTAAAAAGCTGCATAAATACAACATCGCCCTTTTTAACACCGTCTGCTTTCATAGCATTTGCAAACTTATTTGCAGCTGTGTTTAATTCTGTATATGTCCACTTTATGTTATGGGCAGGGTCAATAACAGCTGTTCTCTTGCCAAAACGGCGAACATTTCTCATAAAGCCGTTAAGCCATGTAAATTCGCTTTCAAATGTTTTTACAAACATATCTGTATCATAAGTAAACTGCATAAATTTCTCCTTTATATCGTTAGGGATTATCCCTTGTATCTGCCTACAATAATACTTGAATTCTGTCCGCCGAAGCCAAATGCGTTCGACATAGCATAATCTATTTCGGCTTTCTTTGCTGTGTTAGCGACAAAGTCTATTCCGCTGCACTCGGGGTCAACTTCATTTAAGTTGATTGTCGGCGGAATTACTCCTGTTTCAATAGCCTTTACGCAGGTAATAACCTCTGTGATGCCGCCTGCGCCCATCATATGACCTGTAGCGCCCTTAGTTGAACTTACATACGGAAGTTTGTCACCGAACACACTTTTGATTGATGCGGTTTCTACAGTATCGCCCTTATTGGTAGCTGTGCCGTGAGCGTTTACATAACCTATTTGTGATGCGTCGATATTTGCCTGTGCAATAGCCTGTTTCATACAAGCAATAGCGCCTCTTCCTTCCGGATGCGGAGCTGTTACATGGTAAGCGTCATCTGTGTTGCCGCAGCCGAGAACTTCGCCGTAAATCTTTGCGCCTCTTGCAAGCGCGTGCTCCTCGGTTTCGAGAACAAGCGCACCGCCGCCCTCTCCGATTACAAAACCGTCACGGGTAACATCAAAAGGTCTGCTTGCGGTAGCGGGGGAGTCGTTTCTGCGTGAAAGTGCCTTTGCGTTTGCAAGCGAATAAATTACGAGCGGGCAGAGAACCGACTCCGCACCGACAGCGAGCATTACATCGGCTTTGCCTGTCTGCATACACATACAAGCTGTGTTGATTGCATCACCGCCCGATGAACAAGCCGTGCTTACGGTAAGGCTCGGGCCTTGAATATTGTGGTCGATTGCGATATTTGCAGCGGCAATGTTGCCGAGAATTTTAGGAATAAATCTCGGTCCTACCTTTTTATGTGCAGCACCCGAAAGTGCGTCTTGAGTGAACGCAATTGTAGCAATGCCGTTCATAGCTGTACCCATTACAATACCTGTGCGTTCAGGTTCAATTTCAAGGTTGCTCTGCTTTAAAGCCTCCTCTGCAGCAATATATGCATACTGCATAAACGGATCCGTTTTTCTGATTAAGTCTTTCGGCATATAATCCGACGGGTTAAAATTCTTTACTTCGCCTGCAATCTGAACCGCAAGTTCAGATGCGTCAAAACTTTTGATTGTGTCTATACCGGACGCGCCTGCTGTGATATTTTCCCAGTAATTATCTACACCTATGCCGATAGGTGTAACTGCGCCCATACCTGTAATAACTATTTTTTTCATAACTGCTCCTTGCCGCATAATTATTATTATAGTATTTGATTATTATTTGATTTTTGCATACTATTATGCTATACTCAAATTATAACAGAAAGGAAAGAATTGGTCAACTAAAGTTTTAATGTAATTATTTATCAATTTTGACTTATTTATTCACTTCCTGCATAACAAGATACAATTAGCGAAAGGAAACTTTATTTATGGACATAAATCAGTTAAAGTGCTTTATCTCTGTGGCACGCACTCTGAATTTTTCGGAGGCGGCAAGGCGTAATTATGTTTCGCAGTCAACAGTAAGCCGATATATAATAGACCTTGAAAAAGAATTTGGGGTACAGCTTTTTATACGCTCGCACCGTGATGTTCTCCTTACAAACGAGGGCAAGACTTTGTTGCCGTACGCAATAGAAATTGTAGAAACCTTGAACAAAGCCACATCTATAATAAAGCAGATGCATGACGGAGGAAAGGGAAGAATTACGGTTGCGTGCGACCAAACCTCTTTTTCGTTTCCGACAAAATGCATAAAAGAATTTCGCAATCGTTATCCCGATATTACGGTTGATGTAAAAGAACTTGACGGTTCGGAAAACGGCAATGTACTCGGCGGCGATTATGACTTTTGCTTTATGCCGAGGGATATGCTGCCCGAAAGCTCATCTGTCGAGTCTATAGTAACCCACAGCGAACAGCTTTATGTAATTGCGGACAAAACAAATACTGCGGCAAAGCAGAAAAATATTTCTATGGCTGACCTTGCAAACGAAAAACTTGTACTTCTATCTGAAAATGTTTCTCCCATACTGTATATGGAGGTTATGGATTTATACCGCACTTTCCATATTTCACCCAAAATCACAAATACATTTGACGATGTAAAAAGTATGTATATGGCAGTGGCGGCTGGTATGGGAATTTCTATTGTTCCGAGTTCACTGCTGAATTTTTCATCGGACAAAAGCTGTTCAAGCATACCGCTAAGCGATGCTGACACAAGCATTTCTTATGTTATGGCGTGGAGTAAATCCGCTACCAATCCCGTTGCAAAGCATTTTCTTGAGCTCGTAAAAGAGTATGCAAACGATGTTGATAACATTTACGGGTTATAATGTGACTGTTCTGTGATTATATATAATAATATTTGTGATGTAATAAAAACTTTTCTATATTTTCACATAAATTTTACTTAAAAACCCTTTACTTTGGAAATAAAAGGTGTTATAATATCCTTAGTCAATGAAAAAATGACTAATATTTCCTATTAGGGGGTCATAATAATGTACAGATTCACATTACCAAGAGATCTTTATCACGGAAAAGATGCTCTTTCAAGTTTAAAAACACTCGAAGGCAAAAAAGCAATTGTAGTAGTAGGCGGCGGCTCAATGAAGCGTAACGGTTTCCTTGACAAGGCTGTTGATTATTTAAAAGAAGCAGGAATGGAAGTTAAACTCTTTGAGGGTGTTGAGCCTGACCCATCTGTTGATACAGTTATGAAGGGCGCAGCCGTTATGAGAGAGTTTGAGCCTGACTGGATTGTAGCAATGGGCGGTGGCTCACCGATTGATGCGGCAAAGGCTATGTGGGCATTCTATGAGTATCCTGAAATCACATTTGAGGATCTTATCACACCGTTCAGCTTCCCTAAATTAAGACAGAAAGCAAAATTCTGTGCTATTCCGTCAACTTCCGGTACAGCTACAGAGGTTACGGCTTTCTCTGTAATTACCGACTACGACAAGGGTATCAAGTATCCGCTTGCCGACTTCAACATTACTCCTGATGTAGCTATTGTTGACCCGTCACTTGCTGAAACTATGCCTAAAAAGCTTACAGCACATACAGGTATGGATGCTATGACACACGCAATTGAGGCATATGTATCTACTCTTAACTGTGATTATACAGATGCTCTTGCACTTCACGCAATTAAGATGATTCACAACGACCTTAAAAAGTCATATGACGGCGATATGGACGCTCGTGATGCTATGCACAATGCACAGTGCCTTGCAGGTATGGCATTCTCAAACGCTCTTCTCGGTATTGTTCACTCAATGGCTCATAAGACAGGTGCTGCATTCTCGGGCGGTCACATTATTCACGGCTGTGCAAATGCTATGTACCTTCCAAAGGTAATTAAATATAATTCCAAAGATGCTACAGCAGCTGAGCGTTATGCACAGATTGCTAAATTCATCGACCTTAAGGGCGAAACAACAGAAGAACTCGTTGACGCACTTATCGCAGAACTCCGCTCAATGAACGATCAGCTCGACATTCCGCAGGCTATTAAGAACTACGGTCCGGGCGGCGTTAAGGCTGATGTAAGCATTATCGACGAAAAAGAGTTTATGGATAAGCTCCCAGAAACAGCTAAAAATGCTATCGCAGACGCTTGCACAGGCTCTAACCCTCGTCAGCCAAGTCAGGAAGAAATGGAAAAACTCCTTAAGGCTTGCTACTATGACCTCGAAATTGATTTCTGATTAATTTCTGATTAATTAAGCAATAAATTTTTTCATTATAATCTCCTTTTCTTTATACTTAATCTATGAATTCTAATTATAATATTGTTTTCATTTGATAACCTCAAAGCCTGCCCTTGCATAATGTAAGGGCAGGCTTTCTGTTTGGATTTATTAAATTAAGTTGATTTACATAATATGAGAAATCAGATAGCAAAGCGCTACGCCAATCATTGTCGGCATAACTATCGAAAACATCGTCCAGCCCATACTACCCGTTTCTTTTTTGATTGTAAGGCAGGTTGTGGAGCAAGGGAAGTGGAAGATGCACATTACTATTGTACAGATTGCCGTTGTAAGCGTCCAGCCATTTTGCGTAAGCAATGCAAAAAGTTCCTCATAACTTGCAAAATCAGTCAGCGTACCCGTGGAAAGGTACGACATAATTATTATCGGTATTACAGTTTCATTAGCGGGAAAGCCGAGTACAAAAGCCATTATAATTACTCCGTCAAGACCTATGGCTCTGCCGAACGGGTCAAAAAAATCCATACAATACGAAAGCAGTGAGCTGTCTGCAATATAGATATTTGCAAGCAACCATATCAGCGCTCCTGCCGGAATTGCTACTATAACCGCTCTGCCAAGTACAAACAAGGTACGATCTAAAAACGAGCTGACTATAGTTTTTAGAATTCTCGGCTTGCGGTACGGCGGAAGTTCAAGCGCAAAAGCCGAACGCTCGCCGCTTAACAGCGTTACAGACAATATTTTAGACACAAACATTGTCATCATAACCGCAAAAAGTATCAGTAAAACAAGGATTAACGCTATGCTTATTGAACTTGCAAATACGCAGGCACTGCCCGAAAAGAATATTGTAATCAGCGCAATAAGCATTGGAAATCTTCCGTTGCAGGGCATAAAATTATTTGTAACTGTCGCAATCAGTCTTTCTTTAGGTGATTCTATTATGCGACAGCCCGTAACTCCGCAGGCATTACAGCCGATTCCCATTGCCATAGTCAGACCTTGCTTGCCGTGCGCACCGCATTTTGAAAAGAATTTGTCAAGATTAAACGCTATCCTCGGTAAATAGCCAAAGTCCTCTATCAGCGCAAACAGCGGAAAAAATATCGCCATTGGCGGCAGCATTACCGCAACCACCCAACTGAGTGTCGTGTATATTCCGTTTATAAAAAAGCCTTTTATAAAATCCGGTGCATTAAAAAAATCGAATACATATACCAAACCGACTTTTATATATTCAAACAGTTCGCTCAAAAGACGGCTCGGATAATTTGCGCCGACCGCAGTTATCCAGAAAAGCAAACCGAGCAAAAGTATCATAATAGGTATTCCCGTAATTTTAGAAGTAAGTATTTTATCTAGCTTTTTGGTTTTTTCGCTTATGTTTTCACCGCATTTTTTTATACAGCGACTGCATATTTCCTTTGACCTAGCGGCAAGAAATTCAGTGTTTTCTTTGTGCTTTTCCTTATTAAAAATATCTATTCCGTCATACAGCCTTGTAACACGAAAGCATTTTGTTTTTTCGGTGCAGACATCGTAAATTTTCTCTCGGATTTTTTCAATATCGCTTTTCTTTGTCGCATTGGTGCTTATAACAGGTATGCCGAGATTCAGCGACAGTTCATCTTCGTCAATAACAAAACCGTTTTTACAACATTCGTCGCTAAGATTGAGGCACAGCACCGCTTTTTTTGTTACCGAAAGAACCTGTAGGGTAAACGAAAGATTCCGTTCAAGCACGCTTGAATCAATTACAATAACCGTGCAGTCAATGTCATCTCTGACAAGAAACTGCCGTGAAACTTCTTCTTCGGGTGAAAAAGAAATCATAGAATATGTGCCGGGTAAATCGACGACGGAAAAACTTTTGTCTTTGATTTTTGTGCACCCTTTGGCATACTCAACGGTTTTGCCCGTCCAATTGCCCGTGTGCTGTTTCATACCTGTAAGCGCATTGAAAATCGTGCTTTTTCCGACATTAGGATTGCCGGCAAGTACCACATTGTAGTCTGTATTGTTGCACATTTTTCCGTTTGCCTCTGTTTTACGGCTGTTTCTTGTCAGCAAATAAAAACCTCCCAACGTTTTAATTATTTATGCGTAATCCCGATTTAGGCGTACCGTAATTTTACTGCAATCGCTTTCTCTAAGCGCAATTACCGTTCCTTTTGACAAATACGCTGTCGGGTCGCCAAACGGACTTTTCATTATCGGCACAATTTTCTCACCCTCTGTTATGCCCATATCAAAAATTCTGTTTTTTATGCCGTTGCCGCACTCAATACTTTCTATATAAACCTCGCAATTCAGCGGAATTTTGTCAAGAGTTGTTTTTTCCATTAACTTCACCTGAATTTTCTGTACATCGCATATAGGTGTGCGCCGTACTTACATTTTGATTACTAACAGAGTATTCAGACAAAACTATATAGTTACAATTTTAGTTTTGCCTTTAAATTTTACATTGCCTATGTTATAATTGTTATAAGCAATGCACTCCGCACATAAAAATAAAACGGGGTGTTCGGCTTTATGAAATTTAAGAAAATCTTGTATTTTACAATATGTTTTATTCTTATAATTGCTTTTGTTTTCCTGATTACAACGGCTTATTTTCGCCTTAATATACTGACGAGTGAAAATAATGTCAGCGAAAACACGCATACTGTAATAATCGACGCAGGTCACGGCGGTGAGGACGGCGGCGCTGTAAATGATAACAATGTGGTGGAAAAAGACCTTAATCTGCAAATATCCGTAAAACTTGCGGATATGCTTACACTGTTCGGCTATAAAACAGAGCAAATCAGAACAGATGACAAATCCGTATATACGCAAGGCGAAAATGTGCGACAGCGCAAAGTTTCCGATATGAAAAACCGTCTTTCTGTATTTAATTCAAATCCCGAAAATGTGGTAATCAGTATTCATCAGAATAAGTTTACCGAGAGCAAATACAGCGGAACGCAAGTTTTTTATTCACCTAACAATCCGCAGAGCGCCGATCTTGCGGAGAGTATCAGACAATCTGTAAAAACTATGCTCCAGCCTGACAATGAAAGGGAATGTAAGAAAGCGGATAAAAGCATTTATCTTTTAAAAAATGCGACTGTGCCCGCCGTAATTTGTGAATGCGGATTTATCTCTAACGAAAGCGAATGTGCAAAATTGCAGGACGATACCTATCAACAAAAAATGGCTTATGCGATAGCTGTCGGACTGATGAATGTTTATTAAAGGAAGTTTAATATGGCAAAAATTAAAAGTGTATATATATGCTCGCAGTGCGGCTACGAATCACCGAAATGGTACGGAAAATGTCCGACCTGCGGCGAATGGAACACAATGGAAGAAGAAATCAAAGAAAGCGTGAAAGCTGCGCCTGCCGTAAAAAGAAAGGTAGCTTCTGCGGTTTCTTCTCCTTATTCAATTACGGAAATCACCACCGAAAACGAGCACCGCTACGATACGGGCTGCGGCGAACTTAACCGTGTGCTTGGCGGCGGCATTGTAAAGGGCAGTCTTATTTTGCTCGGAGGTGACCCGGGTATCGGCAAATCAACCGTGTTACTGCAAATCTGTCAATATCTCGGCAACTCAATGAAAGTGCTTTATGTATCGGGCGAAGAATCGCAAAGACAGCTTAAGTTAAGGGCAAACCGACTCGGTGTAAATTCTCCGAATCTTTTTGTAATGACCGAAACCGATGTAGAAGTAGTGTGCGAACAAATCCGTGCTGAAAAGCCCGATATAGTAATGATCGACTCAATTCAGACAATGAATCTTACAGAATTAAGCTCCTCACCGGGCAGTGTAACGCAGGTCAGAGAATCGACAAACTGCCTTATGCGCACGGCAAAGTCGCTTGATATTCCAATGTTTGTGGTAGGTCATGTAAACAAAGAGGGTTCAATTGCGGGCCCGAAAGTGCTTGAGCACATCGTTGATACCGTACTGCACTTTGAAGGTGACAAGCAGATGTCATGCAGAATTTTAAGAGCAGTCAAAAACAGATACGGTTCTACAAACGAAATCGGCGTGTTTGAAATGACCGACACGGGACTTGTGGAAGTGCCCAATCCGTCTGTAATGTTGCTGTCGGGCAGACCGAAAGGCGTATCGGGTACTTGCGTAACCTGTACAATTGAGGGTTCTCGTCCTATTCTTGCGGAGGTTCAGGGACTTGCAACGCAAAGCGGCTACGGCAACGCTCGAAGAATGGCAACGGGCTTTGACTACAACCGACTTTCGCTTTTGCTTGCCGTGCTTGAAAAAAGAGCGGGATATTATTTTTCAAACAATGACGCTTATATAAACATTGTCGGCGGTCTTAGAATTGACGAACCTGCCATTGACCTTGCGGTCGCAATGGCGCTTATCAGCAGTCTGAAAGATGTTCCGATTGACGAGAATGTTGTAGTGTTCGGCGAAATCGGTCTTGCCGGCGAAATCAGGGCGGTTTCTCAAGCTCAATTAAGAGTAAACGAGGCTGTAAGGCTTGGATTTACAAAAATCATTCTTCCGTATCACAATCTGAAAGCCGTAAAATGTGACGGTGCAGAGCTTATCGGAGTTAAAAATATAAGACAGGCCTTTGAGGCAGTCAGCATATGAGCGCCTTTGTAATGTCCGACAAGTACCCGAAACTTTGCAAAGCAATTGAAAATTTTGGGTACGATATTATACCGTCGGATAAAATTTTACAATTTAATATACCCGAGCAGCGGCACATTGATATGCAAATGCTAAAAATCAACAACGATATTTTTCTGCTTAAAGAATGTAATAATTTAAAAAGACTTCTTGAAAACAAAGATTATAATATAATTCTTTGTAAGAACAATATTGATGGCAAATATCCGCATTGCGTGGCACTTAATTGCCTGTATATCAGCGGAAAATTATACGGCAGGGAAGAGGCTATAGATGTTTCAGTCAAAAATTACTGCAAGGAAAACGGCATTGAGATAGTCGATGTAAAACAAGGTTACACACGCTGTTCAACTGCGGTTATCGGTAAAAACAGTGCCATAACCGCCGACAGCACAATCTATAATGCGCTTACCAAAAACGGAATTGATGTTCTGAAAATCGACAGCGGAAGCGTAAGACTTGACGGATACGATTACGGATTTATCGGCGGTGCGTGTACAATGATTGATGACGATACTGTAGCGTTTTTCGGTGATATAAAAACTCACCCGAATTTCCGAAAAATTGAAAGATTTTGTATAATTCATAATGTAAAAATAATTAATTTAGCAGAAAATAAACCGCTTACAGATGTAGGCGGCGCAGTAAAGATATGACAAGCCCCGGCTTTGGAAAAATCAAAGTCGGGGCTGTTTTTTTATTAGTGCCTTTATCAAAAGTTGGGGTAAATTATGGTTTAGATTAAATAATTTTAAAATTTAGGTCAACATTATAGCTCGTAATAAATTTTTATTATTTTTCATCGGATTTTTTATTGGATTTTTGCTTTACCTTAGACAAAGGATTTTTCTCGGCGGCATTTTTCATCTGCTCGGAACTTAAGTGGGTGTAAATCTCGGTTGTGCCGAGGTTTTCGTGACCGAGCACATCTTTTAGCACTCGTATGTCAACTCCGCCGTACTGATACATCAGTGTTGCCGCAGTGTGCCTTAGCTTATGACAGGAGTAGCCCTGTGCATTCAGACCGATTTTTTCAAGATATTTATACACCATAGCCTGTATGGTTTTTACGCTCATTCTGCGGTGATTTCGGCTGATAAACAGCGCATATTTGTCCTTAACGCCGTCAACGGGCCGCACCCGCATATAATTTTCGATTGCGGAAACGCAGGCGGAATTAAGGTAAATAATTCGTTCTTTGTTGCCCTTGCCGACAACACGCATAGTGTCATCCTGATGAATGTCCGTGTAATTCAAAGACGCCATTTCAGACACACGCAAGCCGCAATTTAAAAACAGCGTGAGAATACAGTAATCACGCTCCTTATAATCACCGTCGACTGCATTCAGCAATTCAAGACTTTGCTCAAGCGTAAGATACTTTGGCAAAGATTTTTTCTTTTTGGGAACTTCAAGCTGTTCAACAGGATTGCTGTCGAGCACGCATTTTTTTGTTGCGAGATAGTTAAAATAACCCTTAAGGCTCGAACATTTACGGGCACGGGTAACATTTTGATTTTTGCGCTCACGCTGAATATAATTCATAAATTCATATGCATCGTTCAATGTGACTGTTTTCACAAGTTCAAGGTCAACATCAGAAATCGAAATGTTCTCAAATTCAGAATCATTCGGAACAAGTCCACGCTGTAATTTTATAAATCTGAAAAATGTACGCAAATCTATGTAGTACTCATCAACGGTTTTCTGTGATTTTCCTTTGACCGTCTGCATATAAAACAAGTAATCCTTGATTATCTGCGGCGCTTCATCTATGAAAGAAATACTCATTTAAATGCTTCACCTTCCCTCAATTATACAAAACATTGATTTTGTATAATTAGACTTATTTAATAGACAATATATCTTAATATGTCTTGAATTTCGTATATTATATTCTGCGTAACTTGAACTTCATTCAGTGCCAAAATTAATTCAAGCAAGTCAAGCTGATCAGCTCTATTACGCTGAACATTATTCAACCACTGTATGTAATTGTTTTCAGCTCTTGACAATTTATTAATACAATATTCATACAATGTCAATTTCAAGTAATCGTACTTATCCATTTTAACACAACCTTTACATTTTTTCAATTTTATCTTCTAAAATCTTTGCAAAATCATCACTATAAGCAAATGTCGCATATGCACCGTAATCATTTTCAAAATCATAAAACGGTACACCTTTATACTTACCAATAGCAATATTTTCAGCTTTTTTCAACTTACGGCTTACATAATACAACTTATGTCCTTTATCGTGACTTGACCTTGCAATATCTTTAGTTATGTATTTCGTTATATATTTAGCGCAAGCCTCTGAACTGCGGACAGGCTCGAAAGTACAAAAACCAAACTTTTTAGCATATGCAGGACAATTATATATTTTTTCTCCTTTTCTAATTTTTTTCAAAATATAAGGCGGTAACTTACCGTCTGACAATTGAAATTCTTTCAATTCAGAAAAAGGAAAATTAAAAAATAAACCGTGCTCGTGCCAAGCTCCGTCCTTGTGCTGTTCAGGTATCAAAATATATTGAACATCATAACCCAATTTTTTACGGAAATAATCACGCAACCACTGCGACAAAGCTTTATGATATACATCTAAGGAATATCTATCGAACTTAGTACAATCAATAGTAAAAGTACAAAAAAACTGCCACTCATTAGACATAGCATATTCAAATACCATTCGCCTACTGCGAATAATACTTTCCTCAAATCTAATTATACTATCAATAGATTTATTAAGATGTAAACGATTAGCATTTCTATTAGCTATTTGTTGATTAATATATTCAGAAGTAGTATTAATATCACAACCATAAATATAATTTTTAGTAGCATTAGTAAATACTTTATCAATTCTATCAAAATCTTCAATATCAGAAGAAGTAAACGGAGTACGCTGAACATTCATAGTTTGAACACGAATGAAGTTATTACCGTATTTTTTTATTGTAGTTACATTCCTACTATATTTATAAAACTTTTGCATATTTTGACATCACCTAGTCAAAAATTATTTATTTCCCGTTAAGTGTTAGTTAGTCAAGTAGGGGGTCGCCCCCAATGGGGGCAACCCCCACCCCCTCACCGCTTAAACTTAACTTTGTTTTTTTGTCTTTTATTACCCTCAACAGAGAAAACATCAAAAGCACGATTTTTCAAAATCTCATCATCAGAAATATAATCATCTTTAAGCATATTATCAATAAGCTGTTCTGTATTATATAAATTTCGATATAGATTAGATTGTATATACATCTTTTTACTAGAACAACGAGGGTTATACATACGATTAGACATATACATATCGTATTCATCAACATCATAAGTATATACCTTTACTGACCTTGTATAAGGATGTGACAAGAACGGTACACATACATTAACATCCGCACTTATATCCCTTATCTGTTTATCAAGCAAATTATATTTCTGAACAGTACCTAATATCATCATATTTCTTTTTCTACATTGACAAAGATGTTGAAACAAAGGTTTCGGCACAGCCTTTTGACCGCTTGAAAAATCACGAGAATTGAAAATAGTACCGATTTCATCAATAAGCACTAAAGTATCACGAGGGGCACTTAAAATGTCTGTAGCGTGATTTAAACGCATAATACGAGTATGTTCAGGGAAATTATCAAGTTTAAGATTAGTTAATATTGATAACTGCTGATACTTAACACACAAATTATACGCATACTGACACATAGTAATAGTTTTTCCGCTACCAAAGCGACCAGTATATAAGTGAATACCCCAACCAAAAAACTCTTTATATAGCTTTAATTTTCGTCTAACAAGAAAGTCATAAAAGCAATATGTAAAAAATTCAGCAATCGTAAAAATACGAAGAAAAAACAACTTAATAGCGACCACTCCTACACAAGCCGACAAATGACTTTAAAATAAAAAACACAATAGCAAGAACAACAACACAAGCAGCTACAATAAGAGTAATTCCTAACGAAGAATTTGGATCAACATTAACAGCATTAATACCCAAAGCCTTAAGAATTGTATCAACAAGACCATTCGGAACTATAACATCAGTTATTATTTTCATCATCTTTCACCTCAGCAGGAACATCAACAGTTTGCTTTTCTGCTTTCTCTTTTAAGTCTTTTAACTCTTGATAATAAGAGCTGTACTTTTTAGTATCTCGCCAGAAACGAACAAGACCAACAAAAGAAGAAATAATAAAAACAATTAATGCAACAAAAATAATTAAATTTAAAATAGCCATAATAAAAACCTCCAAATTACATATACATTTTACGCACAGCATAGCAAACAAAACTTATTACTACACTACCAAACAAAACACCACTAAGAGTTAAATTAAAACCAAAAACATTGAATTGAGTATTTAAAAATTTAAGAATTTCATTTAAAATTAATGTAAAATCATTCATTACATCACCTACCGAGAACACGCAAAAAGACTAACATAGCAATAGACAAAGAAATTAACAACCAAATCGAAGCAGGGAAAACAGAAAAAGCAGATTGAATAAAACTAAAAAAACTATCACAATAATTCATAATTCCGTTAAAGGAAAAATCAAAATTATTGTCAGTAGTTGAGTCTGAATTACTACCACTTTCATTAAATTTGTTTTTATCTTCGTCAGAATAATTATTCAAATTACCACCGTGGTGATTGCCGTTACTATCAGTAAAAGCACCAATATCCTCTTTACAGTTATTTTGAAGTTTTTGCAAATCATCAGCGGACAATTTTAAATCTTGCGTAATATCCCAATTAAAAAAAACCCTTGTACCTTTATAATCATTGTCAGTACCTTTATAATTTTCATATAAAGTTAAATTCAAATTACTATCAAGACAATGCAATTCATAAGAAAAATACTTAAACAAGTATTGTTGAACAAAATTCTTTTGACCATCTTTTATAGTAAAATCATAATTAATATAGCAATTATTAATTGCATTATAAACATAACCGTACATACCGACCATATAAATATTAAATTGCTTATGAGTATTAGTTATAATATCAACTTTAGATACTTTTGGCTTAGAATTACTATAAATGAACAATCCAGGTTTGCCGTTGTAATCAACTTCAATACAAAAAGGGTAATTTGTATCGGAAGGTCTACCGTCTTTCCAACCATTTTTTAATAATTTATCTTTATCAGTAATAAAACTACTAATAGCTGTAAAATCTGCACTTTCACCAAGCTGATTGAGTTTTTCCCAATTAGTAGCAACTCTTGTACCGGTATAAGTACCATTACTATATTTCCAATCAGAAATCAAAGTAAAGTCCTTAGTATCTTTCTCCCACCACCAATGAAAACTATTATCTTCCGGCTGAAACTTGTACCAATCATCATACGGTAAATACATTTTAAATGTTGGATAATACACTATACAATCACTTGTTTTATTATAGTGAAACTTATATTTATATGCATCATCAGAATTAGTACCTTGAAATTTATCTTTTTTGTATTGCGGCTGATAAGCATTATTTAAAAACACCATACGCAAATCATTATTAAGAGAATAATAAATCTGATATTTATACTTGTCAATAATACTATCATCACAAGTTTTACCATTTTGCGACAGGATATTTTCAAGCGAACTATCATAAACAGCACCCTTGTAACCTGGGACAAGTTGAGTACAATACGCAAACAAAGAGGAACAATAGTCCAAAGTAGCCTTATCAGTAATATTAAGAAGAGGATAAACAGTAGTAACCTCTGAAATCTTATCAAACAATGATTTTTCATTAACAAAATAATTGTCAGTATATTTAATATCTGAACCAAAATACATATAAAAACCAAACATACCATACATAGCATCAGATACAGAATAATGTTTTAAAACAGAAATATTAGACAACCTCAAAGTATAATAATCAAAAGAAAAATAAAGATATAATCTTCCCTGCGAGTTCTTACACAAATAAATAGTATCATTATCAACAGTAACAACCTTTTTCAAGTCATTAGCAGTATTAACAATATCTTCTACATATGCATATTTTTTGCCAGAACGAGGAATAAAATTAAAATAAAGATAATCATCAGTATAATAAGTATTATATTCAGCTACAACAAGATAATCATCAACGGGCAATTCAGCTAAACTACAATCAAGACTAAAATTATTATCTTTAATCAATTTCTGAAAATATGCTAAATTAATAGTTTCAGTATCAACAGAAGTGTCAGCAAAAACAGAAACACAACTAAAGCAGATAATAAGCACTGACATAAACACCGCAAAAATAATTTTTATTGTTTTTTTCACATTTTAACACCTCCGAAAATTTCAAAGTAAATAAAACTAAAAAAAAAAGGTGCGATAAATTAAATATCGCACCTTTATATTATCGAGCAATAAGCGCTTTAAATGCCAATGCACCCATAGCAACTAAGCCAATGCCTACATAAGCAGACAAAACAGCATTATCGCTGATAATATTAACAACAGTGCTTAAAACAGCACCAACATTAGAGAGAACACCGCCAACAGTCATTAACGATTACCCCCTTATTTCGCAGATTTGCAAAGTCTACGAAAAGCAACTGCGCCAGCGGAAAGAAGTCCAAGACCAACAAAAACCGCAAGAAGTGGATTTCCTGCAAGAGTAGTAACAACAGTAGAAATTACTGTACCTACATCAGTGAGAAGTCCCTGTACTGTCATAGTTGCAACCTCCTCTTTCATTTTTTCACAACCTTTCAAGATTAATATATTAAAGCAAAAGCGCTTTAAACGATTTTAAAGCTTTTCCATTTCAAGCAGTTTTCCATTTTTGTCGAAATCAAGAAGAAGTTTATCATCTACTTGAATTTCGTCAATGTACTCAAACGGGACAGAAATTTCGGAACATTGCTGACCCTCATACTGCGAAACATCATCAGAAACAGGAAATTTATGTACAACAGAAATTTTTGCAACCTTGACTTCTTCGCCGCTCTGATTTTTAAATGACATTTTCTTTTTACCAATAACAGAACATTTCATAAAAATAACTCCTTAATATTTAAAATAGAGGGATGTGCGGAAAGACTTGACATTAAGTAACTTAAAAATCGT